>ERZ511473.244-NODE-244-length-113905-cov-5.279887_pt1 | contig 113905 bp, 76 predicted proteins | sample MGYA00374947_ERZ511473 | MGnify/ENA primary metagenome ERZ511473 (study PRJEB26303, sample SAMN06343854) | sediment metagenome | isolation source: hot spring sediment | place: Canada: British Columbia | collected 2012-09-26 ... | reverse complement strand
TTCAAAGGTTGAAAGTTCATTAAATACAGAAGTCCACTGTTGATATGTTGATTTATCCTTTATCCCAAGCATTGAGTTGTATACTTTTTCAACTGATGCCTTTATTTTAATTTCAAAACTGATAGTCTTCATATAAAACTTTAGGTTTATGATTATAAATAGTGAAAGAACTAAAGTGAAAAATTGTAATTATCCCGAATTAGGAAATAGATAACTACACTTTGGTTTCTTTCAATTAATCCAATTGTGGTTTTCTTAATCGGGAAATACAGTTAGTTCGACTTATTCCTCAGCTTATATTGCATAAAAAAGGATTAAATAAAAAAGGTGCTGAAATACAGCACCTTTTTATTTAAATATCTTAATTTCTTCTATTTAATTCATCCCTGATTCTGGCAGCCCGTTCATAATCTTCACCGGCCAGAGCTTCATCAAGCATGATTTTGAGTTGTTCATTAGTACTAAGTTTAATTTTGTCTGTAGCTTTTTCACCAGTTCCGGCTTTTTCCTTTTCAGGAGCTTTTTCTGTCTGATCTGCTTCATCCTCGTCGGTATCTTCATCGGCGGAATCACTTAGTACAATTCCTGCTTCTGATAAGATGTTTTCGTAGGTAAAAATTGGCACTTCAAATCGTAAACCAATAGCAATCGCATCAGATGGTCTGGCATCTATTTGTATAGTATTGATACCATCAGTACAAACAATTTTGGCAAAGAAAACGCCTTCGCGCAAATCAGAAATGAGAATTTCCTCCACTATAAAATTGAAACTGGATGCAAATGATTTGAACAGATCGTGCGTCATAGGACGGTTAGGTACGATTTTTTCAATTTCTATTGCAATAGCCTGAGCTTCAAACATTCCAATTATTATAGGTAATCTCCTATTGCCAGATTCCTCACCAAGTACTAAAGCAAAAGAACCTGATTGGGATTGACTGGAAGAAAGTCCAAGTATCTCTAATTTAATCTTCTCCACCTAAAAACCTTAATTATAATTTTTTTGCAGCTTCTGTAAGTTTTGGAACAACTTCAAAAATATCCCCCACTATTCCATAATCTGCTGCCTTAAAGAATGGAGCTTCCGGGTCCTTGTTGATAACTACAAGTACTTTTGATGAATTTACGCCTGCAAGATGTTGAATTGCTCCGGAAATTCCTAATGCAATATACAAATTCGGGCTCACTTTAACCCCTGTCTGACCTACGTGTTCATGGTGGGGTCTCCAGCCTACATCAGACACCGGTTTGGAACAACCAGTAGCAGCACCTAAGGCTTTGGCCAAGTCTTCTAACACATTCCAATTTTCGGGACCTTTCATACCACGACCTCCGGAAACAACAATATCAGCTTCAGGCAATAGGATTTCGCCGGTTGCTTTTTCTACATCAAGTACTTTTACTTTTTGATCAGCATCTGAAATGGAAGGACTAAAATTCTCAATTTCAGCCTTGCCACCAACTTCTTTAGGTTGCATGGCATTTTTAGCCACAGTTAGTACAATTTTAGAACCTTTAAGTTCAGTATATGCAAATGCTTTACCTGTGTAGATTGGTCTTTTTACTTTAAATCCATTGGACAAATCCGGCAATTCAGACACTCCTGCAGCAACTGCAGCCTTTAGCTTAGCCGCCAATCTGGAAGCTACAGCATCGGTAAGAGATGACTTTGGGAGTACAACTACATCAGCTGAAGATTTTTCTACAACCTGGGCTATTGCACTGGCGTATGCCTGGCTGGTATAGTTGGTTGAATCTTTGCTATGATAAAGTTTTTTAACCCCATATTTACCCACTGTTTCAGCAATATCTCCGTTTACCTCACCTATCAAAACTGCAATACAATCGGTACTTTTTTTATTAGCAAGTTCAGCTGCATAAGTAATGGCTTCGAATGAAGATTTCTTTATTTCTTTATCAGCTGAATCTATAAAAACTAGAATTGACATATCTGTAAAAATTAAAAAGTTAAATAAAAATTAAGCAATAAATACTAAAGAACTTTAGCTTCATTTTTTAACAAATCCAGAAGCTTTTCAGGTTCTGATGCATCAATCATTTTGCAAGCTCCTTTTGCTGGCGGCATTTCAAATGAAGTAGTCTTGGAATAGTCATCTACAGAAACCGGATCAACAACTTTTAATGGCTTAGTTCTGGCGGACATAATACCACGCATATTGGGAATTTTCCATTCTGCAATAGGCTCCTGACAACCTGCAACAAGTGGCAGATTAACTTCTACCTTTTCTTTACCACCTTCAATTTCGCGGTACATAATAGCTTTGCTACCATCTAAGTCCAGTTTCATTACCGGAGAAACAGAAGGCATATCCAGCATTTCGGCAACAAGACCATGAACCAGACCACTATTAAAGTCTATTGACTCGCGACCAGTCAGTATCAGGTCGTATTTTTCTTCTTTGGCAATAGCAGCAATCTGAGCAGCTACAAACCAGGAATCGGTAGGGTTTGCATTTACTCGTATAGCATCATCAGCACCAATTGCAAGAGCTTTACGAATAGTAGGCTCTGTATCTGCTTCGCCAACATTAAGAACGGTTACGGTTCCACCATTGGTTTCCTTTAGTTCAATAGCTCTAGATAAAGCATATTCATCATATGGTCCAATTATAAACTGAACACCTGCTGAAGCTAACTTTGTATTGTTATCAGAAAAAGAAATTTTGGAAGTTGTATCGGGAACGTGACTTATACAAACTAATATTTTCATATAAAAAAATTTGAATTGTTTAGATATTTAAACTGTATTTTCGCTGTGAAGTTACATTTTTAGAAAAAAAATACAACTATGGCAAAATCCAGACTTGATCAGCTTCTTGAGTTTCTGGAACAAGATCCGGATGACTCGTTTATTATTTATGGTTTAGCTCTTGAGTATCTTACTATTGATAATAACAAAGCCAAAGCCTATTTTGATTTGTTATTAGAAAAACATCCAAACTACCTGCCTACTTATTATCATGCTGCCAAATTATATGAAGCATTAAATAATAGCAAAAAAGCGATTGAACTATATAATTCAGGCATTACACTCAGTATAAAACAAAATAATATGCACAGCAAAAGGGAGCTTCAAAACGCCTTAAACCTGCTATTATTCGATGAAGAAGACTAAATCTACCACTTAAATCCAATTAATTCTATTAATTTTACCAATTAACCCTGGAATATGAATAGAATAATTACACTTACTCTCTTGCTTTTCAGCATAGCCGGATATTGTCAAACCGGAATAATTGAAAACTTTAATGATAACCTACTGGATGCAGGTTGGAAAGCGGTTACAGCCTCCAATTTTACGCTGACCGAGACCAACCAGGAACTACGCGTTCAGGCTACCAATGCAGGTTCGGGATTTTCAAATATTGAGTTTTCATTTCCTTCCCAAAATATTGCAGGCAATCCTATAATACAATTAAAACTAAAAAACGCCAGTGCTCTAACACTTAGAATTGATGTAGTAGATGAGAATGGTGTATCCAATAATGCTTCGCCTGTAACCAAAAACGTAGCAGCATCTTCAAACACTTATGTAAATCATACATTGAATTTTGATGGTAAATTTGGGGCAGCTAATTCAGGTAAAATTAGTAAAGTAGTTATTTTTTTTAATGCTGGACAAACTCCGGGATATACCGGTACGCTTTATCTGGATGATCTGATTATTGGCGATGCAATACAACCGATTGCTTTTGGTCCTATCAAAATCAATCAGGTTGGTTATGAGCTAAACGGTCCTAAAATAGCCGTTTTGGAAAGAAACAGTAGCAGCAATGTTGCAACCACTTTTGACATAATTAATGCTAACAATTCGGTTGTATATACCGGAAATCTGGTTTCGCAAGGCATGGTGACAGGATGGGCCGGACGTTACTTTTGGACGGCTGATTTTTCAGCTTTTAAAACTTCAGGAAAATATTCTGTAAAAATTGGCACTCAGGTTTCCAGACCGTTTGAGATACAGGAAAATCTGCTTTTTGATAAAACGATGAATGATGCAGTAAACTTCTTTGAAGGTATGCGTCATGTGGGCAATGGAGACAAAACCCTTTCCTTTAACGGGCCTAGAAATACAATTGTAGATGTTTCCGGAGGTTGGTGGGATGCTACCGGTGACCCCGGCAAGCATTTTTCGCATTTGTCCTATGCCAATTATTTCAATCCACAGCAAATACCATTTGTGGTATGGTCATTACTTAAATCTAATGAGTTAAATGGTACTGGCAATACAACACTAACCAATACTATAAAGGAAGAAGCTGCCTGGGGTGCAGACTATATGTTAAGAAATCTGGATCCGGCGGGGTATTTCTATATTGCCATATTTGATGATTGGGGAAATGCACCCTATTCCAGAGAAATATGCGAGTGGGGAGCACCTGGAAATAATGCAGCCAGATCAGCCAATTACCAATGTGCTTTTAGAGAAGGTGGTGGAGTAGCCATAGCTGCTTTAGCCAGAGCTTACTATATGAATGTTGCTGGCGATAGTTCCAACATTCAATATCTAAACGGAGCAATAAGAGCCTACAAACACCTAACCTCTCCGGGTGTTGGAGCTGCAACCAAAAGTATCGAATATACTAATAACAAGGAAGAAAACATCATTGACGACTATTGTGCTTTAATGGCTGCAACTGAGTTATACAAGGCTACCAGAAATAATCAATACCTGGCTGATGCCCAATTGAGGGTAGAAAATCTGCTTGCCAGAATGAATCAGAATGGCTGGTTAGAATCTGATAATGCTGGTCAAAGACCTTTTTTCCATGCTGCTGATGAAGGTATGCCAATACTTTCACTACTCAACTTTATGGATATAGATCAGAGTAAGAATTTGTCCATACAGAGTTTTATCAATAAATCTGTAAGTTGGTATAAAACTATTTCAGATGAAGTCAGCAATCCTTTTAAATATCTAAGACAATACAACAGAACTTATGTAGATGGTGGATTAGGTGCATTTCAAAAAACATTTTTTGTACCACATCAAAATGAAACAGGATATTGGTGGCAAGGTGAAAACGCTCGTTTAGCTTCCATGAGTGCAGCTTTGCTCCTGGCTGAAAAGAAAAATAATCTTTCGTATACAATAGGTGCGGACCAAACTTCAACTTATGCAATCAACCAATTAGACTGGATTCTTGGTAAAAACCCATTCGAAGTGTGCATGATGCATGGTTATGGGTATAAAAACTACCCGAACTATCCATCAGGTGCAGGTAAAGCAAATATTGTAGGTGGTATATGCAACGGGATATCAGCCGATGATAACAACGAAGCCAATCTGGCCTGGAAACCTTTTAATGATTCCAGTTGGGAAAACTGGCGCTGGATAGAACAATGGTTGCCACACAATGCATGGTATATATTGGCGGTTTCATCCTTAAACCATATCAATAACAACCCTGATCTTGCTGTTTCTGCCTTTGGAAATGTAGATCTAAGCTCAGCAAACGGAAACGTACAAATTGAGTGGAATACGCTATCTGAGGTAGAGGGTGATTTTTTCAGAATATTAAAATCAAGCAATTCGGGAGAATTTATTGAAATAGGAACGGTGCAAGCTACCGGTGGTGTAAATCAAGTTTCTGATTATACCTTTACGGATACGAATCCTGGCAATACAAGTGATGTTTACAAAATCCAATTGATAGATAACAATTGGAATATTTTCAATAGCGAAGAAAAAAGTTTAATTATTACCAATACCATTGGTCTTGATAAATTTGAACATTACAACATCTACCCTAACCCGTTTAGTGGCGAGGCAATAATTACTACCAACACTCAAACAGTTGTGAATATTCGTATTTTGGATTTATCGGGTAAGGAAGTAGAACGCTACAGCAATTTAACAGGTAAAACCATGCAGATTGGTGCAATGTTGACACCGGGTATATACTTACTTGAAATAATTTCCGACGGAAGCAGAACCACTAAGAAGCTGATCAAATCGAAATAGTAGAATCATTTGTTTTTGCTATTCCTTTATAAAAAAGATTCCGGATAAAGCCCTAAGAGAACTTGTAATTTTATAAAGTTATTAGGCTTTTCCGGAATGACATTGTTACCAACAAGCCAGAAAAACAAACAACGACATCTATCCTATTTATCAATACAAGATTTTTATCTTGCTGCTTTTGAATTATTTTTGATTTGACTTTAGAATTATGAGCGGTATAAAACTATTTGAAAGCAAGCAAATAAGGACAGTTTGGAATGAAAATGACCAAAAATGGTATTTCGTTGTTGCCGATGTTGTCCAAGTTTTAACTGATACACCTAATCCAACTGATTACATAAAAAAGATGCGGAAGCGGGATGAACTGCTTTCGCAAGGGTGGGGACAAATTGTCACCCCCCTTTCAGTTGAAACAGCAGGGGGAAAACAAAAGTTGAATTGTGCTAATGCTCAAGGACTGTTGAGGATTATTCAATCTATCCCTTCTCCTAAAGCTGAACCTTTCAAATTGTGGCTGGCTAAAGTAGGCTCTGAACGACTGGACGAAATAGAAAATCCAGAACTAGCTACTCAAAGAACAAGGGAGCTTTATAAGTTGAAAGGCTATTCAGATGATTGGATTGAAAAAAGGATACGGAGCATAGCAATCCGAGAGGAATTAACTGAAGAATGGAAAAACAGAGGAATTAAAGAACAAAAAGAATATTCAATTCTTACGGCTGAGATTTCAAAAGCCACCTTTGGTCTTACTCCATCTGAATATAAAACTGTAAAAGGTTTGAAAAATCAGAACTTAAGAGACCATATGACAGATTTAGAATTGATTTTCTCCATGCTCGGAGAAGCATCAACAAAAGAGATTGTTATAAATACAGATCCTCAAGGATTTGAACAAAACAAGAAAGCCGCCAAGACCGGTGGTAAAATTGCAGGAGATGCCAGAAAACAACTTGAATTAAAATCAGGAAAAAAGATTGTTTCAAGCCAAAATTTCCTACCTGAAACCGAAAAGATAAGAATCAATAAAAACAAGAAAAAAGAATAATGGCCTGTTGGTAACAATGTAAACAAGTTATAGCGGTTTGTTTGTCAGGAAACAATTCTACTTTAAGATAGTCCGCCAAATTCCTTGCGGAATTCTGTCGGCCAAAGGATTAGTTTAATTTTCCGCTAGTATTTTGGCTACTTTGTTTAGCAGATTTTCTAACTTTATATCCCGCTACAACACATATGCGGGACGTTAGTAGAAGTTTATTAACATAGCATTGCGAAGGGATCAGAAAGTGTGTTTTAATAATGAAGTTGAGATTTTTACTAGTCAAACTCAGATTATTAGTATCCAAATTTTCAAATGGATGTAAAGACATAGGAACAAAAAAGGAGCCCTGAAGCTCCTTTTTTGTTCCATTAAACGAATAGTAGATTATTTGATTCTAAGTATCATATTTTCATAAAGTCTGTATCCTGTCAGGCGGTTAAGTCTTACCAGATCATCAATAGTCATATTAAACTTTTGAGCTATGGAGTCCATACTATCACCTTCTTTGACTACATATTGATTTCGTCTAAGTTGTCCGTCAAAATTGCGAACTTTCACTACTACTTTCTGTCCTACTTCTATTTTGTCGGAAGTAAGGTTATTCAAAGACTTTAATTCGTCTACAGACATACCAAATAGTCTTGCAATAGAAAACAGAGTATTTTGTGGTTCCACAACAAAGAACTCCTCGCCGGTATTTAATGTGGCATTAGTACGATATTGTTCAGGTTTGGCCTGTCTTAGCACAGTTCTAACTGAAGAAGTACCAATTGAATCATTGCCGGCAACTTCAATCATAGCTAATGTAACAGGTGCAACCATATCTGCATCACCGGTTCTTCTAACCCGTAGTGGCTGGTAAGCTTCTAGTTTGTGTTCATTCAATCCATTTAATGCCTTTAGTTCAGCAACTGTCATATTGAATGTAGAAGCAACTTGTTCCAGGCTGGCATTGGGGTCAGCAATATAGGTCATGGCTCTGGCCTCATACCCGGGACCACCCAATATATAAAACTCTACCCTACGGTTGAGCTGACGTCCGGCGGCATTGGCGTTTGTAGCCAAAGGTTTTCCTTCGCCCTGCGGATTAACAACTAATGCTGAACGGTCAACGCCTTTGCTTATAAGGTAATCCAAGGCTGCATTACCTCTTTTTTGTGACAAGAGTTGGTTATACTCATTACTTCCAAAACTATCGGTATTGGCACTCATTTCTATTTGAATTTCCGGATTCTGTCTATAGAAATCTGCCAGTTCGCGTAATACCTTTTTTGCTTCAGAACGCAAAGCGTAATTGTCAAAGTTGAAATAAATATTTTCGAAGAATTTGCGGGAAACTTCTTTTTCGGAAGTTTTAACTTTCACGTCCTCTACTATGTATTTTACTTCACCGGTAAGGCGAGGATCAATATCCTCAATTTCAACTTTGTAATTATCCAGAGGCAGGTTGTCAAATCTAAAATTACCGTCATCATTGGTTTTAGTAGTTTTCAGAACCTTGCCTTCTCCATTAAGCAAGGTGTTTTCAACACCCGATGCAGGTTCTTGAGTATCATTGTACAATACTGTTCCAACTATGGATATACTTTTAATTTGATTGACATTATTCATTTCAACCATATTATTGGAAACTATAACATTATAACTTGAGTCAGAATTGTGAGATTTACCATTTTCTTTAGTCAAGTGTACATTGTCAAGTGCTGTCAATTCTTCAGCATTTTTGCCAGAATTCTGATTATTTAGCTCCTTTTCGGCAATGGTTGCAAGTTGTTCACTTTTTAAAATACTATCACGCTTAACTTCCGCAAGTAACGAATCGAGTTTAATGTCAGCAATAATAGCCTCACTACTTTTGATATTGAAGAAATAGATATCGTCATTGCCCATACCACCTTCTCTGTTTGAAGCCAGGTAACCTTTGTCATCGCCCAATACAAAATAAAAATCATCCATATTGGAATTGAAAGGCAAACCTATATTTTCTAAAGCACTAAAGCCCTTACCAGTAGCTTTGAAAATATCCAGTCCTCCAAAGCCTTCTCTACCGTTTGTAGAAAAGAATAATGTATTTTCTTTGGCATAGAAGCATGGCGATTTCTCTATGAAAGGCGTATTAATTTCTTTCATATTAATTGCGGGCTTCCAGTTTTCCTCACCATCAGAAACACTATAATATATATCGTGTTGGCCTTTACCACCTGGTCTTTTGGAAACAAAGTATAAAGTATCGCCATTAGGTGAAATAGCAGGTTCAGCATTATACTGTCCTTTGGCATTGATGTTTTCATTGAGTCTGGTAGCTTTGCTCCATTTACCATTTTCAAAGGTTGAAACATAAATAGCAGGCAGGTAATCTATATATTCCTGTGTTACAAATTTTTCATCAGCACGAGTAAAATAGAATTTCTTTTTATCCTTAGTAAATGAACCTGTTCCATCATTGAACTCAGTATTAAGGTCGTTAAATTTATCTTCAGCCTGAAAAGTGGCCCAGACACTATCCTGACCTTTAGTAAAGCGGAAAAGATCAGAAAATTTTCCACCCAGTACATTAAAATCTTTACCCCCAACTGTACCACTTCTGGCCGAGGTAATTACAATACTGGTATCACTATCGAAAATAACAGGTGCGTAATCAGATGCTCCTGTATTAAGTGGTCCTTTTAGTCCGTGGAAGTTGTAATTTCTAACCGGTTTTTTTAGTTCATTGATAGCAAGGATACAACCATCTGCATCAATTCTGGCTTTGGTTTTTAATTCTTTAGAATTGGCATGCGAGGTAGGATATTCGGCAATAAATTGTTCATAATTGGCTAAAGCCAGGCTGTATTCACCCTGATTTTTTAGCATATCTGCATACCAATATCTGGTAAGCGGGTAGGCTGTAGAATCTTTGTCCAATACTGTTTTGTAATATTTCTGAGCCTTTTCGTAGTTAAAATACAAACGATATGATTCAGCCAATTGATAGTAGGCATACAGATAGTCTTTATCCTCAGTTGTAGCGTTGAGGTATTCCTGGGCTGCCAGATAGTATTCATAATTGTCAAAATATCTATCGGCAATTTGAGCAGCTTCTTTGGCCTTTCTAACAGTAGTTGCATCTTTGTATGGATCTTTAGCATTGACCTTCTGAGCAAATACATTTGTACAGGCTAATTGTAAAGAAAATATAATACTATATAGTAGGTATTTCGGATTCATGCTTTATTGAACGACAATATTTTATATAATTATATACGTGGGGTATAAAATCTCACAGTTTTGCCTGGTCGAGGTCTGGTAATTTTTAATGAAATTTCGTAGGCACCTTTACCGTTGCTTATGCCTCCAAGGTTTTGAGCATTGGCATCGTAACTAAAACCCAATGTATAAAAGCTGTTACTAAACCCTATACTACCGATAATTGCATCGTCGAGGCGATACCAGCCACCGAGTATAAAATTTTGCGGTGCCAGCAGTGTTTCATTTTGATTGAGTAATACAGTAAAATAGGCTCCCAAATTCAGTTGATCATTCAGATCCTGACGAGCATAAATAAAATTGGGAGAAAAATTAAGTTTGGAGGATACATGTACTTCAAAACCACCATGACCTTTTATTAGCAAAGGTAATGTTTCGTTCTGACCTTCTATCAGGGACTGATTTGGTGCATTTAAATGATTGGCAGCTGCGCCAAAATAGGCACTTGCACCTTTTTTTTCATAATCTCTGCCAGCATTGAAGTAATACATAAATCCGGCACCGGCATCTAAAAACAATCTACTACCAATCAACCCGGAAACCTGACCTATACCTGTGCCCTGACTAATACCACCGGGCGTATTTGGGTCAAACTGGCCACCCCACTGAAAATTTGTATTTACTGATTTATTGATAAAACCAACTTGTAATGCAAACAACACACTGTGCATAGACGAAACCGGCAGATTATAAGCTAGTGATGCATTGGCACCTGTACTTCTTAGCGAACCAATACCTGCATTGTCATTAAAAACAGAAACCCCTGCTCCTCCCCAATGTCTTTGATCGACATCTTTCTGATAAAAAGGGACAATAAAAGAAGCCTGTGTGGTTACATATGGGTTACCAGCTATTTGTTTCCATTGATTTCGGTGGTTTAAGGACAAAGCCCAATTGGGCTCAACACCTGCCATGGCGGGATTTATATACAAACCAGAAGCATAAAATTGAGAAAACACAGGATCCTGTGCTTTGGCTCCCATACTAATGAGTATGATAAAACAGAAAATATATGTATTCCTCAACCTAGCCAACATAAATATTTACCTGATATAATTAGAAATGACATTGAATAAGGAGTAAAAATTCAATTTAAAAAGCAACTTTTCCAAAGTTATCAAAAAATTGGTATTACATCTTCAATTTTTAATCCTAATACCACTACGGTAAAATTATATGAAGAGTTCTGCAATTGGTCTATTTAAATAAATTAAACAGACACAATATTTAAAAAGTCCTAAAATTATCAAATTAGATCACATTAAGAAATTTAATATACATAAAATAGGTTGAAAATGATTCTCTGAAAACTCTCATAAATTCTGTCTGCTTTGTAATCAATAAAAAACAGAATACTACAAAAGATCAAATTAAAAAAGATCAAAAACCACTTTAAAATTACTTTGATATCCACCTAATAATTAGGTTTAACATAAAAAATATCAATAATCTCAAAACAAAATCATACCAATCTCACGTAAAACTGCATTGGAATACTTTGTATTTGACCAATACTACCATGAATACCAATTATACATTCAAATCTTTATTCTTTTTAGTTTCCATTTTTCTGCTTCCGCTGGCACTATTTGCCGAAGGAACCAGGCAATTAACTCCAACATCCGGAGACCATGGAAATATTCAGATTTTTGATAACAACACTACCTCTAGACCTTTTGCAACTTTTGACTGCCCGGCGGAGCACCGCCTTAACTTCAATATTTGCAACATTGGTGAAAAAGTGTTTTTTGGGTTTAACCAATCCGATAATGATGTATACTACCGCATCAAAGATCCTAACGGAAACCTGGTAAGTATTGGTGGCAATACAATCAACCAGGTACCTACTACTGGTGCAGGTTATATTACCAATTACAATCGAGCCTACAATGGACCTACTGCAGTAGTAGGCGCTTCAGGATACAATGCATTATCATTTACCCCAACTATGACGGGGGATTACTATATAGAATTTAACCCTAGACGAAGCGGACGACCTGCTACAGAAATAAACCCTCAGAAAAGGGTTTTTACCTATTTTGATATAACAGTTACTACCGCTGCCAATGTAGCCATTCCGGGTCGTTTATGGTCAAAAGCATGGGATTTACAATGTAATAGCGGCACTAATCCATTTAATGGAAAAATGTATATCTATGCCGACGACGGCATTGTAACCTCTCTGGATTTTAATGGAATGCAGCCTTTCGGATTCGTTATATTCGCCAACTCAAGTGGTCTTAGAAATACCGGTAACTCAAACAGCGACAGACAGTCTGAGGCCGGAAATGTAAATTACCCACAGTACAAAATATTTCTAAACAACCCCGATATAAACTGCTATCCAACTGGTACTTTTGGTTCTCTTATTCAAAAATCAACCGTTTCGGGTTGTTCACAAACCTCATACTGTATAAATGTATATACAGACCAGGCAGGTACTATTGAAGTAATGCTCGATCTGCAAGCCCCGGCTGGCTTCCAGCCAAATACAAGAGACAGAATTATATCAGTAAAAGATGCCGTATTGGGTCACAACTGCGTACCCTGGGATGGTCGCGACGGACTTGGCAATCTGGTTACATCCGGAACTTCTATAGACATGGAAGTAAACTTTCTGAATGGTTTAACCCACCTTCCTCTATACGATGTAGAAAACCATGTAAATGGTTATATAGTAAAACTCGAACGACCTGCAGGTCCGGACCCGGTAATGTATTGGGATGACTCCAGAGTTGGAGGCGGTGTAAATCTAACCGGCTGCCCAAGTGCAACCGGCTGCCATAGATGGACTGGTAACTTTGGTGATGTAAAAACCATGAATACCTGGTGGCATGCTCAAACAGTAAAGGACAATATAGTTTTTACCTCCTATGATATTGTTGCCGATGCTAATGCAGGAAATGGTTCAAACAATGGCATAGCTAATGATACTACCGTTTGTAGCTCAAACCCTGTTTATCAACTTAATGGATTGGTAGTAAATGCCCTGGGTGGAATCTGGACCAGTAACGGAACGGGTACATTTTCTAACAATACAGATTTGCAAGGCACATATACCATGTCAGCTGCTGACATAACCAATGGTACAGTTGTAATTACTCTAACAACAACAGGCACTGGACTTTGCCCTCCTCAATCAGATAATTTAACATTACGAATTGACAGAAGACCTGTTATTACAACCTCAAATGTTTCTGTTTGTGCCAATAATGCAGTTGCCAATTTAAGTTCTACATTAGCTAATGCTGTAGGCAGAACCTGGTCCGGAGGTGCAGGTAGTTTTAATAATACTATAATTGCCAATCCAAGATATACTCCTACTCCTACAGAAATATCCAATGGCTCTGTTACCCTCACTGTGTCAACAGCACCAAACGGAGTTTGTGCATCTGAATCTGCACAGGCAATTGTAACCTTTACCCCTGCTCCAACAATTACTACAACTACACCACTTTCCGTTTGTAAAAATAATTCACTGGTAAATCTTTCAGCTGCAATAACAGTGGCAAGTGGAGTAACCTGGAGCGGTGGTAACGGCAGTTTTTCAGCTCCGAATAGTTTAAACACAACCTACACACCAACCAATGCAGAGTTGAGTGCAGGTTCTGTGATTTTAACGGTAACCACTACAGGTAATGGAAATTGTACCCAGGTAACCCAGAATGTAACGGTCAATTTTACCAATGCTCCTTTGGTAGATGCCGGCAATCCTCAAAGTATATGTGCCAATAATACGCTGGTAAATCTAAACGGTCAGGTTTCAGGTTCTAGCAACCACACCTGGTCTGGAGGATCTGGTGCTTTCGCAAATGCTGCTTCGTTAACCACCACGTATACTCCTTCAACTGCAGACCTTAATGCCGGTTCTGTATTATTATACTTAACCTCTGTAGAAGGCAACTGTACACCGGTTACAGATTCAGTAAGAATAACATTTACTCCTGCTCCTACTGTTGTTGCCAATGACTTATCAGTTTGCGGAAACAATCCTGTTGCCAATTTAAGTGCAGCTCTTACAGTAGCCACTCAGGTAAGCTGGTCTGGTATTGGTACATTCTCCAATCCAAATTCAGTTAACACGTTTTATACTCCGGATCCATTTGAAATTTCTATAGGAATTGCATCGGTAATAGTTACAACTATTGATACCGGAAACTGTAGAGCAGCAAAAGATACCATTAATATATTCATTTCTCCGGCTCCAACTTCCAATGCAGGTACGGATCAATTAATATGCAAAAACAATCCTAATATTACATTAGCAGGTACAACCGGTAATGGAGCATCAGGCAGACAGTGGGTAGGTGGTACAGGAGTTTTTGTACCGGATAGAAACAACCTGAATGCAACATATATTCCTACTGCCAACGAAATCCAGTCTGGAAGTCTAAACCTGGTATTGAGTGCTTCAAAAACTTCGTGTCTGAATGTAACCGATACTATGACGATTACATTTACCGATATACCTACGGCCAATGCTGGTCCTAACACATCTGTTTGTTATAACAATCCGGCAGTTACACTAAACGGTTCTGTAACCGGAGCAACAGGAGGATCATGGACAGGTGGTTCTGGTACATTTGCCCCAAACAATACCAATTTAAGTGCTGTATATACACCAACCACTGCCGAACTTAATGCAGGCAGTTTCAGCCTTATACTTACTACCACAGGCAATGGAAATTGTAATGCAGTAACGGATACAGTAACCATAACTGTAACACCGGCACCTACTGCCAATGCAGGTTCTGCATTCTCTGTATGTTCAAATAATGCAGATATTCAATTGGGTGGCTCTTTCACCCTTGCTACTGCCGGTACCTGGTCTGGTGGAAATGGTGTATTTGTACCTGGCCCAAATCAACTGGATGCAGTTTATAAACCAACTCAGGCAGAAATAAACTCTGGTTCTGTTAATCTGACGCTGACTTCAACCAGTCAGGGCAATTGTAGTCCGGTAAATAGTCAGATTGCTGTAACCTTTACCCCGGCACCTACTATTACCCCTAACCCGGTTACTATATGTGCTGACAACGCCATTGCTAACCTAAGCGGTAGCGTAACAGTTGCTACAAGCGGTACCTGGTCTGGCGGAAACGGTACATTTAGTAATATCAACGGTTTGCAGGCCTCTTACACACCAACACCTACTGAAATAGCAGCCGGTACTGTACAACTTACTCTTACATCTACTAATAATGGAAACTGTACTCCGGTTTCTTCCAACGTAAATGTAACCATCAATCAGGTTCCAACTATTGATGCAGGTGCAGATCAAACCCTATGTGGTAATATTACAGCAGTAAATATTGGCGCAACTATAGTTCGTGCAAGTGGTGTTACCTGGTCTGTTAAAAAAGGCTATGGGACTATAACGAATGCAAACAGTCTTAATGCCACATACAATCCAACTAATCAGGACAGACTTGATGGTGCTGTAACACTAAGGGCCATTACTACAGGAAACGGCGTTTGCCAGGCTGTAGAAGATTCGGTAAAAATCACATTTACCGTAGTACCTACAGTAAATGCAGGTAACAATCAGACAGTTTGTACCAATGACCTTCCGGTTCAACTGGATGGCTCAGGATCAACCGCAGTATGGACAGGTGGTGCAGGTACATTCTTACCAAATGCCAACGCCCCTAAAGCAACATATACTCCTGCTACTTCGGAATATGGCAGTTCTGTAACATTAACATTAACTTCGATACCAAGCGGTGCCTGCCCTGTAATTTCCGATCAGGTTGTAATAACTATACCTAACGGTCCGGTTGCCAATGCAGGCAACGATGTTCAGATTTGCGGAAACGATGCAACTTTAAACCTTAGTGGTTCAGTAACCAACGCCACAGGAGGCAGCTGGACACATAATGGTGCAGGTACAATAGATAATGCTTCAAGTCTAAACACCTTTTATACTATAACCAATGCTGATAGAACGAATGGATCAATTCAGTTTGTCCTTAACTCTACCGGCAATGTAAACTGTTCTTTAGACTCTGATACATTATTAGTGACTCTAACTCCAAGAATTGAAGTAAATGCAGGTCCAAATCAAACTATATGTGCTGACGCAAGCACCATACAATTGGCTGGTACTATGCAAAACGCAGTTGGTGTAGTTTGGACAACAAACGGTTCCGGCAACTTTAATGATAATACAGCATTGAATGCAGTATATACCTTAAGTGCTGCAGATCGTACAGCTTCAACCCTGACATTTACTCTGACTACTACCGGCAATGGTATATGCCCTGCCGGAGTAAGCACTGTAGATTTTACTCTTACACCGGCTCCTACTGTAAATGCAGGTAATGATATAACTATTTGTGCTGATTCCAGCTATGTAAACCTTGCCGGAACCTACACTGTAGCAGGCGGAGTAAACTGGTCAACTACAGGTACCGGCTCATTCTCACCAAGTTCGGCGGTAGGTGTAAGCTCCTATTACCCTTCTGTTGCGGATAAAGCAGCAGGTCAGATAAACCTGGTACTTACTACTACAGCAAACGGAACTTGTAATCCGGTTAGAGACACGTTAGTATTATCGATATCTAACTCTCCGATAGTTTCCGTTGGTGCAGATACATCGCTTTGTGCTGATGCAGGTACAATATCACTTAATGGAAATGTTACCAATGCAGGTGGCGGTATCTGGACAAGTAGCGGAACCGGTACGTTTAACAATGCAACCAACCTGAATGCAACTTATACATTTAGCAGTCAGGATAGTTTGAATACAACCGTTACCCTTACGTTAACATCTACGTCAAATGGATTATGTAAAGCAGTAAATGCATCAAAAGTAATCAGTTTAACTCCTGCTCCTACTTTAGCAGCTGGTGCTGACCAGACTATTTGTGCTGATGCGAGTGTTGTTTCACTTAATGCTCAAATAACAGTAGCTACAGGCATTGAATGGACAACTACAGGTACCGGTTCTTTTGATAATAACACAGCTCTAATTGCCGACTATTTTGTAAGTAGTGGAGATACTACCGCACAAACTATCTACCTGATTGCAACAACCACAGGAAATGGCAAGTGTAATCCGGTAATTGATTCAGTGGCAGTAACCATTCTACCTAAACCGATAGTCAATGCTGGTGCCGATCAAACTATTTGTGCTGATTCTGCAACGATAAATATTAATGGAATTGTACTACATGCCGGCTCCGGAAATTGGACAAGCAGTGGAACAGGTTCATTCCTTCCGGCCAATGCTCTTGCAACTTCCTATTTACCTTCAGTTGCTGACAGAACATTTGGAAACGTACAATTAATACTTACTTCTACACTAAACGGTACTTGTGTACCTGTACAAGATACAATAACACTTACTATTACTCCGGCACCTACAGTTAATGCAGGTTTCCCGGTTACTGTATGTTCGGATACGGCTTTTGTTCAATTAAATGGAGCAGTAACAGTATCCACCACAGCAGGATGGACTTCTTCCGGTTCAGGTACATTCCTTCCTGATACTTCGGCCCTGAACGCTCAATACGTACCAGGTGCTGATGATATATTGGCTGGTAGAGCTCTGCTTACCTTAACCACAACTGACAATGGCCAGTGTAAACCTCAAAATGCTACTATCGAAGTTATTCTAAACCCAATACCAGTAGTAGTTGCCGGTGCTGACCGTACTCTTTGTGCCGATGTAACTTCAATACCAATGAACGGTTCAGTTCAGGTAGCCGGCGGTGGCGTTTGGTCTTCATCAGGTACGGGTTACTTCACCCCTGCCGATACAGACCTTAATGCATCGTATATTCCATCTTCTGCCGATACCAGCAATGGTAGTGTACAGTTAATTCTGACTTCTACACAAAATGACCTTTGCAAACCTGTTTCTGATACCTTAACGGTTACCTTTACACCACAACCAATCGTATTTGCTGGTGCAGACCAAACCATTTGTGCTGATTATGCAGGCTTACCATTAAATGGTTCAGTGCTACATGCCACAGCTTCTATTTGGACTACATCAGGTAGTGGTTACTTTTCACCAAGTGCTACCTTGCTTAATGCTACCTATGTGCCTTCGGCAGCTGATACTGCAAATCGTTCAGTGCAATTAACCCTGACTACTACAGCTATGGGTACTTGTAATGCTGTTTCGGATGTTGTAACTATTTCAATTTTACCTGCCCCTGCTGTAAATGCCGGAACTGACAAAACAGTATGTGCTGACGTTGAAGAAATAAGTTTTTATGCTTCTGTAACCAATGCCGGCAGCGGTATATGGACTACCTCAGGTAGTGGTACATTTTCACCAAATGCCAATACTGTAAATGCAACGTATGTTCCTTCTGCTACTGACCTAATTGACAGATCAGTAGTATTAACCTTAACAACCGATCAGGATAGTGTTTGTACTTCGGTTTCTGATGCAGTTGTAGTTAACTTCGACCCAATACCAAGGGTAAATGCCGGACAGGACCAAACTATATGTAAAGACAATGCCACTGTAAACATCAATGGCTCTATAACCAATGCTACCGGTGGTTTCTGGACAACATCCGGCGATGGTACTTTTGGTGATGATCTGGCCATGGCTACAACCTATGCGCCATCAACCAATGATACTCTGGCAGGAAGTGTTACTTTATATTTAACCTCTACCGGTAATGGTACTTGTAACTTTGTAACTGATCAGGTAACTATCAACTTTAGTGAAATACCTACAGTAGTAGTTAGTAATGACCTTACAATCTGTAGTAATGTAACAGATGCAAATATCGCCGGTACTATAACTACTGCTTCCGGTGGTACATGGACTACCTCTGGTGACGGTACATTTAGCCCTAGTGCCAACACACTTATTGCTAAATATATACCTGGCCCGGCAGACAAAACTAATGGCAATGTAAACCTTACTCTAACTACAACCGGTAATGGTACTTGTCAACCTTATACCGACCAATTAGCTATAACAATACAACCGGAAGCTATAGTAAATGCCGGTTTGAACAGAACAGTTTGTGCTGATACTGCAGGTATTGTTTTAAATGGAATTTTGACCAACGCTAGTTCAGCTACCTGGACTACAGGTTCTGGAACTGGTACATTTACGCCAAGTGCTAGTTCACTCAATGCCACATTTACTCCATCTGCAACTCAAATTGCTTCAGGAAGAGCTACCCTTACTCTTACCAGTGCAGCAAATGGAGTTTGTCCTTCCAGAAACGATGTTATGGAAATCACCATCAATAGAGCACCTACGCTCAATGCAGGCACTGACCTGAGTGTTTGTGCTGGTTTAGCAGATATTGATTTAAACAGCAATTTTACAACAGCCGGCGGTGTTGTATGGTCTGGAGGTATTGGGTCTTTCACCAGTACTAATACCGCAGCAACTACATATAACCCTGATGCTACTGAAAACCTATCCGGAAACACCATAGCTCTCTATGTAACCACAACCGGCAATGGTTTGTGTAAAGCACTTCGCGATACCGTAAATATCACATTCTCAGCTCTGCCTCCTATTGAAGCAGGTACTGACAAGTCTGTTTGTGATAGTGACTTACCTTTAGTTTTAACTGGCTCAGGTAGTCCGGGTACGTGGGTAGGTGGTATTGGTACATTTACGCCTTCCAGAAACAGTTTAATTGCAACGTACCAACCTGATCCAAGTGAAATTACCACCGGATCTGTTAAACTATACCTGGAAACCATCAACGACGGTCTTTGTGCACCGGGTCTTGATAGTATTACCATAAGTTTTGAACAAGGTCCCGTTCTGGATGCCGGTTTTCCTCAAATTATTTGCGGCAATGAAAACAATATTCAGTTAAACGGTTCTGCTAACTTTACTCCTGGTATAGTATGGACAGCAGAAGGTAACGGTTCGTTTGTTGACAACACGGTAAACAATCCGGTATACAACTACACAGCAAGTGATGTAACTTCCGGACAGATATTATTTACCCTTACATCTCCTGCTTTTGGAAATTGTAAAGCCATAAATGATACAGTTAGAATTACCTTCTCTCCGGCTCCTACTATCAATGCAGGTCAGGATATAGGTATTTGCGCAAATATTCCTAATGTATCGTTAGCCGGTAGTTATACTATAGCAACCGCCGGTAATTGGTCTGCAATTGGCGTTACTGGTGGTTCATTTGACGATGCTACTTCACTTACTCCGGTTTACACACCTTCAGCAACTGATATTACCAACAAACAGGTAAGTCTGAAATTTGAAACTACCAGTCAGGGTACTTGTCTATCAGTATCTGATACTGTAAAATTATTCTTTACAGATGCTCCTACTGTTGCAGCAGGCAGTCCTGACAGAATTTGTGCCGATTCTACTTATCTGAACCTAAACGGTGCAGTTACAATCGCTTCCGGTGGAGCATGGACTACCAGCGGTACCGGTACTTTCTCTCCTAATGCATTTACGTTGGGAGCTAGATATGTACCTTCTGCAGCTGACCTTGCTTCTGCCTCGGTAACACTTAGACTTACTACCACAGGCAATGGCGACTGTCTTGCCGAGTTTGATGAAATAAATATTACCATCGACCCAATACCAACAGTAAATGGTGGAGGTAACTCGATTAGTTGTAAAGATATAGTTGGTGTACCTCTTAACGGTTCATTCACCATTGCAGGTGGCATACAGTGGACTACATCAGGGACAGGAACCTTCAATTCTGCTGTTGCAACCAATGCTATCTATACTCCTAGCCAGACTGACAAAGACAAAGGTTCTGTTATTCTGACAATAGTTACCACAGATAATGATCTTTGTAAACCTGTAAATGACAAAGTGCGAATTGACTTTACTCCGACTCCTGAAGTTGAAGCAGGTTTCCCTCAAACTATTTGTGCAAATGCAGGTGCTGTGGCTCTTAATGCGAGCGTAAAAGTAGCTACCGGTGTGGCCTGGACCAGTCCTGGTAACCAACCTGGCTTCTCAAACGATGCTGCTTTAGCTACTAACTATACTCCGAATGCCTCAGAATTGGCTGCCGGATCAGTAGTACTAACGGCTACTTCAACCGGCAATGGTACTTGTTTGCCTGTATTTGATACTGTAAGAGTGTTCTTTAGCGATGCTCCTACCATCACCGCAAGTAATGATATCAATATATGTGCAGATACAGATGGTATCAATTTAACTTCTTCTCAGACAATTTCAGCCGGTGTGCTTTGGTCTACCAATGGCAATGGTACTTTTGTACCTTCTGCTGCAAGCAATAATCCAGTCTATGTACCTTCAGTGCAGGATACTGCAAACCGTAGCGTAACCTTAGGTGTAATAACCACAGGCAACGGCGATTGTATTGCTGTATCTGAGTCTGTAGATATAACCTTTAGACCTGCTCCTGTTGTAACGGCCGGTGCAGATGCAGAATTCTGCTACGATGCAGGCAATATTCAACTTAACGGTAGTGCTCAAAACTCTGCCGGTATTGTTTGGTCTACCAACAGTGGTGGTACTATTTCCGACCCTGTTAGTAACAACCCAATCTATACTTTTGCAGCAAATGAAAAAGCTAATGGTACTGTATTGGTAACCATATCCACCACAGGCAATAGCGACTGTAAAGTATATAGCGATGTGGTTGTGCTTACAAAACGACCTTTCAAAGATATCAGGGTGATTGCCGGTGTTGATTTTGACCTGTGTTCTGATGCTACTACTGTTTCTCTGAATGGATATAGCGAAAACTCCGGAACCAACTGGTCTACTGTAAACAACTTTGGTACTATTGCTTCGCCTTCAAACCTAACTACTGCTTATGCAATAGCACCTCAGGATATAACAGCCGGTTCTGTAACTTTTGTATTGACCTCTACCGACCATGGTATTTGTACTGCAGTTGCAGACTCTATTACCATGACGCTGACTCCTATACCTACAGTTACAGCTGGCAATGACACTTCTATGTGTGGAGATGTTGAGTTTATTGCTCTAAATGGAGGAATTACAGTAGCTGGCGGTGGCATTTGGTCTACCTCCGGAAATGGTCAATTTGCTCCGTCAATCACGAGTCTTAATCCGATTTATACCCCTACTCCGCAAGATGTAGCAAACGGAAAGGTATTTATGACTCTTACCACTACCGACAATGGTACTTGTAGAACCTATAAGGCGGTAAAAGAAGTTGTACTTACTACTCCACCGACTATCAATGCCGGTTCTGACATAGCTATCTGTGCCGACAATAACAGAGTATACCTAAACGGACAATTTACTATAGCAGGATTAGCACAGTGGACCAGTTCAGGTACAGGTTCTTTCAGCAATGAATTTGACCCAACGGCATACTACATTCCATCTCCTCAGGACACCTTGAACAAAGTGGTATCACTAACCTTCACCACCCTGAATAATGGTAAGTGTAATGCTGTAAATGATAATACAAAAATCACCTTTACTCCTAAACCTACAATACAAGCTGGTGTTGATGCACTTTATTGTGCCAATGCCAATGCTATTCCGCTAAACGGTGTAGTTAAAGTTTCGCAGGGTGCCAATTGGACAACTTCCGGCAACGGTAGTTTCTCACCATCGGTTTCTACCCTAAATGCGATCTACCGTCCATCTGTAGCTGATGTTGCCAATGGCTCTGTGTTATTAACCATCACCAGTACAGGTAATGGAACATGTAGCCCTGTAAGAGATACAGTTAGATACAACTTCGCTCCGGTTCCGGTAGTAGATGCCGGTATGGTTAGCAACTGTATATTCGAATCTGGTACCACACTTAATGGTACAGTTTCAAATGCAACAGGTGGTGTATGGACCAGCAACGGCAGTGGACAATTTGCTCCTAACCCGTTTGATCTGAATGCAATCTATGTCCCTTCCAGTGCAGACTTCAATGCCGGCAAAGTTGTCATAACATTTACATCTACAGGCAACGGAGTTTGTAATGCAGTAAATGATGTATTAAACTTTGTAGTATCTGATGTACCGGATGCCGATGCAGGACCAACAAAATATGTATGTTTGAACGATCAGGTTGGTATCTCTGCCAAAGTAGTTCCTGGTTATACTTATGTATGGTCAAATACCAATGGTCAGGTTATTAGTTCAATGATCAGTATGTCTTCCAATATTTCCAGAGACACTGCATTTGTACTTACTGCAACTGACCAAAACGGATGTTTTGCCAACGATACAGTTCATGTAAAAGCCGTAGTGAAACCAACTCTAAATCTGGATCCTCACTACTGCTTTGTATCAGGTATGGTACTGGATGCCAATCCTCAAAACCTGCCTCAATATCCTGGTCAGTATACCTGGTTTAAAGAAAACAGCGTTTGGGAAGGCAGACAAGAATCAAGAACAGCCATTTTCAACCCTGGTGACTACGCAATCACTTACACTATAGGCAATTGCGTAACCAGAGACGTAACCAGTGTTACTGCTCCTCCATCAGTAGTTACTCCATACAAGTTGGTTTGCGAAAACGAAGTAACTTCTATCGGAACAACTCAAATGGATGGTCATTCATACAACTGGACTACCAATGGACAATATTTGGGTGGAACCGCCGAGATCTTAGTTTCGGCACTACCTGATACCAACAAGTACCATGTATTAGTTACCGATTTGCTTGGTTGTACTACCCTGGATAGTACCTACATAATAGGTATTCCAAAACCAAATGCTTTATTAGCAGACACTACTCTTTGCGAAGGTGGCGAAGTAGTTCTGAATGGTTTACCTAAAAACCTTAGCAATCCTCAGAACTATACCATATTCTACGATTGGTCGTTTGCTGGTACAAGCATTGGTACTTCTGAATCTATAACTGCTAACAATACAGGATTCTATACACTAAAAATCAATATAGACTATTGTGAGTCTGTAGATTCGGCAAGAATCAGATTCAACCCTGGTATCAAACCGTTCCTGGAGGACAAAATTGTGTATTGTGAAAACGACAGCAACCTGACGCTTGACGCATCTCCGGCTGGTCAGTATGGTATGTCCTACATCTGGACTACCGGCGAAACTACCAAAACAATTGAAGTAGCTGAGCCTGGCATCTATGCAGTTACTGTAACCAATGGCTTCAACTGTACGTTTACCGACAGTGTACTTGTAACCAGCAATTGTGGACCTAACGTACATATACCAAATGCCATCTATCCTGGTAAAGGTGCACAACCTGGTGATGAATTCTTTACCGTATTTGGAAAGTATTTTGAGAATTTTGAAATTACCATCTTTAACCGTTGGGGCGAAATCATATTCTTCTCTACTGATCCAAAAGATGGTTGGGATGGCACATACTTAGGCAAATTGATGCCAGGCGGTGTTTACCCTTATATAATCAGATACAAAGGAACCAACGACGGTAAAAAGTATCAGAAAGATGGCCTGATTACCATTGTTCGATAAAGGGTATTAAGTATAAACCCCTTAACCACTACTATTATGAGATATTTATATATTGCTATTCTGCTCATAATCTCAACAACTATACAGGCTCAGGTCTGTATAGTTGTTGATGGTTATACCCCTGCCATAGTTGCCGGAAAAAAAGTACTGGAGATTTGTCCGGGTACAACCATATCTATGACAGCAGTAGATGACTGTTACTATCCTGGTAGCCCTATTTCAACCATACCAACCTGGACACTGCCTGGCAATGTAAATCTACCTCCCAATTTCAATAATATATCTACTTCAGAAGCCGGAATATACAGCGTATATACCAGCAGTGGTTATCAGGATCAAATAGAAATCAAACACAAACCTATAGAAAACTTAAACGTTAGTCATCCACGTCTAAACAATACTATTAACATACTTACCTTTTGTGAAAATGAAATTATAACTATTACCAATGCTTCTTCATTCTCCAATATTACCTGGTCATTAAACCAAACTAATGTTTTAGGTAGTGGTAGCCAAATAAACTTACAACGCAGTGATTTAGCAACAGGTGGAGAAATGTTTGTAACAGCTACTTATAATAGCAATGGATGTACGGCTAGGGATACATTTAATATTATAATGCTACAAATCCCTGAAGTAGATCTAGGATCGGATACTTTTTTTTGCCAGGGTGCACCAACTACCTTAGTGCTTAAAAACACAATAGCCAATTACGGATATCCTATAGCACAAAAACCAGCTGGTAAATGGTTTAAACCAGGACAAACATTTGCTGTTCCGGGTATTCAATTGATTGTCAATACCCCTGGAGTATACATTCACGAAGTAGCCTCTCCTATTGTTGCTACATGTTTGGTAAGAGACACCATTGAAATCTTAGAAAAAACAGCTCCTGTTATTAACCCAATTGATGACATTTCAATCTGTGCCAACTCCGGCGTAACCTTAAACGCATCCATACAAGGTGCTACCAATACCAACGATTACGACTTCAAATGGAGACTTACCGGCAAAGGCCTGTTAAACACTACCAGTCAGCCTACAATTACCAATACACCAGAAACCAACAATTCCGAATACACCGTTAGGGTAACAGATAAAGTTGGTTGTTTTTCGGAGGAAATAGTTGTAGTTTCTTGGTACCCTAATCAGGTTATGGCTAAGGTAGACTTTGCAGATACCTCAGCCTGTGGTACAACTCCGGTAGTTTTAGGAGCTGAGGGCACGAGTGGTTATGCTCCATATTCCTACAAATGGTTCCCTACAACCAATATGACAGGTAGCACTACTGAAAATCCTTCTGTTATTCCTATTTCACAAGATACTATTACCTATTCTGTAGTAGTTTCTGATGACAAAGGTTGTAAAGATACAGCTTATGTAACCGTGCTTACTCCGGATATGAGGATTGATATTAAAGAGGGTCCTGTGCTAAGCACCTGTAAAAACGACCCATTAACCCTTAACAGTGTAATCACCGGAGGTCAGGCACCTTATTCAATTAAATGGCTAAATAGTAGCAATATTGTTTTGAAGGATACACCCGGACAAATGGGATTGGAATCTCAATTGCCTTTTCCATTACCAAAAGGAATTAACATGCACACCGTGCGGGTTGAAGTGGTAGACGTACGTGGTTGCCCGGAGTTTGATCAAATAACTATTAATGTGGTTACAGCCCCAACTATTAGTTACTCAAATAACATGTTAACCGTATGTGCAGGATCTCCGATAAAATTTCCTCCACCATCAATTATAGGAGGTTCAGGCAATTCAGTTTTTACTTGGATAGGCCCCAACTTGTCAGATAATTCAGCTACCCCTACATATACTCCAAGCGCATCCGATCAGGGGCTTAAAACTTTCTCGGTAAAAATTTCCGATACACAAATCTCCTGTCCGGGTAATTCTGCACCTATTACCGTCAATGTAATTCCTACTCCTCAGGTTTCCTTTGCCAAACCCGATACAACCATTTGCCTGGGTACAGATGCTGTTCTTACCCCCCAAGTTTCAAAATCAGGGTTAAATTTCACCTGGAAAGATGAAGACGGGCAAACGCTGTATAATGACTTAAGCTATACCACACAGGAAAAGGGGATTTACAAAATTATTGTTACCGACCCGGCAGCAGGATGTTTTGCCGAAGCTACCAAAACAGTATTTGCTATCAAACCGGGTAGCTATGCAAATATACTTGCCGATACAGCAGTATTTAATGATATACCACTTATCCTAACTTCATTAAACGATGGTGTTAACCCGGTTTATACCTGGAAATCTTCAGGATTAGGTCAGTTTGAAGACAATGGCTTTGCAGAGGCCATCTACAAACCTTCTGCAGCAGATAGTGGTCTGGTTACTTTTACGCTGGAAGTAAATACCAAATGCGGCACAGAAGCATTGATTGACACCTTTACAGTGTTTTTCAACAAAAAAGAAAAACCGAAAGAAAACCTGGTGTATATACCAAATGCATTTGCTCCATCTGATTTAAATCCTAAAAATCAGACGCTCATGATATTCTCTCAAAATCTGGCTGAAGACAATTTTCAGTTTATCGTATTCAACCGTTGGGGAGAAAAAGTATTCGAAACCACCGACGCTACCTTAGCTAGTCAAAAGGGCTGGAACGGATCTATAAACAATAATGGTTCTACGCTGAAAACTGATGTATATACCTACACCGTAAAAGGTGAATTTACAGACGGTAAAACCTTTGAGAGAACAGGTACTGCAACGCTTTTGAGATAGGTTACATACAAACTGATAATGCAAAAGTCCTTCTCTGGTTAGTTAGAGAAGGATTTTTTTTTTGCACCGTAACATCTCGGATTAGCATGTTCTGGAAATCGATTCTGGTGGACTGGATTCCGGACGCAGTATCGATTGCGCTACAGCTACATCGCTTCTGCTTCCGGAATGACTGTACCTTTACTTACAAGATTCTGGATAAGCCTTCTTAGGTCGGCTTTCCGGAATGAAAAATAAGTTCTTGTAATAAATTATCTAAAGCTGCTTCGCCTCTGCTTCCGAAATGATGGTCTAACCAAATGTATTCGTACAGGAATTCTGTCTTCCCCACTCTAACGTCATACCGGAATTCTGACTTTTTAGGCAGAATATCCGGTATCCAATCAACCTGAAAAAAGAAAAAAAACTAAATGTTTGGTTTTCCGAGAGGACAGCAAAAAGTAATAATAAGCTTTAGACCTTCCCCACCTTCATAGCGGAATTCTGAATTCCCAACTTTTAAGTCATACCGGAATTCTGCCTTTTTAGGCAGAATTCCGGTATCCAATCAATTTGAAAAAAGACAAAACCGTCATAAGATCTCGAAAAAACTACCTAAAAGATTAGCTTTCCGAGATCACGAAAATGATTAGTATTAAAATTGGGATTTGATTTAAAATAGACATTCGAAGCTAAGAACATACAAAACAATATATATTCTTTCCCACCGTCATCATACCATAACTATGTATTCCTTTTCATCGTCACACCAGAATTCTGCTTTCTTAGCAGAATATCAAGTATCCAGTCAACTTGAAAACAATATAACATCGTCAATTAATAAGATCTCTTAAAACCAACTAAAAGGTTGGATTTAAGAGATGACAGTACAGAGATTACTTCAATATCTTTTCACAGTGTATATCCACACTGGTGGCTACTTTTACAATATACATTGCCGAACTTTGGATGAAAGAAAGGTCTATTTCCATATGTTGAGATGCAACATATTTTTGGAATAACAATTTACCATCCACCGTATATAAAAATACATGCGTATTGGGTGATTCATTATTCTGCACCAGCAATGTATTCCCTTGCTGAACTATAGATACCGTTTCTTTACCAGATTTTTTATACGAGGCCAGATTGGAGTATTCATATTGATTATCCAAATCAACTTCTTTGATTCTATAATAGTAGATACCGTCTCTAAACAAATCCGTATCTATAAAACTATAGCTTATCATACTTGAACTGTTTCCTGCTGCATCTACCACACCTATTGGTTCAAAATCGCCACCTTGGTAACTTCTTTCTATCACAAAGTATGCACTATTCTTTTCAGAAGAAGTGGCCCAAAGTACTTTAGCATGGTCGCCGTCTTTTACTACTTTTATTGATACAAAAGTTACATTCAATGGCGGGCATGGATTGATACAATTGTCATAACCCAGGTAATTGGCAGCACCTAATCTTGGGAAAGGATACACAGTTCCGCCGCCTGTATAACTACCGGTGCCATTACTCCCAACAAGTTCAAACGTTCTGGTGGCCGCATTGTAATTTGCTACTGTCCAATACCCATTAGTAGCTGCATTGCCGTTTACACCTATTATATAAACCTGAACTCCATTGGCCACTCTGTTATTAGTATTGGAAGCCATGGTAACTGTTATCGGATTGGTATTGCTTACAGCTGTTATATTGTTTGCATCTTGTGTTATATAAGGAACTTTACCACAAAAATTTATATCCGCGTCGTTGGTAACAATATTATTGGCCGGCTGATATTCGATAGTACCAGGACCACTTAGATTAACAACAGCACAACCATCAGAGCTGAATGAATTATTTACTGTTGTAATTGCATGGTTGATATTGAAAAGGCTATTGCCATGCATACGAATAATATTGGAGTTATTATAAAAATCATAAACGGACATAGTACCCCAGTTATGTATTACCGGGCCGGTATTAACTGTAAAAGTGCCGCTTTTGAAATCGATATTACCATACGCATAATTATTCAATGCACCGCCTGACAAAGTAATACCATTGGCAGCAATATTCATTGTACCATAATTCTCAATATTCAAGGTTGAGTTACCGCCATTAGATGTATTAGTGGCATTAAATGTAGCACCTAAATTATTGGTAATTCTGGCTCCATTTTGAAAATTAGCAAAGGAAGAAGTCCAGGTTATAGATCCGCTATTGGTTATAGCACCTCCGTTTCTTAAATTGTTAGTAGACGAAACGCCTAATTTTGACCCGGAAGCATTGGTTATTGTAACAGGGTTATTGGGGTTACCTGTAATTAATAGAGACGTAGTATCTGCATAGTTATTAAATATAAACCCGTTATCCTGTGTTAATCGGATAGTAGCTCCGGATGAATAGTTATTAACCGTTATCGTATTATTAAAACTCCTGGCAGTTGTACCATTATTTATGGTACCACAGTTATTTATAATACCTCCAATACCATTATTGATACCACCAGTCAGGTTTATACCAGTCAAAACATTGACCGTACCTCCATTCAACGTAATGGTCCCAGCAGTATAATTACTGGTTATATATAGCGTTTCACCGGCATTGACGGTCACATTGGTTCCACTGGTTGCAATTTTGCATGCAGGGGCTGTACATGGGCTGGGCAATGAAGCAGGGCATTGTGCCAGTATTTCAAATTGTGCCAGTACTAAAACAATCAAAAAACTAATACGAACTAATCTGTTCATAGGTGTGTAGGGTAAGTGGGTTTATGTATCGTATCTACAATCAAATTATTCAATTTGAATACCTTATACATAGCTGATACCTTTTTTAAACGTATTCAAGTTTCTAAGGTTCATGATTTTGTAATATATTTTATTTGTAAAAACATATTAACATATCAAAACAATAGTATCACCTATTTGGTAGTAAAAAATTGTTCATTCATACTTTTTTAAGATAAAATAGAATTGAATTCCACATTCAGAGTAGTAACTTTGAACTATACTAAAACCATTTTGTAATGAAAATATTAGCTGTTGGCAGAAATTACTCAGGTCATATAAAAGAATTGAATAATTCTCAATCCGAAGATCCTGTTATATTTATGAAGCCGGATACAGCTCTGCTCAAAAACAATAATCCTTTTTACCACCCTTCCTGGTCTTCTAATATTCAGTATGAAGTAGAATTGGTTCTAAAAATTGGAAAAGAGGGCAAAAGTATTGCTGAAAAATTTGCAAGTAATTATATAGACGGAATCGGAGTTGGCATTGATTTTACTGCCCGCGACCTTCAAAACAAACTTAAAGACAATGGCCTGCCCTGGACACTTGCCAAAGGTTTTAATGATAGTGCTCCTGTAAGTGATTTTGTTCCTATTACTGAGTTTTCGGATCTAAAAAATATATCCTTCTCCCTACTCAAAAACGGTCAGGAAGTACAACACGGCAATAGCTCGGATATGATTCATCATATTGAAAAAATCATTGCTTTTATTTCTCAATACATTACACTCAAAAAAGGTGATCTGATATTTACCGGTACTCCGGAAGGTGTCGGCCCAATTGCAATTGGTGACAAACTGGAAGCTTTTTTACAAGGCAAATTGATGCTTGAAACTGAAATAAAATAAAAGGATTTGTAAAAAAAACTATACCTTTGAACCTTTAATTTTACCAAAACACTATGAAATTAAAAACTGGCGACAAAGCCCCTGAATTTACCGCTAAAGACCAGGATGGAAAAAACATCAGTTTATCTGATTTTAAAGGTAAAAAAGTGGTTTTGTATTTTTATCCTAAAGACGATACCCCTGGCTGTACTGCACAGGCTTGCAATTTACGCGACAATTATCAAAAACTACTTGATCAGGGATATGAGGTTCTTGGCGTAAGCAAAGATGATGAAAAATCCCATTTGAAATTTATAAAGAAATACGATCTGCCTTTCACCCTGATCGCTGATACCGACACAAAACTCAACGAAGCCTATGGTGTTTGGGTAGAAAAATCAATGTACGGCAAAACCTATATGGGTACTGCCAGAACTACTTTTGTAATTGACGAAGAAGGTGTTATTAAAGAAATCATTGACAAGGTAGATACCAAAGAACATATTAAACAGATTATTAATTAATACTACAGATAAGCAACACATGGAAGCTGTAAAAACTACTGCCGATATTAAAAAACTAGAGCAAATTGCATCTCAGGTTAGAAGAGACATAGTACGAATGGTACACTGTCGTGCATCCGGTCACCCGGGTGGATCACTTGGCTGCACAGATTATATGGTAGCTTTGTTTTTTCACATCATGAAACACAACCCGGATTTCTCTATGGATGGAAAAAATGAAGATCTATTCTTCCTTTCCAACGGACATATTTCTCCGGTATGGTATAGCGTACTGGCCAGAGCTGGCTACTTTGATGTAAAAGAACTTAGCACTTTCCGCGATATAAATAGCCGTTTGCAAGGTCACCCTGCAACTGAAGAAGGTTTGCCTGGTATCAGAATGGCATCAGGCTCACTTGGTCAGGGATTATCTGTTGCCAATGGAGCTGCTCAAACTAAAAAACTCAATAAAGACAATAGTACCGTTTTTGTACTTATGGGTGATGGCGAACAACAGGAAGGTCAGGTTTGGGAAGGTGCCATGTATGCAGCTCACAACAAAATGGACAATATCATTGCAGCTATAGACTACAACGGTCAGCAAATTGACGGTCCTGTTAGCGAAATCCTTTCACTAGGCAACCTGCGCGCCAAATACGAATCTTTTGGCTGGGAAGTACTTGACCTGGAAAAAGGCAACAATATGGCCGATGTAGTTTCTACCCTGGAAAAAGCTAAAGCACTAAGCGGTAAAGGAAAACCTGTTATGATTCTAATGCGTACAGAAATGGGATACGGCGTAGATTATATGATGGGCTCTCACAAATGGCATGGAGTAGCTCCAAACGATGCGGAGTGTGAATTGGCACTAAACCAATTAGAAGAAACCCTGGGAGACTATTAGGAAAGTTTGGAGATAGGAGTTTGAAGTTTAAAATTACAAAGTGAATATTGAATAGAGGAATATTGAAATATCAATCCATTGCCAATATAGTTTCAAGATCAAAACACGGAACTAACATTTTGGCAAGTATTTCAAATTCTGTAAAAAATAAACTAAAACCGGTAGCAGGTATACTAATCCTGTTACCGGTTTTTCTGTTTTTATCAAACCACCTGATTGCTCAAACCTCAACCAAGATACCACCTACTACACGTATACTTTTTATACTGGATGCCTCCGGTTCTATGTACGACAATATGGATGGCACCAAAACCAGAATCACAGTTGCTAAAGATATACTAACCAACCTGGTAGATTCTCTCAAAAATCAACCCCGACTGGAAATTGGCTTACGGGTTTTTGGTCATCAGTTTGACCGAAAATACAACAATTGCACCGACACCAAGCTGGAAGTTCCCATCAAACCAGGCAACCATACTGATATCAAGAGCAAAATCAAAGCTATAGACCCCAAAGGAACCACCCTTATTGCACACAGTATACTTCAGGCAGCAGAAGATTTCCCCAAAGATCCCAATAGCCGAAATATACTGATACTTATTACCGATGGCATCGAAGCCTGTGGTGGCGATCCATGTGCTATTTCTATTGCACTGCAAAAGAAAAACATCTTCCTCAAACCATTTATAATCGGACTTGGCAGCAATGCAAATTTTGACAAAGCATTTTCCTGCATGGGGCAATATTACGATGCCAACGACAGCAAAACATTCAAAGCGGTTTTAGACAAAGTAATGAAGCAAACATTTGAGAAAACTACCGTAAAAGTTGAGCTGCTAAACGAACAAAACCAGCCCAAAGAAACCAATGTCAATATGAGTTTTGTAAATAACGTAACCAACCAAACTGTATATGATTTTGTACATTACCTTGACGCAACTGGCAAAACTGATATATTGGAAATAGATCCTGTTCTGTCTTATGATGTAATTGTAAATACCATACCTCCGGTAATAAAAAAAGACATATACCTGGAAGGAGGAACAGAAAACATCATCCGCATTAGATGCCCACAGGGAACCCTGTTTTTCAAAAGCAACTTTCAGGAATACAAAAACCTAAAAATGATCATCCGCGATCAGCATGGCAAAACACTTAATGTACAAAACCAAAATTCATTTGACAAATACCTTACAGGCACCTATTCAGTTGAAATTCTTACTATACCTAGAACCTACTTTCCGCAAGTAAAAATTGAACAAAACAAAACTACCACACTTCAAATTGAAGCACCCGGAGTTTTGAGTGTTTTAAACAGTATAATTGGTTTTGGCAGCATATACAAAATTGACGCTTCCGGGCAACAAGAATGGGTTGCAAACCTCGAAAATGAAAACAGCCGAACCAGCATAGGTATGCAACCTGGCAATTACAAACTGGTATTTAGATCTAAAAATGCCTCCGGTAGCAACTTCACAGAAGTAAAAGAATTTAGCATAAAATCAGGTTTAACCACCAACATAAAGTTATTTTAAAAAATACCTTCCATTTTATCGAAAATTTATCAATTTTGCCTTAGAATATATATTTTGACCTTATAGATGAAAAAATTTCCATATACAGAGAAAATAGATACCCGTTCAGGATTTGGTGCCGGTCTTTTGGAGGCAGGTAAAGCAAACCCGGAAGTAGTAGCATTATGTGCTGACCTTACTGGCTCACTAAAAATGAATGCTTTTGAAAAAGCATTCCCTGAAAGATTTTTTCAGGTAGGTATTGCAGAAGCCAACATGATGGGTATGGCTGCAGGTATGACTATAGGTGGAAAAATTCCATTTACAGGTACCTTTGCTAACTTCTCTACCGGTAGGGTTTTTGACCAGATCAGACAATCCATAGCCTACTCAGGTAAAAACGTAAAAATATGCGCTTCTCATGCCGGTCTTACCCTGGGTGAAGATGGTGCAACACACCAAATTCTGGAAGACGTGGGTATGATGAAAATGCTGCCACATATGGTAGTAATCAACCCATGTGATTACAACCAAACCAAAGCCGCTACTATGGCTATAGCCGAATATTTCGGACCGGTTTATCTTCGCTTTGGTCGTCCTGCTATACCTAACTTTACTCCTGCTGATCAGAAGTTTGTAATTGGTAAAGCTTTGCTACTTAACGAAGGTACCGATGTATCTATATTTGCAACCGGTCACCTGGTTTGGGAGGCTATCCTTGCCGGAGAAATCCTGGAATCAAAAGGAATTAGTGCTGAGATCATAAACATCCATACCATCAAGCCTTTGGACGAAGAAGCTATTTTAGCGTCTGCTTCCAAAACTAAATGTGTAGTAACAGCTGAAGAGCATCAAATGCTTGGCGGACTTGGCGAAAGCATTGCCGGCACGTTGGGTAGAAAACTTCCTGTACCTATGGAAATGGTTGCCGTTAATGATACTTTCGGTGAAAGTGGTAAACCTGAATTATTGATGAAAAAATACGGCTTAACAGCCGACAATATTGTAGCTTCTGCTTTGAAAGCTATTGCAAGAAAAAAATAATCCTTTAAGGATACTCTTACTTTGTAATATTACAAGACCTTAAAACTGATTAGCCTAAATCGCTTCGGTTTTAAGGTTTTTTTTGTTCTTAGAATTAGCCATTTAATTCCCGGACGGGCTTTGAGGAAATTGCGTTAAAAAAATTTCCAGGAATGAAGCGTAAAAAATTTCACTGTTTGAAGTCCGACGAAGGAGGACAAGTTTGAAATTTTTAGCGAAATGGAGGGAAGTTTTAGCAATATTTCCTCATGGCCCTAGATTCTTTTTGCTTACTTTTTCTCATATATGGAGAAAAAGTAAGGCCCCGCCGGCTAGGCGAAAGTAATTTTAATGAAAACTATTGATAAGCGGAAAGTAAATCAATAATCCTATTTATTCTTGCCTACTATGAACCTACGTCAACTCTTCCTCTCTCACGTTGCCCAAACCTCTACTACTCCGCTAATGCTGGAAATAGAGCGGGCCGAAGGTATTTATATGTACGACAAAAACAACCAGGCTATTATAGACCTAATTTCAGGTATAGGAGTTAGTAATATTGGTCATTGTCACCCCGAAGTAGTCAAAGCCATTCAGGAGCAAGCAGCCAAATATCTTCATTTGATGGTTTATGGCGAGTTTATCCAATCACCACAGGTTAAATTAGCAACCGCCTTGTCCGATACGCTTCCTGATCACTTATCTTCCGTGTATTTTGTCAACTCAGGTAGCGAAGCTGTTGAAGGTGCCGTCAAATTAGCAAAACGCTTTACAAGAAGACACGAAATCATAACCTTCAACAATGCTTATCATGGTTCTACACAAGGAGCCCTATCGCTCAATGGCAATGAAGATATCAAAAGAAACTACCGTCCATTATTGCCGGGTATCAGACATATCAATTTTGGCAAACACCAGGACCTTTCTCAAATAACCACACAAACTGCGGCTGTACTTATTGAAACAGTGCAAGGTGAAGCAGGAGTAAGAACCGCTGACAATGCCTATTTCAAAGCCTTAAAAGATCAATGCCAAAAACATGGTGTATTGTTAATTACCGACGAAATACAGGCGGGTTTTGGACGTACCGGCAAATTCTGGGCTTTTGAACATTATGATTTTGTACCTGATATTTTGGTTACAGCCAAAGGTATGGGTGGTGGACTTCCTATTGGAGCATTTATAAGTTCGCCTGAAATTATGCAAGTTCTGACCAACAATCCTATACTTGGCCATATAACTACCTTTGGCGGACACCCCCTTAGTTGCGTAGCCTCTTATGCTACACTTAAAGTTATTCAGGATCAAAATCTGGTAGCAGGAGTCGAAGCAAAAGGTCAGTTATTCAGATCACTATTAAAGCACCCTGCCATCAAAGAAATTCGCGGTATCGGTCTAATGTTGGCAATCGAATTTGAGTCCTTTGATGTTCTAAAACCAATAATTGACCAGGGCATTGAATTAGGAATACTAACCGATTGGTTTTTGTTTGACAATAAATCCATGCGAATAGCACCGCCAATCAATATTACAGATACACAAATACACGATGCCTGCACCATTATTCTTAGGGCAATTAAGCATTTTCATGTATAATAACACAGAACATTTACTTTAATTAGGGGTTCAATCTCTATGAAAATTGCATGCGTATTTTTCAGCTTATTTATGTTCATAGCATGTGGAAGAAAAAATACTTCCTCGAGTATTGAAATATCCACAGATCAAAGCTTTTCTACCATTGAGGACATAGATCAGGGATCAGATTTTTCTTTTGAAAATGCAACCGTCACTGACAAAAAAGGCAAACCAGAAGAAGTAGAAAAATTAGTTCGGATTCTCTTCCAACACAATCTAATTAACCAGGAAAGTCAGAAAATACTATCGAAAAAAAATTATCTTCAGACCATCTCAAGCAATTTCGACATAGTTAACCATATAAACGAGGCAATTGTATGGCATACAGATAGCCTCAAAAAGCCATTCCCAATATTCTATCAGGACTTGTTGGATAGTATCTTTCAAAAAGAGAACCTTACGGAATATGTGGTAAAATTTGAACAGACTGATTCTTCTACGCAAAACCAGGGTTTCATATCTACCAACCTTACCATAACAAACAATAAAAAAGTTTACTCCCAAAAAGTCTATTTCGAACCCACAACAGGCAAAATAGACGAAACATTTTATAAACTAATCAATCAACTATTAGCTGATAAACAAGAAACCAATCGTTACTATTTAGTCCGAAAAATTGTTGAGTACCAAGACAAGGACTCTTACTATTATGGTACTGACAAATTGGAATATGCCCTAATTAAATTAAACGAATACACCGCATTTAATATACACCAACACCCCAATGTTATAGACCTGAGTTACGAAAATCATCAGCTGCCTATGGCTAACGAAGAATTGAGTTTTCAGTTAAAAATATTAGATTCAATAGGATTGATACCCAACAGAACTACCCAATTTCAATTAAATAATCAGTTAAGTTCAAAAAGCATTTTTGATACACGTGATATTTTCTACTATGCAACTGATTTAAGAAAATGCTTCTCGCCTTATAGAACAACCTTCAAAAATGTTTATAAAGAAATCTTAGATTCACTTGTTACCATTTCTTTTCAGCAATTTGCACCTAAAAAAATTCGGGATCTTTCTCAACCAAATAGCGAAAATGAACTTAGTTTCGAACTTAATGGAACAACCTATTCTGTATTACTATCAAATTCTATAGATCAGATAGATATAAATACACTAATAACTACTGTCAACAAAGCATTGAACACTCAAAAAATTGATGGCAATTTTTATCTGTTACACAATAAGGATGCAGAATATTGCTATATATTTATGAAAGAAAATCAGGTTGAAGTCGTTAATGATTTGTTAAAAAAACCTTAATACCAACATTGAAAAATCACCCTGATTTAAAGAATATAGAAAAAATTGCCAGAATTATGGATTCTAAATTCAAAATTCCAGGCATACCGTTCTCTTTTGGTTTAGAGCCTATCATCGGATTAATACCTTTTGCAGGTGATCTTACAACTTTAGTTATCCAAAGTATGCTTGCCCTAAAAATGCTTCGACATGGTGCCAGTGGCGAAGTGGCTGTGCGTATGTTTATCAATATATTTTTAGATACACTTCTGGGTAGTATACCAATATTGGGGGCTGTAATAGATTTCTTCTTTAAAGCCAATACAAAAAATCTAAAATTACTCAAAGAACATTACCATGAAAACAAACATACAGGAAGTGCTAAGAAAGTAATTTTAGTATTTTTTCTGGCATGTGTTTCTTTGATCATTGCAACTATCATAGGGTTGATACTGCTTTTCAAATGGATATGGGATCTGCTTGCTGCATATTGGTTTTAGACCAATAAAGCCCCTTAAAAGAAAATGCCTCCCCCTTTTCAGAGGAAGGCAAAAAATTACAAGTAACAGGTGGGTTTTAACTAAATACCTTATCTCTAAATAAGGTAACCATATATTCTATTTTGTATTGAAAATATTTTTAAAATATTTTCAAACACATATCAATCAACCAAATACAATAATCAAGAATAAAATAAAAAAGATCATGACCAGATACATAATCATATCAACCAGAAAATAGTCTTTGTATTTGGCATAAAACTCCTTCAATTCTTTAAACATGGTAATATTTTTAAATTTCTATACAAATTTATCCAATTACATTCAGGTTTTAATCAATTCCTTACCGAAAAGTAGACAAGACTATACATATTGAATTTTTCAATATTCAAACATCGTACTTTTACAAAAGCAAATATCTAGCTTTGAGTAAATTATAGATTGTGAGTAATAAAGGTTTATGTAGTTCCCTTATCCACCGGGGAATTGAAAGATAAATCCTATTCTATAACTTTGTACAATGAATCCATTTTGCCTTCGTTGATACAAATTACTATGCTAAACCTCAACCTATCACGCCTGATCGACTATTTGTTTCTTAGCTTTCTGGCAGCCTCGGTTCTATGCCTGGGACATACATTTACAGCAGCAACAATGATTATGCTCTATGTAACAGTATATGCATTTGTTATTGATGGAGATGGTGTTTAATTGTACCTTTATCTTCATTTGCTTAAAATAACTAATCAAAAAAAAGATGTCTGTAAATTTTCTGAAAGAACATCAAATTGCTCAATTTTTTCCAAAAGCCTTTGAGGATTTTATAGAATTTTACAATGCTTCTCAATCCAAATCGCTTGAAATCCAATTGGAGGATTTACCCTTTCAATATCAACTTGGCTGGTACTTTGAGTATTTTGAGAAAAATGCAGTCTCAATAAACATAATTGATATAAGCGAACTTAGCTTAAAGGAAAGTGTAATAGAATCTTTCAAAGCTATGGAACACATACTTTCTCATTATTCCTAGGACCAAATTGAACTTTTTAATGATTTATTTCTGTTTACCCTATATACAATTAGTAGGAAAAACTTCAACATTCAATAAATCATTTATCAATGGGACTTTTCAATTTAGGAAATAATGGCCTTGCCATAGATTTAGGAACGGCAAATACTCTTATCATGCAAAATGATAAGATCATTCTAAACGAGCCTTCCATAATAGCAGTAAACAGCCTTACCGGCGATCTGGTAGCTTTCGGAAAGAAAGCACAGCTTATGCATGAAAAAACACATGAGTACATTAAAACCATTCGTCCATTAAGAGACGGTGTTATTTCAAATTTCCATGCTGCTGAGCAAATGCTTCGCGCTATGGTACGATCAGTAACACAAAGCAAAAACATGCTGCTTGGTGGAATTGATAAAATGATAATCAGTATACCATTTGGTGCTACCGAGGTAGAAAAAAGAGCAATACGCGACTCTGCAGAACATGCAGGAGCCAAAGAACTTTATATGATACATGAGCCAATAGCAGCAGCTATGGGGCTTGGCCTAAATGTAAAAGAAGCAGAAGGTTCAATGGTTATCGACATCGGAGGAGGAACTACAGAAATTGCTGTTATTTCTCTAGGTGGGGTAGTTTGTAATCAATCCATGAAAATGGCCGGCGATACACTAAATAACGAACTAGTTCATTATATGCGCCGCGAACATAACCTTATGATCGGTGAAAGAACCGCCGAAAAAATCAAATTTGAGGTTGGTGCTGCCAGTACTCATCTGGAAAACCCACCGGAAGATATGAATGTAATTGGTCGCGATATGCTTACTGGCTTACCTAAATCCATCAAAATAAACTATAGCGAAATAGCTGAAGCCTTGGACAAATCAATCACTATGATTGAAGATGCTGTAATTAAAACCTTGGAAAATTGTCCGCCCGAACTTGCTGGCGACATTTATGACAAAGGTATATTCTTAACAGGTGGTGGCAGTGGATTAAGAGGTTTAGACAATAGAATATCTAAAAGAACAAGTTTGCCTGTGATGGTAACAGAAAACAATTTAACCTCTGTAATCAATGGCGCTGGCTTGTCTTTAAAAACTTTACCTAGTGTAAAACATATGATGATAAAATAAGAAAGGTCCCAATATAGTGATTTATATCCCCTGGTTAATAATATTAATCAGGGGATATTTTTATTTAATACGTATTCGGAGCTCTGGTTTCCAACGAATGAAAGGTTTCAAAAAGCACCTGCCCCGGCTTAATCTCATAGTTGGCTGTATGTTCTCTACTGTTTCCGTCAGGAGACTGAGTGCGGAGTTTTACTTCATTTCTACCACTATTTAATGGCATTCTTCCATAATAGATGGAATTAGGCAATGTAGACCAATATCGGGTATCTGCTTTCTCAGAAAGTGCATTAAATACTCCAACCGCAGCACCTAAACCTTGATTTTCCTTTCGTATTCGCAATTCTGCAGCTTTTTTCAATGCAAATCTCAACAAACTTTTACTAAGCTCAATATGCATTCGATCCTTTAGCGATTTGTGGGCGACCTCGTTTATATCTTCTACCTTTTCCAACGTTATACTTTGCCCATTTACGTTCAAATTAGCTTTGCTAAATACCGGTTCACGATCTGCAAACTTGGGAAAAGCAATACGAATTACGCTTAGATCTGCCAAGCCCGAAGATCTGTATTCACTGTCATTCATAGCAAATGAATAACTAAGTCCAAGTTGGTTATTTACAAAGAAAAGATTGTTTCCGATTCCCCTACTAATTACAAAATCTATACTCCACTCCGATTTTATTGGCCCCAAACCATTATGCCACAAATAAATCAATTCTCCTGCTGCTTTGGGTTTGGGTGTATATTTAAATCCAAATTCCTTTTCGTATTTATTGAATTCATCCAAAAATCCTACTAGATAAGAGGTACGCAATAAGTCTTGTTTCAACTGTAAAGGAGCCCCTAATCCAAATAGCTTTTGGTATTCGTCCTGATATATATTATACGAGTTTCTGTAAGCTATAAAGGCATTATTATAATCACCGTTTACATCGTATATCAGCCCCATCAATAAATGTATAAAGGCATCTTTCTTAAATTTATTCTCAGATTTCCATTTACTCTCAAGTTCTGTAAGTACTATATTCATTCTCTTGCTCTCAACCAATGCAGCCTCTTTGTCATTAAGACGCAAATAATTAAATGCTTTAAAATAATGAATATATAACAACTCATAACTCTCCCCTTTATATGGCACCATATTAGGATTGGTAAGCAATGCAAGGCCTTCATTTACATAGTTTTTCTGCAAATCATCTGCATAGCGATAGGCCTCTTCAAAGGCCAAATTGCTTTCAGTATACTTGCCAAGCATAGATGTTACCATTCCTCTGTTCAGTAATACGAGAAGTTTATCCTTTCTGTGCTTCTTTGTATCCTTGGCAATTAGTTGATATGCATCTTCAAATTGTCCAGCCTGAAAATATTGGTTAAACTTTAAATTCTTTTGATAATAATTAGTGCAGGAAAAAGCAATGAATAAAATAAATATAAACCAGATCCTAGTCATAGGTAAATAATAGCCAAAAGTTTAGCCAAAAGTAAATTCAAAAAGAAAGGCCAAAATTTCTAAAGGCCTTTCTGATACTCAATTAATTTTTTATATATTTTTTAATTTTTTTGGCACCCAACCAAACAATCTCATTTGTTTCAAGGTCGGCAAGCTCGAGGTTAACTTGATAAAAAACTACCTTCTTATTGCCTTCCTGGTCAACTATAGAATTAATATTACCAAAAAGCATGTAATCTGCACCTAATTCTCTACCCCATTTTTTCTGAGTTTCCTGAGAGGCAAATTGCTGTTGATCAGCTCTTTCCTCCCTCATTTTTTCACGAAATTCGGCATTTTGTACAACGCGTACAGTAGCAGTATTTATAAATTCCCTTTCAATATCTTTTATAAATGTCTCAGCTTCGATATGTTCGTGACTTTTATTAGTAATCATACCTACGATCATTACCGGTTTTTTACCTGTTCGTTGGGTAAAAGCTTCACGCCATGGACGATTTATGGCGTCTTTGCTCATTTCCTCGGCTACCAGTCTGGAATCTACATCATTCCATCTACCACTCAAATCAATTTGCTGCTCTGTATTTACCCTGGTTACTGTTTTCTGGGTACAAGCACCTACAAAGCCTAACAGGCCAACAAATAAAGAAATTTTTAAAAAAGTATTCATATGGTTTCAATTCTGTTTAAAAGTCAATTTTCAAAAATCTTGCCGAAAATTTACAGATTTTTAAGTTCAGCAATTACATCCTTAGGATTTGAGGCAGAAAAGACAAAATTACCGGCTACAAGTGCATCTGCGCCTGCGTCTGCCAGCAACTTCCCGGTTATATCATTTACGCCACCATCAACTTCAATTAAAGCAGATGAACCGGTATTCAAAATCATCGTTTTCACATCAGCTACCTTTTGTATTGCCTGAGAAATAAATTTTTGACCACCAAACCCCGGATTCACAGACATAATCAGAACCAGATCAATATCTTTAATTATGTTTTCCAATACAGAAACCGGTGTATGTGGATTTATTGCTACTCCTGCTTTGGCTCCTAGTTCCTTTATTTCCTGTATTGTTCTATGCAAATGTATACATGCCTCATAGTGAACCGTAATTATTTCGGCACCAGCATCTCTAAATGCTTTCAGGTATTTATCCGGATTTACGATCATTAGATGTACATCCAGTGGTTTTTTTGCTGATTTGTTAATGGCAGATGTAACAGGCAAACCAAAAGAAATATTAGGAACAAAAACACCATCCATGATATCTACATGTATCCAGTCAGCTGTGCTGTTATTTAACATTTCTACATCACGCTGAAGATTTCCGAAGTCAGCGGATAGTACAGAAGGAGCAATGATCATAATTTAATTAATTTCTGAAAGTGAAATTTGTTTAAGGAAGGTTTATAATAGAAAAAGCCCTGCAATATGCAGGGCTTTCGATATATTCTAATTAAAGAAATAATTATTTCAATTTATCAACGATAGCTTTGAAAGCCACAGCATCATTAGCAGCTAAATCAGCAAGAACTTTTCTGTTGATCGTTATTTCTGACTTAGTTAGTTTGCCCATAAATTGAGAGTAAGACAATCCATATTGGCGAACAGCTGCGTTGATCCTTTGGATCCAAAGAGCTCTAAATTCTCTTTTAGTTTGTTTTCTGTGTTTGGTGGCGTATGCTCTGGCTCTATCTACAGCATTCTTGGCAACGGTCCATACATTTTTTCTTCTTCCGAAAAATCCTTTGGCAGATTTTAAGGTCTTTTTTCTTCTAGCTCTTGAAGCTACTGAGGGTACTGATCTTGGCATTTTTTTAAGTTTTTTGGATAACGGCGTTCTTTACTGAATCTTTACAAGCCGATTACCTGGTTTAACAATTGGAACCTTTTACTTTAATCGCTATGATTAAATTTTAAGCATTGCCTTTACGTTGTTCATATCGGCGTCGCTTACCAGGGCAGCGTGAGTAAGGCCTCTTTTACGCTTGGTTTCTTTTTTGGTAAGGATATGACTTTTGAAAGCGTGCTTTCTTTTGATCTTTCCAGTACCGGTAATTTTAAACCTTTTCTTCGCTCCTGATTTTACTTTAACTTTTGGCATTTTGGTTTATTATTTACTCTACAAATTATTTCTTAGCTACTACAGGTTTAGGTGAAAGCATTAATATCATTCGCTTTCCTTCTAATTTTGGAAGATCTTCAACCTTAGCTACATCTTCCAAAGCTTGAGCAAATTTTAATAATAAAATTTCACCACGCTCCTTAAAAACAATTGACCTACCATGAAAATGAACATAAGCTTTAACCTTAAATCCACTTTTCAAAAAGCCTATTGCATGTTTTAATTTAAATTCAAAATCATGCTCATCTGTGTTCGGTCCGAAACGAATTTCTTTCAAAACAACTTTGTGAGCCTTAGACTTTAACTCTTTTTGCTTTTTCTTCTGATCGTATTTAAACTTGGAGTAATCAATTATCTTAACTACCGGAGGATCAGCATTAGGTGCAATTTCAACCAAATCAAGCCCTTCACTCTGAGCTATTTCAAGTGCATCACGTGTAGATAATACTCTTGGCTCTACACCATCTTGAACCAGCCTGACTTTAGGCACTCTGATCCTGTCATTTATTCTATGTTCGTCCTCTTTTTTCTTAAAAGGCACTCTTCCTGGTTGTCTCAAATTCCTCCTTAATTATCAAGTATAAAAATCAGTTTGCAAATATCGCAATAAATTAACTTAATATAAAATATCTAAAATTAATTTTTGTTTATTTCTTTTTCAATTTCAGCAAGAAACATGATTTTAAACTCCTCAATTGTCATTATTCCGACATCTCCTACTCCATGTTTTCTAATCGAAACTTTGTTTTCGGCCATTTCTTTTTCGCCAACAATTAGCATATAAGGCACCTTACTTACCTCAGCATCACGTATTTTACGTCCGATTTTCTCATCACGGTGATCCACAAATCCGGTAATATCGATTGCCTCAAGCGACTGATACACTTCCTGAGCATAATCTGCAAATTTTTCTGAAATTGGAAGTACAGCAATTTGTTCCGGGGATAACCAAAGTGGAAAATTTCCGGCACAATGTTCAATTAATACTGCTACAAAACGCTCTAATGACCCAAAAGGAGCTCTGTGAATCATCACAGGCCTATGTTTTTGGTTATCAGAACCCATATACTCCAACTTAAAACGTTCAGGCAACTGATAATCTACCTGAATAGTTCCTAATTGCCACTGCCTGCCCAATGCATCCTTAACCATAAAATCAAGTTTTGGACCATAAAAAGCAGCTTCACCGGTTTTGGTAATGGTATTTAGCCCCTTTTCCTGGGTTGCTTCTATTATGTCTTTTTCGGCCTGATCCCACTGTGTATCTGAACCAATATATTTGGCCTTGTTCTCAGGATCCCTGAGCGAAACCTGTGCTGTATAATTATCAAATCCTAAAGACTTGAATACATATAACACCAGATCTATTACTTTTTTAAATTCTTCTTTTACCTGATCCGGACGACAAAATATGTGTGCATCGTCCTGAGTAAAACCTCTAACCCTGGTCAAGCCATGCAACTCGCCACTTTGTTCGTAGCGATATACGGTACCAAATTCTGCCAAACGCAAAGGCAAGTCTTTATATGACCTGGGCCTGGTTTTGTAAATTTCACAATGATGCGGGCAGTTCATTGGTTTTAGCAAAAACTCTTCGTCCTCATTAGGAGTTCTGATAGGCTGAAATGAATCAGCTCCATACTTTTCGTAGTGACCCGAGGTTATATATAATTGCTTATGACCTATATGCGGAGTGATTACAGAAGAATATCCTGCTTTAGTTTGTGCTTTCTTCAGGAAGTTTACCAGTCTTTCTCTCAAGGCTGTACCCTTTGGCAACCAAAGTGGAAGTCCCATTCCTACTTTTTCAGAAAAAGCAAAAAGTTCTAGTTCTTTACCAAGTTTTCTGTGGTCACGTTTTTTGGCTTCTTCCAATACATGCAGATAATCGGAAAGTTCTTTTTGCTTTGGAAATGTAATTCCGTAAATCCTTGTAAGCTGCTTTCTGGACTCATCACCTCTCCAATACGCTCCTGCAACATTTAGTAATTTGACAGCTTTAATAGGGCTGGTATCAGGTATATGTGGCCCACGGCATAGATCTACAAAATTACCCTGACTATAAAAAGTAATGGTTCCATCCTGCAGATCTTTAATCAAATCAAGCTTGTATTCATCACCTTTCTTTTCAAAATATTCTGTTGCTTCACTTTTTGAAACTTCCTTTCTGATGAATTCGCTTTTCTGCCTGGCAAGTTCAATCATTTTATCCTCAACAAGTTTAAACTCATCTTGGGAGAATGATTTATCGCCAAAATCAACATCATAGTAAAATCCATTTTCTATAGACGGACCTATTCCCAGTTTTACACCTGGATATAGAGCTTCCAGAGCCTCTGCCATAAGGTGAGCAGAAGAATGCCAGAATGCAGCCTTACCTTCGGCATCATTCCAGGTTAGTAATTTTACTGTTGCATCTTTAGCGATTGGACGGTTTGAATCCCAAACTTCATTATCAACTTTTGCTGCCAATACATTTCTGGCAAGGCCTTCGCTAATGGATAGGGCTACTTCATGACTGGTAACTCCTTCATTAAATTCTTTTACTGTTCCATCAGGTAACGTAATTCGGATCATTGTACTCCTTTTGATGCTTTTTTATTCTTTTTCTTTTTCTTGGTAGCTGTATCCTCTTCAACAGGGGCTACCGGTTCCAATTGCGCCGGAGGTGTTTCTACCTCTACTGGCTTTGGTTCAACAACTGTTTCTACCTCTGGCTCTGCTACAGGCGTCACTTTTGGGACTGAGTCTTTTACAACTTTATTTTTTGCAGGCTTCGATTTGGTTACAACAGGTTTAGTTGTTTTACTACTAACAATCGAGTCCTTTTTAACTTCCTGCAGCGGCTTTGATACAACTTCTGGCTGTACTTTGGTTTCGCCTGGCTTTGCTTGAGAAACTACGGTATCCTGCAAAGTTATATTTTTTACAGATTCTTTTTCCTTAGGAGCATATTGTAAATACAAATTGTCTAGTTTTACTTTCAGAATCTTGTCTGTGGTATCAAGAACCAGGGCATCTTCAAAGTATTTTATAGCTTCTTTTCCTTGCCCCCTGCTTTCTGCCAGTTCGCCTAACATCAAATTAACTTTGCGATTAGAATTTGAATAGCCAACATAATTATTCAAATATCCCTGTGCCTTATTTTTCTGATTATTTTCAAAATAATAATTTCCCAGCAAAGCATAAACAGGCAGATAGGTTGAATCTTCATTTGCGGCAGATTCATAAAGCATCAAGGCTGCGTCTTTCAATCCGGTACGTTCCATAACTTTGCCATTATAAAAATACAAAGGAGCTTTGTCTGGTACATTTTTTAAGCCTTGTACTATATAAATCATAGCAGAGTCGTTATAACCCTTGTTATAATATATTTCAGCAATACTGGCATAGGGTTGTGAATATGATGTCTTTTTGCCGATTGACTCCTTTAGTTTAAATAAAGCAGAAGTTGTATCGCCATTTCTCAGGCTTTGTTTGGCTTGTAAATAGTATACTTCTGGATGGTGAGCAGCATATTGTGTAGCTTTTTGAGTAAAATCATCAGCTAGAGAATTATTTCCCAATAGTGCATATAATTCTGCCAGCAGTATATATACATCTGGATTTTTGCTTCCCAAATCGATACTTTTTCTGGCCATAACTTCGGCATCCTTATAGTTTTCAAGGTTGCGAAGGATTTTTGATTTAAGAAGATAATATTCAGGATTTTTTGAATCAATTTTGATAGCCTGATTTATATCCTTTAAGGCTTTATAAAAATACCTGTAGTCGTAATAAACTTTACTCCGTTTATAAATCAACTGAGCATTATCGGGTTCATCTTCTATGGCATTGAGTAATTTATCCAGTTTGGGTTCTTCTGAATTTAAAAGAATAGGATCTACCTCTCGTAGTTCTGACTTATCCTCGCCTGTTTGGCAGGAAATCATAACTAAGGCTAAAAAAAGCATTCTAAAAATAAGGTTGTATACCTTCATATAAACATCAAATGTATATAATTTACCGGGCTTCTAAAGACTAAACTGAACAGAAAACTTTATTCCGAATTTATTTATACCTGGGCTATCTCTATATGTTATGCGATGAAAAGCATCTACCCGTAAAATCTTAAAAATATTTTCAATACCATAACCCAATTCGATATATGGTTTACTATTTAGTGAACCATATGGTGCTATAGGATCGTCAGTTGTGGAAATATTGCTTTGTCTGAACTTATTTTTATCTGACAAATTTCCGTACAACATACCTGCTGTAACCAATGAACGCCACTTTAATTTACGTATAAGTGGTATACGATTCATAATCAAACCCTGAAAATAGTGTCTATACTTAAGGTTTATAAATTCATCACTTACAAACTCAAAATAATTCATGAGGTTAAATCCTGCTGTAGTATAAAATGGTGACTCATTGCCCAAATGTACTTCTAATAAAGGCAAAGGAACCGGAGAAAATATTTTTCCGATATGTAAATCAAAATATGACCTGCCCAAAAACCCGAGTTTGAAATTATCGCTAATCATCAAATCCAGTTTCTGGTAATTCAAATCACCATTTATAACATCTTTGAGCCCCAATGTATACCTAACTCTGAATATTGGCCATTTTCTGGTACCAAGGCTTATCCTGCTATTATCATTCTGAACAAATATCTCATCTCTGGCATATCTGGATTCTAAGACAATTTCAGATGTATTTAGGTTTTTTCTACCTAAACTATCCGTTGTTTTACCATTCTCAACTATGTTATAATCAAAAAGCGGTTCATAAGTTTTCTGACGTACCACAAGCTTTTGAGAAAAATCCTTAGTAAACTGTCTTGATCCGCCCAAATATAAGCTTCTATTATACGTTGGACCAATCAGATTGCCCCATCTGGTAAAGGCCAAAAACAAGTTATTACGGTCTTCTAATTTGTCTTCCGGTATAGCTATCTGATCAATATCATATTTATACCCTACCCAAAATTCTGTCCACTTGCGTCTGTTTGCTATATAATTTACCTGACCTGAATACTTTACAATCTTATCGCGAAAACCGTATGCTGCAAATCCACTCAAAACCCATTTATCGCTAAATTTCATGTTAGTCCTAAAGCCGAGTCTTACTCTGCTCCCTTCAACTTTGTTCCAGGCATAGGCATTCAAATACGGTCCGATATCCAAAGGACCGGCCTTCAGATACCCATTTACTGCTATATCTACAATTTCGACAAAAGATTTTACAGAAGGAATATTCTTTACAGAGTCAATTAGTGCATAAGTTTGTTTATCCTCGTCAGATATAGGTACTTTCCGTTTAGCACTCCAAAACGTTGTATCCTGTAGCGAAGCGTCTTCATTTACAGAGACAGGCTGATCGTAGAATTTTAATTCTTTAGGTTGGTTTACTACAAAATCTGAATTATAACTTTTGAATGTAGCTTCCAAACCAGCCCAATTTTCGGACAAGCCGGTAAATCTGATATATACTTGTGTAAAACTCGGCAGCCATGGACCCGCTAATGTTGGACTTAGTTCCTGTTTAATTTTGATATTACCTATATAATTGAGGTTAGCATCTTTATTGATAGAAAGATCAACTCCGGAAAGGGCAAATGTAGAATCCTGAACATATATTTCCCCGCTGAATGCCAGATCCTGGTCTCTTTTAGGTATAACCCTGATCACATAAACCGGTTGTCCACCGGGATATAAAGTATCTGAAAGTCTGTAGTCGTAATAAGCAAAAGCACCATCGGCTATGGGACTAATAAAGTCTTTTTCGACAATCTGAACCCAGTTTTTATAAAAATTATAATTCTGAAATGAAGATCCTATAAGCTGAGAAACCAAACTACCATCTTCCACAAAAACACCCGATACTTTAGTACCCAGGATGGTTTCGGACATTTTTTCCGGATCTGTGCGCAAATACACTCTTGAAACTGCTTCTGACGCAAAAAATGGCAAACTGGCGTCTTCTCCCTTTACTAGGATTAAACTATCTAAAATGGAACCGACATCACGGGCCATTTTTCCTTTTTTGAAGCTTTCGGGCAGTTTATCAAAACCTGCTATTATTGTGGTAAAAGACTCATACTCGATAGCTTTTAAGCTCCTCTTATCATATAGGTTTTTGTTCTTAATGGCTTTTTTTATGAGTCGAACTGCAGGGTCTTCTTTGTTGGTAAGGACAATAGTTTCCATTTGCTCGGCTTCTGGAGCCATAGCGAAATTCATTTCCTGTGAAACACCCTTCTTTATTGCTCGCTTAATGGTAGCATAACCAAAATAGGTTACCGTAACTGAGTCTTTAGGATTAGAACTTTCCAGTATATAGTTACCCAATTCGTCTGTAAATACTCCATCGGGTGTACCTTCAAAAAACACACTAACAAAAGGCAAAGCTTCACGGGTTGTCTGGTCTGTGACTTTTCCTTTAATTATAGTCTGAGCAGAAAGCGTATTACCCAAGAGCAACAGTATATAGAGTATACTGAGGTAGATATTATTCATTTAAATTAATTCTATCGAAAAATAAAAAACATCCTATTATAAAACACTCTAATAATGAATTTTTATGGGATCGCCCAAAAACTTAGGATTGTTTCGCAAGATATACAAATCCAGTACAGCTTTGCAACGGGCTATATATTCTCTAAATCTGGTATATGGCGAATGCCCATCAGGCACACCGCCGGCAGCATATGCTACAGCATTCATACCGTAATAATTGGCAATAAACAATGCCCTGTAGCAGTGAAAATTTTGGGTAATTATGGTTACACGATTTTGTCCAAATATTTTCTTGCTTCTGACTACCGAATCAAAAGTCCTGAAACCGGCATAATCCAGTGAAATAGAGGTTAAGGGAATTCCACGCTTGATCAAAGCTTTTTTCATATCCTGTGGTTCATTATAATACGACCTGGAATTGTCGCCACTGGCAATAATATGTTTTACTTTTCTGGTGAAATAGAGTTTTTTGGCTGCCTCCATTCTGTATTTGAAAAACAAGTTTGCATTGCCACTTCGGCTGTATTTGCTGGTGCCTAATACTAATGCCACATCATTGACAGGTAGCTTGTTAAAGTTGGTATAAACCTGGTTTCTGGTACTGAAATATACCCAGAAGTTGCATGCTACAATACATACCAGCAGCAATACTACCATCCAAAGAAAGATTTTTATTATTTTCTTTAGGCCAATACTCCAGGTCAAATTAATTTTCTTCAATAGCAAAGCATTTAAAACAACCCAAGTTGATCAGCAGAATCTTCCTTGTCGCTTTTCTTAACATCAAGATCAATACTGGAACCCGCCGAAAACACCTCTGTGTCTTTTTTATCTTCCGGACTTTCTATTACTTTAATTTTAGATACCTTATTGTTGGAAAGCTTATTACCAACCGACTTCCATCCTTTTACATCGATAAAATCATTCAGTACCAGTAATTCTGTTGGAGGAGTTAGGTATTTACCTTTTACAAAATCTACCTGAATTTTAGGGTTTGAATGAGTGGATACAAACTCTAATTTAGAATGTTTTTCCTCCGAAATTACCAGAAACTTTTTACCTATAGTGGTAGTCTCTATTTTAAATCTTTTTACATAATGTATCTGAGATTTACCATCCTGATAAACCACCGAGAATATAGCTTCCGGCTTATATTTCTCAATCAACATGACCGATTCAGGGTCGTACCTGTTGGTCAGTTCTGAGCTGGTAATTTCATAGTTTCCGTCGTTGTAGAAAACTATAATTTTATCATCGCCCTCGAAGGCTCCCAGGTATATTCCTCGTTCTTCTGTGTTGAGCTTCCCGAATTTATTATCGTACCAAATTTTACGTGCTGACAGCGTAGAAACTCCGGCAGACTTTAGTTCAATTTTTTTGATACCATATTTGGTAAGGATATTTCCCTGTGAATTACGCCCTTTAATGGCAATTTCTGAAAAATCAAAATCAAAAACTTTAACGCGTGCCTTTGAGGCCAGAGTCAGTGTAACTCCAATAATTTCAGCTTCGCCATTCGGGTTTGCCGAGAAGTATACAACTTTAGATCCTTTGGCTCCTTTGGTCAGGTCATATTCACGGTCTCTGGTAACCCCCATTACCTGAAACCTCTTGATCATGGCAGCACCGGATTTGCCATCCAGATATACCATGTTGTACACCATACGCTCGTCATTCTTTTTGAAAATGGCAACATGAAGTATGTCTTTACCAACAAATACTTTTTCTCCAACCTTGGAGACCAGCACTTTGCCATCACTACGAAATACTATTATATCATCAATATCCGAACAGTCGCAGACGTATTCTTCTTTTTTCAGACCTATTCCAATAAAACCTTCACTTCTGTTTACGTACAACTTCTCATTGGCCATGGCCACTACATTGGCAACAATAGTATCAAAAGTTTTGATTTCGGTTTTACGCTCTTTGCCTTTGCCAAATTTCTCTAATAAACCTTTAAAATATGCAACGGCAAATTCAATCAGGTTTTCCAGATGATACTTGGTTTGCTCCAGTTCTTCCTGAAGCTTACGCATTAATTCATCTGCCTTAAATGTGTCAAACTTAGAGATTCGCTTGATCTTTATTTCGGTCAGTCTTACGATATCTTCTGTGGTTATTTCTCTGTAAAATTCCGGTTTAAATGGATCCAGTCCCTTGTCGATAGTGGCAATTACATCTTCCCAGGTTTCGCACTCTTCAATATCACGGTATATTCTGTTTTCGATAAAGATTTTTTCTAAAGAAGAAAACAAAAGTTTCTCTAACAAAGCATCTCGTTTGATTTCAAGCTCCAATTTGAGCAAGGCAACGGTTTTGTCGGTTGAAATCTTTAACATATCATTGACACTCATAAAATGAGGTTTATCGTCAATGATTACACAGGCATTGGGGGAAATAGAAACTTCACAATCGGTAAAAGCATAAAGAGCATCTATGGCAATATTGGTATCCATGCCTGTATTCAGATGCACCTGAATCTCAACATCTCTGGCAGTATTATCAATTACTTTTTTGATTTTTATTTTACCATTGTCATTGGCTTTGATAATGGAATCAATGACCGAATTGGTCGTAGTGCCATAAGGAATGTCTTTTATAATCAGGGTCTTTTTATCCAGTTCTTCCAGTTTAGCACGAACCCGAACCTTGCCTCCTTTTTGCCCTTCGTTGTAATTGCTGACATCGACCATACCACCGGTAGGAAAATCAGGAAAAATCTCAAATTTTCGACCTTTTAATATGTCTATGGAAGCTTTGATAAGCTCAATAAAGTTGTGAGGCAAAATTTTGGTAGAAAGTCCTACAGCAATACCTTCAACCCCCTGTGCAAGTAGCAAAGGAAACTTAACAGGAAGTGTAATAGGTTCTTTTTTTCGACCATCATAGGAAGCCTGCCAAATAGTAGTTTCGGCATTAAAAAGTACTTCCTGAGCAAATTTTGAAAGCCTGGCTTCTATATATCTCGGTGCTGCAGCACTATCGCCGGTATTGATATCACCCCAGTTACCCTGAGTATCTATCAATAGATCTTTTTGACCAAGGTTTACAATAGCATCACCAATGGAAGCGTCTCCATGTGGGTGATACTGCATGGTATGACCTATAATATTAGCAACCTTGTTGTAGCGGCCGTCATCCATTTCCCACATGGAATGCATAATACGGCGTTGTACAGGTTTCAGACCGTCTTCAATAGCAGGCACAGCACGTTCCAGAATTACATAAGAGGCATATTCCAGAAACCAATTTTCATACATTCCCGAAACAGGAATTACATCATGTAAACCACCACCCTTATCTTCCTCCGGCAAATTTCCTTCTTCCTTATCTTCAGCCATTTGCTAATAATTTTTCATAATATAAAAACGAAAATACAAAAAAATAGCCGCTCACACGGATTTTGTGGATAATTTAGAGCTGCAAAAAGATGCAAATACAATCCTAAAAAATACTTAGTTATTCAACAAGCATGAAAATACAAATTTCTATCATCTATCTCATACTGGTTATTACATTTCTGACTGGTTGCAACAACAAGCCAAATCTACCCGGATTTGACGAAGCAGTTTGGAAAAATGATAAAAACGGGTGTCTGGGACATCGGAGCAAACAGGTTTCGCTGATACTTGCCAATCAGGAACTTTTTTCTGGTAAATCAGAGCGTAGTTTGATGCTGCTTTTGGGCAAACCTGACAAGACTGCTTTTTATAAACGCAATATCCGTAACCTGGTTTATTTTACCGAACCCGGCGGACAATGCAACCCTAATGCCGGAAAAAACGGTAAAAGAATAATCGTGGAGCTGAACGCCATGGGTAACGTTACCTGGATCAATGAAGAAATTATTTAGCCTTTTGATGCTTATAGGCACATTCAATGCTTTTGGGCAATATGAATTTAACCGGATAAGCAATATATCCCATACAGACCTAAAAATTGTTTCTCGCAGCTACGGACCAATTATTGGTTTGCAAAAAGGCAAGTTTACATTTGTTGAATTGGGCGCTGAGTACCACTGGAGGAAAATACGACTGAAGAACCCCAAGATATATTCACTGGGTGGGAATTTTGAGTATAACTTTGGCCATAATCTGCTGGGATATAAACTAAACTTTTGGACCAAACAAAACCGTGTAGACCTGACCTATGGTGCTACGGTAATGTATCTGACCGATTTTGATTATGCCAGAATAGGTATTACACCTACTTTCGGATTCAGATTAATTGGTTTTCATATATTAACGGGTTACAATTTCACGCTGGGAGACAAGCAATTGGAGTACAATGACCTGTTTATAGCCCTTCGCTATTTTATACCTTCGGAGAATAAGATAAAGTTTAAAAAGAAATAGAGGGATGATATTGTATGTATAAATGGTTTGTGCTAAAACCTGCGTCGATTCTAGTTTATATTTTATTTTTTTTATAATATTGTAACCATTGACTATATACTCATTATGAAAATTGTATCTCTTTGTCTTGTATTATATACTCTTCTGATTTCATCAGTAAAAGCTTCAATTTATTACGTAGACCCCTTAAATGGAGGTTCAAATAACAATACAGGTTTATTAGGTTCTCCTTGGTCAACCATACAGAAGGCGGCGTCCAGTGCCAAGGCTGGTGATACAGTATATGTAGCAGCAGGAACCTATTCAGAAAAAGTTACATTTAATCATTCGGGAACTGAAAATGCATTGATTTCCTTTATTGGTGTAGGGTCTGTACAGGTAGAAGAGCCAGCAAATACATCAGTCTGGTCCGGTACTTTTAATTTGAATTCGAAAAGCTATATACGTATTCAAAATTTTTCCATTCAAAACGCATACTGGTTTGGAATCTATGTTAATGCATGCAATCATATTTACTTGGAAAATAATTCAACCTACAATACGGGTTCATCGGGTATCAGTGTCTGGAATTCCTCCTATGTGAATGCATCTCACAATGTTGTTCGAAAAGCATGTTATCAAAGTCTTACTACAGGTTCTCAAGAATGTATTACGTTTTCTGGTGTATCTAATTTTGAAATTAACAACAACGAAGTATACGAGAGCGGCGGTTCCAACAACGGAGGAGAGGGTATTGATACTAAGGAAAATTGTTCATTCGGAAAAGTATACAACAATGTTGTTCATGACCTTATTAGATTAGGTATATATGTTGACTCATGGGATAAGACCCTACATGATGTTGATATTTACAACAACCGTGTATACAAGTGTGGAGATGGTATTGTAATCTCTTCTGAAAATGGAGGTACTGTAACCGATGTAAATATTTTTAATAATATTATTTATAGCAATAATAATTTTGGGATTGTTATATCTAATTTTTCAGACATGGATAACGATGGCCCGCGAAAGAACATAACCATTATGAATAATACTATATATAATAATGGTTATGGCGATGCTAACTCGGATTGGGGTGGAGGAATAATTATTTATACTACCCTTGTTTCAAACATATACATATATAATAACATAGTTTCGTCAAACGATGCTATGCAAATCTCCGATAAATCAGGAATAGCTAGTGTTTCGATAAATAAGAACCTAATCTATGGATACAGAGGTCTTAACTGGACAAACGAAGTTAAGGGCACTAATGTAATTGAATCTAATCCCTTATTTGCAGATGTAGATGGAGCAGATAATATAATCGGAAATTTAGATGACGATTTAAATGTAAACTCTGGTAGCTTAGCCATTAATGCAGGAACGAATATAAATGCTCCTACATTCGATTTTAACAACCATTTGAGACCATCTGAAGGTATTGCAGACATAGGCGCATACGAAGCGAATAGTGTATTGGGCATAAATAATACAAAATCATTATCTTTTGATGAGCATTTAATTCAGGTATATCCGAATCCAGGAAATGGTGATTTCAATGTGAGAATATTGAAGCGAATTGATTTAATTGAAATTATAGATCTCTCGGGCTTTGTTATGCAGAGTTATAAAGTAAACAACGAAATGCAATTAAACATATCTATATCAAAGCATGGAATATATGTGATACGAGCATATACAGAAGATACCTACCAAATGTATAAGTTAATCTGTAATTAATACATTGAAAATGCCACTCTAAAGACCCAAAAAACAGCTAAAGTTTCGGTATAATACCCCTATCAAACCTGGTTTCATTTTAGCATCAGCATTTTAGCTAGTTATATGCAGATATCTGTATGTAAACTTTAGCTATTTGTTGTCGAATATTTAATTTCAAACAGTTTAAGTTTAGCTTTGCAGCCGATAAACAGAAAAGAATTATGGCTTCAGGTATATTTTTGATATTTGACGATATAGCTGCACTGATGGATGATGTAGCTGCAGCAAGCAAAATAGCAACCCGCAAAACAGCAGGTATATTAGGCGACGACTTGGCCGTGAATGCAGAAAAAGCAACCGGTTTTTTGGCAACTCGCGAACTGCCGGTTTTGTGGGCTATTACAAAAGGTTCATTCATCAACAAGCTTATTATTGTTCCCCTCGCTTTACTGCTTATATCGTTTTCACCCACAACTATCAAAGTTATTTTGGTACTTGGCGGTTTATACCTGGCTTATGAGGGAGCAGAAAAAATTATTGAATTTATTTTTCATCGTCCTAAAAAGGGACAAGAGGTTGTTGAGCAAATCAAGGTAAAAAATAATGATGCTGAAAAAACCAAGATAAAATCGGCCATTACTACAGATTTCATACTCTCAGTGGAAATTGTAATTATTGCACTGGGCACTGTACTTGAAAAAAGTTTATTAATACAAATATTTACAGTATCCATTGTCGCATTGCTGGCAACTGTTGGTGTATATGGTCTGGTTGCACTTATTGTACGAATGGACGATTTCGGATATAAACTCATCAAGAACTCCAGTCAACGGGGAATAATGTCAAAACTCGGTTTTGTACTGGTAAAGTCACTTCCAATAATCATTAAGGTTTTGGGATTTGTTGGCACCATAGCTTTGCTAATGGTTGCCGGCGGTATCTTTACTCACAATATTGAATTTTTGCACAATTTTCTACCTCAATTGCAATCAATATTCAGAGAATTTTTAATTGGTTTAATCTGCGGATTAATTGTGGTATTGTTGGTGCTGATGGTTAAAAAAATAATTTCCTGGATGAAATAAATTAATATCAACTGGCTAATTGCCATCTCCTTATTGAGTATTTTACCTCAAAGAACTCGAATAAAACACAAAAGCCGGACTGCAATGAGCCCGGCTTTTGTGTTTAAGCAAAATACCTTGTCGTCTAAGGTATTATTTCAACAATTCCATTTTAACAATTCCGTCTTTTTTTCCTTTTAGGTAAACCTCAAGAAGAAAAGTCTTATCGGAAGAATCAAATATTCTAGGAGTTTTAAATTGGTAAGCCTGCTGACCATTGATATCTTCTATATCAAACAAGTAATGTTTCTCAAAAGCACCTGTTCCATCATTTACTTTAAAGGCAGTCAAATAGCCACCTCTACCATCCATATGCTTGGCAGGAGCTTCGTCTTTTGAAAGATTGGCATTCTTAATATTATCTAAGAATAATACATATTCAGCATCCGCAGATTTAATGAAACGGATTCCCATTCCACCTTTTCCGACAACACCTGCCTGATTTTTAGGCAACTTATTCATCCAAAGCAGTTTGCCATTTTTATCTATTTTGGTCATAATTACGTGACCATAATGATAAACTATTTGCTGTTTAGTACCCACAAATTCATTTCTGATATATTGCTGTTCTCCAACGATTATGGTACTACCATCTGCATTTTGAATCAGATTGGTCATTTTTACATCGTTAATTCCTGCTTTTCCTTCGCCTTCACGTTTTTCATTTTTATCCTGTGCTCTGGTCGATTCAAACTGATTGATCAAGGCAATTGGGAATTCATAATCGTACTTTTCAAGAATCTTGCCTTCCTGATCCATTTTGAAATGCAAAATACCATTGGTATTGAAGCTGAGTGCCGCATTTCCTGTCCAGTTAACTTTTACATCTAATCCATTAGCATAGTATCCTGTACAAGAAATATTACCATCGGCAGATTCTCTAAGTTTAAATTCCTGGAAAAACAATTTCCCGTCTATATCCATTTTAGATTTCTTCACACTCAGGTCTTTGTTGATAGCAAACAATTCAAATGCTTTGGTTTCATTCAGGTAAGCAAGCATAAACGCTTTGCCGTCTTTAGTAACAGAGTATGCAAGGTTATTCATTTCCTTTTCAGTATAAGGCATTTTAGCTTCTCCACCCCATACTTTGGTAAAACCGGCATCAAACACATAAAAACCTAACACATCAAAATTTTTGGAATCTTTCTTCACCTGAGGTTTTGTTCTATAGCGAATCATGATTTTAGAATTATCAAATGAAGTAAGCACTTCAAATCGAATACCACCTGCGCCAAACGTACCAGGTATATTGTCTACATAAGAGCTAACTGTAACTTCAGAACTGGTAGAAAAAAGAAGTTTTGCTTTCTGAAATGAAGCATCGGCCATATTGATTTCGCGGGAATATATATTTTCAACTTTGGCTTTTTTGTCAAAACTGGAAAAAATATAATACAGTCTATCTCCTACCTGCATGATCTTCTGAACTTTGTTATATGGGGGAAAGTCTTCGTACTCGTTTCTGTTTACTTCCTTCATGGTTGAAACATTGAAACGCTGAATAAAGGCTTTTTCTCCATTGGTTTTTACAGCAATAGCAAAACCTTTTCCATCAGAAAAGTATTCTTTACTTGCACCGTCAATAACAGCAAACGGATCACTTACTGAAACCTTAAAGTCTTTTGACAAATTTACCTGAGCAAAAGAAATAAATTGGAACGACAGTAATAATGCAATTACTGGTAGTATTTTATTTTTTATCATAATGAATGGGATTTTAAGAAGCACGAAAATAAGCACATTTTATGTTTCTACAAGGGAACGACTAATAGTTTACTATAAATAAACTATTATTAGAGGGCGAAAAAAAAGTTTTAGTCGTAAAACACAAATACATCACAGTAGATAATGTAATATTAAGACGCTTGCCGCAGACACCCTCTTTTTACAGCCTCAGCCCAGAGGGGCAGCACGAATATTTCCAATCGTGCCAAAAAAGTATTGCATTACTTTCTATTGCTTAATCCCAGAAGTAAGCACCTTTCCCTAATTCCATAAAACAAAAAAACCCGTTGCAAATAATTAATTCACAACGGGTTTTTTTTATTTCTGAGGTTCGGAGCGGATTCGAACCGCTGTGGAAGGTTTTGCAGACCTCTGCCTAGCCGCTCGGCCACCGAACCTTGTCTCTTTTGAGATTGCAAACATAGGAAATATTCACTAATTCTTCAATTTTTTCTCCATATGTTTAAAAAAAATAAGCACCCCTTTCGAGGTGCTTATCCTAGTATATTGAAATATATCAATAATTATTCAGCACTTTCGCTATCCTGGCTTTCAGCTTTTTTAGAAGCTTTCTTTTTAGGCTCAGGTTTGCTTGTAGCTTCGTCCATTTGCTCTTTCAGTTGAGAAAGAACTTCAAGATCGCCCAAGGTAGATTTCTCTACATCAGCGTTTACTTTCTTTACAGATGCAGCTTTAGCAGCAGCAGGAGCAGCAGTTTTAGCAGCAGGTTTCTTTGCAGTACCGGCAGCTTTAGCAGTCTCTTCTACTTCGCTATGCATTTTGGTATGTGAAAGTACAATTCTCTTCTCATCTTTAGAGAATTCAAGAACCTGGAAGTCTAATGACTCACCAACTTCCGCCTGAGAACCGTCTTCTTTTTGCAAATGTTTGCTGTTTACAAATCCTTCGATACCGTATGGTAACTCAAGAACTGCACCTTTATCATTTTTAGAGATAATAGTACACTTGTGCTCAGATCCAATTGTGAAGATACTTTCAAATGTGTTCCAAGGGTTCTCTTCGATTTGCTTATGTCCTAAAGCAAGTCTTCTGTTTTCCATGTCTAGTTCTAAAACTACAACATCAAGAGACTCACCAACTTTTACAAACTCAGATGGATGTTTGATTTTCTTAGTCCAGGAAAGATCTGAAACGTGTACCAAACCATCGATACCTTCTTCAAGCTCGATAAACAAACCAAAGTTTGTAAGGTTTCTAACGATACCTGAATGCTTAGTACCAATTGCGTATTTCTGAAGTACAACTTGTTTTGTCCAAGGATCTTCAGTCAATTGCTTAATACCAAGAGACATTTTTCTGTCGTCTCTATCCAAGGTTAGAACTACAGCCTCAAGCTCGTCACCTACGTTGATGAAATCCTGAGGATTTCTTAGGTGCTGAGACCAAGACATTTCAGATACGTGAATCAAACCTTCAACTCCTGACTGGATTTCAAGGAAAGCACCGTAATCTGCAACGTTTACTATTTTACCTTTCACCTTTGAACCAACTACTATATCAGCAGCAAGTGAATCCCAAGGATGAGGAGTAAGTTGCTTCATACCTAGAGAAATTCTCTTCTTCTCATCATCAAAGTCAAGTACAACAATATTAACTTTCTGATCAAGTTGAAGTACTTCTTCTGGGTGGTTAATTCTACCCCAAGAAATATCAGTAATATGCAGAAGTCCGTCAACACCACCAAGGTCGATAAACACACCAAAGTTGGTCATGTTTTTGATCACACCTTCAAGTACCTGACCTTTTTCAAGGTTATTTAGGATTTCAGCTTTTTGTTTTTCTATATCTTTCTCGATAAGAACTTTGTGAGATACTACTACGTTATCGTTAGCGTAATTGATTTTCACAACTTTCACTTCCATCTTCTTACCAACAAATATATCAAAGTCTCTGATTGGCTTTACATCAATTTGAGAACCAGGAAGGAATGCTTCAACACCGAAGACATCAACGATAAGACCACCTTTAGTTCTTCTTTTTACAAGACCTTCAATAACCAGATCCTGATCAAGAGCACCCTGGATTAATTCCCAAGCTTTTACAATCTTAGCTTTTCTTCTGCTTAGGATTAACTGACCCTGAGCATCTTCCTGATCTTCGATATATACATCTACCGTATGACCAACTTTTAGGTTTTCAATATCTCTGAATTCAGAAAGTGGCACAAGCCCGTCAGATTTAAATCCGATGTTCAGGATTACTTCACGATCAGTGATACCTACTACTACTCCACTTACTACTTCTTTTTCAGTTACCTGATTAAGAGTACCATCGTACATAGCGGCCATTTCAGTTCTTTGAGCTTTTGTGTAGCCAGAACCAAAAGTACCGCCTTCAAATGTTTCCCAGTTAAAATCCTGAGAACCGGTTGTTTCTTTGTTAGTTGCCATGCAATTAATTTAGCTCGAATTTCAACAGTCTTTAGAGCTATACAGACTGAGATTTTAGTTTTTAATTTATCTATACCACCATGATATAAACCCACTTCACCTGAAATGGAGTGCAAAGGTAGTATTTTTTCAGCTACTTACGAAATATATACTACTTTCTTAGATTAATAGAACTGTAAGTGAAAAGTTTAGATAGCAGAAATTAGTACTGGTGCTTTGAAGCGCATAAGCACTTATAAATTGGAATAAATACTATTACTCCAATATCCTGCGAATTGAATGTAATTTATGTGTCTGTATCTTCTTATCGTAATTCAAAATCCCGTCTTTGGTTAGTTTATCAATCCTGACCTCGCCGGAAGCATGCAAAATGCGGTTATTTTCGCAGACAATACCAACATGAGTTACCCTACCCTGTGCATTCTGAAAAAAGGCCACATCGCCAGGTATTATATCCTGAAATTGAACTTTCCTTCCCACTTCAGCCTGTTGGTAGGCATCACGAGGTAAGCAGTATCCACAAACTCTGAAAACCTGCTGTACAAAACCGCTGCAATCAATACCAAATGGTGTTCTGCCACCCCACAAATACGGTGCTGCCAGGTAAAAACGGGCTACCGAATACATAAATTCGTATTGGTTGCTGGTAACCGGATAAAAGACTTCACCTGCATACTTAAAAGGTTCCTTGTCAATGATCATCACACCATTGTTAAAAACAGGAAGCACTGCCCCATATACAATCGGAATTACTTTGTTTTGTCCATGCACCAAACCCACCAAATCTTTATTGATAGGCCAACGCATAGAGCTTAGTACGTTAAAATACTCTTTTTCTACAGCCTTGTGTTGATTGGCGTCAATCCAGCCACGGTATTTGTCAAAGGCATTTTCGATAAGCAACCAGGTTTTGTCTTCATTGGTGGCAATTACGGTATAGTGTTCGCCAAACAATAACTGTGAAATCATCTCGCTGCGATGCGCCGATGTTGCTCTTATGGGAACAATGCTTTGGTAGCAAATCCCATATAGTAGCTCACCTTCCGGCAAATCAATTTGTGAATTCTTAGTGTTGGTGTTAACTTCCTGGCTCATGATAAAAACCGTTTACTATTAAAATCTCAATCGGGCTAGTTCTTTCTTGGTATCCTTTTCTTTTATAGACTCGCGTTTGTCATACAGTTTTTTACCTTTTGCCAGAGCAATTTCCAATTTGGCAAAACCACGATCGTTGGTAAACAAGCGTACCGGTATTACAGTCAGTCCCTTATCTTGAAGGGCTTCTTCTAACTTGGTTAGTTCACGTTTTTTTAGCAATAGTTTTCTTTCTCTTAAGGGATCATGGTTGGAGAATGTCCCCTGTTCGTAGTGGGCTATATTCATGCCTTTTATAAAAAGTTCACCATCTTTAAAATAACAATATGCTTCCTGCAAACTGGCTTTGCTTTGTCGTATAGATTTGATTTCAGTACCCATCAGAGAAAGACCGGCCGAATACGTTTCTATAAAATAATATTCAAATGAAGCCTTGCGGTTCTTTATGTTTACTGACTTTGAAAATTCACCTTTTTTGTTTGTCATAGTTATATAGCCATTCTGGGATCAGGGCTTACATCCTGAGAGCAGAATTCACCTTTCAAAAATTTATAATGAGCCGCCATAGCTATCATGGCTGCGTTGTCTGTACAATATTCAAACTTGGGAATATAAAAATTCCACCCGGATTTTTCTGCTTCTTCTTTAACGGCAGTTCTTAGTCCACTGTTTGCAGAAACTCCTCCGGCAATGGCTATTTCTTTAATTTCGGTTTCCAACGATGCCTTTCTTAGTTTTTTCATCAATATCTCAATCAAGGTTTTTTGAACGGAAGCACACAAGTCGGGTAAGTTTTTGGCAATAAAATCAGGATCTGCCTGCGTATTTTTTTTCAGGAAATACAAAATTGCTGTTTTTATACCGCTAAAGGAGAAATCGAGTCCTGGCATTTCCACATTGGGGAAAAGATAGGCATCCGGATTGCCTTGTTGGGCATATTTGTCTATCAAAGGTCCGCCGGGATAAGTCAAGCCCAGTAGTTTGGCAGTTTTATCAAAAGCCTCTCCTACTGCATCATCCTGGGTTTGACCAATCACTTGCATTTCAAGGTAGTCATTGACCTTTACTATTTGGGTATGTCCACCGCTTACAGTCAGGCATAGGAAAGGAAAAGCAGGTTTAGGTTCATCTATAAAATGAGCCAGAATATGTGCCTGCATGTGATTGACTTCAATCAATGGTACATTTAGTCCCAGAGCAAAAGCCTTGGAAAAAGAAACACCCACCAAAAGAGCTCCTAAAAGTCCGGGACCTTTGGTAAATGCTACTGCCTTTATCTCGCTTTTTTTTATATTTGCATCGTCGAGAGCCTTAGCAACGACCGGAATAATATTTTGTTGATGAGCCCTGGAAGCCAATTCCGGTACTATTCCTCCATATATTTCGTGTATACTTTGGGTATTTATTACGTTGGCAAGAATTTTGCCATCATAAATCACCGCCGCCGACGTTTCATCACATGATGATTCTATTGCTAGGATTGCTAAACTCATAGTTTATTTGACAAAGGTTACAAATATACAATTTAAAAAATTCTTTAAGCACCTCTTAATTGCGGCATTAATACTGGTTTTTTCCATCATAGGATTATTCTCTGGTATATTGGTTGCTTTGCAATACCCCTATATTCAAACCAAAGTAGTACAAAAAGCAACCGCCTATATTTCCAATCTTTTGCAATATCCTATTACCATTCAGGCTGTTGATATAAGCTGGTTTGATATAGTAAACCTTAGAGGCATCAAAGTATTGGATCGGGAAAACAATGAAATGATTTTTCTGGAAAAAGCCAGTGTAGACTTTAGTTTTACGTCCCTTTCTGCACCAGAATTGATTATTGACGAAATTACCCTTCACGATGGCAGGGTAAATTTGTACAAGTTCAAATCAGATAGCACAGTAAATATTACCGAATTTATTGAAACAATCAGAGAAATAGCTACTCCCCAAACCAAGTCCAATCGACCACCTGTTCCCTTCAATGTGGCCAAGGTAAGTCTGGACAATATGTATTTTAGCTATTTTGACCAACGAAAAGAATTTATTAAAACCGGATTTGACCATAATCATTTTGAGTTTTCAGGTATCAATGCAGAGGTCACTGACCTCAAGGTAATTGCCGATACTTTTCAGATTCAAATCAATGGTTTGCAGGCTCTCGAAAAACAAACACAACTACCCATACACAAAGCTGACTTGCTATTTACAGTCACCAAAAGCAATTTGACTTTTGAAAATATAGATGCTTCAATTGGCAAAAGCCATCTAAACAACTACTTGATTTTTAACTACAAAGACATAAATGACCTTTCCTATTTTAATGAAAAAATAGATGTAATAGCCATACTGGATAGCAGTGCTATCTATTCCAAAGACCTTGGCCACTTTGCGCCTCAGCTTGCTGATTATAATGACATAGCCTATATATCGGGAGTATTTAAAGGAAAAGTAATCGATTTTTCGGGCAAAAACATAACATTTAGTTTTGGAAAAAACACCGTTTTAAAGGGTAGAGCTTCATTCAAAGGTTTGCCGGATCTGAACGAAACATATATTGATGTGAAATTCAAAAACTCCAGACTACAAACCTCAGATCTGAAGCAATACTCCGGCCCGGTCAGTTACGATATTCTTTCCAAATTCGGACAAATAATTGGAACCGGCGAATTTGTTGGCTTTCCTTACGATTTTGTAGCACAAGGCCAATTTACCACCAACCTGGGCAAGCTGGAGTCTGACCTAAACTTTAAGATTCTGGAAAACCAGAAACCCAGCTCTCAATACAAAGGAACATTAACTACTACCAATTTCCACTTGGGCAAATTCCTTGGTGTTGCCGACAAAATTGGTCATATAGATATGAGCGGAAATCTGGCAGGAAAAGGGCTTACCATTTCTGATGCAGAGTTGGAACTTGATGCAAAAATCTCTAAACTTTTTGCCAATGGCTATACCTACAAGGGCATAGAAACTAAAGCCATACTAAGCGATGAACTTTTTGATGGATATCTTTCAGTAAAAGATCCTAATCTGGTTTTAACAGCCAACGGACTTATCGACCTAAAGGATAATGTAAACAAATTTGATATTAGCGCTAATTTTGAAAAAGCCAATTTAAAACAGTTGAATATAACTGAAATAGAGACATTTCTACAATCAAACCTGACACTAAACTTTACGGGTTTAACTCCGGATGACATAGTTGGTGAAGCATATTGCTCCAACACGTATTTGTTGTACGAAGGAAACAAAGAAATTTTTATCGATACGCTTTTTACAAAAAGTACTAAGGAAAATGGCAGCCGTAATTTTTATTTAAACTCTGATATTCTGAGTGTTAATGCAAATGGCAATTTTGAGTTTAGCAGCCTTTATACAGACTTAAACAAACTGTATAAAGAATATGAGCTTTCTATCAAAAACGATAAAAGTGCTTTGGATAATTACTATTCTAAATTGGCTAAGCAAAAACAAACCGATAAATATCAGGTAGATTTTAACATAAAAATAAAGGATCTTAATCAGTTATTTTCAATATATACACCTGGACTTTATTTGTCTGAAAACACAACCATTGATGGAAAATTTGCCAAAGGCACCACCTCTATATTCAATTGTGTTACACAGTCTGATACGCTGTTTTACCAGGAAAATGAAATATACAATTCAACATTAGAACTAAATACCTCCAAATACAGCGACAGCGCCAATGTATTGGCTATGTTTTATTTAAATACACCCAAGCAAGCATTCAAAGATTTGCCTCAAACTGAAAATCTGGTTTTTGAAGCTATTTGGGATAAAGACCAAATTAATTTTACCAGCAAAATAAAACAGGCAAAAAGTACTAATTATATAAAGCTCAACGGAAATCTATCTCTGGAAGAGGATAACCAAAAGATCATTTCTTTCAACAATTCTTCGTTTTCGTTATTAGACAAAACCTGGAATTTTGGTGAAGCAAACAAAATATATCTGAGCAATGAAGGATTGGCTTTTTCTGACTTTGCTGTCCAAAATCTTGAACAACTTGTAGAGTTAAACGGCAATATTTCTGAAAATACCTCAAAAAATGCTTTATTAAATATTTCCAACTTTCAACTTTCTACCATTAACCCACTGCTGGAAGGCTTAGAAATAGAAGGTGTAGCCAATGGAAGTTTGGAAATCAGAAATATCATCAATGACCTTAACCTGGGTGGTAATATTACAATAGATACCCTAAAGTTGGATGGTTTCCTGATAGGAAACATTGATGGAGATGCAAGCTGGAATCAGCAATTCAAACGACTGGATGTAAATGTAGATGTAGAACGAAATAGTGAAAAAATTATCTACCTTAACGGGTTTGTAAAACATAATTCAATCACACAGGAGCAGGACTTGGACTTGACCGCCAAACTAACCAAAGCTAATCTTGAAATACTAACCCCAATATTAGATGGCGTAGCTAGCGATATAAAAGGCAATGCTACCGGCACACTATCTGTAAAAGGCACTCCGCAAAATCTCATTATTAATGGTGCTGCTGATGTAAACAATGCTTCTTTCAAAGTAGATTATCTCAATACCACCTATTTTCTGGACGATTATGTATACATGGAAGACAATCTTATAGGGTTTAAAAAACTAAAACTACGGGACTCTTTTGGAAATATAGCCATTGTTGATGGCGGGATTTATCACGATAACTTCAGGAAATTTGTACTTAATATTAAGGGCTATATGAATAATTTTCAGATCCTTAATACAACCGAAAAAGACAATGACCTTTTCTACGGAACTGCTTTTGTAAGTGGCGATATGGAGTTTTTAGGAGCCTTCAATGACTTCGAAATTAAGGCCAATGCCAAATCCAACAAAGGCACCAAAATCTATATACCCATTCAGGAATCTGCATCTGTGGAGCAACAAAGTTTCATCAAATTTACTTCAACAAAAAAACAAAAAACGACCACCAAAGACCATGTAGACTTGTCAGGTATTAAAATGGATTTCAATCTTGAAATAACCCCGGATGCCTACGCTGAAATTATCTTTGACAAACGAGCTGGTGATATAATAAGAGGTAACGGTACCGGAAACCTAAAAATGGAAATTGATACCCGTGGAGATTTCTTTTTGTACGGATCGTACTTTATGACCAAAGGGGCCTACAATTTTACACTGGCTAATCTGATTAATAAAGAATTTACCATACAGCCCAATAGTTCAATAACCTGGTTTGGCGACCCATACCATGGTGTATTAGATATTGACGCAATATACCGCCAGGCAGCTTCATTAAGACCGCTTATAACAAGCGTGGAAGATTCGGCCAAAGCCGAATCGGAAGGTGCACGTAAAGTCCCGGTTGATGTTATGCTTGGTTTAAATGGAGACCTCTTGAAGCCAGAAATTGATATGGGTATAAAGATTTTAAACTATCCGGTTTCTGTAGAACAATACGTAACCGGTTTCGAATCGCTAATAGCCCAAAACGAACAAGAACTAAACCGACAGGTATTCAGTCTTTTAATACTTGGTGGCTTTGCACCGCAATATAGCTTTTCAGGACTTGCAGCCAACCCTACCAGCAACCTGAGTGAATTGCTTACCAACCAGCTCGGAAACTGGCTCAGTCAGGTAGACGAAAATTTGCAAATAGACATGGATCTGAATGGACTGGACAGAGATGCTTTAAATACCTTCAATTTAAGACTTTCATATACTTTACTCGATGGAAGGCTAAGAATTTCCCGCGACGGGCGACTAAGTAATGTAGAAAACAACAATACCAACACAAGTCCAAACAATCCGAATGCTTCCGGCAACAATACAAACATATCCAATATTGCCGGCGAATGGACTATTGAGTATTTGATTGCACCAGATGGCAAACTCAGACTAAAACTATTTAACAAGAATACACAAAGTCAGGTAGGTGGCTTTACCAATACAGCAGCAGGATTCAGCTTATTGCACACAGCTAGTTTCAATAACCTGGGCGACCTTTTCTCGCCCAAAAACAAAGCTGAATTACCTTTACCTTATAACAACTCAACGGATAGCTCAAGGACTAAGCCCGATTTTTACGCCATTCCGGTAAAACAAGAACCCAACCCCTAAAAGTCAGATGCTCAAATCACTTTTTTTTATTTTAGTTTTCATCAAAGTTGTTGCAATCAATACCTGCCAGGCCGGCGACTCTACTCAGATTAATAAAAAACGATTGTACCCGATATTACTAGCTACCAACGGACTCTATATTGGAAGTATGGTATATGTTTCAAGTGTTTGGTACAAAGAAAAACGCAGCAACTTTCACTTTTTTAATGACCTGAACCAATGGAAACAAATGGACAAAGCAGGACATTTTACAACTGCCTTTATTGAGTCTCAATTAGTCACTAAAAGTTTGATATGGAGCGGGGTACAACCTAAAAAAGCCTATATGTATGGAGCCATAGCTGGCTTTTTGTATCAGGCTCCAATTGAATTTTTTGATGGATTCGATCCAGACTATGGTGCCTCTGTTTCTGATCTGGTTGCAAATGCCTTAGGATCCGGTTCACCGCTGGTGCAATATCTTTTGTGGCGTGAAGTCAGAATTAAACCCAAATTCAGCTTTCATACCACCAACTATGCCCAACTACGACCAAATGTATTGGGCAAAAACCTAAGTGAACAAATTCTAAAAGACTATAACGGGCAAACATACTGGCTGGCATTTAATCTGCATAGTTTTATGAAAGAACAAAAAATACCCCGATGGATCAATATTAGTTTGGGCTACAGTGCCAATGAAATGATATATGCCAGAGATGGTCAGAATAATAGGGCTGGATATGAAGCCTACAGGCAGTATTTTCTATCTTTTGATATTGATTTTGAACATGTACCCTTAAAAAGTAAATTACTTAAAACCATACTCTACCCGCTAAACTTTATACATATTCCATTTCCTGCCATAGAATACAGCAAAAACAGCCTTAAATTTCACCCGCTTTATTTTTAAAATACTCAGTCCTGTCCTAAAATAATCAATACACCTTTCCACTCCTACTTTAGAATGTTAGCTTTGTAACTTGTAAAAAGTTATACTAAATGAAACCAGGCGATAAAGTACGCTTCCTTAGAAGCTCCGGTGAAGGATACATCAAAAAAATAAACAGTAACCAAACTGCCGATGTAGAAATTGAAGATGGTTTTATAATTCCTGTTCTTATGAGCGAACTAGTGGTAGTTGCTTCCGAAGAAAAGAAGATTTTCAACAAGCCTGAACCTGTTCAAACAACTCCAGGCAAGGTTTTGCACAAACCAGAACATTATACCAAAGGAATATATTTCTGCATAAGCGCCTTCAACGACGATACGTATAACCTTGAATTTGTCAATTTATCAGAAAGCACCTTATTATTTTCCGTTTCTGAGTTTGATGATACAATTTGCAATAGCCTTTCGCATGGTTTAGTTTCTAACGAACAGGTACACAAAATTGGACAAAGAAAAATAAGTGATCTGAAAAATTGGTCTCCACTACTATTTCAGGTCATATTGGTCAATCAGGAGCCTTCATTATTTATTGCTCCCCTACTTCGAAAAATTTCGTTTAACCCGGCCAACTTTTTCAAAAGCAAAAAACCGCATCCAATTGCCGGCCACGAAGCCTTTGTTTTTGAATTGCGCAATGCCGGCAAGGAACTTCCACAGCCAACCTTAAATGCAAACGAACTATTTCAGACCAAAAGCGAAGAGCAACGAATTCTGGAAAAACCAAAAGAAATTTTGGATTTGCATATCAACAAACTCATTAAGGATCACGACAAATGTAGTCCGGATGAAATACTAAAAATTCAATTAGAAGCATTCGAAAAAAATCTGGAAGCTGCTATTGCCACCAATCTGAAGGAAATAACCTATATTCACGGCACCGGCAATGGTACATTGCGAAATCATATTCATAAAATATTGGGAGCAAACCCAAATGTTGAATATTTTAAGGATGCATTGAAGGAAAAGTTTGGATATGGAGCTACCTTTGTACGTTTGAAATAAAAACTGCCTAAAATAAGTTTTAAAAATAAAAAAATACAAGCCGTCTTATCGCCAGCAACATCTCAGATATTGTTGGAGGAAAGTCCGGGCAACACAGAGCACCGTACTTCCTAACAGGAAGGGTCTTTTCCGGCGACAGAAAAGATACAGAAAGTGCAACAGAAAGTATACCGCCCCGGCTTGCCGGGGTAAGGGTGAAATGGTGGAGTAAGCGCCCACCGCTCCAATAGAGATATTGGGGGCATGGCAAACCTTACGGGTTGAAAGACCAAATAAACCCCGGGCCTGCAAAGGCAAAGCTGCTCGTTTTGTTTATAGGTTACTATATTCCGGGGAGGGTAGGTCGTTGGAGGTTATTGGCAACAATAATCCTAGATAAATGATAAGATCCTGAATTCGTTTAGGAACAGAACCCGGCTTACAGGCTTGTATTTTTTTTTATAATTGTACCATTTATTTTTCTGATATGTCCAAAATTCTGATTATTGATGATGAAAAAAGCATCAGAAGCACCCTCAAAGAAATACTTGAATATGAAAAATACCAGGTAGACGAGGCCAAAGATGGTGAAGAAGGTCTGGAAAAACTTTCAAAAGAAGAATATAATCTGGTACTATGCGACATCAAAATGCCTAAAATGGACGGCATTGAAGTACTGGACAAAATCCTGGAAATGGGCAAAGACGTTCAGGTTATTATGATTTCTGCACATGGTACCATCGAAACTGCAGTAGAGGCAACAAAAAAAGGAGCATTTGATTTTATCTCAAAACCACCTGATCTAAATCGTTTGTTATTAACGGTTCGTAATGCCTTAGACAAATCAACATTGGTTACAGAGACGAAAGTACTCAAAAAGAAAATTTCCAAAACCTTTGATATACTTGGCCAGACTCCATTGGTAACGGCCATGAAAAATACCATTGAAAAGGTAGCTCCTACCGATGCCAGGGTATTTATAACCGGCCCAAACGGAACAGGAAAAGAACTAGTTGCCAAATGGTTACACGAAAAAAGCAACCGCTCCAACGGTCCTTTTGTGGAAGTAAACTGTGCTGCTATACCTTCTGAATTAATTGAAAGTGAACTTTTTGGACATGAAAAAGGTGCTTTTACATCCGCCATCAAACAACGTATAGGTAAATTTGAGCAGGCAAATGGCGGCACCTTGTTTCTGGACGAAATTGGCGATATGAGTCTATCTGCACAAGCCAAAGTACTTCGTGCATTACAGGAAAACCGTATTACCCGCGTAGGTGGCGATAAGGATATAAAAGTAGATGTACGAATAGTAGCCGCTACCAACAAAAATGTGCTGCAGATGATTCAGGAAAAAACATTCCGCGAAGATCTTTATCATCGTATTGGAGTAATCCTAATCCAGGTACCTGCTCTTAAAGATCGCAAAGACGATATACCTATCTTAATTGAACATTTCCTACAACTAATAGCATCTGAATATGGATCGCCGGTAAAAAAAATAGCTCCGGATGCTGTAAAACATCTTCAGTCACTAGACTGGCCGGGCAATATTCGGGAATTAAAAAATGTGGTAGAAAGACTTGTAATCTTAAGCGACAATTCAATCACCCTTCAAGACGCAAAATCCTATACCTAAAAATTCAAAGAGGAGGTCTGAAAAAACCTCCTCTTTTGAATTAATCTAGATACGGCCAGAATTTAATTATGGCATATACATGTAGTCGGTATCGGTAGTATTGGTAGACTTTTCTTCATCAGACCTGGAATTGTATTTATACTTTTCATCGCCAGACTTGGCTTTAACCTCCAAAGTCTCCTCATTTTGAATAGTATTAGGATCTTCGCCAGAAACCTGTTGTGAATACTCTATTTTGGCTTTTTCTGTTTCCTTGGCATCTCCATCAAACAGATTAATTACACCTTTAAATGGAGCCCAAACTATATGTCCAACTCCTTCACCTACTTCGCCAACTGTAGTTCCTACAAACTTAAATGGTGCTTCAACTACATTTTCAAAAAAAGAATCATCCTTTTTTACCTTCGTTTTCTTTTTAACCTTAGCAGTACTGGTTTCTGTATTTCCCTCAGTGGTTGTTACCACATTTTTTTCAGATTTTTTCACATCAGAAGAAGTTTTCATTTCTTCCGTGTCAAAATTGTATTCTTTATATTCAGTATTCTGCTCAGCAGGCATATCAGTCATCTGTCCTTGCTCGTCCTGAGCCTGCACAAAATAACATCCAAATATAAGTGCTAATGCTGCAATTCCCTTTTTCATATAAACTTCACGTTAAATGTTCAACTTCACTTGAAATTAAAACAATTGAGCAGTTTTATACGTTCCTTGAAATCTATAAAAAATACCAAATATACATTATCATTTTGAAGACTTTCTGCCTCGATATGCATAGTAAAAGCATACCTGTTCTATGGCCTTTTTAATAGCAATATTTATAGGATACCTCTTTTCTGTAAGTTCTCTGTCAATTGCCATCAGGGAATAGTAATAATTACGCATAATAGGAACTTTACTACCAGAGGCGATCAAATCATTGGCTTTTTGTAAAGCTTCAGGCTGATCATTCTTAATAAGTTTGCAGGTTGAAATTTGGGGTTCACCATATTTATTAAGGAAAGCACTAAACCCAAAAAGTCTACAAATCAAACCTCTGTATTTGTATTCGGTACAAGACCCACCAAAATTTGATGTAGCAAAAGGTGAAAATATATAACAAATAGTATTGTTTTTGGCGTATTCATCCATTAACTCATAGTGTTCAAAAACCTTATCATTTTTGTATAAATAATAAGCATAGGGCAAAAACTCAAGTACAGAAGCTTCAATATCAGGCTTTTTACAACATTCTCCGCAGCCACTGAGGCAATGCATAGAGGCTTTGCCTTTAAATTTTTCAATATCCTTTTCTAGTAAGTTGAAGACTCTCTCTACCGATCTTACTTTGTTATATATGCTCATTCAGATGAATAAAATCGCGCAAATGTACATAAGAAAACGTACCATAAATGATTTAGGTATGTAATTATTTTTCGCTTTTATTCATTGATTTAGAAAGGTATGAAAGGTAATTTTATACGAATGAAAAATCTACTTCCAGCTATTTTTTTTTTACTGATTTCGACAAGCATTTTTGCCCAAAAAGACAAACAATTTTGGTTTGCTGCTCCATATATTAGTGAACAACATGGCAACCTGCCCATTAATATTCAAATTGCAACCTATGAACAAGCAGCAAGTATAGAAATTTCAATTCCTGCCAATAAAGAATTCAAACCAATTATTAGATCTATTCCTGCTTTTACTTCCTATCAGGTCAACTTAGATCCTATAGTCAATGATATTATAAGTAAAAATTACAATGTCATTTCCAACAAAGGTATATACGTCAAATCAAGCTCTTATATTTCTGCTTCGTATGAAGTTTTAGGCTATAACCAAACTATGAATCAGGTCGTAAATTCAGATATATTTGCTTTAAAAGGCAACAATGCTTTAGGTCAATCTTTTTTTACACCCTTTCAAAATTCTCGTGAAAATCAAAGTACCAATATAACTGATGCATACAGTGCATTTCATATTGTTGCTACCGAAAATAACACACTGGTCACCATTACGCCTACCAAAGCGTTGTATGGACATCCGGCTGGAATACCTTTTTCTATCATTCTAAACAAAGGACAAACCTATTCATGCAGGGCTTTAGGCAAAAAAGGCAATGATCATCCTGCCGGGACAGAAATCACAAGCAACAAACCTATTGCAATTACTGTTACTGATGATTCAGTACTGGAAAATGGATCGTATGATCTGTTGGGTGACCAAATAGTCCCCATACAACACCTTGGCCGTGAATACATAATACCCAGAATGGATTCCAGCTCTATAAACTTTATATATATTCTGGGGATAGAATTAAACACGGAAGTAATTATAAACCAAACTGATACATTTACCATTTCCCGTGGTCAAACATTGGAATATAAACTTGAACATGCAGGCACATACGTACATAGCAACAATCCTATTTATGTATGGCATTTAGGATCTTTATATAATGAAATGGGTGCTGCTATAATCCCTAAAATTGATTGCTCCGGTTCCAAGTCATCAATTTTTGTAAGAAAATCTATAGAAACTTTTGGTATTGTATTGGTTACAAAATCCAATTCAACAGACAAATTTCGATTAAATGGAACTAGTAATTTAATAACTGCAAACGATTTTAAAGAAGTAACAGGCAACCCAGATTACCAGGTTTATTTTAAACTTTTTACACTGGATGAAATCAAACTAAATCAGGTATACAATCTCACCAACTTAACTTCTGATTTTCAGATGGGAATAATAAGTGCAGAAAACTGGGGATCTTTCAGATATGGATATTTTTCAAATTTCAGTCCTTTAAACTTAGGACCGGATCAGGACTTTTGTATTAATGGCAGAACTCTATTAGATGCAGGTCCAGACAATGATTCATATACCTGGAGTACAGGAGAAACTAGCCAGGAAATTACTGTCTCTAAAAGTGGTGAATATTCTGTCATGGTAAAAAAAGGTAGCTGTACTGCTTATGATACAGTTCAGATAAATGTACATCCTTTACCAGTTTTTGACTTGGGTGCGGATATAATGATCTGCAAAAATGAAAACGTAACTATATTTGGTCCGGAAGGAAAATTTCAATATTTATGGAATACGAAAGAAAAGTCGCAATCCATAAAACCAATAGTTAGTGCTACTTATACACTTGAAGTAACAGATACTAATACTTGCAAAAACTCAGATTCAATCAAATTAGAATTTTTACCATTACCAAAACCAATTATTCTATTTGAAAATTCAGACCAACTATTGTGTGACTACCCTACCATGACAATATCAACAGAAAAAAACTATGACTCTGTAATTTGGAACAATGGAGACACAACAAGACAAACATTAGTACCTATTAATGAAACATATACAGTTATAGTAAAAGACTCAAATCAATGTAAAGGCACTGCAGAAAAGACATTGGATTGTTCACCATTTATAACCATCTATAATCTCTGTACGCCAAATCAGGATGGCAAAAATGACTATTTTATTATAAATGGTATGCACAATCAACAATATACCTTAGAAGTATATAACCGATGGGGTGCTAAAGTTTATTACCAGGACAACTATAATAATGACTGGACTCCCAGCAATTTGCAAAATGATATATATTACTATATCCTCAGCCATTCCAAAAAAGACATAATTTTCAAAGACTGGCTTCAGATAATCCGATAAAAACTACTTAATCCAAACAGTTTTAATATTTACAAACTCTTTTATTCCAAGGTCTGAAAGCTCTCTTCCATGTCCGGAAAGTTTAATTCCACCAAATGGTAATCGTGGATCAGATTTTACCATACCATTTATAAATACGGATCCGGATTCTATATCAACAGCAAGTTTTTTGGCCTTTGCTATATCATTTGTCCAAATAGAAGCCCCTAATCCATATTTACAATCATTTGCCAATCTGAGACACTCTTCTTCATTATTGGCCGAAAATAAAGGCATAATCGGGCCAAAAACTTCTTCAGTAAAGACGGGCATTTTATCAGTTACATTGGATAAAACAGTTGGTTGAAAATATGCCCCTGCTAATTCCATTCTTTTACCTCCACACAAAATATTAGCGCCTAATCGTACACTTTCATTTAGTTGTTTTTCAATACCTTCTAACAAATCTATTCTGGCCATCGGCCCCAAATCAATATTAGATTCCAAAGGATTGCCAACTCGTAATTCTTTTACCTTGGAAACAACTAATTTTAGAAAATCCTCATATATTGAATTTTCAATAAAAAACCTTTTCGCAGCTATACAACTCTGACCGTTATTAATAAACCTGGATTTTACTGCCATTTTAGCTGCTTCTTCAAGATCTGCATCCCTTAACACAATAAAAGGATCGCTACCTCCTAATTCGAGGACTACTTTTTTAATACAATTACCAGCTTGAGATGCAACTAATGAACCTGCTTTTTCACTACCGGTCAAAGCAACTGCCTTTATATGCTTGTGATTAATAACCTCCTCAACTTTTTCAGAACCTATTAGTAAGCTTTGAAACAAGAACTGCGGAAATCCTGCTTTTAAAAAAATATTTTCAATAGCTTTAGAACATCCCGTAACATTGGAGGCATGCTTTAAAAGAGCTGAATTACCGGCCATTATTGTAGGTACAGCAAATCTGAAAACTTGCCAAAAAGGAAAATTCCAGGGCATTATGCTCAATATTGGCCCCAGAGGTTCATATGAGACATAACTCTCAGAAGCATCTGTGGTAATAGTAAGATTAGATAAAAATCCTTCAGATTGTTTAGCATAATATTCACAGAGCCAAGCACATTTATCTATTTCTAATAATGATTCGGATATATGCTTGCCCATCTCTAAGGATATCAATTCAGCATAGTTTTGTTTATTATCCAAAAGGATATTTTGACATGCCAACATCAAAATTTTTCGGTGTTCAAAATTGGTGGTACGCCAATGCAAAAAAGCAAAATTTGAATTATCCAATTTAGTCTGAATTAAAGAATCGGAGTCTTGAGTATATTCAGCTATTAAAGTAAGATTGGCAGGATTGATACTTTTAAGGTTCATAAAAATTTGAGTAAAAAAAAAGAGCTTATTTCTAAGCTCTTTTTCAAATTAAATCAATACATCAATTATTCTTCAAATTTAAATGTTTTGGTTAGATCTCCAACCATCACATCAAAATCACCAGCTTCGGTAACAAATGTTTTAGCATCCATACCAATAAAGGCAAGATCAGCTTTAGTTAATTCAAACTCGACAGTTTGAGATTTGCCAGCTTCTAAATTAATTTTTGTAAACTTTCTAAGCCTTTTTACATTAGGCGTAATGGTAGCATATAAATCTTTAGTATAAAGTTCAACAGCATGTTTACCAGCTTTAGCACCAGCATTTTTTACTGTTACTGAAACTTTAAGCGTTTCGCTACCTTTCATTTTGTCTGCACTTAATTTAAGGTCAGAATATTCAAATTTGGTATAGCTTAAACCATATCCAAACGCCCACTCTGGTTTGTAACCACCTTCACCCATTCTACCTGGAGATAGTTCAGTTACTTTATCACTGTATTTGTGATCGTAAGTAAGTATATCACCTGTAAATGCAGGGTAAGAGAATGGTAAAATTCCATCAGGATTATACTCACCAAACAATACTTCGTTGATTGCTAATGCACCTTGGCTACCAGGAACACCTGCGTATACAATGGCAGCAGCATCCGGAACAAGGTTATGAATAACTCTTGGACGACCTTCAGTCAATACCAATATTACTGGTTTGCCAGCTTTATATAATTCTGTAACCAATTTTTGTTGAACTTCACTCAACGTCAAATCATCAATTACACCTGGAGATTCTGCATAAGCATCTTCACCAATACAAACCACAACATAATCAACAGATTTTGCTTTTTCTACAGTCTCAGCTATATCAAAATCTCTTTTATCGAATCTGGTGCCTCTTGTATATACTACGTTAGCTTCTCCATTTTTCTCTTTAAGAACTGTAAGTATTGTTTTCCAATCTTCTTTAGGATACCATTTTTCGTCAGTTCCCTGCCAAGTATAAGACCAAGAACCACCTAAAGTAGATTTTGAATCAGCACCTGGGCCAGTAATAAGTATTTTTTTACCTTTTGTTAAAGGAAGTGTATTATTCTTATTCTTTAATAAAACTATACTTTCTCTGGCTGCATCTAAAGCAACTTTCTTGTATTCTTCCTTCTTAAAGAAACCTTTTGCTGCTTCTTCAGGATAAGCATTGTCAAATAAACCAGTGTTAAATTTTAGCGCTAAAATTCTTCCACATGCTTCATCGATTCTAGACATAGGTACTTGACCTTCTTTTACTAATTCTACAAGTAATTCATAGAAAGTAAAATCATGAGGTACCATACTCATATCAATACCAGCCATTACACCAAGTTTAACAGCTTCTTTAGGCGTAGAAGCTACTTTATGTTTGGTATGTAATCTGATAATATCTTCCCAGTCAGAAACAGCTACACCTTTAAAACCTAATTCTTTTCTTAATACATCAATTAAAAGATATTTATCCGCATGTACAGGAATACCATTAATCTCACTAGAATTGATCATAACAGTTTCAGAACCAGCTTTTACAGCAGCAGCAAATGGAGGAAGAAATATCTCTCTCAATTGTCTTTCCGGTATATATGCAGGTGTTCTGTCTTTTCCAGAAGCAGGTGCAGAATATCCAATATAATGCTTCATACATGATGCAACATGATTAGGTAATCTCAAATTACCATCACCTTCCATACCTATAATTGAAGCAACACCCATTTCTTTTACCAAATAAGTATCTTCACCATAGGTTTCAGAAAAACGAGGCCATAGAGGTTGTCTTGCTACATCCAGTACTGGAGCAAAATTCCAACGTAAACCAGAAGCTCTGCATTCCATTGCTGTAACTTCACCGGCTTTACGAGCTAACTCAGGATTTCTGGTTGCACCCATAGAAATATTCTGAGGAAATAAAGTAGCATCAGTTGTAAATGTTACTCCATGTATAGCATCTATACCATAAACTACAGGTATTTTATTAGGAGTTTTTAAAGCTACATCCTGAATTTGTTTTACAATTGAATGCCAGGTAGGAATATCGTATGCATGATTAATAGCATTAAGTATTGATCCAACTTTATATTCTAATACCGCTTTTTCAAGTAATGCCTGGTCAATTTTACCGTCTTGGTTTCCATATCCATTTACCAAAACCACGTTCAAATTGACTTGAGTCATTTGACCAACTTTCTCTTCAACAGACATTTTAGAAAGAAGATCTTTAACTTTTGCGTCAACTTCTTCTTCTGTGTATGCCTTCATTTCAACTACATCCGACTTGTTAGCTTTTTTAGACTTTTTCTGTGCAATAGATTCTTTTGAAGCAAAAGAAAAAGCTAAAACAGCGGCTAACAAGTAGCTATTAACCTTGTTTAGTTTCATATAAATTAATTTTATAAAAAATAGATAATTACAAATAAAAAGAACAAAATAAAAGAGAGTACTATAATTTCAAAAAAAAGGAGCTACAAAGCTCCCTTTTAAATAATTACAATACTAATTAATTACTCTTTACATTCTGAAGCCGGTATAGCTTCAATTTTATCAAGATATAAAATACCATTGAAATCAGTTCCACCAGCATTGATAAATATTAAAATTTCAACAATTTCAACAGCATCTACTTCATCAGCATCAGGCCAAGATTGGTTAAATCTGCCAGTATAGTTATAATAATAATCTTTAAAATCACCTGCACTTAAGGTTTTCATGATTGGTTTTGCATTAGCAACTTTACCATCATAATCTTTTAGATCAATTCTAACTTTTGGAGCTGATTCACCTTCATATTTCATTCTAACTTTTAAAGCAGGAGTTGCTGTAAAATCTATAGGCTCAAACTGCTTACCAAAGGTGTCATAATCTTTACCTACATTTTTACAGGTAACTACAAGAATTTCTTGTTCACGATCCCATTTTCTGTTCCAATTATCAGAACTACTATCCCACCAGTTATAAATTTTTGCTTCGTCAGAAAAATCATCAATAACAACTCCGGCAGTCACAGAATTTTCTGCATTAATTGTATTGTTCTCAACTGGTGCATTGCCAATAAATAGAGATAAAAAAAGAGTAGAAAGAGTTCCAACGTTTACCATAATTTCAATAATTAATAATTTTAAAAACTTACTTTATCTTGTTATAATTTTCCAGACTTAAGGTTGATATTTCTTTGATGATCAAGTCACCATTGAATGCTTTACCTCCAGGATTTACATAAAAAACAATCTCAATAATATTCTCAGGATTTACTGTTTGAACATTTGGGAAGTTTTGGTAAAACTTATCTGTAAAATCAAAATAGTAATCTACAAAATCCGTACCAGTTGAAAAAACTTTAGCGTTTGGTTTAGAATTTGTAACAAATCCACTAACATCTTTCAAATCAACTCTCAGATCACCAGGAATTTGTCCATCATTCTTTAATCGAACTTTCACAACAGGTGTTTTAGTAAAATCAATTTTACTAAAATTCTTTCCGAAAGATTCAAATACAGGTCCTACACCATTTAGCTTCACAGTAAGCATACCTTCGCCTTTGTTGAAACCTATTTTAGAATCACTACTTTTCCACCAGCTTTTTATATCACCAGAAAAATCATCAATAATATTAGTAGCTGCTTTTTCCGTTATAACAACTGAAGTTGCAACATCAGCTACATTTTCAGAAACCGTTGAAGATTCAACTCTAACAACTTCTTCAATAGGCTCAGGTTTCACTTCAGATTTATTTTCAGAACTAATTTCAGTGTTACTTTCTGTTTTCTGTTCTGGCTCTGTTGATGATTTTTCTTGTGGAGCTTCTACTTGTTGAGCCTTACGCTTAGCATCTCTTCTTTCTTTTCTAAGCTTTTTAATCTCTTCTGGTGAAGGCATTTCAGCAAGCGTAATTACCTCAATATCATCAATAAAAATAGTACCTGTCCAATTCATTTGTCCAGGGTTAACAAAAAATAAAACTTCAACAATACCGGAAGCATCAACAGGACGCTTACCTTCCCAATGTGTCCATTTTTTATTGTAGTTGTAGTAATATTCTACATACTCATCACCTATTTCAATTTTGTTAGTAGGACGATCTAAACTGGTATCATTCCCGTTTGCATCTTTCAATGAAATACCTAATGCAGGAGTATTGCTACCTGTTGCTCTTGCTGTAACTTTAAGTACTTCTGCTTCTGAAAAATCAAGTAATTCATCAAGTTCAGTACCCCAGCACTCATATTTTAGTCCACAGTCTTTCATCTGAACTTTGAGAGAGTCACCTACTTTTTCTATGGACAATTTACTATTAGCAACCCACCATTTATTGATACCATCTTCAAAAGTAAAAAGCTTTCCCCCTTTGTATTTATTAGCAGGAATACCTTTTTCTAAAGGTTCTTCTAAGGCAATCTGGTTATCATCGGTTAATTCCATAGTTTGAAAATTTTTACAACTAAAAGCTGCAAAAACTATCAATGGAAAAATTAAAAATCTATACTTATTCATAATTAAAAGCTCTTATAAGAAAAAACTATTTGGATGGATCAAATGGACCACCATAAGTAACGATAGGAAAATCTACTATGTAGCTAGCAGGATTGCCCGGAGGATCAGAAAGTAAATTAAAGGTTATCCTTTTAACTCGATCTAGCTGTCTTTTTTTATTCCCAGAACCACCGTAAGAAGCAGATGCTGAAACAGAAAAATCAGAGTAACGGAAAGATACTAATTTCCAACCAGTCCAGTTTAATTTGAATGGATATTCCCATACGTCATCAGTAGCATCCTCATAGGTTTTATCCAAATCATCATCTTCAGCTACGGCCAATGCTACTCTGGTAGTACCGTTACCATCACCATAGATGTACATGTTAAAGTATACAGAGTCTGGATTCAAACTTTTGAAATCAAAATAATCATCAGTAGCATCTAAGTATTGACTTCTAATACCTCCAATAAAGTAACTATTATCGTTATCAGCACCGGATAACTGCCATGATCTTGCACCTTGTATAACTAAATTTGGATTAGTTATAGGTGTACCCTTAAATCCTTCTTTGGCATTTTCTCCAAATATCAAATAAGGCCATGCATAGGATGGTCTATCAAAACCTTCAAATAAAACATCACCTGCAAATTTCTTTGTTTCAGCAATAATAATGGTATCTCTTGAAATAAGATTTGACTTAAGAAATGATATTTCTACTACTACTGGTTCTCCTTTTTTGAAAAACTTGATTGATTTGCTAGGATCATGATCCCCGCCCCATTGCAACTGAGAAGGCTCAATAGTTTGAGATAAGCCTTCAAAAGTTTTAATAGCACCGGATTCTACCCCTCTAAAGGTTACATACCATGAAACACGATGAGATAATTCACCGATGATATTAACTGAATCGGTTAAAAAATTTACCGGATCAGTTGGTCCATCAAATGAAATGACTTGTAGGTCACTTGGAGCTTCTATGAATTCTTTTCCGACAAAATCTTCTGCCTTTTTACATCCAGAAAAGAAACCTGCCAGTAGTAATCCCGAAGCAAGCATCCACGGATTTATCAGGAAATTCAAATTATTTATTTTAATCATAATATTATCTGAATTTAATGGTTAGAATACCATGGTATAACCCAAGAATACTTGATTTATTTCATAGTTATTTAGTTTAGATACTACATCATCATAATTAACCCACAATCCTTGTAACGTAAAGTAAGTGTTTTTGCTGAATCTGTATCTCATTCCAAAAGAAAGAATATCTTGTTGAGTATCAATATTAAATGCCTGGTAACCCACAATTAGGTTATATGCATCACGTATACTGATAAACTCATTTCCTTGAGCTGATAAACTTTTATAACCAGCTAACAAATCTAATTGCTTATAAACTTCTACAGTTAGCCCTGCGTCTAGCAACATACTGGAAAAGTCAATTGAGTTTGCAGCACGTTCAACTTTCTCATATCTGAATCCACCTGATAGAACTAATGCTTTTTCAAATCCAATGATCTTATTGATACTAAGTGAAGCACCACCTTTTGCACCTAAGAAACTTCTTTTGTTATCACCTATACTTGTACCTTCACCTGAAACTTCGTTTAACAGGTCAACAATAACATCTGCCGTATATATTTTATCTTCTCCACCGGCCGAAACACCTGCTGTAATACCTTTTCTATTTGGAGTAGCTACACCATAAGGAGTAATAGCATTGTATTGAGGAAGATAGCTCATCAAACCAGCCTGAATGGTTTTGTTTCTTAAACCTTCTTCAGTAATTCGATCAAACAAAATCGGTTGTCTATCAAGTGATACATTGTTTCCAATAGTAGGGAAAAGATTAACTAAACCATTGTCATTGATTCTTCTTGTTTGTGCAGACGGGCTACTAAAGTAGGCACCAACATTTCTGTAGTTTGCGAATACTTTGATACCAAGAGGCAAGTATTTTGCTGAAACACCTAGATCATAAAAATTATCATTTTTAGTCACTGCAGTACCAGCTGTATCATATTGGAATTTAGAACCACCAAATTCACCATACAAAGAAAGACCGACTTTCTCAGCGATTTCATATTTTAAAGCAAAATCACCTGTGATTACATTGTTATCAAAATCCTTTACAGTAGAAGCAGGTGCAGTATTTACTACATCAAAAAACTTAACGTAGTTAAATCCGACATTAATAAACTTAGACTGAACCACATCAATATCACCACCAACCAAAAGTCTATCTGGTAAGTCTGCAAAATTGGTTCTTCTGGTTCTGGTTGCAAAAGCAGATATTGCAAACTTTTCTATACCTTTTTCAAATTTCAAAGCAGAGTTAGCATGAAAACCCTGAACCCTCCAATTGTTTCCAAAGTTGAAGTTTTCGTATTGTACAATGCTTCTTCTTATAGCAAAAACATCTGCTTCATAGTCATGATACATTTCACTAAAGTTGTACAACGTATAAGGAGTCATTGACAAATCAATATCACCGATTTCATACTTTACAACTTTATTCAAAATACCATCTAACCTAAGCTGACGAAACTCCAGAAAACTTCCGTCACCATAAAACCCGCCAAACTCATTTCTAACCCTTAATATAGCACTAGCTCTAAGGTTTTCACCAGGTTGAGCATTGATACCCAGATCAAATAAAGTATACCCTCCGGTACCTTTACGATCATTTTGAGAATCAGGAGTAGAGTTTACACTATCCGGGTCAAGTGCAAGACCCTTTAGGTTATCGTTTGTGACGATTGCTCTACCTAATCCATTAAAATATACTCCTTGAGCTTCAGCAAAATTAACTACACTGATAGCCAGTATTGCAACAAATAAGAGATTCTTTCTCATTACTATGGTAATAATTTATTTTAAAAAAATATCTTTAATTCAACTGTGGTTTCGTAACCTTTAAATTTATCAAGAACATGGTTTTGGTCTCTGTAATCAAACCATCTCTGTCTTACGAAGAGACCGGCTCTGCCGCTTAGGTCATAATCAAATCCAATACCATATCCATTTCCTATCTGATCAACTGGTTTTCCAACTGTTTTATCAGTAGTTATTGATTCTGTTTCTTTATCAAATAAGGTAGTTCTGTCGTTTCCTATGTTTCTTTCGTAACCGTAGAAACCAATCAATGTAAGTCTAGGATGTACAGCAAGGAATGTTAAAAACTCCTGATAAAAAACCCTCATAAATGCATCGTCAGAAAATTTTGGTATGGCTGAGAATCCATCCTGTACAGAAGTATAGTTACTAAAACTGGTCAAAACTAATTCTCTATTGAAAACATTGAATTTGTACTTCAAACTCAGCAATGCACTATTGTATCCTTTTTTATAATCTACAACGGAATCAGTTATTCTTATAGACTCAAAGCTTCTTCTGAATATGTTAGTAATACGACCATATGGGCCTACACCATTTTGGAAATATCCGAATCTAGATCTGCTAAATGCATTAAGTTGATGTTGATAGGTCACTTCATTAAAAACATTTTCATGTTCTTGTTGCATATCAATACCGGCAGTAACTTTTAATTTGCCGTAAGAATCTTCATGCTTTAATCTAAGTCCCCAACGATTGTTAGCCATTTGCGAGTTGGCAAGTTCGGTTGCAGCACCTTTTAATGTTGTTATATCACTTGGTGTACCAACATTTTTCAGATCAGATAATGCATGATCATTGGCAGTATTCATTACTGCACTGTTAATGTTTACTACACTTTTGTCTATAGAGAAAAACTGAAGACTTAAAGGGATAAAAGTAAGAGAGCGTTCAAAATCTAACTGGATATTAAAGGCATGTCCCCAGTTGTAATTGTAACCATTTACAAAATAGTTACCTGATTTTTCAAGGCCTACTCTATTTTCAAGAAAAGCGTTTAACGAATCATTATGTCCGGAAAATTCATGAATTAATGAATCCTGATAACGCCCCATACCTAATTCGGTATAAACTTTTAATCCGTCAAAATTCAATCTGCCATCAACAGTTACTATTTGCTGTCTTACTTTAAACATAGAAGTAAGCAAATAATCGTCTGTATTTCCGACAGCAGTAGAAGATAAATTGGAAGTGGTACTATCGGCGTTATAATATAGGTTATTAGCTGTGCCGCTTGTGTATCCAAACTGATTGAAGTAGTTAACACCAATCAAATGTTTACCAAATGATCTGGAAACATTACCTGCAATTACATTCTTAGGAGTTCTGGAAAGGTAAGTTTGAAACCCACCACTATTATCTGTTTTACCATATATAATAGTCGTATTTAAGCCAAGCGGCAAACCAATACCATCAATTACAAAACCTTGGGTACCTGTATTTCCCCATCTTGCATCTCTGGAAATATTTTGGTCGCCATAATATCTGCCATATCTACCCCATGGATTTCCTTCGGGTTCCCATGGATAACGCTCAAACATATCATCACGGTACTCATAGTTCCAGTAAGTGAAAGGACTTAATCTTTTCCAGATTACACCACCACCTGCCGTAAGTTTAAAAGTACCGTATTTAGTACTTGCCTTACCTGTAAATTCAAAAATTCTGTAAACCATTGTTCTTCTTTGACCTGAAGAACTAGGGCCAGCTCCGGTTGCTGCAGTATTTTCATTGAACAAACCAAACATTTGGTTGTCGAATAAGTACTCAATTTTAAATGCAGTTCTGGCAGTTGGAGTACCTTCTAAACGTAATAAGAATAATGGTTCCTGATAGCCGGACCATACCGTTCCACCATTTCTGATATCTAAACCATTAATGGTTATCAAATCTTGTTCTGGAGCAGAACCATATCTATACCCTTTGGGCATATGTCTGAATTGGTTATAACTTCTCACATAACCGGAGTACTTTAATTTACTCCATCGCTTGTAATTTACTCCCTGATTGTTGTTAACTCCTTTTAAACCAACCGGTAATTCAGACTGTTGATTGGTGGAGTTGACGGGTGCAGTAGAAGGATCATTTCCTACTGCAGCAGAATCAGGACTAATTTTCTCGGAATAGCCAAAATTCATCTTTCCCGCGAGTAAAATCAGAACTGAAAGTCTGGTAATCGTTTTCAAATTGACAAAAATTTAAATACTTAATTTAAACAATAGAAATTCTATAGAATTAAAAATTCGGGCAAATTTCGGACAATATTAAAATTAAATTTCAATAATACTCCAAAATTATACAATATTATTTATCCACTTTAGATTATTAACAGATATTGTCTCGACTAGAATTATTTCTGTATAGTTTAAATGTAAGTTGGTGATTGGATGGAGATAATGACCTAATGCGGTATGTGACTACCTTGTCATTGGTTAAGTTAAAATTCATATTAAGTTAAGTATTGGGTTATACGCCAGCAATATTACTTGAAAAAAATCTTACTGCAAAAAAGTATTTTAATAAAAAGGAATTACCTCTGGTCGGGTATAATAAAAATTATTGAATGTATAGAAAGAATAACTACGTTGAAAAAACAAAAAATCACGGGAATCCGCTGAGCCTGAGTTGGGGTAATAACCAAAAAACAATTGAAAAGAATCAAAATTAAAATGTTCATTTCTGATTTTTAACCCTATTCCTACTGCCGGATAAAAATTATCTTTTGAAAGTAGATTTTTGTTTGATGTTATCCAGGCAAAGTCTGCAAAAACCATAGCTGCAAATTTAAAACCCAGTATATTATAAGGTAAAAACACATCAGTTTCAGTATTAAATATTAATTTTTCATTTCCCAGTAGAGCGAAAGATGAGAATCCTCGCAAGCCTTTTTCATTGTTTATATCTATAGTATTGCCCAAAATCATATTGTGTCCATGTGTATACCGAAAAGCAAAGAACTGTCTGATTTTAAATTTCTGAACAGGGATCAAAGGTGAATAGACCATGGTACGAATATTTAAAATTGCATCTTCTGTATGTGCATTATTAAAAAAACTACCCAAACCTATATTGCAAAATAAATAACCACGAGTTAGATGATATTTGCTATAGGAGTAACTAATACCAAAATAAGGTCTTTTAGCCCTACTGGTCAAATGCAAGCCGGTAAGCCCTGAAACCAAAACACCATCAGGTATGTCTTCGGTTCGGCCAAATCTGAATACATACTTATCCTTAACATTATCCCTTTTGAAAAAAGTAATGTTACCCAACAAAAAATCTGAATGATAATAAGGATATACAAATCCGGAATCTTTGTAGGTATAAGAGTCAGGGCGAAGAGTATAATTTGTATTAAAATATCGTAATGCAAAAATTAAGCGATGACCCTTTTGGTATGCGTTTTCACTAATCATAAACTTTGTTGGAAGCCCAATCCATAAATCATGACGGAAAAACGATACTGTATCAGAATAATGTTGAGGCAATATTTCGATTCGACTATTATAAGGAAACTTGTTCCATTCATAATTCATACCCCCTATCCATTGTAAAGAAGGAGTTACAAAATCCCGATTAAGCTGAAAACCATAATTGGAATTACCATTTTCCAGATTAAAATATAAATTGGATGAAGCAAAAGTTTTGAAAAGATTGTTAACTCTATAGCTACCATATTGATTGATTTTGCCAGAATAAATATTCCCAAATCGAACATCATATAGCAGCATTTGACCAAGACCAAAAACATTTAGATCTTTGCCTGTAAATCTATATATACTGTTTTTTATATCAGCACTTGCACCTGCACCTAAACTAAATACATCCTGAGCATAAACAATTACATCGACACTGTCTGTAAAAGCCGAATCCAGAACTTTGATTCTGGCATCATATATATAATCATTGGTTCTTATAATTCGCTCTGATTCAGAAAATGCTATTGCATTAACTTTATCACCTACATTAAATAGCAATGAGTTTTCAATAAGTCTGCGTTTACTCTTGGCATGAATAAAGTTGCCTGATTTTGCTATAACCGTATGTGGTTTTTTGCTCGTATCCGAAATAGAATAGCCTAAAGGCTCTAAAACTACTATTTTGATTGACCGAATTACTTTGTCTTCCACAGACAACAAAGAAGAGGATGAAGACTTAGCCGGAACTGATGAGGTTTTTGTATCGACTGGGGTATAAGAAAACAAACTACCAACTAGCTTTGCTATGAAATTTTTTCTTTTAGAATACTTATAAATTCCCCTAAAAACCTTCTCATTGATTCCAAATACAGTGTCAGCTTTTAATACTAGAATTTCTCTTTTATAAAATATAGTATCCAATATTTTGGTATAAACACTAGTAGAGTCAATTACCAGGACAACTTTTTTGCCAATTGAGTCATTGTTAAATGTTACAGTTTCTGTCCTAATCAAAACAGTATCATTTAATACCACCGTATCTATTCGGGATTGTTTAATTCTATCGACCAATACAGGGTATGATTTATTCTGAGCAAAGATTGGTGAACCTATACCCATGCAATAAAAATATAACACCAGACTGGTTAAGATTTTAAGTATTCTATTCACAGACCAGGTATTTAAAAAACATTACCAGAAACACTGACAGGTAAGTATTTGGCAATAAATTATAATCAATAGGTAAAGCTATTGTTTAAAAAATTACAATATAATCCATTGATTTCCTTTGATCTTAAATGAGAAATAAATTTAACTATTTCAAGAAAAAGGGAGCAAAACCACAAAATAAACTATTCTAAAACACCCAATAAAGTGTTTTCACAAGCCTATTTGCCATGAAATATATCAACAACAATATTTACAAAATAAGCCTAATATTTAAACACAGTTTCACGATTTCTACACAAAAAATCAATTCTAAGCATATTTTTAAAACCAAATTTTTCAATTTAAATCATATTTACACAAAAATACCCCTTAATAAACCACATCACCATACAAACACAAAACACTTAAAACAACATACCAAAAACTACCTACTTTATAATTTTTTATAGAAACAATATTATTTTTTCAATAAAAACACATTTTATAATTTTTTTTATACCGAAGTGCATTGGAATAAAAAAAATTTAGACATACCTTTATCGATATATCACAAAAACGAACATTAACCATGAAAAAAGTTGAAGCAATTATCAGAACTTCACATTTTCCTAAAGTAAAAGAAGCATTACACGCAATTGGTATTGACTTTTTTACATTTGAGGATGTCAAGGGTGTTGGAAATCAAAAATCAGAAAAGACAGTTTACAGAGGTCATGAATATGACTTAGGCTCAATTGCCCGTACAAAAATCACCATTGTTGCTCCGATGGATAAAGAGGAAGTAATCATCCAATCCATACTTAGCAGTGCAAAAACTGGTGAAATTGGAGATGGCAAAATCTTCGTTTCAAAAATAGAAGAAGTATACAGAATCAGATCTGGAGAAAAAGGTTCTTCAGCTTTATAATTACAAAACCCGAATTCATTTATTCAACCAATTCATAACTAACCACATAAATAACACTCAACATGGAAGAAACACTAACCGCAGGGGAAGTATTGTTTACAACAAACAACCTTTGGATGATGATCTCAACGTTCTTGGTTTTTATAATGCACTTAGGCTTTGCCAGTGTTGAATCAGGACTTGCTCGATCTAAAAACACCGTAAATATTCTTTACAAAAACACAATCATTCCACTTTTAGGTATTCTTACTTATGCTGCATGGGGCTTTAATATGATGTACCCAGGTGGTGACTTTGCTGGTGGATTCTTCGGATTTGCCGGATTCGGAATTTCAATGCCTGAAGGTTCTGCCGGATTAATTGAATATGCAGGTGGAAAATATACTTACTGGACAGATTTCCTATTCCAGGCTATGTTTGCTGCGACTGCTGCAACTATTGTTTCTGGTGCTGTTGCAGAAAGAATCAAAATAGGAAGCTTCATATTATTCTCTTTTGTTCTTGTATCAGTATTATACCCAATAGCAGGTTTCTGGAAATGGGGTAATGGCTGGTTAAATACAATGGAAACTCCTTTCTACGATTTCGCTGGATCTACTCTTGTTCACTCAGTAGGTGGATGGGCAGCTTTGGCAGGTGTATTAGTACTTGGACCAAGACTTGGAAAATATGTAGATGGTAAAATTTTCCCAATACCTGGTCACAGCATGCCATTAGCAACTATAGGTGTATTCTTACTATGGTTAGGCTGGTTTGGATTCAATGGTGGTTCAGTATTATCTGCAGATCCAGGATTAGTATCTTTAGTTTTTGTAACTACTTCACTAGCAGCAGCAGCTGGTGGTATAGCAGCAGCTTTATCGTCATATGTTTTCACAAAAACACTTGATCTTTCTATGGTACTTAACGGTATCCTTGGTGGCCTAGTAGGTATCACAGCAGGTGCTGACCAAATGGGGCCATTAGATTCTATCATTATCGGACTTATTTCAGGTGTGCTTGTTGTTGCAGCTGTTCTATTCTTTGACAAAGTTAAAGTTGATGATCCGGTTGGAGCTACTTCTGTTCACTTAGTTTGCGGTATCTTTGGTACATTAGCAGTAGGTATGTTTGGAAACCTAGCAGGTGGTGCTCAATTGATGAGCCAGCTTATCGGTGTAGCAGCTATCGCAGCATTTATTTTCCCAACTTCTTTTGCTTTACTTTTCCTAATCGACAAAACGATTGGTTTAAGAGTAAGTAGCAAAGAAGAAGTTGAAGGACTTGATCTTGCTGAACATGGCATGAAAGCTTATACTATTGACTAATAACAATTAACACTACTTTTAAAAGAAAAGCTCTCTTTGCATAAAGAGAGCTTTTCTTTTTTTATTTAAATACTATCGTATTTTTATATTTTTGTCAAAAAACACTTAGAAATGCGCATTGAGAAGCCGGCAATTCCAAAAGGTACAAGAGACTTTGGTCCTCAAACTATGGCCAAAAGAAAATTCATATTCAGAACCATTGAAAAGGTCTATCAGAAATATGGCTTTTTGCCCTTAGAAACACCTTCAATGGAAAACCTTTCAGTGCTTACCGGAAAATATGGCGATGAAGGTGATCAACTTATATTCAAAATTCTAAACTCAGGCAATTATTTACAAAATGCAAGTAATCTATCCGATTATAAGGCACTTACACCTGAGATTTCCGAAAAAGCATTGCGATACGATTTAACCGTTCCATTTGCCCGATTTGTGGTTATGAATCGCAATGATCTTCATTTCCCTTTTAAAAGATACCAAATACAACCGGTATGGAGAGCTGATAAACCACAGAAAGGTCGCTATCGCGAATTTTATCAATGCGATGCCGATGTTATTGGAACTGATTCGCTACTTTGCGAAGCTGAAATTATAGCCATAATACATGAAGTTTTTCAGAATTTGGGGCTTAAAAACTTTACCATTAAAATTAATAATAGAAAAATACTTAGTGGTATAGCCGAAATTGCAAATTGTAAAGGAAAAGAAACTGATCTGTGTGTGGCCATTGACAAACTCGATAAAATTGGAAAAGAAAAAGTATTGGAAGAACTCCAGTCAAGAGGATTCTCGGAATCGTCTTTACAAAATATCGATCCAATATTCTCATTTCAAGGTACCAATGCTGAAAAACTAACTTTTTTACAAACCTTTCTTAAAAATTCGGAAGAAGGTCTAAAAGGTTTGGCAGAAATAGAACAATCATTAAAATTGGCAGAACTACTTTATCCAGAAACATTACAGGTAGAATTGGATATAACATTAGCTCGTGGTCTCTCCTACTACACCGGTGCTATATTTGAAGTAAAAGCAAATGAAATAGGCATCGGTAGCATAGCCGGAGGCGGCAGATACGACAACCTTACCGGTGTATTTGGATTGCCGGATATGAGCGGTGTTGGTATTTCATTTGGTGTTGACCGGATATTTGATGTAATGGATACCTTGAATATATTTCCACAGGAAACTATACAAAATACCAAGCTTTTGCTTTGCCATTTCGACCAAAAGTCATTTGAATATTGCCTTGCACTGATTACCAAATTGCGCTCTGCAGGTATAAACAGCGAAGTTTACCCGGAAGTCACCAAATTGAAGAAGCAATTGTCTTATGCCAATTCAAAAGGTATTTCAAATGTAATTATCGTTGGTGATGAAGAAATAAACTCAGGAATATTGAGTTTAAAAAATATGGAATCAGGCGAACAGGTAAAATTATCTATTCTAGAAGTAATCAAAACACTATCTGTTTGAGAATCTTAAAAATCATATTGACCATATTTACAGTATTAAACGGATTTGTTTTAACGGCTCAGGTTACTCCTTGCTTTAATGCTGTAAGCACCAGAGGATGTGCACCTTTTACACTACAACTGAAAGATTGTTCCGGTGGAACAAGTAAGTTTTATGAAGTAACTTCTACAAACGGTTTTGCATACGCAGGCTTTGATAGTACAATCACACTTCCAAAAGCCGGTTTATACAATGTAACACAAAGGGCCGGTACAGGTAATTTGAGTGGAACAATTCCTCTTCCAAAACTAAACTACATTGAAGTTTTAGAAGCTGTACAACCAAGTTTTGACATACAAATATGCGAAGGTCGGTCGATTAATTTAATAACCTCAACCACTCCGTACGAAGAATATAAGATCAATTGGGGCGATGGCAGTCCTACAGAAACAGTAAATGCGGGAATAACCAGTAACCATATTTACACCACTAATGCATCCAGAACAGTTACGGTAACAGGCAACTATGTTCCTGGTGGTTGTGGCAATTACCGAAGCAAAACGATTACACCTTTTCAGTCGCTATCCAAACCTGAGATTAAAACCATACTTGCTGAAAATCAAAAGGTAATCATTAGTTTTGAAGCAGAACCACAATATCAATACCGCATATTAGAAGATCAGGGAAGCGGATTTAATAAAATAAATGAAATTCTTTATCAAGCAGGTCAACAAACTATTGAACTAAACAGAAACACACTAAACAACTCATACACCTACCAAATTGAGGCATTTGATGATTGCGGTAATTTTTTACCATCCGAACCTGTCAGTACATTTCAGCCAACTATTACCAATGGAAATAAGCAAGTTAAAATAGACATACCAATAGTACAAATAACCAATACGGACGAAATCAACATTTACAGGAACGGTCAGCTAATACAAACCTTACCAACTGGTAGTAATTCTTTTACCGATCCTAATATCGAATGCGGAAACAAATATTGCTACGTTATAGAAGGCATTTCAAACAATTCAATATCCAAAACTGAAGAATTTTGTGTGACTGGGCAGTCAACATTAATTCCAGAAAAAATAAATGATTTAAATTCCAGTTTTTCGGGTTCGGCTGTTAAACTCGATTGGGCTAATGCAAGTTTTCCTATTAAAGAATACAAAATCTATACAACAGACTTTAATTCAACCAATACAACTCCAATTGAAACTGTAAACTCCAATAAGTACACAGATTTAAACTACAACAAAAACACTTCCGGCTGCTACGTTGTAAACCTGACAGATCTGTGCAATAATACTGCGCCTTTAAGCAATTTAACTTGTCCAATAAATTTACAAATAGAAAAAGATCCATTTGTAAATCTGTTGCAGTGGAATAATTACTACGGTTCGGAAACAATTACAGAATACAAAATCTTAAAATTTGATTCTGAAATGAATCTGATTGATGAGTTTATAGTCAGTGGAACTAATACATACTCAGATCCGGTGCCTCAAGAAGGTGGAACTTATTATTATCAATTAACAGCAACAAACGCTGGTGGTTTTACAACTAAATCAACCATAGCAGAAGCCAAAAATGAGATGTTGGTCATAATTCCGTCGGCATTCAGCCCAAATGGTGATATGATAAATGATATATTTGTAGTAAAAGGAAAATTTATCAAAGACCTAAAGATGTTTATTTATAATAATTGGGGCGAACTTTTATTTACATCCAATTCCATACAGGAAGGTTGGGATGGAAAAGATTTTGCAACCAATCAACCCTCCGGTTCTTATGCTTATATTATTGAAGCCACAGACTTTGAAGGAAAAACACAGGTTAAAACGGGTACAGTAACATTAGTAAGATAATTAAAATAAGAAAACAATATGTTTGATATGATGAATATGCTTGGAAAAGTAAAAGAGGTCCAGGCAAAAATGCAAAAGGCAAAAGCTGATTTGGTAAACATTACTGTAACATCAGAAGCTGGTGCAGGCATGGTAAAAGTAACAGTAAACGGTCATAGAAAAGTACTTAAACTGGAAATTGACCCTGAATTGATTAAGTCTGACGAAAAGCAAACCTTAGAAGACTTGACCGTTGCAGCAATCAACAAAGCAATGGACGATGTAGAAGTAAAAATAAAAGAAGAATTAAAAAAGAGTACTGACGGAGTCTTGCCAAACATTCCTGGATTGGATTTTGGAAACCTATTTTAATATGTCCAACAAAGTAGCCGTTGTTATTTTGAACTGGAACGGCATTTCACTTTTAGAAAAATTTTTACCAGTAGTAGTTTCAAATACTACCAATGCCACAATTTATGTTGTAGATAATTGCTCAACAGATTGTTCTCAAGTTTATCTTGAGAACAATTTTCCTAGTGTAAAAGTCATATCTCATAACAAAAACTATGGTTTTGCTGAAGGATATAACAAGGCATTATTTCAATTAGATGAAGATATATTTGTACTACTCAATTCCGATGTTGAAGTAACGCCAAATTGGTTAAATCCGCTTATTCAGTTTATGGATAAGCACGAAAATGTAGCTTGTTGCCAACCCAAGGTTAAAGATTATTACCAAAAAACACATTTTGAATATGCCGGTGCTGCCGGGGGGTTTATAGATAAGTATGGCTATCCTTTCTGCCAAGGGCGAATTTTTGATAATTTAGAAGAAGATAAAGGACAATATAATATTCCGAGGGAAATTTTTTGGGCATCTGGAGCTTGTATGGTAATAAGATCTGGAGTTTACAAAGAACTTCAAGGCTTAGACAATACATTTTTTGCTCATATGGAAGAAATAGACCTGTGCTGGAGAATAATAAACAGAGGATATCAAATATACTATTGCCCTGATAGTACAATATATCACATGGGTGGTGGTACTTTAAACAAAGTAAAACCTCAAAAAACCTATCTTAACTTTAGAAATAGTTTGGTAATGTTGTTAAAAAACCTACATACTAAAGAAATCTTTTGGATAACATTTTCGAGGTTAGTTTTGGATGGAATTGCAGGTATTAAATTTTTTATGGAAGGCAAACCCATGCATAGTATTGCTATTATTCGAGCTCATTTTTATTGCTATTTTAACTTACCAAGAATACTAAATCAGCGACAAAAAAAGACCTCCAAAAAGCTTTTATCGATTTCAACAATACTTAATAAATCAATTATATATCAATACTTTATATTAAAAAGAAGGAGATTCACAGATTTAAAAATCCCAAATAGTACTACGACTTCTTCGTAGATGTTTGTGAATATTAAGAATAAAGGCTACTGCAAGATAAACTATAACAGGGCTGCCAATGGCTATAAACGAAGTATATAAGAAAAACAGCCTGATACTAGCCGAAGCTATACCAAGTTTTTCACCCAAAAAGGTACATACTCCAAATGTTCTTTCCTCAAAAAAGGCAATTACAGGTTTCATATAAGTCCAAAATTTATTAAATATACAAAATATCACTAAGTTACCGATATACCAATAAAGAAATAAATTGTTTCAAACATTGTATTATTGAATCTATAAGAATAATTTAGCACCAAGTAAAAAAGTTTCAAACCATGATCAAAAGAAGTTACTCTTCATTTTTAGTGCCTTTAACCATATTAGCTGTTCTTTCAGGATGTGCGCTAAAGCAAATGGTTAAGATGGCAAAAGACCAACAATTAACCGTAACGCCATCTCCATTGGAGGTACATGGCGACAGCGTGCAATTTGAAGTATCTGCTCTATTGCCGGTTAAAATGCTTAAAAAGAATAAAATCTATTCTGTAAAGCCAACCTACCAATATGGAGAAGAAAAAATTGAATTAGAAGCAGTTGAATTTAATTCTAATGATTTTCCAAATGCAAAAACAGAACAACCTAAAATCAGCCATACTTTTTCATATGCTTATGCACCTGAAATTGGAAATGGTGATTTATTAGTAGTTGGAACTGCATCAAACCTAGCAAAAACCAAATCAAAATCTACAGATGCAATGCCAATTGCACAAGGTTTGATTACAACTTCAAGACTTGTTTTGCCTATATCTGCACCTGCTTATGCAAATCATGGTTACAACAATAAGGAAGAACTAATTCCGGTAAATGTAAAATTCAACTTTGAACAAGGATCATCTAAACTAAGAACCAGTGAAGTAAAAACTTCAGGTAAAGAACTTGATGCCTTTATTGCAAAGAAAAACGTTACTAGAACCGTTACAATTATTGGTCAACACTCTCCAGAAGGTACTGAAACTGTAAACTCTAAACTAGCAGAAGAAAGAGCGGCAGCCATTGAGAATTATTACAAAAAAACCATGAATCGCTTTGACTACAAAGGCATGGCTGATTCTATCAAATTTGTATCAAAAGGAATTGTATTAGACTGGGAGCCTTTAAGAAAATTAATGGATACTACTGATATATTAACGTCTGATGAAAAAAGCAATGTATTATCAATAGTGAATGGATCCGGATCTTTTGAAGAAAAAGAAAAAGAATTACAAAAACTTCCTATTTATAAAAAACTCTTAACTAAAGTTTATCCTCAGTTAAGAATTGCTAAAACTGAGATTTTGATGGTAAAACCAAAGAAATCAGATGCTGAAATTTCATTATTGGCAAAAGGTATAGTTGATGGTACAGTAAACGCTGATACATTGAATGCTGAAGAGTTAGGATATGCAGCAACCTTAACAGAGTCTTCAGAAGAGAAAGAAAAAATCTACGAAGCTTTAGTTAAAAAGAACGATTCATGGGTTGCACATAACAACTTAGGAGTTTTATATCTGGAAAAAGCGATGAAAGAGCTTGAGCCAAATCAAAAAAACACTTTGGCAGCAAAAGCAATTACACAATTTGAGATAGCTGATAAAAAAGAACAATCTGCATTAATTACTTCTAATATTGCTGCTGCGCAGTGTTTAAAAGGAATGAGAGCAGAAGCTTTGGTAACAATTGAGAAAGCCTCACAACAAAATCCGGATGCTGAAACTCAGAAAAACCTAAGTGCTATGAAAGGTGCTATTGAGATAAGAGAAGGCAAATACAATGCAGCTATTCAAAGCCTTTCTAAGGCAACCGAAACAGACAAAGTTTTATTTGACCTTGCATTAGCAAACCTGTTAAAAGGCGACCTTAATGCTGCTGCAAATGGATTTGAAGCTGCAACAACAGCAAATAACCAGTTAGCAGTTGCTTATTACGCATCTGCTGTTACTGCTGCCAGAAAGAAAGACGAAGGCAAACTAACTCAAATGCTTAAAAAAGCAGTAGAATTAGACAAAAGTCTAACTGAAAAAGCAATGAAAGATTTAGAATTCAGAGATTATGTAAACTCTGACACATTTAAATCTGCTATCAAATAACAAAAATCGATCAAGGGTTTAAAAGGGAGGCATTAAAAGCCTCCCTTTTTTTGTATTATGGGCATAAATCGTTACTAAAAGCATTGTTAATTGTTTGCTTATTCCATATTTTTGCCCCAATTATTTAGGTATTAACATTCTTATAATATGCGAGAAATACAATTCAGAGAAGCGCTTCGTGAAGCTATGAATGAGGAAATGAGACGTGACAAAAACGTCTTTTTAATGGGAGAAGAAGTAGCTGAATATAATGGGGCTTATAAAGTAAGTCAAGGAATGCTGGATGAATTCGGTCCTGAAAGAGTACTTGATACTCCTATTGCTGAACTTGGATTTGCTGGTATTGGTGTTGGTGCTGCTATGAACGGTTTGCGTCCAATTATTGAATTTATGACTTTCAACTTTTCGTTGGTGGCTATTGACCAAATAATTAATAGTGCTGCAAAAGTAATGAGTATGTCTGGTGGACAATACAGCTGCCCAATCGTATTTCGAGGACCAACTGGTAATGCAGGAATGCTTAGCTCACAGCATTCTCAGAACTTTGAAAACTGGTATGCAAACTGCCCGGGTTTAAAAGTGGTAATACCCTCTAATCCATATGATGCAAAAGGTTTACTAAAAGCATCAATCAGAGATAACGATCCGGTTATATTTATGGAATCGGAACTAATGTATGGGGAAAAAGGTGAAGTTCCGGAAGGCGAATACATTATACCAATTGGTGTAGCAGATATAAAAAGAAAAGGTTCTGATGTTACTATTGTAAGTTTTGGTAAAATAATTAAAGTTGCATTAGAAGCTGCAGAAGCTCTTGAAAAAGATGGAATCAGCTGTGAAGTTATTGATCTTAGAACTGTAAGACCAATTGATTTCCCTGCAATTATTGAATCTGTAAAGAAAACTAATCGTTGTGTAGTAGTTGAAGAAGCTTGGCCATTGGCTTCCATTTCTTCTGAAATTGCATACCATGTTCAACGTTATGCTTTCGATTATCTGGATGCACCAATTGCACGAGTAACAAGTAGAGACCTACCGTTGCCTTATGCGCCAACGTTGATCGAAGAAATACTTCCTAGTGTAAAAAGAACAATAGAAGCTGCTAAAACTGTAATGTATAGATAAGTAGCTGAGAATTTATTTTCCACATTCCATAAAAAAAGCCGTCAATTGACGGCTTTTTTTTTCCTTACCAAGGTATGGGTTAATTATTTCTTAAACATATTCATATTCGGCATACCACCTTTGCCCATTTTATTTACAGCTTTCATCATCTTTCGCATATCATCAAACTGTTTCAAAAGATTGTTTACTTGCTGAATGCTTGTTCCGCTACCATCGGCAATTCTTTTCTTTCTGCCTCCGTTTATCACATCGGGATTGTGCCTTTCATGGGGTGTCATAGACCTGATAATAGCTTCTATAGGTTTAAAAGCATTGTCATCAATTTCTACATCTTTCATCATTTTACCTACGCCAGGAAGCATACCAACTAAATCTTTAAGGCTACCCATTTTCTTAATTTGTTGAAGCTGATTCAGAAAGTCTTCAAAATCGAATTGATTTTTACGAATCTTCTTATTTAGCTTTTTGGCTTCATCTTCATCAAACACCTGTTGTGCTCTTTCAACGAGTGAGATAACGTCACCCATTCCCAGAATACGCTGAGCCATCCTGTCCGGATAAAACAGGTCAATAGCCTCCATTTTTTCGCCGGTACTGATGTATTTGATTGGCTTCTCTACAACAGCACGGATTGAAAGTGCGGCACCACCCCTACTATCGCCATCCAACTTGGTAAGTACTACTCCATCAAAATTCAAACGCTCATTAAAGGTCTTGGCAGTATTTACTGCATCCTGACCAGTCATGGAATCAACAACAAATAAAGTTTCAGAAGGCTTCAACGCAGACTTTAATTCTGCTATTTCATTCATCATTGCCTCGTCTACAGCCAAACGACCTGCCGTATCGACAATTACAATTTTTTTGTTATTGGCTTTTGCAAATGCAATAGCATTTTGTGCTATTTGAAGGGCATTTTTATTTTCGGGCTCTGCATATACCTCCACTCCTACTTGTTGACCGAGTACTTTCAATTGGTCAATAGCAGCAGGTCTGTATATATCACAGGCTGTTAGCAACACATTTTTACCCTGTTTTTTTAACAGATTTGCCAGTTTACCAGAGAAGGTGGTTTTACCTGAACCTTGTAAACCTGATATTAATATGACTGCCGGGTCGCCTTTAACATTTATATCAACCTTATCACCACCCATAAGATCGGTCAACTCTTCGTGTGTAATTTTCACGAAAAGCTGTCCGGGTGAGACTGAAATTAGTACATCACGACCAAGTGCTTTTTCTTTGATATTATCAGTTACCGTTTTTGCAACTTTATAGTTTACATCGGCGTCGACCAATGCTCTTCTAATTTCTTTTATAGTAGCTGCTACATTGATCTCTGATATTTGACCTTCGCCTTTAAGGGTTTTAAAGGCTCTGTCCAACTTACTGCTTAAATTTTCAAACATATCTCTTCAATTCAATCTACAAAGAAATGAAATTTTTGGTGGAGGTTAAAATCAAAAGAGGGTTTATTTCATTTTATATTTAAATTGAGAATTATTAATAAATTGATTCAATGCATTCAGGTATATATATATATGGCACAGGTGGGCACTCCATAAGTGCAACGGATATATTGGATTCTAATAATTTTGAAGGCCATATTTTTTATATTGATCCGTTTAGGTCATCTGAAGAGTTATTTTTAGGCAATATTATCTATAAAGAGATACCTAACAGTCACTATCCTGTTCATATAGCCATTGGCAATAACCAGAACCGAAAGCAAGTAATTGAGCAATATAAAGATGTGCTATTTTGCTCGATTATTTCACATAGTGCTTATATCAGCAAAAGTGCTTTGATGGGTAAGAATGTATTTATAGGCAATTTTGCACATATAGGACCAATGGTGTCTATTGGTGACAATTGTATCATAAATACTTCAGCCATTATTGAACACGAATGTATAGTAGGAAATCATTGCCATATTGCTGTAAATGCAACTCTGGCTGGTAAAGTAAAATTGGGTAATGAAGTATTTGTTGGGGCTGGTGCCTGTTTGATAAACAATGTAACAATTTGCTCCAATGTAGTTATAGGTGCCGGAGCAGTTGTAATACGTGATATTACAGAACCAGGGGTGTATGTGGGAGTGCCGGGAAGAAAAGTTAGTTGATTTTAATTTTTTTTAGTCGAGATAGAATAAACTGATTTATTTCTTCCGATGCTTTAAGCTTAAAACATATATATATAAACAAAACAGTTGCTATAACTGACTTTATCATTATTATCAGGACTGATTTCCATAAGGTATTTCCAACAATATCAATCCAGTAATTTACACCAATCAATACTATACCAACTCCTAAAATTTTTATTGTTTGAACTGAAAATGGAGTTATATGAATGTTTCTCCAAATAACCCAGAATCTGAATAGATTTACTAACACCAAACTTATTAACGTACCTAAAGCAGCACCATTCATTCCATATTCAGGTATTAATAATACATTAAATAATACATTAGAAATACCAAAAAATACTGACATGTAAAGATTAATTCTATAAAATGGAGAGCTCAAAATAATTTCTGCATTAACGCCTGAAACCATATCAACTAATTTCGACAATCCAATAATAACAACCACCATAAGTCCGGATATGTATATAGAGCTATTAGGGATTAGATTAAACACATCTTTTAAATTGATTATCAATAGAATAAACAAAAGCCCACCAATAATGGTCTGTACTATTGATGTTTTTTTATAAATAGCCTCTATAAGAGAAATATCATTATTTTTCCAACCGTTTGATATAATTGGTATTGATATCTGAGAAAGTGATCTTCTGGGTATTTCAATTACAGTACCCATAAAAAAAGCAATTGAGTAGATCCCAGTGGTTTCTAGACTAATAGAAGACAACATTACAATATCAATTCTAGAGCTTAATACTCCAACAAAGCCTGTTAAAAAAACGATTAAGCCATAAAAAATCATATCTTTTAAAATAACAGTATTGGCTTGAATCTCAAAAAGAGCAACTCTGAAATACTTTAATTTTACCATGTAGTATAGTAACATGAACACTGCAAAAGCGTAACCCAAAATAAGACAGTATACCAACGACTCAAATGAAATCCATTCAAAGGCGTATAAAAAAGTAAAAAATGCAAGTGCAATTCTAAGGTATATCTCCCTTATATATAAAGGAAAAACAATTTGTAGGTTAGCTCTCAAATAAGCTTCTAATATTTGCTGAAAAAGAACAAAAAGTGCAAGAGGAATTGTAATTAAAAAATAATTGACTAATAGTGGACTTTTAGCAGAGTAATATCCTACCCAGATATTTTGAAAACCCCATAATAAACAACATATAAGCGTAAAACCAAGAAAGGCGTACAAAATAATAAACAGGAAGAAACCACCTTGCTTTATTTTATCAACATTAAAGTAAGGGAAAAATTTATCTATAATATTAGCAAGACCAAATTGAGATAATGATGCTATAAGTATACTAATATCCTGAAGTACCCGCATTAAACCAATTTGGTCAGGATCTAAAACCTTGGGAAATATTATAAGAATATTTAAAGCTCCTAATAAAACTCCTACATAATTACCAATCGCTCCTTTTATGCTTTGGTTTAAAATAATACCCATTTCATATTTTTCTTATTATTGTTCTACTATTCTTTAAAAAATAGTAATTATGCAATTGAACAATTCGCTTTACAATACTATGCAATTTTCTACTAATAAGATATTACCACATTTAATTTCACTTTTGGCTTTTTTCATAGTAGGTTTTATTTACTTCCACCCCGTTTTAAATAAAAAGTCACTAGTGCAGAGCGACATAGTTCAAGTAATAGGGGCATTGCAAGAAAGCAAGGTATATTCAGAACTAAGCTCAGAGCCTATTTTGTGGTCTAATTCAGGTTTTGCAGGTATGCCTGTTTGGCGAGGATTTGAGACAGATGTTTTTGATTTATTCCATAAATCAATGTTATCAATTCTGCCTCTACCAATATTGCTTACGTTTTTATGTTATATCGGCTTTTATATTTTATTATTAACATTTAAGATTAATCCATATTTAGCAATCGCCGGTGCCTTTGGATATACATTTGCATCATTTACATTTATCAGTATAGAGGCAGGGCATATAAATAAAGTTTTTGACATGGCATTAATAGCACCAACTTTAGCTGGTGTGGTTATGATTTTCAATAAAAAATATTATACTGGTGCTTTAACAACATTGATTTCAGCTGGATTGCTTATCTTTTATGGTCACATACAAATTATATATTACACATTAATTGTGATTTTATTTTTTGCCTTATCAAGGCTTTATGTTGGATTTAAGAACAAACAAATAAAAGAAACAATACTATCTGGAATAATCTGCCTATTTATTGGATTATTAGCAGCTATTCCAAATTACTCAAGACTATCAGTTTTATCATCGATGGCTCCTTCCACCACCAGAGGAGGGTCTGAGCTTAATAAAGAAAAAGGCACAGGATTGGACAAAGACTACGCATTTGATTGGAGTTATGGTAAATTTGAAACATTTACCTTTATTGTACCCAATTTATATGGGGGTAGTAGCCATGAAAATATTGGAGTAAAGTCTGAATCTTTTCAAACCTTATTAAAAGCTGGAGTACCAAGAAACCAAGCTACTGAATTTGTTAGTTCACTACCAACATATTGGGGTGACCAACCGTTCACATCCGGACCTGTATATCTTGGAGCAGTAATTTGCTTTTTATTTATACTAGGAATAATAATTTTGAATGGACCTACAAGGTTTTGGATTATTTCAGTAACAATCTTAGCCTTATTATTATCATGGGGTAAAAACCTCGATTGGTTTAATGATTTTTTCTTTACTTACTTTCCCTTATACAATAAGTTTAGATCGGTGACTATGATACTTGCAATATGCCAGGTTACTGTTGCTTTACTCGGATTAATTGCACTTAATAAAGTTTTTAATAGAACTATTACTGATAATGAATTAGTTCAAAAATTACGAATGGCTACTATAATTACTGGAGGTTTATTGATCTCCTTATTTATAATAGTTCCTATTTTATTGGATTTTACCTCCACAGGAGACTCCAGGTTACCAGAATGGTTAATTGACTCTATAATCAAAGACAGAAAAAGCATGTTTAGGAAGGATGTTATCCGGTCTCTGGTTTTTACTCTCCTTGCTGCATCTGTTATATGGTTATATATTAAAAAGAAAATTAACAACACAGTGTTTTTCGCAACCTTCATTGGGTTGATTTTAGTTGATATGTTTCCTGTAAACAAAAGATACTTGGATAAATCAGATTTCTTTGAAAAAGAGAAGTATTTAGAAAAAGTTTTTACCAAGTCACCAATTGATATAGAAATTTTAAAAGATACAGCATCAAACTACAAAGTTCTTAACCTTTCTGTAAATCCATTTTCGGATGCTAGAACATCCTATTACCATAAATCAATAGGGGGATATAGCGCAATAAAGCTTTCCAGATATCAGGATTTGATTGAAAATCATATTTCAAAAAATAATCAACCAGTCATAGATATGCTAAATACAAAGTATATTATATATACAGATCAAAAAAGCAATCAACTTAAAGTTTATAGAAATCCTGGTGCACTTGGCAACAGTTGGTTTGTAGAAAAAACTAAGATTGTGGAAGGTCCAAGAGAAGAAATTGATGCACTAAATAACTTTGATCCTTCTATACTTGCTGTTGTTGATAAACAATTTTCGAATAAAATAAAGGCAATTACACCTGTTGAATCTGGCGATACGATTTATATGACAAATTACCATCCAAATAGAATTTCTTACCAATCAATATCCCAGAAAGATAAACTTGCAATCTTCTCTGAGATATACTATTCACCGGGTTGGCAAGCATATATTGATGGAAATAAAGTCGAACATATTAGAGCAAACTATATTTTAAGAGCTCTCAATATTCCAGCGGGAAAACATAAAGTAGAATTCAAATTTGAACCGCAAGATTATTATAAGGCCGAAAAAATATCACTTTATGGATCTATATTATGGGGATTAATTACACTAACTATGCTCGGATTGGCTGTTGTAAAAAAGGAGTTTTAATGTTTTTCTTTAACTTTCTATAGGTATTTGATAGCCAATTTTATTAAAAATAGGCTTCCAGAATTCTGGTTGATACTTCTCCCAAGCATGGCAACCAAATGGAAGCTTATTTCCATTTAGTTTAAAACATTCAATTGGATTTTCTTCAAATGCAAAATCTAATGCTTCATTTACTTGTGGAATTTTAAATCCTGGAATTAATCTTTTAGCTAATGAACTCCAAAAAAAATCTTCATTCCATTTTCTTCTCCACAAAAAAGTAGAAATGGGTAATAATAAAATACTTGAATAATAAAAAGTTTTAACCTTTCTTAGTGAAAAGCCTCCATTTCCTACAGGATAAACTAAACTATCTAATGGTTTCAATTTTGCAATCCATTCGGCATTAATCCACGGAGCTCCAATATAATCATATCCTTTTTCACACCAATATGAAAGTTTGTTTTCTAACACAAATGCATCTAATTGATAGATAAGTACATATTTATAATTTAGAAAAAACTTATAAAAATATGGTATACACAATAATCTACTATATGAATATATACTTGAAAAATATTTATCTTTCAATGGTTTAAATTCCGCCGAAGGAATGATTTTAATATATAAAGAAATTTCTAAACCGGCAGGATAAACAAAAATAATCCTGGTCTTTTCAAAAACCTCTTTACAGCGATTTAGCGATATAAGCTCAAATTCTGAAATATTTTTCTTATAGATTGGAATAACTATAGCGACACTTTCCATAGTTATTATTTTTTAGTCGCAATGAGAATTACTTCGTTTCCTAATTTATTATTGAATATACTTAGAAAAGCACTGAATACCTGATGGGATAAACCAATCATTAGATCTAATTTAGTTTTTTTATCTATTCCCACTTTATAACTACCCCTCCTTTTAATTCCACGAGACACAATTGTAGACCAGGCATCCATACGAATACTTGAAAAAGATTTTTCAACAGCAAAACCACTTCTTTTCACCAGAATCTCTAAATTATTATTATTAAAAAGATGCAAATGTCTAGGTGTGTCTAATTGAAACCAATAATTTTTATAATATTGATGTTGCCAATTATTAGTATTAGGAGTTGCAATTATAAGTTTACCGTTCTTTTTCAATACCTTGCTAAAACTCATTAACAAAGCCTCTACATCATAAACGTGCTCAATTACGTGATTAATCGTAATTGCATCAAAAAAGTCATCAGGATAGTTTTGTTCATCAACTGAGCCAAGTTTAACATTTAATCCTTTGGATTGGCAATACTCCACAGATTTTGGATCGAAATCCAAACCATATGTATCCCAGCCAAGATTTCTATAGTTTTCAATTAGCCACCCATTTCCGCAGCCAAAATCTAAAACTTTTCCACCTTTTACTTTAGGTAGATATAGCATCTTAAAATCGAATCTGTTTTTTGCTAAGGGAAACAAAAAAGCAACTTTGGCTAGTACTTTTTGAAAAAAATCATTCTTATTATGGTAACCATATTGATCTTGCAAATAGGGTTTTTCCAGAAAAGATAAAAGTTTAGGTGGTCCTGCTTGCTCTGAATGTGTGTAATAAGATTGATATGCCTTCCAAATTTCATCTTTATTTGGCATTGGATTTAACCAAAGCAACCCACACTTTTTACAATTTGATATATCCCATCCTTTAGATTCGCCAAATAGTCTATCATCTATATTTTTATATAAACTGCTTCCTTCAGATCGGCAAACCATACATTGATTCACTGGAGAAGCACCAATCTTAACTGTCATAATGTATTAAAGATTTTCTTTCAAAAGAGTCAATATAGGAGAATTCACTGGCATTATAAATCTTGCTGTCACAATAATTTGCGTAACGATTTAATGTAGAATAGGACTCAAAAACTGCAGTCAAAGCCCAAAACAACCCTTGCATGGAAACTGTTGTACCACTGACAGGCTCTATCATTGGTGTAAATTTTATATTCTCTGAATTAGCATCATAAAAATGTACATCCTTTCTATAAACTATATTATCTTCTCCTACAAAAATATTATCAAACCAACTATGATCGGCTCCAACAACATACACTTTTTTGTATCCGGAATTAATTGCAACCAGCACTGAAGCACCTAATACATTATAAAACTGAGGCATGGCTAGGTTCCATTTATAAAATGGAAAGATCCAACGGTCAATACCTTTCATTAAAGTATAGTTGTAAAAAACAACCTTGACATACTTTGAATTCTTTAATTCTTTAATATCCTTGTCATTCCTAAAAATATAGGGTATAAATAATTTAAGTTCCCAATTCACTCTATTTTTTAGAACAAAAAAAGTATCTACAATATCTTTTCTGGTTTTAAACTTAAAGAATCCAGGATCTAGCAAAACCATATTAGTTGGTTTGAATTCCTCAAATTCTTTGGATGTTGCGAAATTATTTACACAAAAAAGATCTGCAGTATATAATATATCCTTATACTTTTCTATGGTTTGCACCAATGAAGGACCATTACCCAAAATTATGCAAGAATTATTCTTTGCTTTGGGAAGTCTGTTTATATATTTGGAAAGTATTATAACTTTAAGTAAACCAATGAAAAATCGATAAAAATTTAAAATACTAGCTTCAGTAGATTTAATTTGCTGAGATACTTTCAATAATATCATATTATAACCCCTAAATTAAATCCCAATTCAAAGGAGTACCTGCTTTGATAGAGAAATTAGCCTTTTTACCAACAATTAAATCAAAATATTTTGGTTCCAAACCAAGACCAGGCCTTATTACTTTAAGGTTATCCTTGGAGAACACTTCCCCTGGAGCTATATCCTTAGAAACATAAACTGAACGCTTGAACATCAGGCTTTTTTTCTCTGCTTCAGTTGCCCCATATTTCACATTTCCCAATGCTAGAAATGCTCTTTCAGCTTCAGATACTAATGATTTCATTTCATGAGGCTCCATTGAGAATGCAGAATCAACACCTCCATCTGCTCTTCGAATTGTAAAATGTTTTTCTATAATGCGAGCTCCCAATGCGACTGAAGCTATTGAAACTCCTATACCGAGTGTGTGATCAGAAAGTCCAACTTCACAACCAAAAGTTTCTTTCAGATTAGGTATAGTTAAAATATTAGTATTCTCTGGAGTTGCCGGATAGGTAGAGGTGCATTTAAGCAAAGTTATGTTCTTCGCCCCATTTGATCTCAACGTATTTACTGCATCAAATATTTCGGCAACCGTAGCCATTCCAGTTGAAACAATTACTGGTTTTCCTGTGGAAGCTACTTTTTTCAATAATGGAATATCTGTATTCTCAAAGGAGGCAATCTTATATGCAGGAACATCTAACGTTTCAAGAAAATCCACTGCAGATTCATCAAAAGGAGAACTGAAGGCTAGCATGCCCTTATCTTTTGCTCTGTCAAATATTGGTTTATGCCATTCCCAAGGTGTATAAGCTTCCTTATATAAATCATGCAGTTCTTTACCATTCCATAAAGACGAGCTGTCTTGTATTGTATAAGCTCCTCTTATGGTCATTGTATCGGCCGTATAGGTTTGCAACTTCAACGCATGTACACCTGATTCTGCAGCTGCATCCACGATCTCTAAAGCTCTTTCAAGAGACTGATTATGATTGCCTGACATTTCAGCAATAATAAAAGGTGGAAATGCTTGTCCTATTTTATATTTTCCAATCTGCATTTTTTAAAAAAATTTATTTAGATCTTAAAATCTAATTATTGTCAGCTATCAAAGAATATAAATTGTATTCATATCCTAAATGTATTTCTTTTCCTATCTTTCTGAACCCAATATTCTCAAACACCTTAATCGACGAAATATTTTGCGGGTCAATAATACCCCGACAAATTATAGTAGTATTAAGATCATGTAATAAACGCTTGATTGCTTTTCTTAATACAAGTTCACCATACCCTTTACCACGTTGATTAACATCTATAGAGTAACTGATATCAAAATCCAAATCTCTCCTATCAAATCTTACCTGCCCAATTGCCTTTTCATGCAATGTACATACATACAAATAAGCATTAGCATTCTTATTTTTTGAATTAAACCAATTCAAATGAATTTCATATGGAATTGAATCTTTATTAACCGCATACTTTCTTGTGGATGGATCATTTGCCCAATGAAAATACAAATCTACATCCTTTTCGGAGGCTTTTGAAATTTTTATCTCTCCTTCCACCTCTAGTTTGAGAAATGAATTCAAAATCCTTTGAGAAGATTTTCCATCAAAGTAATTTCGCTTATTTTCTATATAGCTATTGTACCAATCTGAATTTTTTAATTTATGTATAAGTACATTGATATTTTCAAACGGATAAGCAATATGTAATTCTGTGAGGTATTTATATAAATACTTTTGATTATCTACAGTTTGTGATACACATAATACCCCTCCGGAAGAAGCGTATTCATAAGCTAAAGTACTCGCCGAGCATATCCCAATATCAGAAAGTCGCATAAGTTCAGCAACCTGTTCGGCTGATTTTCCATTGTGAATTGTTATATGCTTTTCTTTTGTGACTTCAGCAAGTTCTCTCAACTCTTGAATTTTCGAGTATTGAGTTCCAACCAGAATATCAATTTCCTTAACCTCTTCAATATTGAATAAAACCTTTATTGTCTTTAAGGAAAAATCATTGGGATCTGCACCACCCATAGAAATGAATACCCTGGATACCTTGAAACAATCCTTCAAATTGACAGGCTGAAAGGCCTTCCGAATTATTGCATAGCTAAATCCTAATAGAAATTTGGAATACCACTTATGACTATAATCTTCCTTTTTTATACCTGCAGAATGATTGATCAAAAGATCCGCTACCACAGGTTCATTAACCAGATCATCAATGTAAATAAGACTTTTGAAAAAAATCCTAACATTTTCCTGAAACACAGAGGTAAATTGATAACCATCCAGCACAAGAAAGGCATTATCAGAATCTGGTAAGCTTTTCAAAAATAACAATTCATCCTCTATGGAAGGGAAAAATGGGATGGATATAATATTGGTCGAGTATTTGGAAATTTCTTGAAGTATAAACTCACTGGCAGGTTGAATTACAAATCTACAATCAAAATTTTCATGCAACATTTCTGCCAGTGCCAGGCATCGAAAAATATGTCCATAACCAATTTTATGGTTCCCGTCTGCTCTGAAATAAACAATTCTTCTTTGATTCATTGATTGCAATAGATCGTCGAACTATACTTTCTTTTGTTCTATGTGAGCATTGATCTTACTCAATTCAGGATTTTTCAATAATATATCGATAATTTCTCTTTGGCCTTTTTCTTCTGCACCATATTTATCAACCAATAATTCAATCAACTGAAAATCTTCAGGAGTATCCACTGTTAAACGAAAATTGCTAAAATCATTTTTCAGAACGTAATCTTTTATGATTACGTTCCCGGATTTATTTTTATTGATATAAGGAGTTACATGTTCAAAATCGGACAATTCCTTGGCATTTATAAAGGCATCCTGAAGCAATTCAAATGAAAAAATCTCAAAATCAAAGCCTCTGGGAAAAGTGCGAACTAGGCAATTGGAATAATAAATACGTGGGTTATTCCATTCCTGATATTGTCCTAAAGCTTCTTTTATGACTAATCCATCTATCAGTGGACAATCTGAGGTAACTCTAACAATTACATCCAATTTATATTTATCAGCCGCCTGATAGAATCTTTCCAACACATTATTTTCAGATCCTCTATGAATTAGAATATTTTCAAATTCAGCAAATTTGCTAACTGTATCATCAGTATCATTAACTGTAGTAGCCAGAATCAACTTACATTCAGCCAACTTTAGTCGTTCTATATGGAATTTTAATAAAGGCGTTCCGTTTATTGTCTTTAGAATTTTACCAGGAAGCCTGGTACTTGTCATTCTTGCTTGAGTAATGATTCCTATATTTTCAAAAGACATAATACATGATACTTAATCTCAAAATATTTTCAGTTTACAAAAGTAAGGATATGCCTGATTACAAATTCTTGTTCCTCAATTGTAAGAGATGGAAACATTGGTAAACTTATACAACCTTTATAATACTCCTCAGCTACCGGCATGTCATTTTCTTTCCATCCAAACTGGCGATAATAAGGCATCAAATGAACTGGTATATAATGAATCTGAGGAAAAATATTTTGCAGTTTTAAAAAATCATAAAGACCTTTCCTATCTTTTACCTCTATGATGTATAAATGATAGGCGTGTCCTACGTTATGTGCTGGTTTATGAATTTTAATTCGTTCGTTACCATAGAAAGCCTGATCATAAATTGAAGCAATTTTTTTTCTTCTCTCAAGACCTTTATCAGCTCTATTTAGCTGAGAAATTCCAAGTGAAGCCTGCATATCAGAAAGACGGTAATTGTATCCCAATTCTTGCATTTCATAGTACCAACCTCCATCATTTTTTGTCAATCTGTTAGGATCTCTTGTAATACCGTGAGTCCTAAGTAATGAAATTTTATCAAAAAGCTCTTTATCATTGGTTGTAACCATTCCACCTTCACCAGTTGCTATATGTTTTACAGGATGAAAGGAAAAAATGGCAAGATCAGCATATTGCCCATTACCGCAATTTTGCTTTTCTCCTTTGCTATCAACAAAATAACCTCCGGGTGCATGGCAGGCATCCTCAATAATCCAGATTTTGAATTGATTAGCTAGTTTTTTCAGACGTTCAAGGTTTACAGGATAACCTGCAAAATCAACAGGAATCACACCACTATAATACCCTATAGGTTTGCTTGCTAATTTTTGTTCAAGCTTATCTAAATCGATAAGTAAAGTATCAGGATCGATATCTACAAAATCAACCTCACCGCCACAATAGCGAATACAGTTAGCCGATGCAGCAAAGGTAATTGGTGTAGTTAAAACCCGATCTCCTTCGTTGATACCTAGAGCGATTGCACACAAATGTAATGCAGCTGTTCCATTCGCAACTGCAACTGCATATTTAGCACCCACATATTTAGCAAATGCATTTTCAAATTCAGCTATAGCAGGTCCTTGAGTTAGAAAATCAGATTGTAGTGTTTGTATTACAGCCTTAATATCTTCCTCAGTAATCTCCTGTCTTCCGTAGGGTATTATATTTTGAGCTTTATGATTCATGTATTACGCTGGTTGAAAATCGGGGTCAACAAACTTTCTGATATCGCTTCTTAATTCATCAACATTTAACCACCAATTATTATTGCCAGAGCTATACTTAAATCCTAATTCTACAGGTTTTCCATTAAAATTCTTCATCCAATCATACTCATTCCAAAGTGGTGTAGATGGTTTTATCACATAATACTTCTCAAACTCTACAGTACTAAAAGAATCAGTTTCTGTGATCATCTCTTCATGGATTTTCTCTCCAGGTCTGATTCCTACAATCTTCTGTTCGCAACTTGGAGCTATCGCATTGGCCAAATCGGTAATCTTAAATGAAGGTAGTTTTGGAACAAATATTTCACCACCCCAGGAATTTTCAAGTGCATAAAGCACCATATCCACTCCTGCTTCAAGCGAAATATTGAATCTGGTCATGCCAATATCTGTGATTGGAAGGACACCATTTCTTCTTTGATCCAGAAAGAATGGAACTACTGAACCTCTGGAACCAATAACATTGCCATATCTTACCACCGAAAATTTAATATCTCGACTACCTTTCATGTTATTAGCAGCTACAAATAATTTATCTGAACAAAGTTTTGTAGCACCATAAAGATTTATAGGCGCTGCAGCCTTGTCTGTAGAAAGTGCAACAACTTTTTTCACACCTTTATCCAAAGCTGCTTCTATAATATTTTCGGCACCTAACACATTGGTTTTTATGCATTCCATTGGATTATACTCAGCGGCAGGAACTTGCTTCAATGCAGCAGCATGAATAACTATATCAATACCTTCAAAGGCTCTCATCAATCTGTCTCTATCTCGCACATCTCCAATAAAATACCTCATG
>ERZ511473.240-NODE-240-length-114733-cov-8.538149_pt1 | contig 114733 bp, 72 predicted proteins | sample MGYA00374947_ERZ511473 | MGnify/ENA primary metagenome ERZ511473 (study PRJEB26303, sample SAMN06343854) | sediment metagenome | isolation source: hot spring sediment | place: Canada: British Columbia | collected 2012-09-26 ... | reverse complement strand
TACAAACTCTCCAAAGCCCACTACCGACCACGGCCAGAAGCCGGCACCGGCTGGAACGAAAACGAACACGCCCGCAAAGAGCGCGAACTCGGCTGCGGCTTCACCCTGTACGGCTGGGACGGAGACAACCTCGCCTGGGAAAGCAGCCCACCGCCATACGCCGGCGCCCTCGGCCGCACCGTCCACTACATCCACGAGCCCGGCACATTCGTCCCGGTGGCCCAGGCCATCCGCCACGAAACAATCCGTCTCGTAAGCCAGCCAACTTACACCGGTCGCTACAACTTCAAAGAAGATCCGCTCTGGAACTACAAACCGGTGGCGCTGCCGATTGACGCGTTGGCGTGGTACCAATGCGACCACCTCGGCACGCCCCAGGAAATCACCGACCAAAACGGCAGCACCGCTTGGAGCGCCCAATACAAAGCGTGGGGCGAAGCCCAGGAAAACCGTTCGGAGTTCGCCCAACAAATCGGCCTGACCAACGCCATCCGATTCCAGGGCCAATACCACGACCACGAAACCGGCCTGCACTACAACCGCCATCGGTACTATGATCCAAGGGTCGGCCGGTTCATCAGCAAGGATCCGATTGGTTACACGGGGGGGATAAACCTTTATACGTGCGCAGCCAATCCAGTCGGCTTTGTTGATCCTCTGGGACTTGCGGGTCACGAAGTAAAAGCACAAACCGCCGGCCCGGATGTGCTAGCGCGAGGTGTACACGTCAATATTTACGGACCTGGCCTATCGCCTAAAGGTGGCCATATAACTTTGATACCGGATCCAGAAGGCTCGCATGTGATCCTTGAGCCGGCTGATAGAGCGACACGCAACATGAGCAACTCTCACTGGCGCAAAGCATGCAAGTGTGTTGCCAGCTATCTTGACGACTCGAAAAATGTGGATCGCTTGGTCAAAGCTTCACAGGCGGGAATTTCGCATAACCCCAACTCCGGAAGGGTCACTGAGCTAAACGAGGTAGGTAGCATCTTGAAGAAACATTACACCAACGGAACAAATCCAATCTCTAAATAAAAAATGGAGCGATCATGAAAGCATTGAAATCATCATTTTCCGAGATCTTTTTGCTCTTTATAAAGGATGCCACAATCAAAAGCGCTGAGACACTCGAGCTCAAGAGCTTTTCACCAGACGAGCTTATCGCTCACGACTACGAGCTAGCAGGCGAAATCGATGACTATCACTTTTTTGAGAAGCTCTACAGTGTGACTTACAAAACAAGATCTGTAGGTGTGGTGTTCAAGCGCTACTTTTTCCAAGACCAGCAAGTAGGGAGCGGCTTTAGAGTCTTGAAAGGAGTCAGGCTCACATCCTTGTTAAAGGAATATATTAGCTACGGTCAACACCATCCTGAAGTTATGAAGCCGCTGGCGTTCTATTTTTTTCACGACAAAAAAGATGGTGCGGTAATTTTCGATGATTCACTAGTAGTGCGATTTAGCCATAAAAACCAGAGGGATGGATATCAGGTTGATACTCTGGAAAGTGATTATGATGAAATGGGTATACTAAACAAAGCCGCGACCAACGCTATAAAATATACAATGGACTTTCACAAAATTGAATGGGCTCGCATTTCTCTGACGAAGCGGCACTATCCGTCTGCATACCGTCGCCTAGTCAAGACTCTGAAGGTCAAAGAGAAGCATGCTCAAGCAGACCATAAATTAAAGGGGACGGCACCCTTGAGCTAAAGGGGACGGACCCCTTTAGCTCTCATTTGCGAGCCCTTGTGCAAGGAGGAACCTCAACGACAGTTAGAAACCACGCAAAGCCGCTCGTTTTTTTGGACTTAAGGGGATAGACCCCTTTAACTCTATAGCACCCACTAACAGCTTGGTAAAATCGTGACCGACACACTAAACGTACCCCCGCTGATCGAACTCCCTGAAAGCCTGAGCCCACTTTTTCTTGCAGCAGGCTGGCCCAGCACTTCCACCGTGCCACTACCGCGTTACGTTCCACACGACCATCCTGCCGCTGCTCTACTTAAACAGCTTGCCGGGGTGCAAGTGGGCATCTGCGGCGCAGGAGAGGAGTGTGCTACCAGCGATGTCGCCTTTGGCACATTTGAACATCTGCATGAAAGCGAAGATTTCCTTGAGTGGGAGCAACGCCTAGGCACCACCTTGGTGAGCATCGCCGAAGTCCATCACGGCCACGGCGCGCTGTTGATCGACGAAAAGGGTTGCTGCTACCTCTTGAGCCTCATCCACGACGGGCTTTGCATACAGGGACTGGGCTTTGTTCAAGCCATGGAGAACTTGATATTTGGGCGTAAGACGGGTGAGCAGGCGCAACTCGCAACGCCAGGCGCAATACCGATCTTTTTTACCGGCACCCTATGACAGACCTATGCTGCGTTCGGGGGCAGAAAATCTCGCTGGGTTAAAGGGTTAAAGGGGACGGACCCCTTTAATTCTTTTGAAGGATGTTGCCAATGACTATTGATCCTTATAAAAGAGGGTTGCTGTACAGAAAGGCTCATGGCAACAGTCTGCGTGAAAGATATAAAGAAAAGCTTAGATTCATGCTTGGCGTCGACCCGGAAGAAAGATACTTTCTGAGCTTGGCTGAAACAGATGATGTAATTAATAGCTACAAAAATTGGAAGAATATTTTCGGAAGATGCAGGATTTACGTTCTGGATGAGTGCTTGAAGCATTTCTTATCAAAAGCAGTTGGTGGCGATTACTATCTGCTTATGGATGAGGGCTGGCGATATTGTGGTGCCTATTCGAAAGTTACAATGAAGATCTCTTTGAGTTTCGTATCGGTAAATACGCGATGACGTAAATAAAAGGGTTAAAAAGGATGGACGCCTTTAACCTCGCCGCGCAGCATTCGGAGCGCCGATATCGACGGCGGCTTGGCCGTCGATGCAGTAAGGTAATAGCCATACACCGCAAGCCCAGTCCCGCGCGTATTCACAAACAGCGAGTAAATCGAGTGACTGCTCGCCAGGAACAACCGATTCCCTTCGCGTCCGCCGAAGCACAGGTTCGGGCAGCGCTCAGGCAAAGAGATGTGTCCGATGGCTTTGCCCTGGGGATTGAACACCCGCACGCCGTCGATTTTCTCCAGGTCGGCCTTCAAGGCTAAATGAGACGGACCCCTTTAACTCTCGAATCTTACCCAAATGGTGACGAAGAATTTCATGGGCACGTACGTTGCTGGTGCGATTTGCACAACGAACAACAATCGGCATGCAGAAAAGCTGGCATGGTAACAGGCAAAGGGGAAGATCAAAAAATGAGCGCTACCACCCCCCCATATAGCCAAGAGGAGCTCGATATTATGTTGCGGTCGGAAGATGCGGAGGTAGCTACGGATGCACTTATGTATCTGTGTTTTAACATTGATGATCCGCAATGGATTCAGCTTAAGTGCATAGAAGCAATAAAGAATCATCGCGACGAGGACGTCAGAGGACTGGCCCTGACATGCATAGGTCATGTTGCCCGCATGCACAAAGTAATCGACAAATCTTTAGTCATGCCGGTCCTACTAGCAAAACTAAAGCACAGGACCTTGTCTGGTAGAGCTCAGGATGCTCTTGACGACATTGAAATCTTTATCAACCGATGACTATGCCTAGGGAGAGGGGCGACCCCCTTTGACCCTTTGAGGCGCAAACCATTTGAAAGATATAGCAGCAGCTCCATTACTCTCTAATGCGTTTAAACATCAGTTTGCTTTCTTTGTCAGCGTTTTGGATACATCGGAAATCTACTTTGCGGTCTAAAGGGGCGGACCTTTTAACAAGAGCCCAACCCAAGTCGACGGCCGCTCGGCCGCCGATCCAGCAAGTAAATACCCTTACACCGCAAACCCAGTCCCACGCGTATTCACAAACAGCGAGTAAATCGAGTGACTGCTCGCCATAAACAACCGATTCCCTTCGCGTCCGCCGAAGCACAGGTTCGGGCAGCGCTCAGGTAATGAGATGTGTCCGATGGCTTTGCCCTGGGGATTGAACACGCGCACGCCGTCGAGTTTCTCCAGGTCGGCCTTCGGGTCGCCGTTGCCGCCCCAGCCGCACCACAGGTTGCCGGCTTCGTCGCATTTGATGCCGTCGATGGCGGCGTAGTCCAGGCCTTCGATGTGTTTGCGGCGTTCGCCCAGGGTGCCGTCGTCCTTGACCGCGATGGCCCAGATCAGGCGGTTCGGTTTGGCGCGGCCTTCGACGACGTACAGGGTCTTTTCGTCAGGGGAGAAGCACAGGCCGTTGGGACCGGCCAGGTCGTCGATCACCCGGGTGACTTTCTTGCTCTCGCCGTCGATGCGGTAGACAGCGTGGGGTTGAGTCGGGGTGATTTTGTGGCCTTCGTAGTTGTTGCTGGTCTGGAAGGGTGGGTCGCTGAACCAGATCGAGCCGTCGCTTTTGCAGGCGATGTCGTTGGGGGAGTTGAAGGGTTTGCCATCGAAGCTGTCGGCCAGCACGGTGATGGTGCCGTTGTATTCGGTGCGGGTGATGCGCCGGCCTTCGCTGGTGGTGGTGGAACCCTCGCAGACGATGAGGCGGCCCTGGCGATCGCGGCACATGCCGTTGGAGAAATTGGAATGCTCGCGGTACACCGTGAAGGTGTCGGTGATTTCATCCCAACGCATGATGCGGTTGTTGGGGATGTCGCTGACCAGCAAGTAACGCCCGTCGCCGACCCATACCGGCCCTTCGGCCCAACGCATGCCGGTGGCGAGTTTCTCGACGCTGGCGTTGAAGACCCGCAGTTCGAGAAAGCTGTCGTCGAGGATGTGAACGAGCGGATCCGGGTAACGCTGGCTCAAGGGCTCGGCGGCAGACGCGAGGCGGGGCAGAGCGGCACTGCCGACGGTGGCCAGGGTGGCGGAAACAGCGAGGGATTTCTTCAGGAAACTGCGGCGGGTGTTGCCGCTTGACGGCTCAGAGGTTTCAGCATGCTTGGGCAAGGCGGACAGGGTTGAGTCCATGTAGCGATCTCCGTTGTTTTATTTTTTTACGGGAACGTTAGTAATACCTCCTGATAGGACATCGTACAAGTGAATGATGGGTTGGGTATCCAGCTCACCCTCCGAGGAAATCGGTGCCCAAACGGGCCTCTTCCCGGCTAAAGCCGGTCCCACTAAAAGCAATGCGTGCAGTCGGTGGGACCGGCTTTAACCGGGGATGGACGCCGAGCGTCCTGAGAGGCGTGCCCACGCGGAGCGTGGGAACGATCACCAGTGAATGATGGGTTGGGTATCCAGCTCACCCTCCGAAGGTATCGGTGCCCAGACTGGCCTATTCCCGGCTAAAGCCGGTCCCACTAAAAGCATCGCGTACAGCCAGTGGGACCGGCTTTAGCCGGGAAGTTTTGATTCGCTTTTGATCTTCAAACACAAAAAGCCCAGACGCCACCAAACGCGACTTGGGTGCAGGCTGAACGCAGGTTTCGCGGAGTGGGCCGAGCCGCATGGATGCGGCGAGAGCTGCCCCCCGCCATGGATGGCGGATGGCAGCGGGCCCACGGAGCGAGACCGGAGTGAAGGAACCCCGAGGTACGAGGGGCCAAACCAGGAGCACGCACCCTTGGTTACTTGGGGTGCTTTTCCAAGTAACTCGCCGAAGGCGAAACGTCTGCCGTTAGGCAGACGCCCTTGATCTTCCCCAAGGCCGGGCAAGCTCCCAGGCCAGGCAAAGAACGAAAAACCTACTTCGCCCTCAACCCCTCACGCACATCCTTCACCTCCGAAGCCGACACCGCCGGCGCCGCATTGCCCCACGTATTACGCACATACGTCAGCACATCCGCGACATTCTCATCCGACAGATTCCAGCCAAACGCCGGCATCGCCGGAGCCGTCGGCGCAGCATCCGTCGCACCCGCACGACTGCCCGCCAGCACCACACGAATCAGCGACGACGGATCATTGCTATTCACCAACGGCGCCATCGCCAGTTTCGGGAACAGATTGGCCGCGCCTTCACCCGTCGGCGTATGACACGCCGAACAGCGATCCGCATAAATCGCCTTGCCCGCCACCATCGCCCCATCGTCCGCAGCAACCGGCTTGGCTGCCTCGACCGGCTTGGCGCCATCCTTCAAATACACCGCCACCGCCAGCAAATCCTCATCCTTCCAGTGCTGCGAAGAATGCTCGACTTCCTCGGCCATCGGCCCGGACGCGATGTCGAAACGGTTTGCGCCGGTCTTTAGGTACTTGACGATGTCAGCCTCGCTCCACGCACCAATGCCATCCTGGCCAGTGGAGGTGATGTTCGGCGCGACCCAGTTCTGCAGATTGGCGCCGGTGAGGAATTGATCGTTCTTGTCACCGCCAATCAGGTTCTTCGGCGTATGGCACGTGCCGCAGTGGCCCAGACCCTCCACCAGATACGCGCCGCGGTTCCACTGCTCGGACTTCTGCGGATCGGCCTTGAACTCGCCTTCCTTGAAGTTGATCAGGTTCCAGCCGATCAGGCTGGTGCGCACGTTGAAGGGGAAGGGCAGCTGGTTGGTTTCAACCTTGTTCTCTACCGGATCCACCGTCTTCAGGTACGCGAAGATCGCCAGGTTGTCCTCACGCAGCACCTTGGTGTACGCGGTGAACGGCATGGCGCCATACAAGCGCTTGCCGTCAAGGCCGTGGCCCTTGGACATGGCGTTCTGGAAATCCTCGAAGCTCCAGCGGCCGATGCCGGTCGCCTGGTCGGGGGTGATGTTGGCGCCGGCCAGCTTGCCAAACGGCGTATCAAGGATCACGCCACCGGAAAACAGCGGCTTGCCCGGGATGGTGTGGCACGCGGTGCAGTCACCCAGGGTGCTGAGGTAGCGGCCCTTTTCCACGATGTTGTAGGAATCGGCGCCGGTTGCCCCGTGGGCGAGGGAAACAGACAGGCCAATAACGCCTGCGCAGACCGTCAGAAGAGTCTTCATACGCTGATCATCTCCCCTGGACGCTTAAGGTAGCGGGTGCGGATGGCATCCGCCGCTTTGAAGGCCAGCGCCGCGACGGTGCCGGTCGGGTTGTAGCCCGGGTTCTGCGGGAAGGCGGATGAGCCGACCACGAACAGGTTCGGCACGCCCCACACTTGCAGGTGCTTGTTCACCGAGCTGTTCTTCGGGTCGGCGCCCATGATGAAGCCGCCGACGATGTGCGACGACTGATACGGCGCGCTGTTCCAGTGCCCTTGCTGGGAACTGGGCACCATCTGCCGCGGGTTCATGCTCTTGGCGATCTCGCCGACCTTGGCGGTGACGTAGGCGGCCATCTTGCGATCGTTCTCCGGAAAGTCGAAGGTGATGCGCAGCAGCGGTCGGCCCAGGGGATCTTTGTAGGTCGGGTCCAGCGACAGGTAATTGGTCCGCGTCGCATAGCTGCTCGCTTCACAGCCGATGGACATGGTGCTGGCGTAGTTCTTGACCGTGGCCTTCTTCCATTCCGAACCCCAGGTCGGGGTGCCGGGCGGGAGAGGTCGGGAGTCGATGGGCGCAGCGCCAATCGGGGTCACGCGGGTGCTGCCGCCGCCGACGAAACCGAGACCCGAGTGGTCGAAGTTGTCGTTGTTGAACTCGTCGATGCCCATGCCGATGGCACCGCCGCCGATAAACGGGTTGAAGTTCTTGTCATCGAAGAACATGCGCACGCTGTTGGCGGTCTGGTAGGCGTAGTTGCGGCCCGTGGTGCCGGTGTTGGTCACCGGGTCGTAAGGCTGGCCGACACCGGAGAGCAGCATCAGGCGTACGTTTTCGAAGATGAACGCGCTGATCACCACCAGCTCGGCAGGCTGTTCCCACTCTTCGCCGTTGGAATCCATGTACACAATGCCCGTGGCGCGTTTGCCGCTGCTGTCCATGGTCACGCGCAGGACTTCGCAGTTGGTCATGGCCGTGAAGTTCGGCTTGCGCACCAGCACCGGCAACACCGTGGTGATGGCGCTGGCCTTGGAATAGTTGGCGCAGCCGTAGTTGGTGCAGAAACCGCAGAAGGTGCAGGCACCCATGGCCACGCCAAGGGAGTTTACATACGGCCGCGAGAGCAAGGCCGACGGCACCGGGAACGGCTTGTAGCCCAGGTTTTTCGCGGCTTCGGCGAACAGTGTCGGCGCGTAGGTCTGTGCCGTCGGCGGGTTTGGGTATTCCTCGGAACGTGCGCCTTCGAAGGTGTTGCCACCTTCCTGTATTACGCCCTTGATGTTGCCGGCCTTGCCGGAGATGCCCGCCAGGCGATCGAACTTGGCGTAGAAAGGCTCCATTTCGTCCCAGTCGGTGCCCCAATCCTGCAGGGTCAGTTCAGGCGACAGCTCTTTGCCGTAACGCTCGGTCAGATGGCTGTGCAGCCGGAACTCATGGGGCTGGAAACGGAAGGTGATACCGGCCCAGTGGTTGCCGGCGCCGCCGGTACCGTTGCCCGGGTGAAACGAGCCCCAGCTGCGCATGGGTAGCGCTGTCTCGGTGACGCTGTTACGAATGGTCGTGGTGTTTTGCCGGGTTCTCGCCATCAAGTCCTGACGGCGGCTGTAGCGCAATTCGTCCGCGGCCGAGGCCACGTTGAAGTCTGCGGCGGTATCGCGCCATGGTCCGCGTTCGAAGCCGATGATCTTGAGGTTTTCATCGGCCAGTTCATTGGCGATGATGGATCCGGCCCAGCCGAGCCCGACTACCACGACGTCCGTGGAAGGTAGTTTTTTGGCCATGTCGAATTAACCCTTCTTGGTCCAGGCGGAGCTGCCGATGATGGAGAGCGGCACCAGATTGAGCTTCTGGTTGTGCAGGCCGATGTACTCGCGGTAGTCGTAGCGGGCCCCGGGGAAGCCGATCATTTTCCACGACACCATGTCGCGGTTGCCGCCGTAGACCGGGTCGGCGAAAAAGCCTTCCATGGTGTTGCTCAGCACTTGCTGGAAGAACAATTTGGCGTCGATGCCTTCCAGCGTGATCTCGGCCTTGTCCAGACCGGTCAGGACCTTGTCCTGCTGTTCTGCGGTCAGGGCGCTGAAGTTTTTCTGGAACTGCTTCTGGCAGTAGCCTTCAAGGCCGGCGAGGCCGAGACGGTAGCGCTGGCGCGGCACCAGTTCCGACTGGTCACCCTGCATCGGCGTGCCTTGAGCGAACGGGCCCTGCATGTACAGACGGCTGAATGTGCCGTACTCGCCGGCCAGCTGACGGTCGATGAACACCGCGCAACCGGCGTCCTTGCCGCTGACGCTGAGGTCATCGGCGGGGATCAGTCGGGCGACAATGGCTTCCACCGCGAGGGCTTCGGCGTCGGTGAAGAACTGCCAGCCCGGGGTGTCGTAATGCATCGGACCGTTGTGGTCGAAGGGCACCCACTGCGGCACACCGACGACGGTGGCGGCCTGGGCCGTGGCAGCTGCACCGACGGCCAGCGTCGTGGCTGAACCTTTCAGCAACTGGCGGCGGGTGAGGCCTTTGGATTTCTCTGTCATTCAGGGCTCCTGCAAAACCACGCCCCCACAGGCCATTGCGAGATGGTCCGTGCCGGGGCTGTGCTCTGCGTTCTTTATCACGGGTATTGCAGCGCATACGATGTGCACGGCAAGTGGTTCCTGGCGGGGTGTGACACTGGGTCTCTGGCAGGCCTGCGAGCGAATGGCGCACGCTAAGCGGGGAATTGCCGTAACTGATCTGCATCTTTTCACGCCAACTGCCATGATAGATGTGTTGCGCCGTGTTGCAGCGGTTCAAATCGGTAAATGACTCTTACCGATTACGTAACAGTCGACGTGCAATCGGGTAACAATGGTTCAGATAAGGGTTCGTGTTCTCCCGCCGAAGCAGCCCATGGGGGGTGCAGTTCGGGTCTGACCGTGGCGTGAACCTGACAGAATCTTCATAAAGCCAAGTCCTTGGTCAGGGCCACTTCTTGGTATCGTGCACGCCATTTGCGTCCCGCCTGTCCGTGCGGTTTGCTGACTGTGCCGTTTATATATTCACCGAGTAGCTGCAGAAATGCCCGATCCAATACCCTTAAAAGACCACGAGAAGGAAACCCGGCTGGTCAACAAACGCTTGATCGCCTGCGCCGTTTTCGTGGCCGTGCTCAGCGTCGCACTGGTGTGCCGCATGTACTTCCTGCAAGTCACCGAATTCGCCTACCACTCCACCATCTCCGAAAACAACCGCGTCCACGTGCTGCCGATTCCGCCGGAGCGCGGGCTGATCTTCGACCGTAACGGCGTGATCCTCGCCGACAACCGCCCCAGCTTCAACCTGACCATGACCCGCGAGCGCGCGGGTGACTGGCACGCGGTGATCGACGAACTCATGCAGATCCTCAACCTGCCAGACGAGGACCGCATCATCTTCGACAAGGCGATGAAGAACTCGCCCCACCGCTTTGTGCCGGTGACGCTGCTCTATGAGCTGACCGAAGAGCAGATCGCCCTGTTGGCGGTCAATCAGTTCCGGCTGCCGGGGCTGGACGTCGAGGCGCAGTTCGTTCGCCACTACCCGCTGGCGGAACACTTTGCGCACTCCATCGGCTACGTCGGTCGGATCAACGAGAAAGAGGCGACCCAGCTGGATCAGGTGGAATACCGCGGCACCCAGTCTATCGGCAAGACGGGTGTGGAGCGGTTCTACGAGAGCGAGCTGCACGGCCATGTCGGCTACGAAGAAGTGGAAACCAACGCGCAAGGTCGCGTGCTGCGTGTGCTCAAGCACACCGATCCGGTGGCCGGCAAAAACATCACCCTGAGCCTGGACATCAAGCTGCAAGAGGCGGCAGAACACGCGCTGGGCGATCGTCGCGGCTCGGTGGTGGCGATCGATCCGGCCACCGGCGAAGTGCTGGCGATGGTCAGCAAGCCGAGCTTCGACCCGAACCTGTTCGTTACCGGCATCAGCTTCAAGGAGTATTCGGCGCTGCGGGATTCGGTCGACCGTCCGCTGTTCAACCGCGTGCTGCGCGGCTTGTATGCGCCAGGTTCGACGATCAAGCCGGAAGTGGCCATTGCCGGCCTGGACAGCGGCGTGATTACGCCATCAACCCGCGTCTTCGATCCGGGCTATTTCCAGCTGCCGGACTTCGACCACAAGTACCGCAACTGGAACCACAGCGGCGATGGCTGGGTGGATTTGAACGCGGCAATCATGCGCTCCAACGACACCTATTTTTATGACCTGGCCCACAAGCTGGGCATCGACCGCATGCACGATTACCTGACCATGTTCGGCATCGGCCAGAAGGTCTCGCTGGACATGTTCGAGGAATCGGCGGGCCTCATGCCGTCGAAAGAGTGGAAGCGCATCACCCGGCGTCAGGCGTGGTTCCCGGGTGAGACCGTGATCCTCGGCATCGGCCAGGGCTACATGCAGGTGACGCCGCTGCAACTGGCTCAGGCGACGACCCTGATTGCCAGCAAAGGCATCTGGCATCGTCCGCACCTGGCCAAGGAGATCGGTGGCGTAGCGCCGGTGGACGAGCACCCGATGCCGAACATCGTGCTGCGTGATTCCCACGAGTGGGATCAGGTCAACAATGGCATGCAAGCGGTGATGCACGACCCCCGCGGCATCGCCCGTGCCGCCGCGCAAGGTGCGCAATACCGCATTGCCGGCAAGAGCGGTACCGCGCAGGTGGTGGCGATCAAGCAGGGCGAACGTTACAACCGCAACAAGACCCTGGAACGCCATCGCGACAATGCCTTGTTCGTCGGTTTTGCACCGGCGGCCAACCCGAAGATTGTCGTGGCGGTGATGATCGAGAACGGCGAGGCGGGCGGCCGCGTGGCCGGTCCCGTGGTGCGGGAAATTCTGGATGCCTGGCTGCTGGATCCGGACGGCCACCTGAAACAGCAATACGCCACGCCAGGCACAACGCCGGTCAATCCGAAAGTGCAGATCGCCGCGCCGAACAAGGCGGCGGGGCAGCCGCCGGTGTGAGGTTGGGAGGCCCCAATGCTCGCTTCCCGGGCGGCTTTGGCCTGGCACTTGACGCACTCCCTTGTAGGGGCCGGCTTGCTAGCGAACCCGATCTGTCAGATACGCAAACCGGTGACTGACACAACGCGTTCGCCAGCAAGCCGGCTCCTTGTATCAATCCCTCGCATAAATGGCGCACACCTCACACGCACTGAACTGTGCCCGGCGTGACGTGTCGATTTGAGACCACGCGTGATGTCTGTTCCGGCCTCCCGCGCTCATTCGACTCGACAAGGAACTTGCCCCATGTCCAGCAGAACCATCGCCGACTACCTCGCCCAAACCCTCGCCGCAGCCGGCGTCTCGAAGATCTGGGGCGTCAGCGGCGACAGCCTGAACGGTCTGACCGACAGTCTCCAGCGCCTGGGCAAGATCAAGTGGATGCACACCCGTCACGAAGAAGTCGCGGCGTTCGCGGCAGGGGCGGAAGCAGCGTCCACCGGCAAGCTGGCGGTGTGTGCGGGCAGTTGCGGTCCGGGCAACCTGCATTTGATCAACGGCCTCTATGACTGCCACCGCAGCGGCGTGCCGGTCCTGGCCATTGCGGCGCAGATTCCGTCTTCCGAGATCGGCCTGAACTACTTTCAGGAAACCCACCCCACCGACCTGTTCAAAGAGTGCAGCCACTTCGTCGAAACCGTCAGCACCCCCGAGCAGTTCCCCCGTGTGCTGGAGCGGGCCATGCGCGCCGCCATCAGCCAGCGTGGCGTGGCTGTGATCGTGATTTCCGGTGACGTTGCCCTGAGCGCTGCACCGGACATCAAACCCGAGTGGGTCGATCACGCGCCAGCGCGGGTCATCCCGGCAGAAGCCGATCTGCAACGGTTGGTGGACCTGCTGGACACATCCAAAGCGGTGACGATTCTTGCCGGCGCTGGCTGTGCCGAGGCCCACGATCAGGTGGTGGCGCTGGCCGAGAAGCTGTCTGCGCCGGTGGTCCACGCCCTGCGCGGCAAGCAGTACATCGAATACGCCAACCCCTTCGACGTGGGCATGACCGGACTGATCGGCTTCAGCTCCGGCTATCACGCGATGATGGCCTGCGACACCCTGGTCATCCTCGGCAGCAGCTTCCCGTACCGCAATTTCTACCCGGAAAAAGCCAAGGTCATTCAGATCGACATCGACCCGACCGCCATTGGTCGTCGCGTCCCTGTTTCCCTCGGTCTGGCGGGGGACATTGCTGAAACCCTCGACGCCGTATTGCCGCGTCTAAAAGCCCACACCGACCGCAAGTTCCTCGACAAGGCGCTGGATCACTATGCCAAGTCCCGCGAAGAACTCGACGAACTGGCCACGCCGTCGGGCCACGGCGAGCCGATTCACCCGCAATACCTGACGCGACTGGTTGACGCCTACGCCGACCCGGACGCGATCTTCACCGTCGATGTCGGCACGCCGACTTTGTGGGCGGCGCGATACCTGACCATGAATGGCAAGCGCTCGCTGCTGGGTTCTTTCAATCACGGCTCCATGGCCAATGCGATGCCCCAGGCATTGGGTGCGAAGGCGGCATTCCCGCAACGGCAAGTGGTGGCGCTGTGTGGCGACGGTGGCTTGTCGATGCTGATGGGCGACCTGCTGTCGATCCGCCAGCTGAACCTGCCGATCAAGCTGGTGGTGTTCAACAACAGCTCGCTGGGTTTTGTGGCGATGGAAATGCAGGCGGGCGGTTACGTGCCCCACGACACCGATTTCGACAGCACCAATTTTGCCAACATCGCCATCGGTGCAGGCATTCTGGGGATTCGCGTGGAGGACTCGGCGGACCTGCCGGCCGCGCTGAAGAAAGCTTTCGAGCACCCGGGGCCTGTGGTGGTGGATGTCGTGACCGCGAAACAGGAACTGGGCATGCCGCCAAAAATCAAACTGGCCCAGGCGAAAGGCTTCAGCCTGTTCATGCTCAAAGCCGTCATGAACGGCAAGGCAGACATGGTGCTGGAACTGGCGAAGACCAACTTGCGCTGATTTCATGTGGGACCGGCTTCAGCCGGGAATGCGTCAGTGGATACACCGCGAAAGCGAGGGTGTTCACGCAGGCCTCTTCCCGGCTAAAGCCGGTCCCACAATTACACCGCGCACTCATAGTGGGACCGGCTTCAGCCGGGAAGGCGTCAGTGGGCACACCGCAAAAGCGAGGGTGTTCACGCAGGCCTCTTCCCGGCTAAAGCCAGTCCCACAATTACACCGCGCACTCATAGTGGGACCGGCTTCAGCCGGGAAGACGTCAGTTGATACACCTCAAAAACGAAGGTGTTCACACGCGCCGCTTCCCGGCTAAAGCCGGTCCCACAATTACACCGCGCACTCATAGTGGGACCGGCTTCAGCCGGGAAAGGGTCAGTTGATACACCGCAAAAACGAGGGTGTTCACACGCGCCGCTTCCCGGCTAAAGCCGGTCCCACAATTACACCGCGCACTCATAGTGAGACCGGCTTCAGCCGGGAAGGGGTGAGTGGGCACGCCGCGAAAAAGAGGGTGTTCACACGGGCCTCTTCCCGGCTAAAGCCGGTCCTAGCCGTTATTTTTGCCCCTCAATCGCGCATTTCTTCTCACCCTCGCACCACCCTGAATCACGAAAATGCTCCGCCTGAAATCTTTTGAAAAAAGCATTGTAAGCGTCTGAAACGCGATGTTATGTTGCTAACATCCTGTTGCAAAATGACCGCCGAATAACATTCGGTCGGTGTCACGCGACGCTTCTCCACCAGCGGAATTCCCATGGAAAAAAGCCCGTTTCTCGATGCTCTGGAGCAGCGGTTCAGCGACCTGACGCCGACCGGCAAGCGCATCGCAGGGTACCTGCTGGCCAATCCGCAGAAGCTGCCGTTCGAGACCGCTGACAGCATCGCCCAGCAGACCGGTACCACCGGCATTTCGGTGGGGCGGTTTCTGCGCTCCCTTGGCTATCGCAACATCGACGACGTCAAACAGAGCCTGCGCGGTGACAGTGCCAGCCCCTGGGTGATCACCGATCGGCTCGGCGCTTTCCGCGAAGAAAACACCCAAGGCGATGCACTGGAACGCTCGATGAACCGCGAACTGGAAGCCATCCAGCGTGTTTACGCGCTGGCACGTGGCGAAACCTTCGCCCGCATCGTCGATCGGCTGTACAGCGCAGACGCCGTGTTCATCGTCGGCATCCAGACCACCCGCGGCATCCTCAACGCGTTTTTCAGTCACCTGGAGTACATCCGGCCCAAGGTGTACTACGTCGACGGCTTGTCCGGCACCTACGCCGAATCACTCAACTCGCAATTCGAAAATCCCTACGCCGTGATTGCTGACTTTCGCACCTATTCCGCCGTCACCCGGTCCTTCTGCGACGTGGCCCATCAGCAGAACGTCGGGCTGGCCTTCATCACCGACTTTCACTGCCCATGGGCGCGGGATTACCCGAGCGACTTGCTGCAGCTCAATTCCGATGTGGGCCAGTTCTGGGATTCCTTGGCGCCGCTGACCTGCCTGTTCAACTTGATGGTGTCGGCGGTGGCCGATAAATACGGCGACCGCCTCGACCAGAGGCTGGCGAAGAACCGCGAGCTGCAACAACTGTTTGGCCAGTTTGAATAAACCGGAGTTCCTGGCTGAAGGCTGCTTCCCAAGGGCGAAAGCTTCCCGGCTAAAGCCGGTCCTACGGGGGAAGCGTCACCCTCAATGCATGATGAACGAACAAGCTGATCTGGAGTGTCGTAACGTGAATAGCCCCCTCGTCGAAGTCGATGCCGATGCGTTGCAGGTCGAGATCGACCTGATCTACGCCGGCGTCGACAACCTCGCCGGCAAGCAGATTTATCAGGACCCGCGTTGCCTGTTGCACCGCGACGCCGAGCGTTGTCTGCGCAAAGCCAGTCGTCTGGCACGCCAGGCAGGGTACAGCCTGAAAATATTTGACGCCTATCGCCCGGCTTACGCGCAGTACCTGCTGTGGCAAGCGCTGCCCAACCCTGAATACGTGCGCGACCCCAGCCTGGGTTCCCATCACACCCGGGGCGTGGCGGTGGATCTGACCCTGATCGACGCCAGCGGGCAGGCCCTCGACATGGGCACCGGTTTCGATGACATGCGCGAGCAGTCCCATCAGTTTTTCGCCGACCTGCCCGCCGACATACAACGCAATCGCCTGCTGTTGCTGGGGATCATGCTGGCCGCGGGATTCACCTACATCGACAGCGAGTGGTGGCATTACGAACTGCCCGACGCCGAGGACTACCCGCTGATCGACGACGGCTCGATCAAGCCCGTTGACTGAATACCCAACACACAACAAGAACACGCGACACACGACCGGGACGACCACGAATCCCGGCTGAATCTGGCGCTTACCCGACCTCGCAAGGGCAGGGAGCGCCATTTCCCGGGCCCCAGGCCTGGAGCTTTAACTGCCCGGTATAGCTTCAATAACAAACCTGACGAACTTCCCTACATCGACGATCAAGGAACCGGCATGAAACCAATCTTCACCCCTCGCAACCTGGCGATGGCACTCCTCTGCACCGCCATGGGCCTTGGCGCCTGGCAATCGGCCAGCGCAGCCGTGCCCCAGGACACCCTGATGATCGGCAAACCGTCCGACCCGCAGACCCTCGACCCGGCCGTGACCATCGACAACAACGACTGGACCGTGACCTACCCGGCGTACCAGCGGCTGGTCACCTACAAGGTCGAAAACGGCAAGGGCAGCACCGAAGTGGCAGGGGAGCTGGCCAGCAGCTGGACCACCTCGGCAGACAACCTGACCTGGGAATTCAAGCTCAAGCCCGGCAACAAGTTCGATGATGGCGCCGAGGTCAATGCCGAGGCGGTGAAGTTCTCCTTCGACCGGGTGATGAAGCTCAAGCAGGGTCCGTCCGGCGCCTTCCCCGAAGACATGGCCGTCTCGGTGGTCGACCCGCTGACCGTGCGCTTCACCCTGAAAGCGCCGTACGCGCCGTTCCTGTCGACCCTGGCCCACAACGGCGCGGCGATCATCAACCCGGACGTGGCGAAGAAAGCCGAAGGCGCCGATGCGTACCTGTCCAATCACACCGCAGGTTCCGGGGCGTTCAAGCTGGTCAACTGGCAGAAAGGCCAGACCCTGACCATGGAGCAGAACAGCTACTACGCCGGCCCGAAACCCACCTTGAAAAAGGTCGTGGTGAAGATCATCGGCGAGGCCTCCGTGCGCCGTCTGCAATTGGAGCACGGCGACCTGGACATCATCGAAGACATGCCCGAAGACCAGCTCGAAGCGCTGGCGAAGAAATCCGGCATCGTCATTGGCGACTACCCGTCGCTGCGGGTGACGCTGCTGTACCTCAACACCCAGAAAGCGCCGATGAACAACCCTGAGGCACGGCGTGCCATTGTTGAATCCCTGGACTACGACGGCATCATCAACGGCATCCTGAAAGGCAAGGCCAAGCCGCTGAACGGCCCGATTCCCCAGGGCATGTGGGCGTACGACGAGAAGCTGCCGGCGTTCAAGCAGGACATGGACAAGGCCAAGGCCGATCTCGCCAAAGTCTCGCCGAAGGTCAGCAACCTGACGTTCATGTACTCCGACAAGGACCCGAACTGGGAACCCATCGGCCTGACCCTGCAAGCCGGCCTGCAACCCCTGGGCGTGAACCTCAAGCTGGAGAAACTCGCCAACGCCAGCATGCGTGAGCGCCTGGGCAGCGGTGACTTCGACATCGCCATCGGCTCGTGGAGCCCGGACTTCGCCGACCCCTACATGTTCATGAACTTCTTCTTCGACTCGAAGCTGAAAGGCCTGGCCGGCAACCGTTCGTTCTACGACAACCCGGCGGTGGACAAACTGATCCGTGAATCGGCGACCACCAATGACATGGCCAAACGCACCGAGCTGTATCAGCAGGCGCAGAAGATCGTGCTCAACGACAGCGTCTATGCCTACCTCTACCAGAAGGCCTACACCTTGCCGATGAGCGAGAAGGTCAAGGGCTACGTGTTCAATCCGATGCTGGAGCAGGTGTTCAACGTCGGCACGATCACCAAGTAACCGCTGCCCCCGTAATTCGCTGTCATTCACAGGGCCCTGCAAGGGAGGCGGGGTCCTGTGGAGCAGCGCTGTGTCCGCGAGCTGTTTCGCGTTATTGATCGACTGCATGACCGAGGTGCCCCATGGCCTTCCTGAATATGCTGCGCAAACGCCTGGGCGGCCTGCTGCTGGTGGTGTTCGGCGTTTCCCTGATTACCTTTTCCATCTCGCACCTGATTCCGGGCGACCCCGCGCGACTGATCGCCGGGGACCGTGCCACCGACGCCATCGTCGAAAACATCCGCCACCAGTTGGGGCTGGATCTGCCGCTGTATCAACAATACGGCCGCTACATGCTCGACCTGCTGCACGGTGACCTGGGCACCTCGATTCGCACCCATCGTCCGGTGCTCGAAGACTTGCAGGCGTTCTTCCCGGCCACGCTGGAGCTGGCGTTGGCGGCGCTGACCTTGTCGATTCTGGTAGGCGTGCCGCTGGGCGTGCTCTCGGCGGTGTATCACAACCGCTTCATCGACCAGGTCGCGCGTACCCTGGCGGTGACCGGAATTTCAACCCCGGCGTTCTGGCTCGGCCTGGGCCTGATCGTGTTGTTCTACGGCCATTTGAACTGGCTGCCCGGCAGCGGGCGTCTTGACGAAGGGCTCGACCCGCCGCGCACCATCACCGGGTTTTACCTGATCGACACGCTGCTGGCGGGCGACACCGGGCTGTTCTTCAACGCGCTGCAGCATCTGATTCTGCCGGCCATTACTCTGGGCTTCGTCAACCTCGGCGTGGTCGCCCGGCAGATTCGCTCGGCGATGCTCGACCAGCTTGGCGAAGACTACATCCGTACCGCGCGCGCCTACGGCCTGTCGAAGTGGGCAGTGATTCTGCGCCACGCCTTGCCCAATGCGCTGATTCCCTCGGTGACCGTACTGGGCCTGACCCTGGGCGATCTGCTCTATGGCGCAGTGCTGACCGAAACCGTGTTCGCCTGGCCGGGCATGGGCGCCTACGTGGTCAAGTCGATCCAGTCGCTGGATTTCCCGGCGGTCATGGGCTTCGCGATCATGGTCTCTTTCATTTACGTGCTGCTGAACATGGCGATCGATCTGCTGTACCGCCTGATCGATCCGCGCATTGGCGAGGTCAACTGATATGACTACCCCGATCACCGCGCCCGCCGTGGCGCCACTGCCGGCCGCCTCCCGCTGGCAAGATAAATGGGCCTACCTGGCCCATCAGATTCGCCGCAGTCCTCTGACCATGGCCGGGCTGCTGATCACCCTGATGGTGCTGTTGGTGATGGCCTTCGCGCCCTGGCTCGCGTCCCATGACCCCAATGCGCTTAATCTGACTCAGCGCCTGGCCGCCCCGTCTGCTGCCCATTGGTTCGGCACCGACGAAGTGGGCCGGGATCTGTTCAGCCGCGTGCTGTACGGCAGCCGGCAATCCGTCGGCGTCGGGCTGTTCGTGGCCTTCGCTTCGTGCTTTGCCGGCGGCTTGCTGGGCTGCATGTCCGGGATCATTGGCGGGCGGTTTGACGGCCTGATCATGCGCCTGATGGACATCATGCTCTCGGTGCCGTCGCTGGTGCTGATCATGGCCCTGGCCGCCGCGCTGGGCCCGAGCCTGTTCAACGCCATGCTGGCGATCACGCTGGTGCGGATTCCCTTCTACGTGCGCCTGGCCCGGGGCCAAGCCCTGAGCATCCGGCAGATGGGTTACGTCAAGGCCGCCGAAACCTTCGGCGCCGGGCGCTGGCACATGGTCATCTGGCACGTGGCGCGCAACGCCATGCCGCCGTTGCTGGTGCAACTGAGCCTGGACATCGGCAGCGCCATCCTCATGGCCTCGGCGCTGGGTTTCATCGGCCTCGGCGCGCAACAGCCGACGGCGGAGTGGGGTGCGATGGTCGCGACCGGGCGCAACTACATCCTCGATCAATGGTGGTACTCGACCTTTCCCGGCGTGGCGATTCTGATCACCGCCACCGGTTTCAACCTTTTGGGCGACGGCGTGCGTGACTTGCTCGACCCACGGCAGCAGGGGAAATGACCATGCAGGCTTGCGTTCAACAACCTCTGGCCGAACAGGCGCCGGTGCTGGTCATCGACGACCTGCGCATCGAATTCCCCGCGTACAAAAGCACGGTCAAGGCGCTCAATGGCGTGTCGCTGCACGTCAATCCGGGGGAGATCGTCGGGGTCATCGGCGAGTCCGGCTCGGGCAAATCCGTCACCGCGATGCTCAGCCTGCGTTTGCTCCCGGAGCGCTCCTACCAAGTGAAGAGTGGCAGCCTGAGCATTCTGGGCCGCGACATGCTCACCGCCAAAGAGAAGGACCTGCTGAGTGTGCGTGGCCGTGACGCCGCGATGATCTTTCAGGAGCCCATGACCGCGCTCAATCCGACCCGCCGCATCGGTCGGCAGATGCTCGACGTGATCATTCATCACCAGCGTCTGAGCAAGGCTGAAGCGAAGGCCAAGGCCATCGCCTTGCTACGGGACATGCACATCGCCGACCCCGAGCAGGTGATGAACAGCTACCCCTTCGAGCTCTCCGGCGGCATGCGTCAGCGGGTGATGATCGCGTTGGCGTTCTCCTGCGATCCGCAATTGCTCATCGCCGACGAACCGACCACCGCGCTGGACGTCACGGTGCAGCGGCAGGTGCTGTTGCTGCTGCGGGAAAAGGCCCGCGCGCGGGGCACGGCGATTCTGCTGATCACCCACGACATGGCGCTGGTGTCGCAGTTCTGCGACCGGGTTTACGTGATGTACACCGGCGCCGTGGTGGAGCAGGGCGTGACCGCCCAAGTGATGGCCGACCCCCGACATCCGTACACCCGGGGCCTGCTCAGCGGATTGCCGGAGCAGGTAGAACCGGGGCAGGACCTGATGACCATTCCCGGGCAGGTGCCCAATCTTTCAGCGTTGCCGGAGGGCTGCACCTTCCTTGATCGCTGCGCCTTCGCCACGGCCCAATGCCTGCAGCGACCGCCGATGCAGACCATCGACGCCGCCGCAGACCGCAAGAGCGCCTGCTGGTTGAGCGCGCCCTCACATGCCACCGCAAAGGAGTCGCGGCCATGACCCGCTCAGCCCTCCAGACCTTGCCCGGCGAAAGCCCGACCATCCTCGGCCTGCAAGACGTGCGCGTGCATTACCCGATGGGCAAGGACTGGCTCGGCCGACCCAAGGCCCTGGCCCACGCCCTCAATGGTATCGATCTGCAGGTCCGTGCCGGTGAAACCCTCGGCGTGGTCGGTGAGTCCGGCTGCGGCAAAAGCACCCTTGCGCAGTTGCTGATGGGCTTGATCGAGCCAACATCCGGCCGACTCGACTGGGTCTACAACAGCGACAAGGAACGCAGCAGCAACGTGCAGATTGTGTTTCAGGACCCGCAATCGTCCCTCGACCCGCGGCTGCCGGTGTGGAAGATCATTACCGAGCCGTTGTTCGTCCAGCGATCAGCGCCGCACCACGAGATGCGCGGCATTGCGGCGAAGGTGGCGGCTCAGGTGGGCATTCGCACGGAATACCTGGATCGCTTTCCCCATCAGTTTTCCGGTGGGCAGCGTCAGCGGATTGCGATTGCCCGGGCGCTGTCCTCCAACCCGGACATCATCGTCCTCGACGAGCCAACGTCGGCGCTGGATATTTCGGTGCAGGCGCAGATCCTCAACCTGCTCGCCGAGCTGCAGCGCAGCCGGGACCTGACCTACATCCTGATCTCCCACAACGTCTCGGTGGTGCGGCACATGGCCGACCGGGTGGCGGTGATGTACCTGGGGCAGATTGTTGAGTTGGGTACGGCGGCGGAGGTGCTGGAGCGGCCGCGTCATCCGTATACGCAGTTGTTGCTCGAGGCTGTGCCGCGTCTGGGAGTGTCGGTGGACGATGGGCAGGTGTCGGCGCCGACTGAACTGCCGGGCAATCGGACGTTGCCCATCGGCTGTTACTTTCGCGACCGCTGCCCGAAAGCCACCCAAGGCTGCGAAAAGCCGCAAGCGTTATTACCGGCCAAAGACGGAGGGGCATCCGTGCGCTGTCATCTCGAGTCGTAAGTGGGGAGGGGACTGGGAAGGGGACTGATTTATTTACAGCGCTTCACCGTAAATTAATCTGTCTCCCGGCTCGCTTATGCCATCGGGGACAGATTGATTTATCAAAGAAGCGCGATAAATAAATCAGTCCCCTATAAACAAGTCCCCTATAGACATTCCTATAAACATTAAAGATCAATGGCTGATCATCCACGGTCGGCCCGCAGGCTTACCTTTCAGGGCGTGGGGATTGGCTTTGGTGGGTTCGAGCCTTTTCGTCGGACCGCAGCAACTGCAACCGCTGGGGTGGCCCCGGCTTTCCTTGTACTGGTCCATGGTTTTTGGCGCGTGGGCGCTTTGCTCGTTGCGGGCGATGGCGGTGCGGGTATTGCCGGCCATCGTGCTCAGCCCCGGCGCTGACAGAATCACCCGCAGGCTCGATGCGCCGCATGCCGGGCACTCGCACGGCAGCGCGCTCTCGGCCATGGGCCGCAGCGAAGTGAAATCCCCGCAGTCAGGGCAGTCGTATTCGTACATGGGCATGGCTCAAATCCTTTAGTCGGCGTGCGTTCTGCAGGCGCGAATTCATTCGCGCCTGCAGGTCGGGAGTCAGCCCGGCGTTACTTATCCTGCGCGATCGGCAAGTCCACGGTGCCGTCGATGAATTTCGTCGGGCCGTTGGCGTTGGGGTTGATGTCGAATTTAAATATCTCAGTCGGCAGCCAAAGCGTCGCGCACGCGTTGGGGATGTCGACCACGCCGCTGATGTGACCCTGCACCGGTGCCGAGCCCAACAGCGAATAACCCTGGGCCGGGGAGTAACCGAACTTGGTCATGTAGTTGATCGCGTTCAGGCACGCCTGGCGGTAGGCGACATTGACGTCCAGGTAGTGCTGCTGCCCGGCTTCGTCGACCGAGATGCCTTCGAAGATCAGGTAGTTGTTGTAGTTCGGCACGATAGGGCTTGGCTTGAACACCGGGTTCTTGATCCCGTACTTGGCCATGCCGTCCTTGATCAGCTCGACGCGCATGTGCACCCAGCCGGCCATTTCGATGGCGCCGCAGAAGGTTATTTCGCCGTCGCCCTGGCTGAAGTGCAAGTCGCCCACGGACAGACCCGCGCCGTCGACGTAGACCGGGAAGAACACTTTCGAGCCCCTGGACAGGTCCTTGATGTCGCAGTTGCCGCCGTGCTCACGGGGCGGCACGGTGCGTGCGCCAGTGGCGGCGGCCAGGTCGCGGGCCGGGCCTTTGAGTTTGCCCAGGTGCGCCGTGCTGGCGCAGGGCGGACAGGCCAGTGCCGGCACGCGGTCCGGGTCGGTGTCGATCAGTTCCTGCTCGCGGCGGTTCCACTCGGCGAGCATCTTGTGGTCCGGCAGACAGCCGATCAGGCCGGGGTGAATCAAGCCTGCAAACTCGACGCCGGGAATGTGCCGGGAGCTGGTCATCATGCCTTTGAAATCCCAGATGGATTTCTGTGCCAGGGGGAAATGCTCGGTGAGGAAGCCGCCGCCGTTCTGCTTGGAAAAGAAGCCGTTGAAGCCCCATTGCGAGTCGGCTCGGGCGCCGATGTCCAGCAGCTCCACCACCAGCAGGTCGCCTGGCTGGGCGCCATGCACACCCACCGGCCCGGACAGGTAGTGCACGGTGGTCAGGTCGACGTCGCGCACGTCGCTGGCATCGTCGTTGTTCTTGATCGCGCCAGCGGTCCAGTCGTAGGTTTCGAGGATGAAATCATCCCCCGGCTTGACCCAGCAGGCCATCGGGATGTCCGGGTGCCAGCGGTTGTGGATCTGCTCGTTTTCGGTGACGGGCTGGTTGAGGTCGACTTTGATCAAGGTATCGGTCATGGGGGGTTCTCCTTGGGTTTCGGGTCAATCAAATACGTCGTGAAAGTCCGGGCGGGCGCTATCGCGGGACAAGCCACGCTCCTACAGGTGGCCGCATTCCTCTGTAGGAGCGTGGCTTGTCCCGCGAGAGGCCGTTACAGGCGCTGCACATCTCTGGCTGTTGCTTACACCGACAAATACCGACTGATCGTCGCTTCATCGACATTGGCCCGGGTCTCTTCGATGACGAAGCGGCCTTTCTCGATCACCAGCAACCGGTCGGCGATTTCCAGGGTGAAGGACAGCACCTGCTCCGAGACGATGATCGTCAGGTTGTGCAGGGTGCGGATTTCTTTGAGGGTGCGGGCGATGTCCTTGATGATCGACGGCTGGATGCCTTCGGTGGGCTCGTCGAGCAACAACACCTTTGGATTGGTCGCCAGGGCACGGGCGATGGCCAGTTGCTGTTGCTGGCCGCCGGACAGGTTGCCACCGCGTCGGCCGCGCATGTCGAACAGCACCGGAAACAGCGCGTACAGATCTTCCGGCACCTTGCCGCCCGCTGAGGCGGGGAGGCCGGTCTGGATGTTTTCCAGCACGCTCATCGACGGGAAAATCATCCGGCCCTGGGGCACGTAGGCCATGCCGTGGGCGACACGGTTGTGGGTTTCCATGGCGGACACGTCCACGCCGTCCAGCTGAACCTGGCCGCCCCATTGCGGCAGGATGCCCATCAGGCTTTTGAACAGGGTGGTCTTGCCCATGCCGTTGCGGCCCATCACCGCGACGATTTCCTGTTTCTGCACCGAGAGGTTCAGGTCGTGGAGGACCTGACTCTGGCCATAACCACACGCCAGCTGCTGAATGTTGAACATGCTGCGCTCCTTAATGGCCCAGATAGACTTCGATGACTTTCGGGTTGTTCTGCACCGACTCCATGCTGCCTTCGGCCAATACCTTGCCCTGATGCAGCACCGTGACCTTGTGGGCGATGCTCTTCACAAACTCCATGTCGTGCTCGATCACCAGCACCGAGCGGCCCTGGCTGATGCGATTCAACAGGTCGGCAGTTTGCGCACGCTCGCTGACACTCATGCCCGCCACGGGCTCGTCGAGCATCAGCAGTTCCGGGTCCTGCATCAGCAACATGCCGATCTCCAGCCACTGCTTCTGGCCGTGGGATAACAGGCCCGCCTGTTGCTGCAGCAAGTCACCGAGGAAGATGTCGGCGGCCACCTGATTGACCCGCTCCAGCACCGCTTGGGTGCGTTTGAAAAACAGCGCGCCGAACACCGACCGGCCCGCCGGAAACGACATCTCCAGGTTCTCGAACACGCTCAGGTTGTCGTAGATCGACGGCGTCTGGAACTTGCGCCCGACCCCGGCGCGGACGATGTCGTACTCGTTCATTTTGGTCAGCTCGCGGTCCTTGAACTGGATGCTGCCGCCCGTGGCGCGGGTCTTGCCGCAGATCAAATCCAGCACCGTGGTCTTGCCCGCGCCGTTGGGGCCGATGACCACCCGCACTTCGTTGCGGTCGATGTACAGGTTGAGGTCGTCCACCGCCTTGAAGCCGTCGAACGAAACGGTCAGCCCTTCGATGGCCAGGACCGGTTTGTTCATCTGAAAGCCTGTGGGACTGGTCATGGCTGAATCTCCAACGGGCTGGCGGCTTTCTTGTCCGCGAGGGCGGGGGTTGGCGTGATGCCCGGGGCAGGGGAGGCAATCACCGTTGCCGGCTTGCGCGTAACGCCCGACAACCATTTGCGCCCGTGGCTTTCCCACAAACCGGCCAGGCCGTTGGGGAAATACATGACCACGGCGATGAACAGGCCGCCCATGAGGTACAGCCACAATTCGGGGAACGACTCGGAGAAATAGGTTTTGCCGTAGTTCACCAGCAGCGAGCCGTACACCGCGCCCAACAGCGACATGCGCCCACCGACGGCGGCGAAAATCACCATCTCGATGGACGGCACGATGCCCACGAACGAGGGCGACATGAACCCCACCTGCAAGGCGAACATGGCCCCGCCGATGGCCGAGAAACACGCCGCGACGCAGTACACGAAGACCTTGAACGCCGCCACGTCGTATCCGGAAAAGCGCACCCGCTCTTCCTTGTCGCGCATGGCCATCAGCAGCCGGCCGAGCTTGGAGTTGAGGATGAATTTGCCGAACAGGATGCAGCCAAACAGCAGGCCGGCGTTGATGAAGTACAACAGCAGCTTGGCGCTGTCGCTGCGGATGTCCCAGCCCAGCAGCGTCTTCAGATCGGTGATGCCGTTGATCCCGCCGGTCAAGCCTTGCTGGCCGATGATCAGCACCGTGAGGATCAACGCGATGGCCTGGGTTACGATGGAAAAATACACATCGCCCACTCGGCGTCTGAACAGCGCGACGCCAATGATCAACGCCAGCAGCACCGGCAACACGATGACCGCCATCACCGTGAACGTGAAGCTGTGAAACGGCACCCACAGCCACGGCAGTTCGGTGATCTGGTTCCAGTCCATGAAGTCCGGAATGCCCGGGGTCGACTGGATCTTGGTGCTCTCGGGATCAGACGCTTCCAGCTTCAGAAACATCGCCATGCAGTAGCCGCCCAGGCCGAAGAACACGCCTTGCCCCAGGCTGAGAATGCCGCCGTACCCCCAGCACAACACCAGACCTACGGCGACGAACGCGTAGGTCAGGTATTTGCCGACCATGTTCAGGCGAAAGGCGTCCAGGGTCAGGGGGAAGACCACCAGAATCAGGGTCGCAAGGATCAGCAGGCCGACCACGCCCTGGCGTCCGCCGAGCATTTTGTTAAGCGCGTTCATGGGGCTACCTCTCTGGCGCACACTTATTTACGAACCTTGCTGGCAAACAACCCCTGGGGGCGCATCAACAGGATCAGGATCACGATGGACAGGGTCAGCACCTTGGCCATCGAGCCACTCATGAAAAATTCCGACAGCGACTGGGTCTGGGCAATGGCAAACGCCGAGGCAATGGTGCCGAACAGGCTGGCCGCGCCGCCGAACACCACCACCAGGAAGGTGTCGACGATGTACAGCGACCCGGCGGTGGGGCCGGTGGAACCGATGGTGGTGAACGCCGCGCCCGCCACCCCGGCCACACCGCAGCCCAGGGCGAAGGTCATGCGGTCGACCTTGCGGGTATTGATCCCCACCGCCCGGCTCATGATCCGGTTCTGCACCGTGGCGCGGACGTGCAAGCCCCAGCGGGTGCGGTACAGCATCAGGAAAATGCCGCCGGTCATCAGCACGGTCAGGCCCATAACGAACAGGCCGTTGCGCGGGATTTCGATGGCGTCGGTGAGGTTGACCGCGCCCATCAGCCATTCGGGCGGGTTGGCGCTGACTTCACGGGCGCCGAAGATGGAACGGAAGGCTTGCTGCATGACCAGGGACAGGCCCCAGGTCGCCAGCAGGGTGTCGAGCGGTCGGTGGTAGAGGCGACTGATCATCACCCACTCCACCACCCAACCCACTGCACCGGCCACCACGAACGACAACGCGATGGCGAAGAAGAAATAGTACGGCTGCATCCAGGGGCACCAGGTCTGCACCAGGGTCGACAGCATGTAGGTGGTATAGGCGCCGATGGTGAGGAATTCACCGTGGGCCATGTTGATCACGCCCATCTGACCAAAGATGATCGCCAGCCCCAGGGCCATCAACAACAGCACGCAGAACACGGAAAGCCCGTTGAACCCCTGCATGGCCGCGATGGCACCAAATTCCGATAGCCATTCCATGGTGGTCCCTCCTCGGGAAGCTGTGTGGGTTTAGGATTGGGGGTCGGGACCAGCTGCAAGCTGTAAGCTGTAAGCTTCAAGCGGCAAGTAAAAGCGAGAGCAACTGCAACGCACACCGCTTCCACTTGCCGCTTGCAGCTAACCGCTTACAGCTACCGCGCAGCGGCCTACTGATAGCCCTTCGGAAACGGATTCGGCTCGATCAGCTCCGACTCGTAGACCACTTTGAACTGGCCGTCGGCCTGGACTTCACCGATGCGGGTCTTGCTCCACAGGTGATGGTTCTCGTGAATCTTCACGTAGCCTTCAGGCGCGGTCTTCAGCTCGATGCCCGGGGAGGCGGCGACCACTTTGTCGACATCGAAGCTGCCGGCTTTCTCGACCGCCGCTTTCCACAACCACGGACCGAGGTAGGCGGCCTGGGTCACGTCGCCCATCACCGAATCCTTGCCGTACTTGGCCTTGAACGCCTCAACGAACGCTTTGTTGTTGGGGTTATCCAGGCTCTGGAAGTACTTCATGGAGGCGTAGAAGCCCTTCATGTTCTCGCCGCCAATGCCCAGCAGTTCGTCTTCGGTGACCGACAGGGTCAACAGCGTCTGCTTGGTGGAATCGACGCCGGCGGCTTTGAGCTGCTTGTAGAACGCCACGTTGGAACCGCCCACGACCGCCGCGAAGACCACGTCAGGTTTCTTCAATTTGACTTTGTTGATCAGCGAGCCGAACTGGGTGTTGCCCAGCGGGTAGTAGTCTTCGCCGACAACAGTGCCGTGGAGCACGTTTTCGATGTGCTTGCGGGCGATCTTCATCGAGGTGCGCGGCCAGATGTAATCCGAACCGATCAGATAAAAGGTCTTGGCGCCCTTGGTCTTGGCGATCCAGTCCAGGCTGGCAAGGATCTGCTGGGTGGCTTCCTGCCCGGTGTAGATCACGTTTTTCGACTGTTCCAGCCCTTCGTAGAAGGTCGGGTAGTACAACAGGCCGTTTTCTTTCTCGAACACCGGCAGCACCGCTTTACGCGAGGCCGAGGTCCAGCAGCCAAACACCGTGGCCACCTTGTCGTTCACCAGCAGCTTGCGGGCTTTCTCGGCGAAGGTCGGCCAGTCGGACGCGCCGTCTTCCTGAATGATTTTGATCTGGCGACCGAGGATGCCGCCCGACGCATTGATCTGGTCGATGGCCAGGCGTTCGGCCTGGATCGAACCGGTTTCGGAGATCGCCATGGTGCCGGTGGCCGAGTGCAGCTGGCCGACGGTCACTTCGGTCGGCGTGACGGCGAGGCCGGTGGTGTTGGCGTCATCGGCCAGGGTCATCTGGCTGAACACGCTGGCGGCGATCAGCGAAAGGGCTGCCGCCCCCAAAGCCAGCCGTCGGGGGAAAAAGCGCGTGGGGCCTGTCAGTCGTGAATCCATGTTCCCGCTCCTGTGCTGGTGATTCGCGGCGTCCGGGTGAGGGTCCGTCGCGAGCTGCGAGCAAGCATGAGGCAGGCGCGGGAATCGAGGTATACGCAGCGTGACGTATGCGCGTACGTCATTTGACGTAGGGCCGGGAGCGTCGGACCCGGGCATGATTGCGCCCGCGGCACCGAACCCGCGGCACAGAAGTTGCTGCTTGAATATTCGAGGTCTCAGTTTCGCGCCAGCAAGGAAGGTGAGTGGCGAATTCGCTCTCTCTCATCAGGAACTACTCCGTGCGACCTTCCGGCTCTCAACGCATCATCAAGGTGCGCCGCGATTACAACCGTCTGGTCGCCGACGAGACCATGGAAGACTACGCGTTGCGTTTCACGCCCAAGTCCTTTCGCAAATGGTCGGAATTCCGCATCGCCAACACGGCTGTCGGGGCCGTGTCGTTCCTGGCACTGGAAGCCATTGGCGGCGCACTGGTGATGAGCTACGGCTTCACCAACACCTTATGGGCCATCATCGCCATGACGGTGGTGATTTTTCTCACCGGGCTGCCCATCAGCTACTACGCCGCGCGCTATGGCGTGGACATGGACCTGCTGACCCGTGGCGCCGGCTTCGGCTACATCGGCTCGACCATCACCTCGTTGATCTACGCCAGTTTCACCTTCCTGTTCTTCGCCCTGGAAGCGGCAATCATGGCCCTGGCGCTGCAACTGTACACCCACATTCCGCTGGCGCTGGCGTACGTGATCTGCTCGATCATCGTCATCCCGCTGGTGGCCTACGGCATCACCCTGATCAGTCGCCTGCAGATGTGGTCGCAACCGCTGTGGCTGACGTTGCTGATCGTGCCGTACGTGTTCGTGATCTGGAAAAACCCCGACGCGCTGTCCGACCTCACCAGCTTTGCCGGGCGCGAAGGCGAGGGCGGCACCTTCAATCTGCTGCTGTTCGGCGCCGCGTTCAGCGTGGCGTTGTCCCTGGTGACACAGATCGGCGAACAGGTGGACTACCTGCGCTTTCTGCCGGAAAAAAACCGCCGCAATCGCAAGCGCTGGTGGGCCGCGCTGCTGATGGCAGGGCCCGGCTGGGTCATCCCCGGCGGCCTGAAAATCATGGCCGGTGCCTTTCTTGCTTTCCTCGCCCTGCAACATCAAGTGCCGATTGAACGCGCAGCTGAGCCGACGCAGATGTACCTGGTGGCGTTCAACTACGTATTTGCCTCCCCGGAATGGGCGCTGGCGGCCATGGTGCTGTTCGTGATCATTTCCCAGATCAAGATCAACATGACCAACGCCTACGCCGGGTCCCTGGCCTGGTCGAACTTCTTCGCCCGGGTCACCCACAGCCATCCGGGCCGAGTGGTCTGGCTGGTGTTCAACGTCGCCATCGCCTTGATCCTCATGGAACTGGGCGTCTTCGACGCCATTGAGGAAGTGCTCGGCCTTTACGCCAACGTCGCCATCGCCTGGATCGGCGCGCTGGTGGCCGATCTGGTGATCAACAAGCCCCTCGGCCTCTCGCCCAAACACATTGAGTTCAAGCGCGCGCACCTGTACGACATCAACCCGGTGGGCGTCGGCGCGATGTTTATTGCCTCATCGCTGTCGATGTGTGCCCATTTCGGTGCGTTGGGGGAGGTGGCCCGCGCCGCGCCGCCGCTGATTTCCCTGACCACGGCGCTGATCGCGGCGCCGTTGATCGCCTGGCTGACCAAAGGCCGCTATTACATTGCCCGGGAAAGCGACCCCGGTTTGCTGTTCCCCCTCGGCCGCCAGACCAGCCTGCGCTGTGGTGTGTGCAGCAACCGTTTCGAAACCCCGGACATGGCCTGGTGCCCGGCCTACGGTTCGCCGATCTGCTCGTTGTGCTGTTCGCTGGACGCCCGCTGCGGCGATCAATGCAAAACCCGCTCGCGGCTGTCGATGCAGTTCGAGGACCTGATCGGCCGCCTGCTGCCCCGCTTGCCACGCCAGTACCTGCACACCCGGCTGGCGCAATACCTGGGCCTGCTCACCGTGTTGGTGCTGACCCTGACCGGGGCGCTGACGATGATTTACAGCCAGGTCTCACACGGGCTGATCGATCAGTCGCCTCAGGTGCATCACACCCTGATGCTTGCGTTTCTCAAGGCGTTCCTGACCTTTTGCGTGTTCGCGGGCGTACTGGCCTGGTGGGTGGTGCTGACCCGGGAGAGCCGGCGCGTGGCCCTGGAAGAATCCGAGCGGCAGACGGCGCTGCTGATGCAGGAAATCGAGGCGCACCACAAAACCGATCAGGCGTTGCAGGAAGCCAAGGAAGCCTCGGAGGCCGCCAACGCCGCCAAGAGCCGCTATGTCACCGGGCTTTCCCACGAGCTGCGCACGCCGCTCAACAGCATTCTTGGTTTCACCCAGATCCTGCAACGGGACGTCGCCACCCCGAGCAAACATCTGGATTCCCTGGCGACCATCATGCGCAGCAGTTCGCATTTGTTGTCGCTGATCGACGGCCTGCTGGACGTGGCCAAGATCGAAGCCGGCAAACTGCGGCTGGAGCCGACGGAAATCCTGTTCCAGGAGTTTCTCGACGACCTGGAGAAAATGTTCGTTAGCACGGCCCGGGAGAAAGGCCTGCACTTTCGTCTGGAGCTGATCGGGCGCATGCCGGAAGTGGTGCGCGGCGACGAGAAGCGGGTGCGGCAGATCCTGATCAACCTGCTCGGCAACGCGATCAACTTCACTGACAGCGGGGAAGTCTGCCTGCGGGTCAGTTACCGGCGCGAAACAGCGACCTTCGACATCATCGACACCGGTATCGGCATCGCGCCGGAACAGATCGAACGGATTTTTCAGCCGTTCGAACGGGGCGGGCTGGTACGCCAGGACAACGGCGTGGGCCTGGGATTGACCATCACGCGGATGCTCACGGCGTTGATGGGCGGCGCCCTGTCCGTCAGCAGCCAGCCCGAGGAGGGCACGCGGTTTCAGGTGCGGCTGTTCTTGTCCGAAGTGCGGGTGCCCAAGGCGATCATCGACGTCAACCACGACGTCATCGGTTACGACGGTCAGCGGCGGCTGATTCTGGTGGTGGACGATCACATCGAGCACCGCAAGGTCATCAGCGGCATGCTCATGCCGCTGGGTTTTGACGTAGCGCAGGCGGCCAACGGGCAAGAGGCGGTCAGGCAGGTGTCGCTGCTGCACCCGGACCTGATCCTGATGGACCTGTCCATGCCGGACATGGACGGTTGGGCGACCAGTCGCATGATCCGCCGCAATGCGCTGTCCCTGGCGCCGATCATCGTGCTGTCGGCCAACGCCAATGCCTTCGCCGATGACAAGGAACGCAGCCTGCAAGTGTGCAATGACTACCTGGCCAAACCCCTGCATTTGCCGCAACTGCTGGACCGGATTCAGCACCATCTGCAACTGACCTGGCAGCGGCGTTTGCGCAGTGCCCCGGTGCTGGTGCAAACGCCGGTGGTGTTGCCGTCGCGGGAGGATCTGGAAGAGCTGTATGAACTGTCCGGCCTGGGCTATATCCGTGGCATTCAACAAAAACTCGACGCCATCGAGCGCGAGAGTACGCACAGCGCCGGTTTTGTCAGCGGCCTGCGAACCCTGGCGTCAGGTTTTCGCCTGGATGAACTCAGTCTTCAATTGAAGGAGGCCCTAAATGGACGCCATGACCCAAGCCGCTGAAAAAGGCGTCATCCTGATCGTCGATGACGTACCCGATAACCTGGCGCTGCTGTCCGATGCGCTGGACGAGGCGGGGTACATGGTGCTGGTGGCGCTGGACGGGCACAGCGCGTTGACCCGCATCCAGCGGCGGCGTCCGGACCTGATTCTGCTGGACGCGATGATGCCCGGCCTGAACGGCTTCGACACCTGCCGCCAGATCAAGGCGCAACCGGACACCGCCAACATCCCCGTGCTGTTCATGACCGCGCTGACCGACAGCGAGCACGTGGTGCAGGGTTTCGAGGCCGGCGCTATCGACTACGTCACCAAGCCGATCGAGTGCGCCGAAGTGCTCGCCCGGGTCGCTTCGCATTTGCGCACCGCGCGCATCCTGCAAACCGCCCGCACGGCGTCGCAGCCGGTGACGTTCGAAGACAAATCCGCCTACGGCAAACTGTCCCGCCGCTTCCAGCTCACCGACCGGGAAATCGACGTGTTGCGCTGGGTGTCCTGCGGCAAAACCAACAAAGACATCGCCGACATCCTGCAACTGAGCCCGCGCACGGTGAACAAACACCTGGAACACATCTACATCAAACTCGGCGTCGAAACCCGCACCGCCGCCACCTCCGTGGCCATGGCGGCGATGACCGATCGGGTGTGATCCCTTAAAAGCTTCCCGGCTGAAGCCGGTCCTACAGTCCGAGTCGGTCGCAATGAATGCACGCGCTGCTGTGAGTAGGACCGGCTTCAGCCGGGAAGGGGCCGGTTTGAGCGCTGCCAATTCTGCGGTATGAACCTTGATCGCCTGATCGTTCCCCCGCTCCGCGTGGGAATGCATCCCCTGGCGCTCCGCGTCGCAGGTCTCACTGACGGGATGCGGTGCTTTTGTAGGACCGGCTTCAGCCGGGAAGGGGCCAGTCTGCACACCCTCAATCGTTGGATCCAGCCACCGCGCGAGTGCCCCTCATTTGGATTGAACCTCAACCTCTGAACCCCTCAAATAACCACCCTGAATCTTCATTGGTACCCGGCCCTAAACTCCCCGCGTTCGCGGCCGAAACATCTGTCAGGCCGTGCCTTCTCTTTCCTGCCGCACCCCGTGCAAAGCGCAGCGCACCTATCGGCATCGCACTCTCGTCGCTGTCATCTCTGGTTATGGACACACGCATATGATCAAACGTCTGGGTTTCAGCAGAAAGATCCTGCTGGCCGCTGCACTGATAGTGGTAGTTGCTTTCTCGTGTTTCATTCTGGTGAACGACTATCGCCAACGTGAAACCCTGAAGAGCCGCGTCACTTCCGAACTCCAACAGTTGGGCAGTCTGACCACGCAAAACATTCAAACCTGGCTCGACAGCCGCACGCAGTTGCTCAACTCGATGGCTCAGCAGATCGCGGTTGACGGTCCGGCGGTGAGCAGCCTGCAGCGGGTGATCGGTCTGCCGGTGTACCCGGACAATTTCCAGCTCAGTTATTTCGGCAGCAAGGACGGCGTGATGTTCTCCGTGCCGACGGGCAATCGCCCGGCCGACTACGACCCCCGTGCCCGTGGCTGGTACAAGGCGGCCGACGCGGCGCAGGGCATCATCGTGACCGAGCCGTACATCGCCGCGTCGTCGGGCAAGCTGGTGGTGACACTGGCGACACCGGTGCGCCAGCAGGGGCAGATGATTGGCGTCGCGGGCGCAGACATTTCCCTGGACGCCATCAGCAAGACCATCAACTCGCTGAACTTCGGCGGCCACGGTTATGCGTACATCGTCAGCGCCGACGGCAAGATTCTGATCCACCCCGACAGCAAGCTGATCCTGAAGAACGTCAGCGAGGCCTACCCGAACGGCGCGCCGACCATCGCGCCGGGGGTGACGGAAATCGAGTCCGGCGGCAAGGGGCAGATCATCTCGTTCACCAAGGTGGAAGGGCTGTCATCGGCGAACTGGTACGTGGCGCTGGTCCTCGACCGCGACGCGGCCTATTCGATGCTCAGCGAATTCCGCTCTTCGGCGATTCTCGCCATGGTCATTGCTGTGGCGATCATCATGCTGCTGCTGGGCTTGCTTATCCGCGTGCTGATGCAACCCCTCCACCAGATGGGCCGGGCGATGCAGGACATGGCCGATGGGGAAGGCGACCTCACCAAGCGTCTGGTGATTGTGTCCCAGGATGAATTCGGCGCGTTGGCGCAGTCGTTCAACCGTTTCGTCGAGCGTATTCACAGCTCGATCCGTGAAGTGGCGTCGACCGCCGGGCAACTGGGTGAAGTCGCGGCCCGCGTGGTTGGTGCCTCGAACTCGTCGATGGGCAATTCCGATCAGCAGACCAGCCGTACCAGCAGCGTGGCCGCAGCGATCAACCAGCTCGGTGCCGCCGCCCAGGAAATCGCTCAGAACGCTGCGCTGGCGTCTCAGCACTCCAGCGAGGCCACGCAACTGGCCAGCGAAGGTCAGGGCGTTGTCAGCCAGACCATCAAGGCGATGAATCAGCTGTCCGAGAAGATCAGCGAGTCGTGCGCCAACATCGAGACCCTGAACAACAAGACCGCCAACATCGGTCAGATTCTGGAAGTGATCACCGGCATCTCTCAGCAGACCAATTTGCTGGCGCTCAACGCCGCCATCGAAGCCGCGCGGGCAGGGGAAGCGGGCCGTGGTTTTGCGGTGGTGGCGGACGAGGTGAGGAACCTGGCCCACCGCACCCAGGATTCGGCGCAGCAGGTGCAGGGCATGATCGAGGAGTTGCAGGTTGGCGCGCGCGATGCGGTGATCAACATGACCGAGAGCCAGCGCCAGAGCGAGAACAGCGTGACCATCGCCAATCAGGCCGGTGAACGCCTGAACAGTGTGACCCGCCGGATCAGTGAGATCGACGGGATGAACCAGTCGGTGGCGACGGCGACCGAGGAGCAGACGGCGGTGGTGGAGTCGATCAATGTCGATATTACGGAGATCAATACGCTGAATCAGGAGGGTGTCGATAACCTTAAGTCGACGCTTGATGCTTGTGCGCATCTGGAACATCAGACGGCGCGGCTGCAGCATTTGGTGGGGACCTTCAGGATCTAGATCAAGGGCGTCTGCCTGGGGGCAGACTGTTTCGCCTTAGGCGACTTACTTTTGAAAAGCACCAAAAGTAAGCAAAAGTGCCTGCTCCTGGTTGGGCCCCTCGTTCCTCGGGGTCCCTTCACTCCGGTCCCGCTCCGTGGGCCCGCCGCCATCCGCCATCCATGGCGGGGGGCGGCTCTCGCGGCATCCATGCCGCTCGGCCCACGGACCGAGACCTGCGTTCAGCCTGCACCCAAGTCGCGTTTGGCGGTGACTGGGCTACCGCGTAGAAGATCAACAGCGAAAGCAAAAGCAGATCAAGGGCTTCCCGGCTGAAGCCGGTCCCACTAACAGCATCGCGTATACCCAGTGGGACCGGCTTCAGCCGGGACGCTTTTGATCGGTCCCACTAACAGCACCGCGTATACCCAGTGGGACCGGCTTTAGCCCGGAAGCTTTTGATCGGTCCCACTAACAGCACCGCGTATACCCAGTGGGATCGGCTTTAGCCGGGAAGCTTTTGATCGTGATCGTTCCCACGCTCCGCGTGGTAATGCCGCCCAGGACGCTCCGCGTCCTGTCTTCAGTGGGGTGACGCGGAGCGTCACGGGATGCGTGCCCGCGGGGAGCGTGGGCACGATCAATACAGGGGGGTGCTATCAGCGAAATTGTTGGCGCCTCGGCTGGCCTCTTCCCGGCTGAAGCCGGTCCCACTAATTAGACCGCGCACGACTGTAGGACGGCTTCAGCCGGGAAGCCGTTGCCGTTGCCGTTGCCGTTGCCGTTGCCGTTGATTTTGATCTTCATACGCAGAAAGTCCAGACGACACCCATCGCGACTTGGGTGCAGGCTGAACGGAGGTCTCGCGGAGTGGGCCGAGCCGCATGGATGCGGCGAGAGCGCCGTTGCGGACATGGATGTCCGTTCGGCGCGGGCCCACGGAGCGGGGCCGGAGTGAAGGAACCCGACGAAGTCGGGCCCAACCAGGAGCAGGCACTTTTGCTTACTTTTGGTGCTTTTAAAAGTAAGTCGCCGAAGGCGAAACGTCTGCCCCTAGGCAGACGCTCTTGATCTTAGCGATGCCATGACTGGCAAATCACCAGCGGAACGCCACAGTCCCCATCACGGTCCGCTCTTCGCCCCAATAACACCGACCCGCGTTATTGCAGCCGCTCACATATTCCTTGTCGAACAGATTCTTCGCATTCACATCCACAGACCAATGCTTATCGATGTCATACCCCACCAACGCATCCACCAGCGTCACATCACCCGTCTTCAACTTCCCGTACAACGTCGGCGCGGTATACGCGAACGTATTATCGAAATAACGCACCCCGCCGCCCACACGGAAACCGCTCATCGGGCCATCGAGGAAGCGATACGTCGCCCAGGTACTTGCCTGATTACGCGGTATGCCGGTCAACTGATGATCCTTGAACAGCGAACCCGCCGTGTCCTTGGTCACTCGGGCATCAGTGTACGTATACGAAGCCGTCAAACTGAGGTTCTTCGTCACATCACTGTTCATCTCAAGCTCGACGCCCTTCGATTCGCTCTTGCCGACTTGACGGCTGAATCCGGTGCTATCAGGCACCACATCGTCGGTCTTGGTGAGATTGAACACCGCCGCGCTGAAGGTCGTGTTCCAGCCCCTCGGCTCATACTTCAGGCCCATCTCGTACTGCTCGCTCTTGATCGGATCGAACAGCCCTCCGGTCGGACTCGACGATTGCTGTGCCGGGGTAAACGCAGTGGAATAACTGACATAAGGCGACAAGCCATTTTCAAACTGATACATCAGCCCGGTTTGCCAGCTGAACTCGTTATCCCATCCGTCCAGGTCCGTCGCAGCCACTGCCGGGCTGTTGAGACGCGCGGCGCTGGCCCGGTTGCGATATGTACTGTTGACGAAGTCCTGACGAGCGCCCAACAGATAAATCCAGTTGTTGTATTTGCTCTGCAACTGGCCATACGCGCCGTACATCTGCTGGTCCAGCTGGGAGTTCTGCACGTAGCGGGGGGTAGCGGGAGGTGTCGACGAAAACACCGGGTTGAATACGTTGTAAGTGCCGCCGTTTCCGACTGTCCAGTCTTGATTAAATGAGATACGGTCGTAGCTCGCGCCCAGCAACACGGTGTTTTCCAGTGCGCCGGAGGTGAAGTGGCCTTCGAACTGGTTGTCCAGGGAATAGGTGATCGACTTGTTGTCGCGGTCGTAAGCTAGGCTGCTCAGCGTGCTACCGAAGCCAGAATTACTAAGCTCACCCGGCCAGGTCTCGTGACGGTCCAAACGTGATTCCATGAACCGTGAGTTCTGGCGGAACTGCCAGGTGTCGTTGAGCTGGTGCTTGAACTCGTAACCCAGGGTCCAGGTTTCGCGTTCGAAGTCGTCCCAGTTCGGGTTGCCGTTGAACTGGTCCTTGCCGATCTTGCCGTTGACGTTGTTCAGCAAGGTGCCTGCAGCGGGGTAGCCGAGCAGCAGCTTGGTGCGGTCGCGCTGGTAGGACGAGAGCAGGGTCAGCGCGGTGTCTTCGTCGAAGTTGAAGGTCATCGACGGCGCGATGTAGATGCGGTCGTCCGGCACCGAATCGACCTGGGTGTCGGCGTTGCGGCCGACCATGACCACGCGGCCAAGGACGCGGTTGTCGTCGGTCAGCGGGCCGGAGACGTCGAGGGACAGCTGACGGCGGTTGTTGCTGCCGTAGGAGAATTTGGCTTCACCCTGGGCGGTTTCGGTCGGGCGCTTGCTGACCAGGTTGACCAGCCCGCCCGGCGCGTTTTCGCCGTAGAGGATCGAGCTCGGGCCGCGGAACACTTCGGTGCGTTCCAGGCCATAGGGTTCGGTGGTGGTGTCGTAGCGGTTGCCTTGCAGACGCAGGCCGTCCTTGAGCAGGCCGTAACCGTAGTCGGTGGCGTTGTAGCCGCGAATGGAGAACAGGTCGCCCGCGAGGCCGTCGCCGACGGCGAATGGCGGGGCGAAGATGCCGGGGACGTAACCAAGGATGTCGGTCAGGGTTTGCGAGCCCTGATCCTGAATGCGCTGGCGTGTGACGACCGATACCGAGCGTGGGGTTTCCGACAGCGGTGTGCTGGTCTTAGTACCGGCCGTGCTGTTTTTCACCTGATAGCCTACGGTTTGCTCCCCTTCGGGTGCTTCACCGGTGACCACCGAATTCTGCAGCTCGATGGTGGCGCCCTGCTCGGCCTTGACCGGGGCATCCGCCGCCCATGCTGCGCCGTGGCAGGCGACCGTTGCGATCAGCGCTGCCAAGGCATTGACCTTGAATTGACCCTTGTTATTGCTCGCCATCCGAACTCCCCCTCCCTTTGATATCACACGGGGCAACGCCCCAAAATTGGCCGCTTATGTCAAAAAAGCGTGAAAATGTAACAAAGAACGTTTCTCATTACCATTCTTATCGTAAAAAAAGGGCGAAGGGCCACTGCTGGTCCTACGCCCTGTTTAAACGCTCTTAGAGCAGGGGTTTAACGCTGTTTGACAGCCACTGAAACGGCAGCAGCAAAGATGTCGGCGATCTGGTCGATCTGCGCGGCAGTGACGATCAGCGGCGGCAGGAAGCGGATGACCGAGGAGTGCCGCCCGCCCACTTCGATGATCAGCCCGCGCTGCAAACATTCACGCTGAATGGTCGAGGCCAGCGCGCCGCTGTGGGGGAAGTGGCCGAGGGCGTCAGGGCGGCCTTCGAGATCGACCATTTCCACCCCGAGCATCAAGCCCATGCCGCGCACATCGCCCATCTGCGGAAAGTCTTTCTGCAAAGAGCGAAGGTGGCCGATCAGGCGCTCCCCCATGGCGGCGGCATGCAGGTCCAGTTGCTGCTCGCGGACGATGCGCAGGGTGGTGGAACCGGCGACCATCGCCAGTTGGTTGCCGCGGAAGGTGCCGGCGTGGGAGCCCGGTTTCCACACGTCCAGGGATTTGTTGTAGACCACCACCGCCATGGGCTGGCTGCCGCCGATGGCTTTGGACAGCACCAGCACGTCCGGCACGATACCCGCGTGTTCGAAGGCAAACGGTTTACCGGTGCGGCCAACACCACACTGGATTTCGTCGAGAATCAGCGGCACGCCGGCGTCGCGGGTGATGCGGCGGATTTCCCGCAGCCAGTTGGCCGAGGTCGGCACCACGCCGCCCTCCCCCTGCAGGGTTTCCAGAATCATGCCGGCCGGCGGCAAGACGCCACTTTCCGGGTCGGTCAGCTGGTTCTCGATGTAGTGCAGGCCGATGCGCTCGCCGGCCTCTCCGCCGACGCCGAACGGGCAGCGGTAGTCGTAGGGAAACGGCAGAAACTGCGCGCCGCCGGCCATGCCGTCCAGATAGGTCTTCGGCCCGAGGTTGCCCATCAGCGCCAGCGCGCCCTGGGTCATACCGTGATAGGCACCGTGGTAGGCCATCAGGTTGCTGCGCCCGGTGGCGGTGCGCACCAGTTTCAGCGCCGCTTCCACCGCATCGGTGCCGGCCGGGCCGCAGAACTGGATGCGCGCGTCCTTGGCGAATTCCTTCGGCAGCAACGCGAACAGCTCGTTGATGAAATCGTCCTTGGCTTCGGTCATCAGGTCCAGGGTGTGCAGCGGACGCTGACCGTCGAGGGTGGCGCGCATGGCCTGGATCACCTCGGGGTGATTATGCCCCAGCGCCAGGGTCCCGGCGCCGGCCAGGCAATCGATGAACCACCGCCCTTCGCTGTCCTGCACGTGAATGCCCTGGGCGCGCTTGAGTTCCAGGGGAATGCGCCGCGGGTAGCTGCGCGCATTGGATTCCACGGCGGCCTGCCGCTCCAGTCGCGGGGTTGGCGCAAAGTGGTAGTCGGCGTTGGCCACGGCGGCGTCCGGGCTGCTCGACAGCGCCTCGCTGTGGCGGGCGGCAATCGGCGTCACGTTGTGTTGGCTATGCATGTTCGTGCTCCTGGAAATCGTAGGAATGAGGGCGTTCGTTGACCTGCGCGAGGGCCTCGGCAAGCTGACTGATGAACAGCTGATCACGGACGATCGAAAGGTGGTCGGCGTCGATCCAGGCCGAAACCTGCAAGCGAACACCCATGCCCTGCTCCAGAAGAGCCGGTGCGTTATCGTTATTTTCCGGCGAGCGCTCGGCCCACCAGGCGTAGACCGGCACGCTGAGGGCGTGGATCTGGCGGCATTGATTGGCCAGCTGGCGCATGTGCCGCTCAACGCCGAGCAACTGTTGCCAGTGCGCGTCGGCTTCCAGGCTTTCATCGCCAGCGTCCAGAGCCGGGCTTTCCGGGGCGGTTTCTGGAAGGACAGGACGCGGCTGGCCGGCGCCCGGTACGTAGCCGTCGATCAGGCCAACGAACTCGACGCGCTTGCCGAGTCGGGTCAGCAGCCGGGCCATTTCCAGGACCATGGTCCCGCCCATGGACCAGCCGATCAGCCGGTAGGGGCCGGACGGTTGCTGTTCAAGCAGCGCCTTGACGTAGTCCCGGGCCATTTGCTCGATAGAACTGTCGCGCCACTGACCGTCCAGCACTTGGCGGTTCTGAATGCCCCACACGTCCCACTGCGCAGACAGCCGACGGGCCAGCGCGTAGTAACCGACCACCGTGCCGCTGACCGGGTGCACACAGAACACCGGCGGTTTGTCGCTGGCGCCGCTGCTCAGACGGATCAATGGATTCGGCGCGCCGCCGCGGCTGACCGGCAGGCTTTGCGGTGCAGTCGATTGCGGCGCGGCCGGTTGCGCCGACGGCAGGCTTTCCAGCAACGCCACCAACCCCTCGCGATAGGCCGTTTGCAGGCGTTCGATGGTCTGGCGCTGATAGCGCTGACCGCTGAAACGGAAGGTCAGCCCCAATTGCCCGGCGAAGACCTGGCCGTTGATTTCCAGCTCGCGATTGAGCGGCGTGGACGGGTCGACCAGCGCGCCGGCCGACACCTTCGACGGCGTGAAGCGGCCATCGCCCAGGTCATGATCGAATTGCCCCAGGTAGTTGAACACCACCTTGGGCTCCGGCAGCGCGGCCAGTGACTGACGCGCCGACTCGTTCCCCAGATAGCGCAGCAGGCCGAAGCCGACGCCCTTGTCCGGCAGGCCACGCAGGCTGTCGCGCACGCTGGCGAGGGTCTGGCGGATGTCGTTTGCAGCTCGCACTTGCAGCGGGAACAGACTGGTGAACCAGCCCACCGTGCGACCGACATCCAGACCTTCCGCCAAGGCTTCGCGGCCATGGCCTTCCAGCGCGATGAGGGTGTCGGACTGGCCACTCCAGCCCTTCAGCGCTTCGGCGAGCACCGCCAGCAGGATTTCATCGGTGCGAGCCGCCAGTGCAGCCGGGGCTTCGCGCAACAAACGTCGAGTCAGTCCGGCATCCAGCAGCAGCTCGCACTGTTCGAGGTCCTGTTGCGTGGCGTGACCTTCCGGGTGGTCCACCGGCCACACCGGCTCGGTGCTGCCGACCTGCTTCCGCCATTGCGCAACTTCGCCTTGACGCTCAGGCGCCTGCGCCGCATCGACCAGATGCCGCGCCCAGCGTTGGAAGCTGCTGGATTTCGGCCCCAGATCAACTGCACTGCCCGAAGCGACCTGGGCGTAAGCCCGCGCCAGATCCTCCAACAGCACCCGCCAAGAGACGCCGTCGACCACCAGGTGATGGGCGACCAGCAACAGCTTTTGCCCTTCCGGCATCTGCGCCAGCACCACGCGCAACAGCGGACCTTCATGCAAATCAAGGCTGCGCTGAGCCTGTTCGCACAGCGCAGTCATGGCGCGCTCGTCGGCCACGTCACGCACCCAGAGGTTGTCGGCAGCCGGTGTCGCTCGGTAGCGCTGCTGCCAGCGACCGTCGGCGTGCTGATGGAAACTCAGGTTCAGGGCATCGTGATGACCCAGCAGCGCGTCCAGCGCCTGGCTCAACAGCGGCGCTTCCAGCGGGCGCTGCACGTCCAGCAACAGCGCCTGGTTGAAGTGCGCGCGGTTGCTCATCGGCTGCTCGAAGAAATGCGCCTGAATCGGCGTCAACGGCAACTCGCCGGTGGGCGCGTCTTCAATCAACGGCGCTGCGCCGGCCTCGATGACCGTGAGGCGCAGGGCCAGATCCTTGAGCCGCGGATGGCTGAACACGTCTTTGGGCAGCAGCTTGAAATCGACCTGACGCAGACGGGTGATCACGGCCAGCGACTGGATCGAATCGCCGCCCAGCTCGAAGAAGCTGTCCTGACGGCTGATGCTCTCGACGCCCAGCAACTGCTGCCAGACCCGCGCCAGCTCGACTTCGCGCTCACCTTCCGGCGCTTCGAAGGCCTGACTGCCGACTTGCGGATCAGGCAAGGCGTTGCGGTCCAGTTTGCCGTTGGGCAACTGCGGCAGACGTTCCATGACCACGATGTGCGCCGGGACCATGTACTCCGGCAGGGTGGTTTTCAGCTGGTCCTTGAGGCTGTCTTCCGACAGGTCATTACCACCGACGTAGCCGAGCAACTGCTTGCCATTACCTTTATCGCGCACGATCACCAGCGCTTCACGCACGCCCTCGCAGGCCTTGAGCGCCGCTTCGATTTCACCGGCCTCGATGCGGAAGCCACGGATCTTGATCTGATGGTCGATGCGGCCGAGGTATTCCAGCAATCCTTCGCTGTTGAGGCGCACGCGGTCGCCGCTGCGGTAGAGGCGTTCGCCAGCGCGGAACGGGTGCGGCAGGAAACGCTCGGCGGTTGCGCCCGGCCGGTCCAGATAACCCCGCGCCACTGCGCCACCCAGGTACAGCTCACCGGCAATGCCCTGGGGCAGCGGGTTCAAATCCGCGTCCATGACGTAGCCCTGACGATCCCCCACCAGATCACCAATCGGCGCGTAGGCGGTGGTGAAATCGGCGGTCTCGGCGGAGGCCAGCCACAAGGTCGGTGTGACCACGGTTTCCGTCGGGCCGTAGCCGTTGATGATCCACAGCGGCTGCAAATTGCGGATCACGTCATGGAGCATCTCGCGGCTGAAGGCTTCACCGGCGAAGCAGTAGGTTTTCACCCCCGGCCCCTTGCCCTGCACACCGGCCCAGTCGGACAGCTGACGCAGGTAGCTCGGCGGGAACGAGGCCACGGTGATGCCTTCTCGAATCAGCGTGTCGTAGGTCTGCTCGACGCTCCACAGTTCCTGATCGCGCAACACCACTCGAGCGCCGTAGCACAGCGGCATCATCCAGCCTTCGTGGGCGCCGTCGAAGCTGATCGAGAGGAAGTGAAACTTGCGGTCCTCCGGCGTGAAGCGGTAGCGCTCGCCGATGGTCTGGATGTGCATCGAGATATCGGCATGGGCAATGGCCGCGCCCTTTGGCTTGCCGGTCGAGCCCGAGGTGTAGATCAGGTACGCGAGTTGCTGCGGATGAATCACTACATCCGGTGCCGTAGTTGGCTCGGAAGAACAATCCAGTTCATCGATATTCAGTAGCGGCACGTCACCCACCGGCACACGATCCAGCGCTGCATCGTGGCTGATCAGCAGTTTCACGCCGCCGTCTTCCAGCATGTAACGCAGGCGCTCGGTCGGGTAATCCGGGTCGAGCGGGATGTAGGCGCCGCCGGATTTCAATACGGCATAAAACGCCAGCCACAGATCGATCCCGCGCTCCATCGCGATTGCCACGCGTACCTCAGTGCCAATGCCCCGGGCGCGCAAGGCGTGGGCCAGTTGGTTGGCACGACAGTCAAACTCGGCGAAGGTCAGGCGCTGTTCGCCATGGACCAGCGCGATGGCGTCGGGCCGAATGCGCGCGTGGTCGGCGATCAGCTCATGGATCGGCCGATCGACGTACGGCGAGAACGGCGGCGTGTTCCATTGATCCAGCGCGGCCAGGTCGGTCTCGCCCAGCAACGGCAGGTCACCGATGGCAGCGTCGGGCTGCGCGCAAATCGCCCGCAGCAGCGTGACCAGTTGCTCGAACAAACGCGCCACGGTCGAGGCGTCGAACAGGTCGGTGGCGTAATCGAGATAGCCACTGATACTGCCGTCGCGGTGCTCGAAGGTGCCGAGCACCAGATCGAATTGGGCGCCCTTGATGTCCCACGGGCGAGCTTCGCAGCTCAGGCCGTCGAACTGCAGAAGCGACATATCCGGCTGCTGCTGGTGGTTGTAGCTGACCTGGAACAGCGGGTTGACGCTGAGGCTGCGCGCCGGTTGCAGCGCTTCCACCAGTTGCTCGAACGGCAGGTCCTGATGGGCGTGGGCGCCGAGCAGGTTGTCCTTGACCTGGGCCAGCAGCGTGGTGAACGGCTGGTGGCCGCTGACCTGGGCGCGCAGCACCAGGGTGTTGACGAAGAAGCCGATCAGGCCTTGGGTCTGCACCTCGGCGCGGCCGGCCACCGGCACGCCGATGCGCAGGTCGCGCTGGCCGCTGAGGCGATACAGCAGGGTGTCGAACGAGGCCAGGAACAGCATGAACAGCGTGGCGTCGTGGGATTTCGCCGTCTGGCGCAGCGTGTCGGCCAGATCTTGCGGCAGCACGAAGCCATGGCGTCCGCCTTTGCCATCGCGTTCGGCCGGACGCGAACGGTCCGCCGGCAGCTCCAGCACCGGCTGTTCGTCACCCAGGGCCTCGCGCCACCAGTTCAACTGGCGCTCGCGCTCGGCGCCGCTCAGGTGTTCGCGCTGCCAAGCGGCGTAGTCAGCGTATTGCACGCTGAGCTCTGTAAGTTGCAACTCAGCCAACTGCACATCGTTGCCTTGGGCGAACCGGCGATACAGCGCGGCGAAGTCTTCGAGCATGACCTGCACCGACCAGCCGTCGGAGATGATGTGGTGCATGCACAGCAGCAGGCGCCACTGATCGTCCGCCACCCGCGCCAGGGCCACCCGCCACGGCGCGCGCTCGGCGTCGAGGTCGAACGGCTGGTTCATGAACGCCTCGGCCAGCGCGTCGAAGGCGGCTTCCGGTGCCGGGTTGTCGCGCAGGTCGTGACGGGCGATGTGCACACTGCTGACCGGCAAAATCCGCTGCTGCGGCACTGCCTCACCGTTTTGTATCGGGGATGGGCGGAAACAGGTGCGCAGGGTTTCGTGACGGGCCGCGAGGGCATCGAAGGTCTGCTGCAGGGCGTCGAGTTTCAGCACGCCGCTGAGGTTGAGCACGCACGGGAGATTGTACGCGACGCTCTCGGGCTCCAGTTGCGCGAGGAACCACAGGCGCTGCTGGGCGAAGGACTGCGGCGCGAATTCCCGGTCGGCACGCGGCTGCAGAACCGGCATGGCCGTGGCCATGGCCTGGGTGTTGAGGTAGTGAGCGAGGTCAGCCAGCACCGGCGACTCGAACAGCGCGCGCAGGGGCAGCTCGAGCTTCAGGTCACGGCGGATCTGCGCCACCAGTTGAATGCCCATCAGCGAATGCCCGCCCAGGGCGAAGAAGTTGTCCTGACGGCCGATCTGCGCGACGCCGAGCAGGTTCTGCCACAGGGCGGCCAGCTGGGTTTCGACTCCCGCCAGTGGTGCCTCGAACGCCCGTTGCTGGATCTGTGGGTCTGGCAGGGCTTTGCGGTCGAGCTTGCCGTTGGCCGACAGCGGCAGCTTTTCAAGCGTGACGAAGTGTGCCGGGACCATGTAGTCCGGCAGGCGTTGTTTCAGCTGGGTGCGCAGGTGTTCTTCGTCGAAGTCCTCGGCGACCAGATAGCCCACCAGTTGCATGCCGGTGGCCAGTTCGCGGGCGACAACCACCGCTTCGCTGACCGCTGGGTGATCCAGCAACGCCGCTTCGATCTCGCCGATCTCAACCCGCAAGCCGCGCAGCTTGATCTGGTGATCGAGACGGCCGAGGTATTCCACCACGCCGTCCGCACGCCAGCGCGCCAGGTCACCGGTGCGATACAGCCGCTCGCCGGTGCCAAACGGGCTCGCCACGAAACGCTCGGCGGTCAGGCCGGGACGCAAGTGGTAGCCGCGAGCGAGGCCGTCACCGCCGATGTACAACTCACCGGGTACACCGATAGGTTGCGGGTTGAGGCGGCTGTCGAGGATGTGGATCTGGAGGTTATTTATCGGGCGCCCGATGGGCACGGAAATGCCCGGCTCATCAACGCAGGTCCAGTGGGTGACGTCGATGGCGGCTTCGGTGGGGCCGTAGAGATTGAACAGGCCAGCGTTCGGCAAGCGCTGGAGGGTTTCTCGTGCGAGATCGGCAGGCAAAGCTTCACCGCTGCAGACGATGCGTTTCAGAGACGCGCAACCGGTGAAGTCGTCCTGGGCCATGAAGGCACCGAGCATCGACGGGACGAAGTGCAGCGTAGTGATCTGCTGTTTTTCGATCAGCTTGTTGAGCGCAACAGGATCGCGATGATCACCCGGCTGGGCCACAACCAGACGCGCGCCCACCATCAGCGGCCAGAAGAACTCCCAGACCGACACGTCAAAACTGAACGGCGTTTTTTGCATTACCACGTCGGATGCGTCGAGGGCGTAAGCCTCCTGCATCCAGGCCAGGCGGTTGAACAGCGCCGCGTGGGTGTTGCCAGCGCCTTTCGGTTTCCCCGTCGAGCCGGAGGTGTAAATCATGTAGGCCAGTTGCTCGGGGTGCAGCGCTACAATCGGCGTCGTGACGGGATAACCTGATAAAGCCAGATGATCCAGATTCACCACCCGCAGGCCTTCAACAGCCGGCAAATCCTCAATCACCCCATCGTGGCTCAGCAGTAAACCAATCCCCGCGTCTTCCAGCATGTAACGCAGACGATCCGCCGGGTACTCGGGATCCAGCGGCACATACGCAGCACCCGCTTTCAGCACCCCGTACAGCGCAACCACCATCTCCACCGAGCGCAACGCCGCCACGCCCACCAGCGATTCGCGGTCGACGCCCTGTACGCGTAGGTAATGGGCCAACTGATTCGCACGCTGATCCAACTCGCGATAACTCAACACCGCATCGCCAAAGCGCAAGGCTTCGCGCTCAGGGTGCAACTGCGCCAGCCGCTCAAAATGGCGATGAACAAACGGCTCCGAGTCCCACTCCCGCGCCGTGTCATTGACCAACGCCAACCGCGCGCGGTCTTCAGCATCCAGCAACTCGAAGTCGCCAATCGCCGCGTCCGGCTGCTCGATCAACTCGGCGAACAGCTGCTCAAAGCGAGCATGCAGCCGCTCGATACTGCCGTGATCAAACAGATCCGTGGCGTAAGTCCACGATCCACCAAGCCCGCCCTCGGCGTCTTCGTGGGTGTTCAGCGCCAGGTCGAACTGGCTGCTGCCATCGTCCAGCGGCAGCACCTCGGCACGCAGGCCGGGCAAGCCAGCGAGTGATTCGAAGTCCTGCTGCTGGTGGTCGTAGGCCACCTGGAACAACGGGTTATGACTCAGGCTGCGTTGGGGTTGCAGCGCTTCGACCAGTTGCTCGAACGGCAGGTCCTGATGGGCCTGGGCGCCGAGGGTCCGCGCCTTGGCCTGCTCCAGTACCTGGCGATAGGTCAGCTCGGCAGACACCTCGGCACGCAGCACCTGGGTGCTGACGAAAAAGCCGATCAGCCCTTCGACTTCCAGCCGCGAACGGCCGGCAATCGGCACGCCAATGCGCAGGTCGTTCTGTCCGCTCAGGCGGTGTAGCAACACCTGATAGGCCGACAGGATCGCCATGAACGGCGTGACACCCTGCTGTTTCGCGAACCCGCGCACGCGCTGGCTGAACGCGGCATCGAAGTCGAACAGCACGCGGTCGCCGCGATAGCTTTGCTGGGGCGGACGCGGCCGATCGGTCGGCAGTTCCAGCACCGGGTGCTCGTCACCCAGTTGCTCGCGCCAGTAATTCAGCTGTCGCTCGCCCTCGCCCGCCGCCAGCCATTCGCGCTGCCAGGCGGCAAAGTCGGCGTACTGCACCGGCAATGGCGCCAGCTGCGGCGCGCGGTTTTCCACGGCGGCGCGGTACAGCTCGCAGAACTCCTGCAGCAGCACGCGCACTGACCAGCCGTCCGAGATCATGTGGTGCAGGCACAGCAGCAAACGCTGTTCGTCGGCCGCGACAAGCACCAGCGCCAGTCGCCAGACCGGGCTGCGCGACAGGTCGAACGGTCGCTTGACGAAGCCCTGGGCCAGCTCGTTGAACGCGGACTCGATGTTCGTTTCCGCGCTGATGTCGAACCGCTCAATCTCTACAGCGGCGGCCGGGTCGACCTGTTGCATCGGCACGCCATCGACCGCCAGGAACCGCGTGCGCAGCACTTCATGGCGCGCGGTCAGGCCGTCGAATGCCGCCTGCAATGCAACCTCGTTCAGCTCGCCGCACAAGCGAACGGCGCCCGGCAGGTTGTAGGCGTGGCCGCCGGGTTGCAGCTGGTCGAGGAACCACAGGCCCTGCTGGGAGAACGACTGCACGGCAAGGGCCTGCCTGCGTGGGGTCAGCTCAAGCTGGGGCGCGTCGGTGCCTGTCAGCCCGGCGATGCGCTCGGCGAAATCGCTGAGGCGCGGTGCGTCGAACAAGGCACGCAACGGCACGCTCAGTTGATGCTCGTGGCGCAGCCGGGAAATCAGCTGCATCGCCAGCAGGGAGTGGCCGCCGAGCTCGAAGAAGTGATCGTTGCGTCCGACGGCGTCGATGCCCAGCAACGGCTGCCACAGCGCCGCCAGTTGCTGTTCCAGTAGCGTTTGCGGCGCCTGATAATCGCTGGAGATCACCTGCGGGTCAGGGAGCGCGTTACGGTCGAGCTTGCCGTTGGGCAACTGCGGCAGACGCTCCATGACCACGATGTGCGCGGGCACCATGTACTCCGGCAGGGTGTTTTTCAGCTGTTGCTTGAGGTTGTCCTCGGCCAGACCGTTGCCGCCGACATAACCCAGCAGGACCTTTCCGTTCGCGCTGTCACGGACAACGACCAGGGCCTCACGCACGCCGTCACAGGCTTTCAGCGCCGCTTCGATTTCACCGGCTTCGATGCGGAAGCCACGGATTTTGATCTGGTGGTCGATGCGGCCGAGGTACTCCAGCAGACCTTCGCTGTTCAGGCGCACGCGGTCGCCACTGCGATAGAGGCGCTCCCCGGCCTTGAAAGGATGCGGCAGGAAACGCTCGGCGGTTGCACCGGGACGGTCCAGATAACCCCGCGCCACCGCGCCACCCAGATAGAGCTCGCCCGCAATCCCTTGGGGCTGCGGATTGAGGTCCGCGTCCATAACGTAACCCTGACGATCCCCCACCAGATCACCAATCGGAGCATAGGCCGTGGTGAAATCGGCAGTGTCGGCGGATGCCAACCACAGCGTCGGCGTGACCACCGTTTCGGTCGGGCCATAGCCGTTGATGATCCACAGCGGCTGCAGATTACGAATCACGTCGTGGAGCATTTCGCGGCTGAAAGCTTCGCCGGCAAAGCAGTAAGTCTTCACGCCAGGGCCCTTGCCCTGCACCCCGGCCCAGTCGGACAGCTGACGCAGGTAGCTCGGCGGGAACGAGGCCACGGTGATGCCTTCGCGAATCAGCGTGTCGTAGGTCTGTTCAACGCTCCACAGCTCCTGATCGCGGAGGACGACGCGGGCGCCGTAACACAGCGGCATCATCCAGCCTTCATGGGCGCCGTCGAAGCTGATCGAGAGGAAGTGGAACTTGCGGTCCTCCGGCGTGAAGCGGTAGCGCTCGCCGATGGTCTGGATGTGCATCGAAATGTCAGCGTGGGCAATGGCCGCGCCCTTTGGCTTGCCGGTCGAACCCGAGGTGTAAATCAGGTACGCCAGTTGCTGAGGATGAATCGTGACGTCCGGCGCTGTGACCGGCTCGGACGAGCAATCCAGTTTGTCCAGATTGAGCAACGGCACATCACCGACCGGCACGCGATCAAGCGCCGCATCGTGGCTGATCAGCAGCTTCACGCCGCCGTCTTCGAGCATGTAGCGCAGGCGCTCGGTCGGGTAATCCGGGTCGAGCGGGATATAAGCCCCGCCGGATTTCAGCACGGCATAAAACGCCAGCCACAGATCAATCCCGCGCTCCATGGCAATCGCCACGCGCACTTCGGTGCCGATGCCCCGGGCGCGCAAGGCGTGGGCCAGTTGATTGGCGCGACGGTCGAACTCGGCGAAGGTCAGGCGCTGCTCGCCGTGGACCAGCGCGATGGCGTCGGGCCGAATGCGCGCGTGGTCGGCGATCAGCTCATGGATCGGCCGATCCACGTAGGGAGAGAACGGCGGCGTGTTCCAGGCGTGCATGGCGTCGATGTCGCCTTCGGTGAGCATCGACAGCTCGCCGATGCGCGCCTCGGGGAAGCGGCAGAGGCCGTCCAATAGTGACTGGAAGTGCCCGCACAAACGCGAGATCTGCGCGGCGCTGAACACGTTGCTGTGGTAGTTGACGTGAACGTGCGCCTGCTCGCCCGCCACCACCGCCAGGCTCAGCGGGTAGTGGGTCTTGTCGCTGAGTTCAACGGAACCCAGGTTGACGCCGTTGGCCTGCTTGTCCCGCAGCACCGCGTCCACCGGGTAGTTCTCGAACACCAGCAGGCTGTCGAACAGGTCGCGACCGGCGTGGCCGGCGTAGCGCTGGGCCTCGAACAGCGGCGTGTGCTCGTGTTCGCGCAGCTCCAGGTTGTGCGCTTGCAGCTCGTTCAGCCAGTCGCCGACTTTCTGCTGCGCCTCGGGCGCCTGCACCAGCGGCAGGGTGTTGATGAACAGCCCGAGCATGCGTTCGATGCCCGGCACTTGCGCGGATCGACCGGACACGGTGGCGCCGAATGCCACCCGTTGCTGCCCGGTGTAGCGCTGCAACAGCAACACCCAAACGGCTTGAATCAGCGTGTTGACGGTCACGCGCTGACGGCGAGCGGCGCTGTTCAGCAGTTCACTGTTCAGGTCCATTGAAGTAACCCGCACCCGATTCGGCAGCGGCTCGCCAGTGGCGGTCGTCGGCGCGGTCAGTGCGGCGGCCATCAGGGTCGGCTGGTCGAAGCCGGCCAGGTGGGTTTGCCAGAAGGCCTTGCTGCCCTTGGCATCGCGGCTCAGCAGCCACTCCACGTAGTCGCCGTAATGCCCGGCGGGTTGCGGCGTGGCGTCGGACATTGCCGCCTGAATCACTTCGCCCAGCACCGCCGCACTGCTCCAGCCGTCCAGCAGAATGTGGTGGAAGGTCCAGACCAGTTTCCACAGCGTCTCGCTCTGGCGAACCAGCAGCACGCGCATCAGCGGCGCGGCGTGGAGGTCGAACGGGGTTTCCCGCTCGGCTGCCAGCACATCGGCCAATGCTTGATCGCTGCTGCGCAGGTCCAGTTCACGTACTACCAGAGCGGCATCGCGACGGATTGACTGCACCGGCTGTTCGCTGCCAGGCACGCGCAGGAACGCCGCACGCAGGATCGGATGACGCTGCACCGCAGCGGCCCACGCTGATTTGAATCGGGTCACCGGCAGGTGTTCGATGTCCAGCGCCACCTGGTTGATGTAAAGATCCCGGGCGCTGCCCTGATCGGCCCTCTCGCCAGCGCTCATCTCGGCGTGAAACAGCAGGCCCTGCTGCATCGGCGTCAGCGGATACAGCTGTTCGATGTCCCAGGCGGCGACCGGCAGTGCATCGAGTTGTGCCTGAGTCAGAGCGAGTGCGGGGAAATCCGACGGCGTCACGGCTGAATGGCGACGGCAGTGTTCGATCACCTCGTCCAGCGCTTCGCCGTAGGCATCAAGCAGCCGCTGAATCGACGCGGATTCATGGCGCTCGCCGCTGAAGCTGCAGGTCAGGCTGAACTGACCGTCACGGATTTGCGCATCAATGGACAGCTCGCCATTGAGCGGCGCATCCGCGGCGCGCTGGGCACCGCTGCCCTCCTCGGCCAGGCGCCATAACCCGCTGCTGTTTTGCAGCCGCCCCATGTAGTTGAACAGCACGCAGCCGTCCAGCGCCGGCAAGGCTTCGCCGCGCAGATGGCGCAACAGGCCGTAACCCAGGCCGCCGTGGGGCACAGCGCGCAGGGTTTGCTTGGTGTGTTTAAGCGCGGCGTCGAGGTCGTCGTGGGCGTGCAGGCTGACCGGGTACAGGCTGGTGAACCAGCCGACGGTGCGCGCCGGATCAACCCCGTCGAAGAGGTCTTCGCGGCCGTGGCCTTCCAGGGCGATCATCGCCTGGGCATCCCCGCTCCAGCGCTTCATCGCGCGGACCAGTGCGGTCAGCAGCAGGTCGTTGATCTGCGTGCGGTACGCCGCCGGCGCCTGGCTGATCAGTTTCTCGGTGCGCGCGGCGTCCAGTTGCAGGTGCAGTTGACGCACGTTGCTTTGCCGCGCTTCACCCTTTGGATTGGCGCAGGGCAATGCGGGTGCGGACGGCAGGTTGCGCCAGTACTCGGCTTCGGCCAGCACGGCGTCGCTGTAGGCGAAATCCAGCAAACGGTTGGCCCAGCGCTGGAACGACGCGGTCTTGTCGCCGAGGTCGATAGTGAGGTCCGCTTGTGCCTGGGTGTAGGCGTTTTGCAGGTCCTCCAGCAGGGTGCGCCACGACACGCCGTCGATGACCAGGTGATGCACCACCAGCAACAGACGCTCGCCTCCGTCGGCCAGGGTGAAATGCACGGCGCGCAGCAGCGGGCCGTCCCTCAAATCGAGGCTGGCCTGGGCTTCGTCGCAGGCTGCGGTCATCTCGTTCAGGGGGATTTCACGCTGCCAGATCAGGCCGTTTTGGGTTGGCTCGTCCGTAGAAAGCTCTGCACGATAGCGTTGCTGCCACTGGCCGTTGTCTTGCTGCACAAAGCGCATCCGCAGGGCGTCGTGATGGTTGAGCACGGCGGCCAGGGCCTGAGTCAGCGCCGGGAGGTCCAGCGCTTCACTCGGGTTCAACAGCAGCGACTGGTTCCAGTGACTGCGTTGCTTCATCGGTTGCTGGAAGAACCAGTGCTGAATCGGGGTCAGCGGGATGTCGCGGTTCAGCTCGATGCGCTCAACCGCGGGCGCATCCTGACTGACCACCTGCGCGACCTGGGCCAGTTCGGCGATGGTCTGGCGTTCGAACATCTGCCGGGGCGAGAGCACGATGCCGGCCTTGCGCGCGCGGGAGATGATTTGCAGGCTGAGGATCGAGTCGCCGCCGAGGGCAAAGAAGTTGTCCTGACGCCCGATTTGCGCGACGCCGAGCAGGTCTTGCCACAACGCCGCCAGCTGGGTTTCGACCCCGGCCAGCGGTGCTTCGAAGTCACGTTGCTGAATTTGTGGGTCTGGCAATGCCTTGCGGTCGAGCTTGCCGTTGGCCGACAGCGGCAGCTTTTCCAGGGTGACGAAGTGGGCCGGAACCATGTAATCCGGCAGGCGCTGTTTCAGCTGGGTGCGCAGGTGCTCTTCGTCGAAATCGTCGGCCACCAGATAGCCCACCAGCTGCAGGCCAGTGCTGAGTTCACGGGCGATAACCACCGCTTCGTTTACGGCTGGGTGATCCAGCAGCGCCGCTTCGATCTCCCCGATCTCAACCCGCAGGCCGCGCAGTTTGATCTGGTGATCGAGACGGCCGAGGTATTCCACCACGCCGTCGGCGCGCCAACGGGCCAGGTCACCGGTGCGGTACAGCCGCTCGCCGTTGCCAAACGGGCTGGCGACGAAGCGCTCGGCGGTCAGACCGGGACGCAGGTGATAGCCGCGAGCGAGGCCGTCGCCGCCGATGTACAGCTCGCCCGGTACGCCGACGGGTTGCGGGTTGAGGCGGCTGTCGAGGATGTGGATGTGCAGATTGGCGATTGGCGCGCCGATGGGGACGGAAACGCCCGGCTCATCAACACAAGTCCAGTGAGTCACGTCGATGGCCGCTTCCGTCGGGCCATAGAGATTGAACAGGCCCGCATTCGGCAGGCGCTGCAAGGTTTCCCTGGCGAGATCGGCGGGCAACGCTTCGCCACTGCAGACGATGCGTTTCAGGGAAGCGCAGCCAGTGAGATCGTCCTGTGCCATGAAGGCACCGAGCATCGACGGGACGAAGTGCAGCGTGGTGATCTGCTGTTGTTCGATCAGTGTCTTCAACAACAGCGGATCGCGGTGATCCCCCGGTTGAGCAACGACCAAGCGTGCACCCACCATCAATGGCCAGAAAAACTCCCAGACCGACACGTCAAAACTGAACGGCGTTTTTTGCAGCACGGCGTCGGAAGCGTCCAGCCCATAAGCGTCCTGCATCCACGCCAGTCGGTTGAACAGCGCCGCGTGGGTGTTGCCGGCGCCTTTGGGTTTGCCGGTCGAACCGGAGGTGTAAATCATGTAGGCCAGCTGCTCGGGGTGCAGATCAACCATAGGCGCTGTGACGGGGTAATCCGCCAGCGCCAGATGATCCAGATTCAGCACCCGCAGGCCTTCAACAATCGGCAGGTCATTGACCACGGCATCGTGGCTAAGCAGCAAGCCAATCCCGGCGTCTTCGAGCATGTAGCGCAGACGATCAGCCGGATATTCCGGGTCCAGCGGCACATACGCGGCGCCGGCTTTGAGCACCGCATACAGCGCTACCACCATCTCCACCGAGCGCAACGCCGCCACGCCCACCAGCGATTCGCGACCCACGCCCTGCTCTCGCAGGTAATGGGCCAATTGATTCGCACGCTGATCCAGCGCGCGATAACTCAACACCTCATCGCCAAAGCGCACAGCCTCCCGCTCGGGATGTACCTGGGCCAGCCGCTCAAAATGCCGATGCACAAACGGCTCGGCTTCAGACCAATCCCGCGCCGTGTCATTCACCGACAACAACTGCGCGCGGTCCTCAACATCCAGCAACTCGAAGTCGCCAATCGCCGCGTCAGGCCGCTCCAGCATTTCCGCAAACAGCTGCTCAAAACGCCCATGCAGCCGCTCGATGCTGCCGTGATCAAATAGATCCGTGGCGTAATTCCAGTTGCCCGCCAGTTCACCCGCCGCGTTTTCCCAGGTGTGCAGCGCCAGGTCGAATTGTGCGCTGCCGTTGTCCAGGGGCATCAGCGTGGCGTTGAGGCCGGGCATCAATTGCAGGGCTTCGTCCTGGCGTTGCTGATGGTTGTACAGCACCTGAAACAGCGGGTTGTGGCTGAGGCTGCGCTCTGGGGCCAGGGCGTCCACCAGTTGCTCGAACGGCAGGTCCTGATGGGCCTGGGCGCCTTGGGACGTCAGGCGAACGCCGTCGATGACCTGGTTGAAACTGGCGTCGGCCTGCACCTCGCCGCGCAGAATCTGGGTGTTGACGAAGAAGCCGATCAGGCCCTCGGTTTCGGCGCGCTGACGCCCGGCAATGGGCACGCCGATGCGCAGATCGGTCTGGCCGCTCATCCGCTGCAACAGCACTTGATAGGCCGCGAGCAGGACGGTGAACAAGGTCACGCCGCGCTGGCGGGCCAGTTCACGCATACGCCCGGACAGTGCCGCGTCGAAGCTGAACGGCAGGCGCGCGCCCCGGAAACTCTGGCGCGCTGGACGTGGACGGTCCGCCGGCAATTCCAGCACCGGCGGCTCGTCGCCCAGTTGTTGCTGCCAATAGGCCAGTTGCCGGTCACCCTCGCCCGCGTCCAGGCAGGCGCGTTGCCACAGGGCGACGTCGGCGTAGCTCAGAGGCAGCGGTGGCAGTGAGTCAGTATCGTTTTGAAGGGCAGCGCGATAGGCCTCGACGAAGTCCAGCAGCAGCACTTGAATCGACCAACCGTCGGCGATGATGTGGTGCAGGCAGACCAGCAACACGTGATCGTCCGAGCCACGTTCGATCAGCGCCACGCGCCACAGCGGACCCTGGGCCAGATCAAACGGGCGTCGGGCGAAGGCGTCGGCCAGCGCCTGCATGTCAGCTTCGTCAGCGACGTGCAGACGTTCGAAGGGCAGCGATTGGTCAGGTTGAATCACTTGCTCCGGGGTGCCGTCTTCAGCGGTGGCGAACACCGTGCGCAGGCTGGCATGACGCTCGGCCACGCGCTCGAACGCCGTTTGCACGGCCCCAACATCCAGCGCGCCCTTCAGGCGCAACGCTCCGGGCAGGTGGTAGGTGCTGTTGCCCGGTTCCAGCTGCTCCAGAAACCACAAACGCTGCTGGGAAAACGACGCCGGGCTGCGCTCGCCCGCCACGCCTGGCGGCACCGGCAGCGACGACGCATCGAGGCCCTGCTCGCGCAGCTTGTTCAGAAACACCCGACGCTGAGCGCTGCCAAGGCTGAGGAAACGCGTGGCCAGGGCCAGCAGTTTGCTCTGGGAAGTCATGCTCGGTTGCGACATCAGTTGCTTTCCTCCAGCTCATTCATTAACTCGTCCAGGGCATCGAGCCGGTCGAGTGTCAGGGTCTGCCCCTGCAAGGTGTCGATCAGCGCCGCCTGGGCGGCGACGGTGGTGGCTTCGAAGGCCTGGGCCAGCGGGATGCTTACCCCGAGGCGCTCGCGAATGCGCGACAGCAGTCGCGTCGCCAGCAACGAATGGCCACCCAGTTCAAAGAAGTTGTCGTGACGACCGACCTGCTCAACCTTGAGCAGGCTCTGCCAGAGTTCGGCGAGGACGTCCTCGCGCTCGCCCTGTGGCGCTTCGAACACGCGTTCTTCAAGGCTCGGCGCCGGCAGCGCCTTGCGGTCGAGCTTGCCGTTGGCGTTGCGCGGCATCTGTGCCAGCACGACGACGTGGGCCGGCACCATGAACGCCGGCAGGGTCTGCGCCAGCGCGCTTTTCAGCACGTCGCTGGACAGCGCCTGCTGCGCCTCGGCGACCACATAGGCCACCAGTTGCGGGCCGTGGGCCGTCGGTAGCGCGCTGACCACGGCGTCGTGCACCGAGGGTTGTGCCAACAGCAGGTTTTCGATTTCGCCCAGCTCGATGCGCTGGCCGCGGATCTTCACCTGGAAGTCCGCACGGCCGACGTATTCCAGCGCGCCGTCGGCGTTCCAGCGGGCCAGGTCGCCGCTGCGGTACAGCCGCGCACCGATTTCGCCAAACGGATCGGGCAGGAAGCGCTCGGCGGTCAGCCCTGGCCGCGCGGCGTAGCCACGGCCGACACCGACACCGCCGATGTACAGCTCGCCCACCACACCCGGCGCGGCCAGTTGCAGGTTGGAATCCAGCACATACAGGCAGTTGTTGTCGGTGGGCCGGCCAATCGGCATGTTGGCGTTGAGGGCGGGCGCGGCGGTCAGGGTGTGCAACGCGACATCGTCGGCGCACTCCGCCGGACCGTAGGCGTTGACCAGCGGCACCTCGGGGTAACGGGCAAACCAGCGCGCGGCGAGGTCGGTGGTCAGCGCTTCACCGGTCGGCAGCAGCCAGCGCAAGGCATCAAGCCGCTGGGGCGCGACCGCGAGCATGGCGTCGATCACCGCCGGCACGCACTCCAGCACGCTGACCTGATTGGCGGCGACTTCCTCCAGCAGGCGTTGTGGGTCCTGCACCACGGCGTCCGGCAGAATCTCCACGCGCCCGCCGAACAGCGGCGCGGTGAGGAACTGCCACACGGAAATGTCGAACCCGGTGGCGGCGGTCTGGGCAATGACATCGCCCTCGCCCAGCCGCAGATACGGCAGCTTGGACATCTGGTTGTTGAGCATGCCCCGCTGATTGACCATCACCCCTTTCGGCTCGCCGGTGGAACCGGAGGTGTAGATGACGTAGGCCAATTGCTCAGCGGTGGCGTAGCGGCCCGGATTTTCGTCGGCGGACTCATCGGCGGCAGTCAGCAGCTCTTCAAGCACCAACACACGGGGTTTGCGTTCGGCCAGCGCAACAATCGCCTCGACCTGGGGCAGATACTCCCGCGGCGTCAGCAACACCGGCGCGGCGCTGCTCACCAGCATTCGAGCACTGCGCCCGGCCGGATGACGATCATCCAGGGCTAGATACGCCGCACCAGCCTTGAACGCGCCGACGATCATGCTCAGCAACGGCAGGCCGCGCGGTGCGAACAGCGCCACCACGTCGTCGCCCTGCACGCCCGCCGCGATCAGGCCATGACCGATGCGGTTGGCCTGACGATTGAGTTCGCGGTAGCTCAGGCTTTGACCCTGACAACGGGCCACTTCCTGGGCCGGATGGGCCAGCACCCGCGCCTCGAAACGCTCCAGGTAGCTGATGTCGTACCAATGCTGTTGCACCGGGCCGAGACCCTGGGCCAGCAGCTGCTCGCGCTCATTGTGCTCAAGAATCTGCAACTGACTCAGGGTCTGCTGCGGGTTGTCGATCAACTGCGTGAGCAGACGACGGAAGTGGCTGACCAGTGTGCCCACGTCGGCGTCGTTGAAGTGCCGGCTGTCGTAGGTCAACTGCAGTTGCAGGGATTCACCGGGCAGCAGCACCACGGTCAACGGGTAGTTGGTGTGGGTGCGGTTGGCCAGCGGGTTGATGCGGTATTCGTTCACGGCCTGCTGCACCTCGGCACCCAACGGAACGTTCTCGAAAACAAACAGGCTGTCGAACAGCGGCTGGCCGCGGGGGGTGTCGGCGAGCAGCTGAATGTCGGCCAGGGACAGGTGTTCGTGCTGGCGCATGTCGGCGTTCTGCCCCTGCAAGGCATTCAGCAGGTCCAGCGCCGACGCGCCCATGCCCGGCCGGCGGATGCGCAGCGGCAAGGTGTTGATGAACAGCCCCAGCGCGCCTTCGATGCCTTCCAGTTCGGTCGGACGACCGGCCACGGTGACGCCGAACAGCACTTCGTCGCGGTCGGCATGGCGCATCAGCAACAAGGCCCAGGCGGCCTGCACGAAGGTGTTGGCGGTCAGACGATGCTGACGGGCTTGTTCGGCGAGTTTTACGGTCTGCTCGACGCCCAGCGCCAGGGTCACGTCGCGCATCTGCGAGTCACCCTGAGGACTGTGGCGGTACGGCAGCGGCGTAACGTCGGTGAAGCCTGCCAATGCGTTGCGCCAGTAATCGCGGCTCATCGCTTCGTCCTGCTCAGCGAGCCAGGCGAGGAAGTCGCGGTACGGCCGCGCCGGCGGCAGGCTGACCTGACGCCCATCCAGAAACGCGCGGTAATGGGCGAAGAATTCGGTGAGCATCAGGCCCCGGCACCAGGCGTCGATCAAGGCGTGGTGGTGGCTCTGAACGATGCGGAAATCCGCCTCGCCGAACTTGATCAGGCGCAGGCGCAGCAGCGGCGCCCGGGCGAAATCGAAGCCCTGTTCGCGCTCGCTGTTCAGCAGGTCATCAAGCTCGGCTTCGGCGGCATCGCGGGACAGATGGCTGAGGTCGATCAGTTGCACCGGTGACGGCACGCGACGCATCACCACCTGACGCTGCACGCCGCTTTCCAGGCCGTGAAACGCCGTGCGCAACGCCGGGTGGCGCTGCACCACTTGCTGCCAGGCGTACTTGAACGCGTCGAAATCCACGTTGGCCCCGACGTCGTACTGGTCCTGCATCAGGTAGATGCCGTTGCCCTGCTCCAGCAGGCTGTGCAGCAAAATGCCCTGCTGCATCGGCGCCAGCGGCAGGATGTCTTCGATCTCCCGCGCGGGGATGCCCAGCGCGTCGAGCTGGGCCTGATTCAGGCCGGCCAGGGGGAAGTCCGACGGCGTCAGGCCGGCATTGGTTTCGTCGCCGCAATGGGCGATCAGCTGCAGCAACTGCGCTTCGTACAGTGCGACCAGTTGCCTGATGCTGTCGCGGCTGAAGCGTTCGCGGCTGAAGGTCCAGTCCAGCTGCAACTGGCCGTCGCGGACTTGGCCGTCCACCGCCAAAGCATTGGCCAGCGGCCCTTGGGGGTCACGCAGATTGTTCGGCGTGCGGCTCGACAGTGAGAACAGCGCGCCCTCGCTGTCGTCAAAACGGCCGAGGTAATTAAAGGTCACACCCTGGCCGATCAGCTCCGGCAAATTCGCGCCAGCCAAGTGCTTCAGTAGTCCGTAGCCGAGGCCTTTCTCCGGCACGCCGCGCAGGCTTTCTTTAACAGCCTTGAGGGTAGCGACCGCGTCATCCGCTGCGTCCAGCGCCAGCGGGTACAGGCTGGTGAACCAGCCGACGCTACGGCTCAGGTCCAGGGTGCCGGTGGCGTCTTCGCGGCCATGGCCTTCGAGGCTGATGACGTGGCGACGGCGGCCGCTCCACTGCCACAGCGCCTGGGACAGCGCCGCCAGCAGCAGGTCGTCGATGCGCGTGCGATACGCCGCCGGGGCTTCGCTGAGCAGGCGACGGGTGTTGAGCGCGTCGAGGCTCAGGTGCAGGGTTTCGCTGTCGCCGACCCGGCTTTCCACCGACGCATCGCCGGGCAGGATGGCATCGGCAGCGTTCAGCCCCTGCCAGTAGGGCAGTTGGTGCTGCAGCTCAGGGCTGCGCGCCAGGCTGCTCAACGACTGCGACCAGGCCTGGAAGCTGGCGGTTTTGTCCGCCAATGCCACGCTCTTTCCAGCCGCCAGTTGGCGGTAAGCCAGCTGCAGATCTTCCAGCAATACCCGCCACGAGACGCCGTCCACGGCAAGGTGATGGATCGCCAGCAGCAACCGCGCTTCACCCGACGGCAGGCGCGCATGGACCACGCGCAGCAGCGGACCGGTGTCGATGTTCAGGCTGCGCTGGGCTTCGTCGCTCAGTGAATCGAGGTCGTCTTCGCGGCTCAGTTCGCAGGTCCACAGCACGCGCTCGGCATTTTCGCTGTCGCGGTAACGCTGCTGCCACTGGCCCGCATCGTTCTGGTGGAAGCTCAGACGCAGGCTGTCGTGGTGCGCCAGCACGGCCGCGATGGCCTGCTGCAACCGCGCGGTGTCCAGCGCTTCGGGCGCGTCGAGCAGCAGCGACTGGTTCCAGTGCTGACGCTGGGCGATCGGCAGGCTGAAAAAGCGCGCCTGAATCGGCGTCAGGGCAAACTCGCGGGGTGCAACGGCTGCCGTAACAGGCGCGGCTACAGGCTTGGCTTCGGCCACCGTGGCGACCTGGGCGAGTTCGGCGATGGTCTGTTTTTCGAACAACTGCTTGGGCGTCAGGCGAATGCCCTGACGCCGGGCACGGGCGATGATCTGCAGGCTGAGGATCGAGTCGCCGCCGAGGGTGAAGAAGTTATCGTGACGGCCCACCGCCTCAAAGTTCAGCGCCGCTTGCCAGAGCGCGGCGAGTGCGGTTTCGACCCCTTCGTGGGGCGCTTCGAAATCGTCGGATGCCAGGGTCGGCGACGGCAGCGCGCTGGCGTCGAGCTTGCCGTTGGCGGTCAGCGGGAAGGCGTCGAGGGTCAGAATGTGGCTCGGGACCATGTAGTCCGGCAGGCTCTGGGCCAATTGCGTGCGCAGCGCCTCGCCGTCCACCTTCGCGCCGCTGTCGACTTTAGTGTCGAGCAGCGCATACGCGATCAATTGGCCGCGATCGTCGACGCGCACATGGGCGTCACGCAGGCCGTCAAGCTGGCGCAGCCGCTGGGCGATTTCACCCAGGGCCACGCGGTAGCCGCGCACCTTGACCTGATCGTCGGCACGACCGAGGAACTGAATCTGCCCGTTGGCCAGCAGGCGCGCGCGGTCGCCAGTGCGGTAGAGCCGCGCGCCGCAGCCGCTCGGGTCCGGAATGAAGGCCGCAGCGGTCATGGCCGGACGCTGGTGATACCCGCGCGCCAACCCCGGCCCGCCGATATACAGCTCACCCACGTCGCCCTGCACCACCGGTTGCAGCTGGTCGTTGAGAATCAGCGCCACGGCGTTAGGGAGCGGGCGGCCGACGGGCACGCTGTCGCCAGTCGACTCGCCAAAGGCCTCATTGCTCAGCACGCCCACGGTGGTTTCGGTCGGGCCGTAGTGGTTGATGACCCGGCAACCGGGCTTCAGGCGATTGACCTGCGCCACCAGCTCCCACGGCACCGTATCGCCGCCAAGGATCAGCGCGTGTTCGGGCAGCACATCAGCGGCGTTGGTCGCCTGCAACAGGCCGTTCAAATGGGTCGGCACGATCTTCAGCACGCCCACCCTGTGCTCGGCCATGTAGGCGGCGAAGCGGTCGGCGTCGTTGGTGCGGTCGGGGCTGATCAGGTGCAGCGAACGCGCCGAGCACAGCGCGCCGAACAGCACGGTGTGGCCCAGGTCGGCGCCGACGGTGGAGACCATGGCCATGCTCGCCTCGGGGGCCAGATCAAGCCGTGCGAGCAAGCCCTGCACGTAATCGGCCAGGGCGCCGTGACTGATCACCACCCCTTTCGGCGTGCCGCTGGTGCCGGAGGTGTAGATCAGGTACGCAGCCTGATCGCCGTGGGGTTGCAGGTTCAGGACTTGAGCCGGCAATAAGCGCCACGCGGCATCGGCAGCCACGCTGATGACGTTGCCATGGAAGTCTCCCGGCGCTGAAACGTCGCTGATCAACCCGCTTGCGCCACTGTCCGCCAGCACAAACGCCTGACGCTCGGCCGGCCATTTCGGGTCCATCGGCACAAACGCGGCGCCGCTCTTGAGCACCGCCAGCAGGCCGACGACGAACTCCAGCGAGCGCTCCAGCAGAATGCCGACGCGGCTTTCCACGCCCACACCGGCCTGGCGCAGGTGCTGTGCCAATTGATTGGCCTGGGCGTCGACCTCGGCAAAGCGGGCGCTGCGCTGTTCGTCTTGCAGGGCCAGACGATTCGGTTGTGCGCTGACGCTGGCATTCCACAGGCTCAGCACATCGGTGGCCGGGAACGTCACAGTTTCCGCCGCGATGGATGAAGGCTCGGCGCCGATTTGCAGATCAGCCAGCCGCACCTGAGGTTGCGCCACCACTTGCGCGCAGATCCGCAGCAGGTCACCGGCGAGACCGGCGATGCGCGCCTCATCGAACAGGTCGCAGGCATAGGTAAACACCGCCTGAATGCCGTCGGCGTCGTCGGTGATGTCGAGTCCTAAATCGAAGTGTGCCGAGTAGTCGTCGAGCTGGTTGACGTCCATGCGCACGCCGGCCATGTCGACGTTCTGCGGCAGCGGGAACTGCTGGGTGAATTTCACCTGGCACAGCGGGTTGTGGCTGAGGTTGCGCGACACGCCGAGGGCTTCGACCAGTTGCTCGAACGGCAGGTCCTGATGGTGTTGCGCACCCAGCGCGGTGTGGCGAACCGCCTCGATCAGCGTGCTGAACGACTGCTGCGGCGATACCTCGCTGCGCAGCACCAGGGTGTTGACGAACAGCCCGATCAGGCCTTCGGATTCGGTGCAGGTACGCCCCGCCACCGGCACGCCGACGCGCAGGTCAGTCTGGCTGCTGTAACGCTGCAACAGGGTTTTGTAGGCGGCGAGCATGACCATGAACAGGGTCGCGCCATGACGGCCGGCGAGGTCACGCAGGCTTTGGCTCAAGTCGCGGTCGAACGCGATGGCGTAACGGGCGCCGCGATGGCTTTGTTGCGCCGGACGCGGGCGGTCGGCAGGCAGATTCAAAACCGTCTGGACCTCACCCAACTGCTCACGCCAGTAGGCCAGTTGACGCTGCCCTTCCCCACCGCCCAGACGCGCGCGCTGCCAGGCGGCGAAGTCGGCGTATTGAATCGGCAATGGCGGCAACGTCGGTTGTGCCCCCTGCGCATGGGCGCTGTACAGCGCAGCGAATTCCTTGAGCATGACTTGCACCGACCAGCCATCGGCAATGATGTGGTGCAGCACCAGCACCAGTTGCTGCCGATCCGGCGCCAGTCGCACGTTGAGCACGCGCCACAGCGGGCCGTTCTGCAGATCCATCGGCTGCTCGACGGCCGCTTTGGCGAGTTCGGCCAACGCTGCCTGCGGATCGGTGTCCTCGCTCAGGTAATGACGTTCGATCAGCACCGGGCCTGGCGCGTGGATTCGCTGCACCAGCTTTTCGTTGGCGTCGATGGCGAAGGTGGTGCGCAGGCTTTCGTGGCGGGCGGCCAGGTCGTCAAGGCTGCGTTGCAGCGCGGCGTCGTCCAGCGCGCCGTTGAGACTCAACTGGCCGCACAGGTGATAGGCGCTGCTGTCCGGCTCCAGTTGCGCGAGGAACCACAGGCGTTGCTGGGCGAAGGATTGCTCGGGATCGCTGTCACGGGAAATGCGCGGCACGCCCGCAGAGGCTTGGGCACTGCGGCCGTGGGTGGAGACGTGCGCGGCGACGTGGGCGTTGAAGGCGCCAAGGGTCGGATGCTCGAACAGGTGCGCGGGCTCAAGCTTCAGGCCCAGCTCGCTGTTCAGGCGCGACAGCACTTGCACCACGCCGACCGAATCACCGCCACGGGCGAAGAAGTGATCGGCGGCATTCAGGTCACTTTTGCCGAGGACCTCCTGCCACGCGGTGACGACTTCCGGGAGCAACGGCGATGCATCGACGGGAACGTCTGCGCCGTCCGTATCGAGCAACCGGCCGTCCTGCCAGATCGCGAAGCTGTCGAGGCTGCCGTTCTGCCAGCCGCTGCGGCAGGCGGAACGTTGCAGTTTGCCGCTGGTGGTCCGCGGCAGTGCGCCCGGCTCCAGCAGCACGATGACTTTCGGCGCCACCAGAAACAGCTCGGACACGGCGTCGCGTAACGCATCGCAGATCATCGGCGGCTTCATCAGGCGGCGCACGTTGCGGCTGATTTCCAGTGCCAGGCCGACGCCTTCGACGCCCTGCTCGTCTGTCACCGGAAACGCCGCGATGCGCCCGCGACGCAGCAGCTCGACGCTTTTCTCCAGCGCCTGCTCGATGTCCTGGGGGTACAGGTTCTGGCCGTTGAGGATGATCAAATCCTTCAAACGACCGGTGATGAACAGCTCGTTGTCGCTGGCAATGCCCAGATCGCCGCTGCGCAACCAGCGCTGGCCGTCTTCCTCGACAAAGGTCTGCGCAGTGGCTTCGGCGTTCTGCCAATAGCCCTGGGCGACGCTCGGTCCGGCAATCCAGATCTCGCCGACGTGGCCGGACGCGAGTGGCTGCAGCGTGGCCGGATCGACAATCCGCAGGTCGTGATCGGGCCGGCACCAGCCGCATCCTGGCAGACGGCTGCTGGAATTCTGATTAGCGAAAACCGCCTCGGCGGCGTCCCCGGCGGCCAGTTGGCTGCCGTCGAAAGGCTTGATGCCGAACGGCCTGTCGCGCTCGGCGGCGCTCACGTAAAGGGTCGCTTCCGCCAGACCGTAACTCGGCGTCAGGGCGCGGCGGTTGAAACCGGCCGGCGCGAAGTGTTCGCTGAAGGCGTCCAGGGTGGCAATGCGGATCGGCTCGGAGCCGGAAAACGCCAGGCTCCATTTGTCCAGCACAAGGCCCTTCACGGCGCTGGGCTTGATGCGCTCGACGCACAGGCGATAGGCGAAATCCGGCCCGCCGGAAAAGGTCCCGCCGTACTGACTCATCGCTTCCAGCCAGCGCGCCGGGCGGCCGAGGAAATAGTTCGGCGACATCAGCGTCAGCGTGCCGCCGTAGTACAGCGGCAACAGCAGGCCGCACATCAGGCCCATGTCGTGGTACAGCGGCAGCCAACTGACCCAGCTTTCCAGCCCTGAATCGGAAACGAAGTGCCGGGCCATGGCGATTTCGTTGGACATGAGGTTGTCGTGGGAGACCATCACGCCTTTCGGTGCGCTGGTGGAGCCCGAGGTGTATTGCAGGAAGGCCAGCGAGGCAGTGTCGATCAGCGGCGCCTGAAACCCTGCGTGGCCGTCAGAGATCTCCTCGACCGCCGCGAAACGCCCGCCAGCGGGCATGAACGGCTGCAACAGGTGCTGGAATTTATCCAGATCTTCACGCCGCCCGAGGACCATCTGCGGCGCAGCGTCGTGGAGGATGCCGGTCAGCCGGTCAAGGTGCGTCTGCCGGTTGTATTCGGGGGCGAAGGCCGGCACGGCGATGACCTTGGCGTACAAACAGCCGAGGAACGCCGCCGCGTAATCGGCGCCGGTCGGCAGGATCAGCACGCACCGCTCGCCGCCCTGCGCACCGAGATGCTGCTGCAGGCAGGCGGCAATCGAACGCGCCTTGGCATCCAGCTGGGCGTAGGTGGTCAGCAGCGGCGGCTGGTCCTCGTGGACGATGTGTCGAAGGGCAATCCGGTCCGGCTGGGTCTGCGCATAAAAGCCCACCAGTTCGGGAAAATGCGCGGCCTGATCTCGTATGGATTTCATTCTTTCACCTGTTTGTATCGGCAAGGCTCAACCCGCAGGCCGCGCGAAGGCGGCCCACAACGTTGTGAGAAAAGAGTGGGTGGCCGCTGACGACCACCGCTGTGACGGACTTTGTTTGCTGCCCGGATTTAGCGCGCCAGCTTGAGAGCCACGCGCGGTTCGGCCTGCCCCTGCAACGGCCCATGGGCAGAGCGCGCTGAACACGGTTGCGCCTGGTCACCGAAGATCGATTCGACGACTTCCTGGGAGCGGATCGCCAGCACCGACAACAGGGTGTCGCTCAAACCGTGGCTGTCTTCGCAGCAACCCTGCAGGAAGATCCCCGCTTCGCTGCCGGGGGTCAGGGGCAAACGATAGTGACGGTCGACGTTGGCGCCCTCGATGTATTGCTGAATGCCCGAGAGCAGTTCCAGGTGGTAGTCGCGGCGGTAACCGGTGGCGAGCACCACGACGTCGAAGGACTCGCTGTGCATCTGGTCATGGGGCGCGTCCCGCAGGAACAGTTCGATGCCGTCGGCGGCCACTTCGGCGTGGACCACTTCGCGGTTGGTGAGCATGCGGTGGCGCTCTTCGCCGCGCACCTTCTGCTGGTACATGCGCTGGAAAATCGTCTCGATGAGGTCGGTGTCGACCACCGAATAGTTGGTGTTGCGAAACTCGTCGAACAGCGCGACGCGACGCTCCTGGCTGTGATTGAAAATAGTGTCGGTGAACGACGGGTTGAAGATCTGATTTACGAAGGGGCTGTCATCGGACGGCTTCAGCGCGCTGCCGCGAATCACCAGCGTGGCCTCGACGTTGTCGAAACGCGAGGCCAGGTCTTCGAAGATTTCCGCTGCGCTCTGACCGCCGCCGACCACCGCCACGCGCACCGGGCCGGGACGGTTGGCGAGGAGTTTTTCGATGCCGCCGCGATAGCCGGCAGAGTGCAGCACGCGCGCGTCTTCAAGACCGTCGAAGGCCGCCGGCGACTGGGGAATGCCGCCGATGCCGAACACCAGATTGCGCGCGCGACGACGGGAGATTTCACCGCTCGCGTCCCGGGACAGCACGTCCATGGCGACAAAGCGGCCGTCTTCGAAATGCGGTTCCACCGACATCACTTCGGCGCCGTAATGGGCCTGTTCGTTGAAGTGGGACGCCGCCCAGGTCAGGTAATCGGTGTACTCCTCGCGGGTCGGAAAGAAAGTCTTCAGGTTGATGAAGTCCTGCAGACGGCCGCGCTCGTTGAGGTAGTTGACGAAGGTGAAACGGCTGGCCGGATTGCGCAGGGTCACCAGGTCCTTGAGGAAGGAAATCTGCATGGTGGAACCGTCGATCAGCATGCCTTCGTGCCAGTTGAACGCCGGCTTTTTCTCGAGGAAACACACGTGGGGCGCCAGACCGCTGCGCTGGGCATGCTCCTGGGTGGCAATGGCCAAAGCCAGGTTCGACGGGCCGAAACCGATGCCGATGAAGTCGTAGACGAGTTCCATGCTTCCCTCTCGTAAGGCGCGATGCGCGATCGACTCCGGCAGGCCGCACGACCACGTCGCTGGCGCCGGATGGCAGTTCACGCGCATCAAAAATGTTTAAGACTGATTCTCATTAACATGACGACTGAGGCTGACGGCTGTTTAGTCCCGGTCGCCGAAAATTCTTACAGCGCCTCTACTGTTTTCATCTGGTAGGCGGCGCCGATCTCTTCCACCGCGTCGCGGCTGGCGTTTTCACGACGATCACCCTGCAGCTCGCTGAGCTGGCCGGCCTCCATCTTCACCAGGCGGTCGGCGAGGTCGAAGTACTGGTCGTCGTGGCTGATGGCGAACACCGTGACGCCGGCCTTTTTGAACATCGGCAGCAGCTCGCGGTAGAAGAAGCGACGGAACAACGGGTCCTGGTCGGCGGCCCATTCGTCCAGCAGCAGAATGTCGCGCTTCTCCAGCAGCGCCAGCATCAGCGCCAGGCGCTTGCGCTGCCCTTGGGAGAATCGCGTGTCGAGCAGGTGCCCGTCGGCGAGCTGCACCTTGTGCTTCATGTGCAGTTTTTCCAGCCAGTGCTCGACGTCAGCGACATCGGCGTTCTGCCCATCGGGCCCGAGCAGTTGGGCAAACAGGTGGAAGTCGGTGAACACGCTGGCGAACAGCTGACGGTAGGCCAGCCAGTCGTCCGAACCGATCACCTGACCGTCGATCAGGATCGCCCCTGCCGAAGGCCGGTACAGGCCGCTGAGCAAGCGCGCCAGGCTGGATTTACCGCTGCCGTTGCCGCCCATGAGGAACACGGTTTCGCCCCGGCGCAGGGTGAGGTTGACCGGGCCGACATCAAAACCGGGCTCGTCGCCCTGGGGCGCATAGTGGTATTCGACATCACGCAGTTCGAGGGTCTGCCAGTGGCCGGCGATGTGGCTTGGGGCGACGTCAAAGCTTTCGTGGTGTTCGGCCAGCGCCAGCGACTCGACTTTATCCAGCGCCACGCGCCCGGAGATCTGCGCCGGAATCGCCGCCACCGCCAGCACCAGCGGCGTGCGCATGAACAGGACGGTCAGCGCATAGGTGGCCGCTACTTCCGTCGGCGCCCAGCCCAGGCCGTTGGCCAGGTAGAACGCCAGGCCGATGGTGCCGAGGACCATGATGTTGGCCCAGTTGCTGGCCAGGCCGTGATACCGGTCAGCCAGGGTGAAATGCTCGCGGTAGCGCCGGGCGGCGACGTCGAAGGTCTCTTCGTACAGCCGGCGCGCGCGGTCGCGGTTGAGGGTCAGCTCCTTGCGCCCGTCGATCACCCCTTGGTAGCTCTGATAGAGCTTGTCTTCGGACTCACGCAGCGCGCGGATGTGCGCGTTGAGTTTGCCCACCAGCAACCAGCCCACCCCCAACGTGAACGCCATCCAGCACAGCGTGGTGATGAACAGCGACGGCGACAGCCAGGCCAGGTAACTGAACGACGCGACGCTGAGCACCGAGCCGTAGATCAGGTCCGGCAGTTGCACGAAGGCCATGGTCACCGCGCGAATGTCGCTGGACAGGCTGGCGAAGATCTTCGCCCCGCCGATGGATTCGATGCGCTCAATGTTGGTGTCGAGCAGGCGCTTGACCATCACCCGGCGCAGGCCGTAGACGAACCGGTGACCCAGCGCGGTCAGCGACAACGACGCCCCGGACGCCAGCGCCAGCAGCACGGCGAGCATCAGGCCGAACTGCCACAGCGCGGTGCCGAGGCCGTCGTGACTGCTGATCATGCGTTGGTTGACGAAGGCAATCACGCCGACGCTCAACAGCCCGCTGCTGACGCTCAGCAGCAGCACCAATGCAAGCGGCCAGCGGTATTGCTGGAAGACCAGACGAATTAATTTCATGGATGACTCCGGGCAGTGAAAACGGGGGACATGACGCGGCGATGCCTAGAGCTCGCCGAGCCGCGCGCGGCAGTGGGACAGGGTGTCGCGCAGGAGGAAGTTGACCATCGTCGGCGAGGTGCCGATGACCTTGGCCACGTCGCGCTGGGTGTAGCCATGGATCTGGCTGAGATCGAAAACGATGCGCATGCGCTTGGGCAGCTCGTTGAGCGCCCCGACCAGTTGATCCAGTGACTCGCGACCGGCCAGCACGCGTTCGGGGGACACCTCGAAACGTATCTGCTCTTCATGCTCGGCTTCGGCGCCATGGTTGCGTTCGAGACGCTGGCGGCGAAGACGGTCGATGGACAGATTGCGCACGACGCGAAACATGTAGCGTGCCGGTTCCGCCGATGCGAAGTCGCTTTCGAGCATCTTCACGAAAGCGTCCTGGACCACGTCTTCGGCCCGGGCGCGACAGCCAAGGAATTTTGCCGCCAGGCGCATCAGCGCCTCGCGGTGAGTGTTGTAGGTGCCCATCAGCGCGTCGAGGCGCGGGTCTCTCGCGCCACGGGTGGCGCCAACACACGGTGAGCCGAGCCGTGCGGGCTGGCTCATTGCAGGGCGAAAATCCATCTTGTTCGACATCCCTGGTAACAAAGGAACGCGAAGGATAACGCAAACGATTCTCATTGCAACGTAAGAAAATTTACCGATTGGTGAAACTTTCTCGACGTGACCTGAATCGTTTTGGTTCTGCAGTCTTCATTTCATCAGGCGCAGCTCCAGGTACTGCAGGAGCATGATGGTCTTGCCGTCATTGATTTCGCCGCTTTCCACCATGGCGATGGCCCGCTCGAAATCCAGCTCCAGCACCTCGATGTCTTCGCCCTCCTCTTCCAGCCCACCGCCGTCGCTGACTCGATCGTCGGGCCGGTATTCGCCGATAAAAAAGTGAATGCGCTCGGTCACCGAACCCGGGCTCATGAAGGCATCGAAGATCTTCTTCACCGAGCGCACGACGTAGCCGGTTTCTTCCTCGGCTTCCAGGCGGATGCGCTCTTCGGGGCTGGCGTTGTCCAGCAACCCTGCTGCTGCTTCGATCAAATAACCATCGTGGCCGTTGACGAAGGCCGGCATGCGGAACTGGCGGGTCAGCACCACGGTGCGGCGTTCGAGGTTGTACAACAGAATCGTCGCGCCATTGCCCCGGTCGTACACCTCGCGGGTCTGGGACTGCCAACTGCCGTCACGGCGTTGCAGCTCGAAGCTGTATTTCTTGAGCACGTACCAGTTGTCTGAGAGGAGTTGTTCGTCAGTGATGCGGATGGGGGTGGATGGCATATAGCGGTCCTTGATAAATGCGTTTTTTGATATCGATTGCCAACGGCGATGCGGTGATGAATGGCCAACCGCGTTCGCCAGCAAACCGGCTCAGATTTGTGCTCGGCGGAGCTCTATCGTCCGCCGTGAAAACGGCGATCAAACTGGCCGTTTCCCGAGGGTAAGCCTGCGATCAGTAGTCGCGCCGCATCGCTTTTTGTGGGACCGGCTTTAGCCGGGAAGAGGCCAGTGTGAGGACCCTCATATTGGCGGTGTCACACCCGACGCCTTCCCGGCTAAAGCCGGTCCCACTAATAGGCGTTGCGTACCCTGCAGGAGCGCGCTTGCCTGCGAAGGCGTCGGATCAGGCAACGCCGTGGCAAGGGTCAAACATGCTCGCGCCGCACAAAAACCCCGAACTATTGTTTCCATCGATTGCCAACATAGTCACGAACGCCGTTCTGTTTGCCCGTGCAAATCCGGATGATGGCGACACTGATTAACCAGACAAGGATTTGCCCGCAATGTCCATCAACATGACCATTCTGTTGGCCCTCATCGTTTCGTTCTCCATCGCTCTGGTCGGCGTGGTGCATATCTGACGACGGCGTTCGCCGTGCAGTAAGCGCTGAGGCCCGATCCGGCACACCAGACCGGGCCATCGATCGTCGCTTTTATTCGTGAAAAGCCGCCACCGTCTCCTTGCTCCCGACAAAGAAACTGTCGGCGACGATGCGCAGCGGTTGCAGGTCCAGGTCGCTTTTGCCCGCGTCGATCAATCGCGCGAAGTGCCCGTACATGGCCGGGTACTCGCCCTCCTCCGACACGGTCTGCGCCACGCCGTCGATGCTGACCTGCGCGCCACCGGCGTCCAGGCGCATCACGCCTTCGTTGCAGTGCAGTTCGATGCTCCACTGCTCGTTGACGCTGTGATCGAAATCCAGTTCGGCGATCACCCGCACGTCATCACCGGAACGCATCTGCAAGGACGCCGCAATCGGCGACTGGCAATTGCTCGGCACGCTCAGGTTCGCCGATTCGACGAACAGCGCGCGGGGCAGCAATTCGGTGACGATCGACAACGCATTGATGCCCGGATCGAACACGCCCAGCCCGCCCGCCTGCCAGATCCACGCCTGGCCCGGGTGCCATTTGCGCACCTGCTCTTTCCAGTCGATCCGCACCTGCTTCAGGGTCTTGCCTTCAAGCCATTGCACCGCGTTGCCCACGCCCGGGGCGAAGCGTGAATGCCAGGCAAACAGCCCGCTGACGCCCGCTGCATTGACTTCGTCGATCAGGGCGAGCGCTTCGCCCAGGGTTGAACACGGCGGTTTTTCCACCAGCACGTGTTTGCCGGCCTTCAGTGCCTGTTCAACCAGCGCAAAACGCCCTTGGGGCGGCGTGCAAAAGGCGATGGCGTCCACCGCCGGGCCGCCCGCCAGCAACTCTGCCAGCGAGCTGAAATTGGGCACGCCCGGACAGTGCTGACCCAGCGTCGCAACAGCCACCAGCTCAAACCGGTCACTGGCGTGGATCGCCGGCACGTGCTGGTCCTGGGCAATCTTGCCGTAACCCACCAGCCCTAAACGAATCGGATGCATCGATGACTCCTGTGATGTTGTCGTTGTTATGACAGACGCGCCCACAACGGGGCGCCCTAAAGCAAATCAATGAATCGGTGCCGCATCCCCCTGCTGATATTCGCGAGGGGTACAGCCGAACTCCCGGCGGAACACGGTGTGCAGGTATTGCGCGGACTTGAAGCCGCAGTTCTGCGCGATGTCGGCGATGGCCGCGTCACCGTGTTTGAGCCCTGACGCCGCGGCCGTGAGTTTGAAGCTCAGAATCTCGTCGTGCACGCTACAACCGCGCTCCTTGCGAAAGTGCGATTCCAGCGAAGAACGGGAAATGCCGACGTAGCCCGCGACCTGGGCGGTTTTGATGCCCTGGCAGGCGTACTGGCGAATGAAGTGCAGCGCCTGCATGACGTAAGGATTGCCCAGCGGCTGATGCAGGCTGGAGGCCTGAACGTTGATGGCCTCGGGCGGCACCAGGATCTGGCGGGCGGTCGAGGGCATACCGTGCAGCATCTGATGCAGCAACTGCGCCGCCGTCCGCCCCATCAGTTGAGTGCCCTGGGTCACCGAACTCAGCGGCACCCGCGTCAGGGTGCGGGTCAGCGGGTCGTTGTCGATGCCGATCAGCGCCACCTGCTCGGGCACCGCAATGCCGGCAGTCAGGCACGCCTGCAGCAACTGCCGCGCACGGGCATCGCTGACGGCGATGATACCGATGGGCTTGGGCAGGCTTTGCAGCCAGGTAATCTGTTGCTCGACGGCGCTGTCCCACAACGGCGCGCTGGTGCTCAGGCCGCGATAGACCTCCCCGTGCAAACCGTCGCGCTGCAACAGCCGGCGAAAGGCTTTCTCACGCTCCTGAGCCCAGCGATTGCTCTGGGCTTCCGGCAGGCTGAAACAGGCGAAGCGCGTCAGACCGGCCTCAATCAGGTGCTCGTAGGCCAGCTTGATCAGAGCAAAGTTGTCGGTGGCGACGTAGGGAATGTGCTTCGGATAGGCCCGCTCGTCCTCGTAGGAACCGCCCACGGCCACCACCGGCAAAGTGCTTCCGGCCAGCGCTTCGCCGATCAGCGGATCGTCGAAGTCAGCAATGATGCCGTCGCCCTGCCAGCGCTCGATGCCTTTCAGCCGGCAGAGAAAGTCCTCTTCCAGAAACAGGTCCCAGGAGGCACGGGTGCTGCTCAGGTAATTGCCGATGCCGGTGATGATGCCGCGGTCGTAGATCTTGCCGCCGTTGAACAACAGCGCGATGCGGTGAGCGGGCGGGACGGTTTTCATTATTGTTACCCGGGCCTGTGAAGCGAGTCGGCACAGACTAGGCCTGCGCCGGGGGAATCTCAATACTCAAAATCGAACACCGGGTTGGTGATTTTCGCAATCGGGGCGGACGGGGCCATTGTTAGTATCGGGGCACAGGCACTCACACATCGCCGGTTAACACTGGCAAGAATAAGAAGGAAACCCCGATGCCCTGCTTCCCCGATGTCGACACCATTCGCTACGAAGGCCCCGGCAGCGAGTCGCCCCTCGCCTTCCGCCATTACGACGCCAACAAGATCATCCTCGGCAAGCCCATGCGCGAACACCTGCGCATGGCCGCCTGCTACTGGCACACCTTCGTCTGGCCCGGCGCCGATATGTTCGGCGTCGGCACCTTCAAGCGTCCGTGGGTCAAGGCGGGGGACGCCATGGAGCTGGCCCGTTTGAAAGCCGATGCGGCGTTCGAGTTCTTCTCCAAACTGGGCATCGACTACTACAGCTTCCACGACACCGACGTCGCCCCCGAAGGCGCCAGCCTGAAAGAGTACAGCCACAACTTCGCGCAGATGGTCGACGAACTCGAACGCCATCAGGAGCAGAGCGGCATTCAGCTGCTGTGGGGCACTGCCAACTGCTTCAGCAACCCGCGCTTTGCGGCTGGCGCTGCGAGTAACCCGGACCCGGAAGTGTTCGCCTTCGCCGCCGCACAGGTCTTCAGCGCGATGAACGCGACTCATCGGCTCAAGGGCTCGAACTACGTGCTGTGGGGCGGTCGTGAGGGTTACGAGACGCTGCTCAACACCGACCTCAAGCGTGAACGCGAGCAACTGGGACGCTTCATGGCCATGGTGGTCGAGCACAAACACAAGATCGGCTTTACCGGCGACCTGCTGATCGAACCCAAACCCCAGGAGCCGACCAAGCACCAGTACGATTACGACACCGCCACGGTGTTCGGTTTTCTGCAACAGTTCGGGCTGGAGAAGGAGATCAAGGTCAATATCGAGGCCAACCACGCCACCCTCGCCGGCCACAGTTTTCACCATGAAATTGCCACCGCGGCGTCCCTCGGCATCTTTGGCAGCATCGACGCCAACCGTGGCGATCCGCAGAACGGCTGGGACACCGACCAGTTCCCCAACAGCGTCGAAGAGCTGACCCTGGCCACTTACGAGATTCTCAAGGCCGGCGGTTTCAAGAACGGCGGCTACAATTTCGATTCCAAAGTGCGCCGGCAGAGCCTGGACGAAATCGACCTGTTCTACGGCCACGTCGCGGCCATGGACGTGCTTGCGCTGTCGCTGGAGCGGGCTGCTGCGATGATTCAGGACGACAAACTGCAGGCGTTCAAGGACCAGCGCTACGCCGGCTGGGACCAACCGTTCGGGCGCGCCGTGCTGTCGGGGGAATTCAGCCTGGATGCCCTGGCGCAGCACGCCATGGACAACGAACTCAACCCGCAAGCCGTCAGCGGCCGCCAGGAAATGCTCGAAGGCGTGGTCAACCGGTTTATTTATCCCTGACAGCAGGCGCCCGCGATCCCTGCGGGATGGATGCTATGTCTTCCGTAGGACCGGCTTCAGCCGGGAAGAGGCCAATGCGTGCAACATTCATCTTGCGGTGTGACGCCAACAGCTTCCCGGCTAAAGCCGGTCCTACTGAGGGAATTGCGTTGGTTACATTCTCACGACAAATCCCTGCTCGCGGCGCGCGGCCAGTCTCTACAGTTCCACCGGTACATGCTCGAAAAGTGTCTCTAAACAAAAATAACAGGACGCAACCCCATGAAGAGTTTCAAGACTACCCTGCTCGCCAGTGCCCTGGCCCTGCTCAGCCTGCCCGTCATGGCCGATTCGGCCCATCCGAAAATCGGCTTCTCCATCGACGATCTGCGCCTCGAACGCTGGTCCCGGGACCGCGATTACTTCGTTGCGGCCGCAGAAAAAATGGACGCCAAGGTGTACGTGCAGTCCGCTGATGCCAACGAGCAGAAGCAGATCTCCCAGATCGAAAACCTCATCTCCCGCGGCGTCGACGTCATCGTCATCGTGCCGTTCAACGCAACCGTGTTGACCAACGCCGTCGCCGAAGCCAAAAAAGCCGGCATCAAAGTGGTGTCCTACGACCGGCTGATCCTCAACGCCGACATCGACGCCTACATCTCCTTCGATAACGAAAAAGTCGGCGAAATGCAGGCGGCCGGCGTGCTCAAGGCAGCCCCGAAAGGCAACTACTTCCTGCTCGGCGGGGCACCCACCGACAACAACGCCAAGGTGCTGCGCGAAGGCCAGATGAAAGTGCTGCAGCCAGCCATCGACAAGGGCGACATCAAAATTGTCGGCCAGCAGTGGGTCAAGGAATGGAACCCGACCGAAGCCCTGAGCATCGTCGAAAACGCCCTGACCAAAAACAGCAACAAGATCGACGGCATCGTCGCCTCAAACGACGCCACCGCCGGCGGCGCGATTCAGGCCCTCGCCGCGCAGAAACTGGCCGGTAAAGTGCCGATCTCCGGGCAAGACGCCGACCTGGCCGCGGTCAAGCGCGTGATCGACGGCACCCAGACCATGACCGTCTACAAGCCGCTGAAACTGATCGCCTCGGAAGCGGCAAAACTGTCGGTGCAACTGGCGCGCAACGAGAAGCCTACGTACAGCTCGCAGTACGACAACGGCACGAAGAAGGTCGAAACCATCCTGCTGACCCCGACGCCGCTGACCAAGGACAACATCGATCTGCTGGAGAAAGACGGGTTCTACACCAAGGATCAGATCGCGGGTAAGTGATCGCCCTTTGCAGGCTGCCATAGCTGCAGTGTGAGCCCTGCACCGACACCTGTAGGAGCGTGGTTTGTCCCGCGAGCGGCGGGAACCCGTCGTAAAACCTGACACTGTGGTTTGTCTGACACAACGCGTCTGCTGAATTTACGACGGCTTCGCAGCCGGTCGCGGGACACGCCGCGTTCCTGCACGAGAACTCCGGCCTGTCCTGGAATACCGCGCCATGTCCGATTACCTGCTGCAAATGAACGGCATCGTCAAATCCTTCGGCGGCGTCAAGGCACTCAACGGCATCGACATCAAGGTGCGGGCCGGCGAATGCGTCGGCCTGTGCGGCGAGAACGGCGCCGGCAAATCGACGCTGATGAAAGTCCTTTCGGCGGTCTATCCCCACGGCACCTGGGAGGGTGAAATCGTCTGGGATGGCCAGCCGCTGAAGGCGCAATCCATCAGTGAAACCGAGGCCGCCGGGATCGTCATCATTCACCAGGAACTCACCCTCGTCCCCGACCTGTCGGTGGCGGAGAACATTTTCATGGGTCACGAACTGACCCTGCCCGGCGGGCGCATGAATTACCCGGCGATGATCCACCGCGCCGAAGCCCTGATGCGCGAACTGAAAGTGCCGGACATGAACGTTGCCCTGCCGGTTTCGCAATACGGCGGCGGCTATCAGCAACTGGTGGAGATCGCCAAGGCGCTGAACAAACAGGCGCGCCTGCTGATCCTCGACGAACCCTCTTCGGCCCTGACCCGCTCGGAAATCGAGGTCCTGCTCGACATCATTCGTGATCTCAAAGCCAAGGGCGTCGCCTGCGTCTACATCTCCCACAAACTCGATGAAGTCGCCGCCGTCTGCGACACCATCTCGGTGATCCGCGACGGCAAGCACATCGCAACCACGGCCATGGCTGACATGGACATACCCAGCATCATCACGCAGATGGTCGGCCGCGAGATGAGCAACCTCTACCCCACCGAACCCCACACCGTCGGCGAGGTGATTTTCGAGGCGCGCAATGTCACCTGCTACGACGTCGACAATCCCAAACGCAAGCGCGTGGACGACATCTCGTTCGTGCTCAAACGCGGGGAAATCCTCGGCATCGCCGGGCTGGTCGGGGCCGGGCGCACCGAACTGGTCTCGGCGCTGTTCGGCGCCTACCCGGGCCGTTACACCGGAGAAGTGTGGCTGGACGGTAAGCCCATCGACACCCGCACGCCGCTCAAATCCATCCGCGCGGGGCTGTGCATGGTTCCCGAGGACCGCAAGCGTCAGGGCATCATTCCAGACCTGGGCGTAGGTCAGAACATCACCCTCGCCGTGCTCGACACCTTCGCCCATCTGACCCGCATTGACGCCGAAGCCGAGCTGGGCAGCATCGACAAGGAGATCGCGCGCATGCACCTGAAGACCGCAAGCCCCTTTCTGCCGATCACCAGCCTGTCCGGCGGCAATCAGCAAAAAGCCGTACTGGCGAAAATGCTGCTGACCCAGCCGCGGGTATTGATTCTCGACGAACCCACCCGCGGTGTGGACGTCGGCGCCAAATACGAGATCTACAAACTGATGGGCGCGCTGGCGGCCAGCGGCGTGTCGATCATCATGGTGTCGTCGGAGCTGGCCGAAGTGCTCGGCGTCTCCGACCGGGTGCTGGTGATCGGCGAAGGCCAGTTGCGTGGGGACTTCATCAACGAAGGGCTGACCCAGGAACAGGTGCTGGCGGCCGCGCTCAGTCAGTCCGGTGATACTGCGCACAACAAAAACAATAACGACCGGCCAGGTGCTGTGGGAGACGCGCGTCAATGAATCAGCTCAAGCAACTGTTTACTCGCTACAAAATGCTCGCCCTGGTGATCGCCATCGCGGTCATCTGGCTGTTCTTCAGTTGGGAAACCGACGGGGGCTTTCTGACGCCGCGCAACCTGTCCAACCTGCTGCGGCAGATGTCGATTACCGGCATTCTGGCCTGCGGCATGGTGCTGGTGATCATCAGCGGCGAGATCGATCTGTCAGTGGGCTCGTTGCTCGGACTGCTCGGCGGCGTGGCGGCGATTCTCGACGTGGTCTACCACCTGCCGCTGCCGCTGAACCTGTGCATCGTCGCCGGCTGCGGGCTGTTGATCGGCCTCGCCAACGGCTGCATGACCGCGTACCTGCGCATCCCCTCGTTCATCGTCGGCCTGGGCGGCATGCTGGCGTTTCGCGGGATTCTGCTGGGGATCACCGGCGGCACCACCATCGCACCGGTGTCGCCGGAACTGGTCTACATCGGTCAGGGTTACCTGCCGCCGCTGGTGGGGGTCGTGCTCGGCGTGCTGCTCTTCGCGCTGACGCTGTTCCTGACCTGGCGCCAGCGCAGCAACCGCGCGCTGCATGGGCTGGCCGCCCATTCGCTGGTTCGGGATGTGGTGCGCGTGGCGGCGATAGGGGCCGTGCTTGCGGGCTTCGTCTACACCCTGAACAGCTATGACGGGATTCCGGTGCCGGTGTTGCTGCTATTGGTCTTGCTTGGGGTTTTCAGCTACATCACCAGCCAGACCGTGTTCGGCCGACGCATCTACTCGGTCGGCAGCAACATGGAGGCCACGCGCCTCTCCGGCATCAACGTGCAGGCGGTGAAGTTATGGATCTTCGGCATCATGGGCGTCATGTGCGCCCTCGCCGGCCTGGTCAACACTGCTCGCCTGGCCGCCGGTTCCCCGTCGGCGGGCAACATGGGTGAACTCGACGCCATCGCGGCCTGCTTCATTGGCGGCACCTCCATGCGCGGCGGCTCGGGCACCGTCTACGGCGCACTGCTCGGCGCCCTGGTCATCACCAGCCTCGACAACGGCATGTCCATGCTCGACGTCGACAGCTACTGGCAGATGATCGTCAAGGGCAGCATTCTGGTGCTGGCGGTGTGGGTGGATGTGAGTACACGGGCGGGACGGCGGTGACGATGGATCAGGTCAAGCCGCTGCCTTTTCAGTGCCTGAAATACCGCCTTCGCGAGCAAGGTGGAGCGCCACCAGAGTCGCTTCCACAAGTCCTGTATGCGACACGGGGCTTGGGTTGTACACGGACTCCCTGTACGAGGTTTGGAAACGGCTCAATACCTGCGTCTGATACGAAACCTGTAGGAGTGAGCTTGCTCGCGAAAAGGCCGCTACAGCCGCCGCAATTCCTGAGTCAGGAATACCGCATTCGCTAGCATCTCCCTCCAACATGTTGGCTATCTCCTGCCCCGACGCGGAGTGACGGCGTAACATACGGCCAACTACCCAATCACGAGGTTGCTATGACAGAACCATCGCCGAACCATCCGGAAGATCTGCCCAAGGCCCTCGCTGATCTCGCCATGGCCCAGGAACACGACAGGGCATTGACTGCCCAGATCGAGCAGGCGGTTAGCGAGGCCGACCAAGGTAAGTTCGCGAGTGATCAGTACGTCGCAGAAATGCGCGCACGGCGCTGGACGCGATAGTCCGTTCACCGCCCCTCCAGCAACTCCCCCGCCCGATCCAGCAACCCCAGCGGGTCGTCCGTCTTGTGAATGTCCACCGAGAGCATCTGCCGGAACTTGCGCGCGCCGGGGAAGCCGGTGCCCAGGCCCAGCACATGGCGGGTGATGTGGTGCATGGAGCCGCCTTCGCGAAGGTGCGCTTCCACATAGGGGCGCATCAGCCTGAGGGCTTCGGCGCGGGTGATCTGCGGGGCGTCGCTGCCAAACAGTTCGCGGTCCACGCCTGCCAGCAGGTAGGGGTTGTGGTACGCCTCGCGGCCGAGCATCACGCCGTCGAAAGTGGTTAGGTGTTCCTGGCACTGCTCCAGGGTCTTGATGCCGCCGTTGAGGATGATCTCCAGCTCGGGAAAATCCTGTTTCAGTTGCGCGGCGATGTCATAGCGCAGCGGCGGGATGTCACGGTTTTCCTTGGGCGACAGGCCTTCAAGAATGGCGATGCGGGCATGCACGGTGAAGCTGGTGCAGCCGGCGTCGCGCACGGTGCCGACGAACTCACACAGCTGGGCGTAACTGTCGCGACCGTTGATGCCGATGCGGTGCTTGACCGTCACCGGAATCGTCACGGCGTCGCGCATGGCCTTGACGCAATCGGCCACCAACTGCGGATGCCCCATCAACACCGCGCCGATCATGTTGTTCTGCACGCGATCGCTCGGGCAACCGACGTTGAGATTGACCTCATCGTAACCCGCTGCCTGAGCGAGACGCGCACTGGCGGCAAGGTCGGCCGGGTTGCTGCCGCCCAACTGCAACGCCAGCGGATGCTCCGTTTCGTCGTGGCGCAAGAAGCGCTCTGTGTCGCCGTGCAGCAATGCGCCGGTGGTGACCATCTCGGTGTAGAGCAACGCATTCTTCGACAGCAGACGCAGGAAGAAACGGCAGTGACGATCCGTCCAGTCCATCATCGGGGCCACGGAAAAACGCCGTGAGGGCTCGGACGGCAGGCGGTCGGTACGGGGTTCTGTGATAGGCAGCATGGGAGCAATAAGCAGATCGGGCAAAGAGGACGCGCATTCTAACAGCTCGCACGCCCGACTGAAGCCGCTCCTGCCGAAAACGCGCCCCTCTGCAGGCCGGCCGCATACGGCAATTAAGTAAGCAGCCACCAGAAAGTTATTACAACTTAACCGATGCAACACAGTCATAAACTTCACGACCTTCCTAAGCATTAGCACGCTAACAACCCGCTTTCAAACGCGCTTCCTAACACATCAATAGTCGCCACTTTAATTAAGTCACTTCCCGGAAGATAATTTGACGCCATAAATTCGTACCTCTGCCGCGCTACTGCTTTACAAACAAACTTATCTAAATAAAAACAGAAGTTGACGCCAACAAAATAAATGAACTTTATTTTAATCAAACACTGGCAAACTATTTTTAATGATATATAACAAGTAACAACCTGTACCCAAGATCGTACAAACATGACAACCCTTAAAGTTATCGGCCTATGGCTGCTGCCCCTGTGCGCCGTAACCACGGCGTTTGCCCAGCCCAGCGTGAACACTTCCGCGACGGTTGAACAACACAGGACGCTTAACCACCGGGACGTCGGCGGCATTGTGATCGGCCAGACCATGACCCTGGCAGGCCGGACGTTCTATGACAGTTTCGCCAATACCTGGCGTGAGAAAGATGAAGCGGAAACGTTCACCGTCACCATTACTGAACGACCCACTGCGCGCTTAGGCAGTCAGGTGTTCGTGGATTACGGTAATCGCCGGTTGTTTCAAATGTTCCTGCCACCCAACCGCACGCTTATTCCGGCCATTGCAGCCGACGCGGCCGGTCAGGTGTATCAGGCCATTCTTGATTATCAATTGGCACAATTCTTTGGCGACCCGGACATGGGACGAGACGAGCTATGAAAGCACTCACTATTAATCGCAGTTTAGGGGTTGTCGCCAGCCTCGCCTTGATGGCCGGCCTCTGCTCAGGCGTCCAGGCCAGCGAGTTGGCGTATGTGCCGAACAACCCGTCGTTTGGCGGCAATCCGTTGAACGGCCCGGTATTGCTCAATCAGGCCCAGGCGCAAAACCATTACGTCGAAAAGTCTTCATCGTCCGGCGCCTACGCCGGGCAGACCGCGCTGACCCAGTTCAACAGCATGTTGCAGAGCGCCATTCTCAGCCGGGTGTCTTCGGCAGTGACGTCCAGCATCGTCGGCGCCAACGGCCAACTGGTGCCGGGTACCGTCGAAACCACTGACTTCCGCATCGCGATCACCAACCTGCAAGGCGGCCTGCTGCAGATCGTCACGACCGACAAGAACACCGGCCAGACCACCCAGTTTCAAGTGAATCAACCGTAAGACCCGTCGTATCCGCTCCCCTGTACCACCCCACAACAATACCGAATAGGGAATATCACCATGCAAGCACGCAAATCCTTACTGTCTCTGGCCATCCTGTTTGCGGTATCCGGTGCGGCCATGGCCGACTCGAGCACCGTCAACACCACCCAGGCAGGTTCTGACAACGGACTGAACGTCGAGCAGCGCGGCGCCACCCAGTCCACTGTCACGGTCAATCAGAACGGCGGCCGTAACGGCGCAGGCGCTGTCAACCAGACTGCGACTTATAGCAACCTGACGATCAATCAGACCGGCTACTACAACGGCGCCAGCGCCAAACAGGCGGGGAACAACAACACCGGCTCGATCACTCAAAACGGTGGTGGCCCTCAGCCGCAGACCGCGAGACTGGATCAATCCGGGGGCTACAGCAAAGCGACGATTGATCAACAAGGCAACTACAGCACCGGCGCCTACGTCACCCAGGGCGGCGGCAATAACAACACCGCCAGCACCTCGCAATCCGGCAACAGCACGCGCGTCAGCGGGTCCATCACCCAGGACGGCAGCTATAACCTGGCGAGCGTTTCGCAGCAAAGCAATAACAACACCGTGAGCGGTAAAGTCACCCAGGCGGGCAACAGCAACACCGGGACTGTTTCGCAACAGAATAACTACCCGCTGGTGTCCGCTACCCTGCAGCAGAACGGCAACAATAACCTGGGCTCGATTCAGCAGACGGGCACTTCCTTCACCACAGCAAGCGCTCAGCAGCGCGGCGACTTCAACACCGTCTCGGTTTCCCAGACCGGCATATCGAAGAAGGCAGACGTGCAGCAGTTCGGCAACAACAACTACGCGTCCAGCACCCAGACCGGCCTCAACAACGAAGATACCTTGCTGCAAACCGGCAACAACAACCGAGCGATCTTGAGCCAGACCGGCGCCGGGACGTATCAGTCCGTCAACCTGATCGGCGTGACTCAATCCGGCAACAACATGGTCGCCAACGTCAGCCAGACCGGCGGCAGCGGCAACGTGGCAACGATCTACCAACACTAAGATGATGTACCCCGCCAGGGTCTGGCGGGGTTTTCTTGCGGGAAGAAAAAGAATGCGCGTCCGCCCCCTCATGTTGATCGTCACCGCCGTCATGCTGCTTGCCGGCTGCACCACGTCCCGGCCTGCCGCGACCATTTCCCCGGCCACGCTGTCGCCTGCAACCCAGAGCCTGCGTGACCTGACCCACCTGCCGCCGCCCGCGGGTCCCATCAGCGTCGCGGTGTACGGCCTGCGAGATCAGACCGGGCAGTACAAGCCGTCCCCCGACAGCTCGTTTTCCACCTCGGTGACCCAGGGCGCCGCGTCGCTGCTGATCAGCGCCCTGCGCGACTCACGCTGGTTCAAGCCGGTGGAGCGCGAAAACCTGCAGGACCTGCTCACCGAGCGCAAGATCATCCGCGCACTGGAGCAGCCCCAGGATCAGGCCCAGGTGCAACTGCCTGCGCTGCGGCCGGCGAACATGATCATCGAAGGCGCCATCGTCGCCTACGAAAGCAACGTGCGCACCGGCGGCATCGGCGTTCGATACCTAGGTGTCGGGCCGTCGGAGCTTTACCGCCAGGATCAGGTGACCGTCAACCTGAGGGCGGTGGACATCCGCACCGGTGACATCATCCAGAGCATCACCACCACCAAGACCATCTTCTCGATCCAGGTCGATTTCGGCATCTTCCGCTTCGTTTCCCTCAAGCACCTGCTGGAGGTCGAGACCGGCGTGTCGCGCAACGAACCCGTGCAGCAATGCGTGCGCGAAGCGATCGAAACGGCGCTGATCCACATGATTGCCCAAGGCGCGCGGGACGGCAGCTGGAACCTGAAAAACCCCGGTGACCTGAACAAACCGCTGCTGCAGAGCTATTTGCAGAGCTACGACGAACAGATGACTACCTTGCCGCTGGCTGATGCGGACAAGGACATCGTTGCCACAGGAGAGAAGAATGGAACGCAACGCTAAGGGATACGGCTGGCTCGCAGCCGCACTGCTGCTCACCGGCACGCTCGCCCACGCGCAGGATCTGGTGCGCGAAGCACGCTACGCCGACATCACCGTCGGCAACAGCGTCGCCACCATTTTGCAGATCGGCGCCTATAACAATGCTCGCGTTGATCAAAGCGGAACGCGACAGAATCAGGCTGTGAGTCAGACCGGCAGTCGCAACCAGGCGGTGGTCAACCAGAGCGGCGTCAACAATGCGATCACTGCACAGCAGAACGGCACGGCGAACACCGTGCAGGTCAGCCAGTCCGGCAACAGCAACCAGACCGGCGTAACACAGAACGGCACCGACAACGCCGCGAGCGTGGTTCAGACCGGCGCCTACAATCAGGCTTTCGTCGGGCAGTATGGTCAGGCCAACCAGGCCAGCGTCAGCCAGGCTGGATTCGGCGGCGCCGTCTCCATCAAGCAGTTCGGCGACCACATGAATGCCAGCGCGACCCAACGGTGATCTCGATGATGGACTTCACGCAACTGGTGGTGACGGTGGACGCCCAGCGCAGCGGCTCGACGGTGGTGATCCGCCCGCACCTTGAAACCCCCGCCCCGCTGACGCTGCAATACCGAATGACCGTCAGGCAGATCAGCGCCCAGGGCACTTCGGCGATCAATCAGGAGGGCGATCTGCAGAACGGCGTCGCGGCGAACAGCATCAGCCTGAGCCTGCCGGCCGAGGCAACGTGTCAGGTTCACCTCGAAGTCTTCGACCGGACCACTCTGATCAAATCGGTGGACAGCGACTGCAGTAACACGCCCGCCCGCTGATTCAGAAGGCGGCGGGTTTAGCAGGACTCGCCGCTCAGCGCCATCTACGCCGCCCAGTCCCCGACCGTCAGCGGATAAGATGCCAGACGCCGGGAACATCCCGGGCGGTCCGGGCTCCAACCAGTCTGGATCGAGTCTCCGCCCTCCTCGGGAACCGACAGACCATGACCCGCGCCGCCCTTTGAAAAGCTCGGATTGTCCGGATCATGGCTGACGCGCAGGTATGCCGTTTGCGCAAATGCAAGCGTCTAAACCCGCCTGTCTGTCGCGGTTTACGCCCTTGAGTGACCGGCGGCGCTCGGGTAATGTCAGCACACCCACAGGACAGAGCACGCTCATGACTTCCAAGCTGGAACAACTCAAGCAATTCACCACCGTCGTTGCCGACACAGGCGATTTCGCTGCCATCGAAAAACTGAAACCCGTCGACGCCACCACCAACCCTTCCCTCTTGCTCAAGGCCGCTTCCAGCGACAGCAACGCTGACCGCTTGAAAGAAGCGTTCACCGGCAGCAAGGGCGACATCAACGTTGCCAGCGACCGTTTCGCCGTCGCCATCGGCCGTGAAATTCTGAAAGTGGTCCCGGGCCGCGTTTCCACCGAAGTGGACGCACGCCTGTCGTTCGACACACAGGCTTGCATCGAGCGCGCCGACCGCATTGTCGGTTTGTACGAAGATTTCGGCATCGGCCGCGACCGCATCCTGATCAAGCTGGCGTCGACCTGGGAAGGCATCAAGGCCGCTGAAGTGCTGGAAAAGAAAGGCATCCAGTGCAACCTGACCCTGCTGTTCTCCTTCGCCCAGGCCCAGGCTTGTGCGGACGCCGGCGTGTTCCTGATCTCGCCATTCGTGGGTCGCATCTACGACTGGTACAAGAAAGCCGAAGGCAAAGACTACGTCGGTGCAGAAGATCCGGGCGTGCAGTCGGTGACCCGTATCTACAACTACTACAAAGCCAACGACTACAAGACCGTGGTCATGGGCGCCAGCTTTCGTAACCTAAGCCAGATCGAAGAACTGGCCGGTTGCGACCGTCTGACCATCAGCCCTGACCTGCTGCAGAAACTGGCAGAAGACAACGGCACGCTGGCCCAGAAGCTCAAGCCGGGCAACGGCGGCGAGCCCCGCGTGACCCTCAACGAAAGCCAGTTCCGCTGGGCTTCCAACGAGGACGCCATGGCCACCGAGAAACTGGCCGAAGGCATTCGCCAGTTCGCCCGTGACCAGGTAGCCCTGGAAAAGATGCTGTCGAACAAAGCGTAACGTTTCAGGCATGTAAAAAGGGCGGCACCTTCACAGGTGCCGCCCTTTTTTAATGCCTCGGTTCAGGACCGGGGCGTGTTACAGGTGTTGGTCATGGTCTACTGGTGTTCGAGCGCATTGACCAGATCACGGAAGGCTTCGCGGTTCGAGTCGTTCAAGCCCATCAGGATCTTGTGGGCCTCAAGCACCTTGGCCTTGACCACCTCTTCGCACTGATCCTGGCTCGGCAGGTCGCTCAGGGCTTCAGGCCGGGGAATCGGCCGACCGACGATGTTGAACACCTGATCGAAGCCCATGGACTGCAACAGCCGCGTGATGTCTTCGTGGGTGGTGACGACCGTCGGCAACAACCCGGCCTTCTGGCGCGAGAGGATCGACAGCTTGGCCAGCAGACCGAGGGTCGTGCTGTCGATGCTGCGGGTTTCGGTCAGATCGATGACCACCGTCGAGAAATTCATCGAGGTGAAGATCCGTTCAATTGTCGCATCCAACGCCGAGCACAGCGTCAGACGCACTTCACCCACAAACTTGAGGACGAATGTGCCGTCTTGCTCGGCGAACTGGATTCTACCGGTACTCATTAAAGGTTCCTGCTCAACACTAACAAGGCGATATCATCCGGCATCTCCCCTAGCGTGGCCAATCCAAACGTCTGGCGCAGACCATCCAGGCTGCCCCCCGCCGCCTTGACCAGTTCGGGCAAGTTGGCTTCTTTCTCTTTGAGTGTATCACCTGGCAGAAGGTCCAGAATGCCGTCGGACAGCAGCGTCAGACTAAAGGACTCAGGCAGATCGATGACGTGATCCGTGTAAGTCGCTTCGTTGAACAGCCCAACGGGCAGACCACGGCCCTCAAGGTAATGCGTGTCACCCGGGGTGTAGAACACCGGCAGCGGCAAATGGCCGCCGACGCTGTAGGTCAACTGCCCGGTTTCCTCGTCGATCACACCGCCCACCATCGTCACGTGCTTGCCCAGCTTGCAGCTGATGAGCCCGCGATTGATGTGGCCCAGCACGTCGGACGGCTTGAATTCCGGCAAACTGCCGCCGCGCTTTGATTCGAACAGCAGGCGCGTGGTCATGAATTTCAACAGCACGGTGATAAACGCAGACGATGCACCGTGGCCGGACACGTCCGCCAGATAGAACGCAACACGGCGCTCATCCACCCGGAAATAATCAACGAAATCGCCCGACAGGTACAGGGACGGGATGATCTCATGTTCGAATTCGAACGCGTCGATCGCCCAGGGGCTGGTGGGCAGCATGTTCATCTGCACCTGACGGCCCGCGTCCTGGTCTTCCTGCAGCAAGTGCAGGCTGGCCTCGAGTTCGCGGTTGGCGGTCTCCAGCTTCTGTCGGTATTCCTGGTTTTCGTGGAGAAGGCGTGCCCGATCCAGCGCACGTCGGACCGAGTGCTCAAGCACGGCGAGGTCTTCGAGGGGTTTGATCAGGTAATCGGCCGCGCCGAGGCGGAGTGCTTCGACGGCATCGCTCATGACGCCTGCGCCGGACACCACGATGACCGGGGTTTCCGGCGCAAGGCTGGTGACCTGACGAATCAGCTCGAGACCGCCTACCTGCGGCATGCGCAGATCGCAGATCAGCAGATCGGGCTTTTCCTGCTCGAAAGTCTGGAGACCCTGCAGGCCATTACCGGCTTGCAGAACGCTGAACCCACTGTCTTCCAAATAGGCCGCGAGACTCGCGCGCACTACTTCGTCGTCATCGATGATCAGCAGCGTGGCACTGGTTTTTTGCATGTGGGCAAACGGCGCCAGATTAGGTTGGCGTAGGCGGCTGGTTGCAGTCAGCCCGCGTACTGGATTCGCTTCTAGCCTCTCTGGCTCAGGTAGCGGACTTTTGGTCAAACGCTTCACATGACAGAGCTGCCCTTCAAGGCGCAGACGGTACTCCCATCCGCCTGGCGTTTCAAGCATGGCCCGGCTGCCGAGCGGCGTCTTTACATCGCAAATCACCCGGAGTTATAAGAACCGTTAAATCAGCAATCAAATCAAAGGATGTGACATGGGCCAGCTCGATCGCGATTACGAAGAAAAACGGGATTACATCCGCATGCGTGTGGATGCGGACATCAGCCTGATCTACGCCGGCCAGATTATCCCGGCGGTCTGCGTGGATTTATCCAGCTCCGGCATGCAAATACAGGCGCCCCGCTCGTTTCAGGTGGGCGACAAGATCAGCGTGACCATCGATTCCGAGCACGCGGCGCTCAAGGGCCTGGAGGCCGATACCGAGGTGGTCTGGATTGCGGACATGGACGGCGGCGAGCAGAAACTGGGCCTGACAATCCTGGCAATGAAGTGACGGCAGCGCGGAACTCCGTCACATTTTCGAAAAAGAGTGAAAATAAAAAGGCGACCATCAGGTCGCCTTTTTAGCATCGTTTTGCAGACCGGACGGATCAGAAATCGTCGACGACTTTGCCGTCCTTGACCTTGAACTCGCGGTTCTGCAGGTAAGCGTTGCGGATGAAGATGTACTTGTCGCCATTGATCAGCTTTTCAGCCGACAGCAGGCTGGCGCGGGTATCGACCAGGCTCACGCCCAGCGCGGTGTTGCGCGTCGGCACGTGGTCGATGTAGCGCCACGGCTGGGTGTAGGTGTCAGGGTATTTGGCGAATGCGTCACGCACGGTGCTAGGACCGAACAAGGGCAGCATCACGAACGGACCGCTGGCAACGCCCCAGTGACCAAGGGTCTGACCGAAGTCTTCATCGTTGCGCTGCAGGCCCATTTTGGTGCCGACGTCGAAGAAGCCGAGCAGGCCGAAAGTGGTGTTGAAGATCAGGCGAGCGGTATCGACGCCGGCCGCTGCGGGCTTGGCCTGCAGCACGTCGTTGGCAAAGTTGGTCACTTCGCCGACGTTTTTGAACATGTTGTGGATGCCGTCTTCAAGGAACTGCGGCGTAATGAACTCATAGCCCTGGGCGATGGGTTTCAGCGCGTAGGTGTCGACGGTGTCGTTGAAACGGAAAATTGCACGGTTAACGCCTTCCCACGGATCTTCTTCCGCGGCGTTTGCAGCCATCGGCGCCACGGCCAGGCTGGCCCACACGCACGTTCGAACCAGACGATTGATAAAGCCAGCACCGTTCTCGGGCATAGCTGAGACTCCCAGTCAAAGTAATGAAGCGGGCGCTACGCCCCAAACCAAAGGCGAGAGTATAAAGACTTCTGTGACTATTTACGTCGCCGAAATGGTCGGTGTTTTGTAGGGCAATAAACATCCCGGATCACTGTCATCCTTCGGTCATCGATTTGTCATGGCAATCCCTTAGCGTCAACGGCTTTGAGAGGGAATGCCATGCTCGCCCCGGTTGCCGTCGCTGCTCCGTCTTTCACCGCTGTATTGTTCGGACTCAGCGGATGCCTCGTCGACTTCGGCGCCCAGACGCGCACACTGCTTGCCAGCGACGGCAAGTCTCTCCGTTCCCAGGATGCTCAATCCTTTGCAGCACTGGCTCCCGGCGCGATCAACGCACTGAAGCATCTCAAGCAGCACGGCATCCCTTGCGCCTGGATCGATGAATACCCCTCCTCCATCACCGATCAGCTGTCTGCGCCACTGAACACCCTGATTTTGCCCACACCTACACCGACCAACCGCTGGCCTGCACCCGATGCGTGCTGGCAGGCGCTGATGACCCTTGGCGTTAATCAACTGGACGGCTGCGTGCTGGTCAGCGGCGATCCGCGCCTGCTCATGGCCGGAATGAATGCCGGGCTGTGGACGGTCGGGCTGGCGTCCTGTGGGCCGCTGTGCGGCTTGTCACCCGATCAATGGGAGGCGTTGAGCGATCTGGATCGCGAGCGCCGTCGGGGCCGAGCCACCCTCGAGCTGTATGCGGCCGGCGCACATTCAGTCATCGATCACTTGGGCGAGCTTGAGTCGTGTCTGGCGGATATCGCGCTACGCCGGAAGAAGTTGGAAAAGCCTTGATGTGACGGGCGTCATGCACAGCGGGCTGGAGTGGATTAGTCTAAGGCGGTCAGGACCTTTGCTTGCGCATTGCGGTCCATCGTGAGACCCATCACATTAAGGAAGACCCCATGTCCGTCAGTGACTTGCAACTACAACTCAACACTTTGCGCGAGCAACTTGAGCAGAATCCACAGCTGACTCTGGAGGAGCGCGGGAATCTGACCGAGGTCATGGAGCAGATCCAGGCCCAGATCGAACTCGAGACGGTCTCCCAGGACCCGAGCATTTCCGACGGCGTCAATCTGGCCGTCGAGCGATTTGAAGTCGACCACCCCACCATCGCCGGCACCCTGCGCAATGTGCTGGTAACGCTCGGCAGCATGGGGATCTGATTCAGGCGTCCGCTGGCCCACCTCATTGAAGCAGGCCGGCTTCAAAAGATTTTGTGTGCGGCGACGATCGCCTGCGTTGCCGAGAGGCACTGTAGGAGCGTGCTTGCCCGCGAATGCGGTGTTTCAGTCGACATCTTCGTTGCAGACCCGCCGCGTTCGCCAGCAAGCCAGCTCCTACGGATTGCGTGTGTGTGCGCTGAAGATTGCCTGGGTTGCTGAGAGCCACTGTAGGAGCGCGCTTGCCCGCGAATGCGGTGGGTCAGTCGACATCTTCGTTTCAGACCCGCCACGCTCGCCAGCAAGCCGGCTCTACGGGTTGTGTGTGAACCGACGATCGCCTGGGTTGCCGAGAGCCACTGTAGGAGCGCGCTTGCCCACGAATGCGGTGGGTCAGTCGACATCTTCGTTTCAGGCCCGCCGCGTTCGCCAGCAAGCCGGCTCCTGCAGATTTTGTGTGCGCTGAAGATTGCCTGTGTTGCCGAGAGCCACTGTAGGAGCGCGCTTGCCCGCGAATGTGGTGGGTCAGTCGACATCTTCGTTTCAGACCCACCGCGTTCGCCAGCAAGCCGGCTCCTGCACATGGGGCATCCTTGCTTCACTGCCGTGCGAGACGCCCGTTCTCAAGCGTCAGTGTTTCCGTGCTGCGGTACGGATTAATGTCCAGCCCGCCGCGGCGCACGTAGCGCGCATACACCGTCAGTTTCTCCGGCTTCAGCAAACGCTGCAGGTCCATGAAGATGCGTTCCACGCACTGCTCGTGGAAATCCGAATGCTGGCGGAAGCTGACGATGTACGCCAGAAAACTTGCGTGATCCAGCGCCGCGCCACGGTACTCCACCGCTACGCTGCCCCAGTCAGGCTGACTGGTCACCGGGCAGTTGGATTTGAGCAGATGGCTGTGCAACGCATCGTCCACCACTCGCGACTCATCGCAGCGCAGCAGTTCGGGTTGAGGGCGGTCGTAGCTTGAAATGCTCACGTCGAGGTCATCCACGCACACGCCCGGTACCGCGACGATACCTTCGGCCTCGATGTCCCTCAGGCTGCGAATGCGCACCCCAACCGCCTTGCCCGCAGCGGTCGACAGGTCTTTCTCCAGCGTGGCAATCAGCTCGGCCTCAGACGCAAACGCGGTCTGATTGAGCGAGTTCAGGTAGAGCTTGAACGATTTGGATTCGATGATATTGGCCGAGTCCGCCGGAATGCTGAACTCACCGATGGCCACCACGGGCTTGCCCGACGGCAGCAGCCACGACAGCTCATAACAATTCCAGAAATCGACACCCTGGTAAGGCAGCGTCTCGGCGGTCAGACCCAGCTCCGCCCACTTGGCAGCGCGTGGAATCGGGAATAGCAGAGACGGGGTGTACGTGGCGATGTATTCGCTGGACTTGCCCAGCGGCGAGTGTTCGGCTGCGGGATGCATGGCGGGACCTGAACCTGAAAAAAGCGGCTGTTAAAAACCAAGGCCGCGAAGTTTATCGGGTTCAGCCCGGGTTTTCAGCGTTTACTGACTGATCGCCACCTTGCCGACCATGCCCGCCTGGTAATGCCCGGGAATATTGCAAGCGAACTCAAGGCCAGTGGCGTCAGCGAACGTCCAGGTCAGTTCGGCGGTTTTACCCGGTTCCACCAGCACGCTGTTGGGGTCATCGTGCTTCATGCCCCCCGCGCCATGCTCCGTGGCTTGCTCCCCGCCGTGGGCCATCCCGTGATCCATGCCGGCCATATCGTGTTTCATGCCTGTCGGGGTGAGCATGCCGCTGGCCGTCATTTTCAGCATTTCCTCCTGGTGCGCCGCATGCATCGCCGCATCACCGAGGTTGAACTCATGCAGCAACCGGCCCTTGTTGACCAGCACGAACCGCACGGTTTCGCCCTTTTTCACGTCCAGCGATTTTGGCTCGAAGTAGATATCGCCCAGCGTCACTTCAACCGTACGGGTTGCCTGGGCAGCATCGGCCGGGTGACCGAACGCGAAATGCTCGCCGGGTGACGCCTGCGCCGAGAGGCTTGAGCCCAGCAGGAGGGCAATAGCGATATGACGGAACAACATGGGCCTCTCCTACTCGTAGCGCAGGGCGTGGGCCGGCTGGATCTGCGCGGCGCGGTAGGCAGGGTAGATTGTTGCCAGAAAGCTGAGGATGAACCCGGCACTGCAGATCAGCGCCACATCACTGCCCTCGAGTTTCGACGGAAGATTGCTGATGAAGTAAACATCCGACGTGAAGATGTGCTGGCCCGTCACCCGCTCGACCCAGCCAACGATCTGGCTGACGTTGATCGCGGCGATCACACCCAGCACGCCGCCGATGACAGTGCCGACGATGCCGATGACGGTGCCCTGCACCATGAAAATGGACATAATCTGCCCAGGAGTGGCGCCAATGGTGCGCAGGATCGCGATGTCGGCACCCTTGTCGTTCACCACCATGATCAGCGTGGCGATGATGTTGAAGGCCGCCACAGCGACGATCATCAGCAACAGCAGACCGATCATGGTCTTTTCCATTTTCATTGCACTGAACAGGCTGCCCTGGCTGTGGGTCCAGTCATCGGCCTTGTAATCCGCACCGAGCCCTGCGGCAATCGCCGTTGACACCTGCGGCGCGGCATACAGATCGGTTAGCGCCAGACGCACGCCTTGCACCTGATTAGGCTGCCAGCGCTGGATAACCGCGGCATCCGCGACGTTGACCAGCGCCATGGAACCGTCCAGTTCAGCGCCGACCTTGAAGACGCCCACTACCGTCAAACGCTGCAAACGCGGAGTAATGCCACCCGGGGCGCTGCTGATTTCCGGGACGATCAGCGTCAGTTTGTCGCCGACGTTCAGACGAAAGCGCCGGGCCGTGATCTCGCCGATCACCACACCAAACTCGCCCGCTTTCAAGTCCTGCAACCGGCCCTGCACAATGTGCTGGGTGACGATGGAGACCTTGGATTCCAGTGCCGGGTCGACGCCGTTGATTTGAATCGGCTGCATCGAGCCCTTGTACGACAGCATGCCGTCCATTTCAGTGAACGGCACGGCGGCCGTCACTTGCGGATCCTTTAGCGATGCTTTGGCAGCCGGCTGCCAGTCGTTCAGGGGCTTCACGCCGGAGATCACCGCGTGGGGGACCATGCCGAGGATCCGCGAACTCATTTCCTGCTGGAAACCGTTCATCACGGACAGCACCACGATCATCGCCAGCACACCCAGCGCCAGCCCGATCATCGAGGTCATGGAAATGAACGAGATGAAGTGGTTGCGACGCTTGGCCCGCGTGTAGCGCGTACCGATAAAGATGGATAACGGTCTGAACATTCGTGGAGCACCGTAACTAAGCAGCTGAAAGTAAAAAGCCGATGCCCGGAAGGCATCGGGTGTGCGGGTCAGGCTTCGACCAGACGGCCTTCTTCAAGACGCCACACGCGGTCCATCTGCCGGGCCAGCGTCATGTCGTGGGTCACCACCAGAAACGCGGTGCGCGACGACGTGCTGAGCTCCAGCATCAGGTCCTGAATGCCTTGTGCGGTGTGCGAATCGAGGTTGCCGGTGGGCTCGTCGAGCATCACCAGCCCCGGCTGGTTGACCAACGCGCGGGCAATGGCCACCCGTTGACGTTCGCCGCCGGACAACTCCGAGGGCTTGTGCGCCAGTCGATGCTTGAGCCCCACCCGCTCCAGCAGCGCGGTTGCACGCTGACGCGCTTCCGGAATCGGCGTCTTGCCGATCAGCAGCGGCATGCAGACGTTTTCCAGCGCGGTGAACTCGGCCAGCAAGTGGTGGAACTGATAAACGAAGCCCAGGGCACGATTGCGCAGCAGGCCGCGGGCTTTCTCGTTCAGCGCCGAAAGCTCTTCGCCGGCCAGCCAGACACTGCCTTCGGTGGGCGTGTCGAGGCCGCCGAGCAAGTTGAGCAAGGTACTTTTGCCCGACCCCGAACTGCCGACGATCGCCACGCGCTCGCCCGGGTGCAATTCCAGTTGCAGCCCCGACAGGACGACGACCGATTCCGGACCTTCCTCGTAGGATTTGCCCAGGTTGCGGCAGCTCAGTACAGCTTTATCACTCATGCCCGACTCACTCATAACGTAGCGCCTCCGCCGGCTGGGTGCGCGCAGCACGCCAGGCTGGATACAGGGTGGCGAGGAAACTCAGGACCAGCGCCGCGCCGCATACCAGCAGCACGTCCTGGGCCATCAATTGCGAAGGCAGATAGTCGATGAAGTAGACATCCGCATTGAGAAACTTGTGACCGATCAGGCCTTCCAGCGCCGAAATCGCCGAACTGACGTTGAGCGCCGCGAGAATCCCGACACCGGCGCCGATCAGCGTTCCGACCACACCGATGACCGTGCCCTGGACCATGAAGATGGCCATGATCTGGCCCGGCGTCGCGCCCAGCGTGCGTAGAATCGCGATGTCACCGCGCTTGTCGTTGACCACCATGACCAGCGTGGAAATGATATTGAACGCCGCGACCGCCACAATCAGCAACAGCAGCAGGCCGATGATGGATTTCTCCATGCCGATCGCCTGATACAGGTTGCCGTGGGTGCGGGTCCAGTCGCGGGAGTAATACTGATGCTCGCCGAGATTCTGGGCGATTTCGTACGCCGTGCGCGGCGCTTTGAACAGATCGGTGAACTTCAGGCGCAGGCCCTGCACCTGGTCAGGCTTCCAGCGGTGCAGCCGCGCCAGATCCTGCAGGTTGGTGACGCCCAGGTAGCCGTCCAGCTCGCCGGCGCCGACATGAAAGATGCCGACCACGGTGAAGCGCTTCATGCGAGGGAACATGCCGGCCGGGGTCACGGTGACTTCAGGGGACACGAAAGTGACTTTGTCGCCCATGCCGACACCGAGCTTGGTCGCGGCCTTGTCGCCGATCACCACGCCGAAACCACCCGCGACCAGATCGTCGAGGCTGCCCTGCTTCATGAAGCCGTCGATGATCGACACCTTGCGCTCCTGCGCCGGGTCGATGGCGTTGAGCAGGATCTTCTGCACGTTGCCGTTGTTGGTCAGCAGGCCTTGCATCTGGGTGAATGGCGCAACGGCTTCGACCTGTTTGTTCTGTTTGACGCGGGCGGCCAGGGCCTGCCAGTCATTGATCGGCTCGCCGGACTCGATGGTGGCGTGGGGCACCATGCCGAGCACGCGGGTGCGCATCTCATGGTCGAAGCCATTCATGACCGAAAGCACGACGATCATCACGACCACGCCCAGGGCGAGGCCGATCATCGACGTCAGGGAAATGAAGGAGACAAAATGATTACGGCGTTTTGCACGGGTGTAGCGCGTGCCGATGAATACAAAAAGAGGTCTGAACATTTAGGGGCTTGTTCGGAGGAATGGGAACGTCCTTGTGGCGGGCCTGGGCAAGCGGCTTTACACTCGAATCACCGCCGAATCATGCTCGGAAAGCTGAGCTATGATTTTGAGCAATCACTCTGACAACCGCCGCTACCATGGGTTCGCCATGCCGACACTAGATGAAGAAGAACGCCGCGAATACTACCGTATCGAGGACAGCGTCGCACTGGAAATTAACCGCATCGCCGGCCCCGGCACGGGAGATGATCCTGGCCATCACGACACTTCCACGCTCTTCGATCTGCTGAGCGAATTGCACGTCGCCGAGTTCGAATCCCAGCACCTGCTGCGCCAGCTGGATGATCGCGACCGCACCACCAACAGCTTCCTGCGGGCCATGAGCAAGCGCGTCGACCTGCTCGGCCAAGTGGTTGCGCACACTGCGCTGGGCAGGCTGGGCGCCCCGCAGCGCGTGATCATGTCCGAGGGCGGCCTGCAATTCGAGACCCCTCAACCCTTCCCGCCCGGCACCCTGTTGTCGGTGAAAATGGTGCTGATGCCCCAGGCTTCAGGGATGCTGCTGCGCGCCCGGGTCACGCAATGCCATGCCTTGACGGTGGGTGACTTTGACGTGGGCATGGAGTGGATCGACCTTACCGACGCCCAACGCCAACTGCTTGCCCGACACATCCTGCAACGACAAGCCGCACAGCGACGCCTGGCCCGCGAGCAGACCGATCCCGATGTAAATCAGAACTGAGCCCGACTTATCCAGCGCTATGCGTACCAAGGAGTGATTGTGACCATTATTTACGGCCACCGCGGCGCCAAGGGCGAAGCACCGGAAAACACCCTGACCAGCTTTCAGGAATGTTTCAAACACGGCGTCAAACGCTGCGAACTGGATCTGCATCTGTCCCGCGACGGCGAGCTGATGGTGATCCACGATCCGACGCTCAAACGCACCACCGACCGTCGCGGCAAGGTCGTCGAACACGATGCAGCCGACCTGGTGACTTACGACGCGCGCAAGGGCGGCCCTGGCTGGGTGCAGCCCTGCCCTATTCCTCGCCTGGAAGAGCTGTTTGAAAAATGCCCCTTCGATCACTGGCAGCTTGAAGTCAAAAGCGCGTCACGCACCCGCGCGGCGACGACCGTGCTGGCCATCCGCGAAATGGCTCAGCGCCACGGACTGCTGGATAAAGTGACGATCACGTCGAGCTCTCGGGAAGTGCTGCGTGCAGCCCTGGAGCTGACGCCGGACATTTCACGCGGGCTGGTGGCCGAATACGCCTGGCTTGACCCGCTGAAAGTGGCTCAAGGGTATGGCTGCGAGATACTTGCGCTGAACTGGACGCTGTGCACGCCAGAGCGCCTGAAGAAAGCGCAGAATCAGGGCCTGCATGTCTCGGTTTGGACCGTCAATGAGCCCGCGCTCATGCGCAGGCTCGCTGACTTCGGCGTTGACAGCCTGATTACAGACTTTCCCGGTTTGGCCAGCGCCACCCTTGGGAAGTACTGAAATCGGTCTCCCCGGCCGGCTCAGGCCACCGGCCGGAGCCGCTCAAAAAAGCCGGTTGAGGCCGTCGTATGCGGCTACCCGATAGGCCTCGGCCATGGTCGGGTAGTTGAACGTGGTGTTGACGAAGTACTTGAGGGTGTTCGCCTCGCCCGGCTGATTCATGATCGCCTGACCGATGTGCACGATCTCCGATGCCTGATCGCCGAAGCAGTGCACCCCAAGGATTTGCAGGGTTTCCCGGTGGAACAGGATTTTCAGCATGCCGACCGGCTCGTTGGAAATCTGCGCACGGGCCATGCTCTTGAAGAACGCCTTGCCCACTTCGTACGGTACTTTTGCGATGGTCAGGTCATGCTCGTTCTGACCGATCGAGCTGATCTCGGGGATGGTGTAGATCCCGGTCGGCACGTCGTTGACGAAGCGCCATGCGCCGTTGTCGACCGCGCTGCCCGACGCCGAACGACCCTGGTCATAAGCCGCGCTCGCCAGACTCGGCCAGCCGATCACGTCGCCGGCGCCATAAATGTTCGGCTGGCTGGTGCGGTAGGCTTCATCGACATCGATCTGCCCGCGACCGTTGGCCTTGATGCCGACGTTCTCCAGACCCAGCTTGTCAGTGTTGCCGGTACGGCCGTTACACCACAGCAAGGCGTCCGCCTTGACCTTCTTGCCGGACTTGAGGTGCAGGATCACACCGTTGTCCAGCCCTTCAACACGCTCGTATTCCTCGTTGTGGCGAACCATCACGTTGTTGTTGCTGAAGTGATAGCTCAGGCCCCGCGAGATTTCCGAGTCAAGGAAGCTCAGCAACTGGTCACGGTTGTCGATCAGTTCGATCTCGACCCCCAGGCCGCTGAAAATCGACGCGTATTCGCAGCCGATAACCCCGGCGCCATAAATGATCAGTTTGCGCGGGGTGTGACCGAGGCTGAGGATGGTGTCGCTGTCATAGATGCGCTTGTGGGAAAAGTCGATATCGGCCGGGCGATAAGGCCGCGAGCCGGTGGCGATGATGATCTGGTTGGCGACCAGTTTCTCCACGATTCCGGTGTTGCACACCACATCAATGCTGCGCTCATCGGCAAAGCTGCCGGTGCCGAAGAATACGTCGACACGATTGCGCGCGTAATACCCGGTGCGCGACGCCACTTGCTTGTTGATGACCCTCTCGGCGTTCTTCAAAACGTCCGGAAACGAAAACCAGCGCGGCTCGCCAATGGCGCGGAACATCGGGTTGGTGTTGAACTGGATGATCTGCTTGACCGAGTGACGCAGGGCCTTCGACGGGATCGTGCCCAAGTGGGTGCAGTTGCCGCCGACCTGCCGACGGCTGTCGACCATTGCCACCTTGCGCCCGGCCTTGGCGGCGTTCATCGCCGCGCCTTCACCCGCCGGGCCCGAACCCAACACCACCACGTCATAGTTGTAGACAGCCATGCGTACTCCTCAGAACTGGCCGAGGCACCACTCTGGTGCCTCCGGCTGAATCATGCCGCCGCGGGCAGCATGAAGGATCGAAACTCGCGGCGCAGTCTAGTCTCATCGAAGGGAAACGACCATTAACCCTTGGTCGCGCCCCTCGGCAGATTTGACTGCAACGCCGCAGGTCGAGTGCTGGAAACCTGACTCGGCTGCGCAATTGCTGCGGATGATAAATCCCTTGGGTGACGAATCCAAAAAAATCGCACCGCCCGGGCATCTGCCTTGCGCAACAGCTCCAGAAGTTTACTCAGCCAGATGCAGGAACAAGCGCTGCGCCAGCTCTTTGCCAATGGTGCTGCGATAAATGCTCACCACTTCTTTGTTGTCCCTGGCAGCCTTGAGCAGAGCCCGGTAACCCAACAGACGCTGCTCGGGAAGCTTCAGATGTGCCGCGGTGAACGCATCGGCGGCGGCGTCCTCGCTGGCGTAGTGAAAATGCGCCCACCACAACAGGCGGTCGTCCTTGTCGCGAATCGCATATTCCTGGACGAAATCGTTACGGCGGGCGCCCGACATGTTTTTCCGTCCGTCATAACGGGAGATGTTCACCTCTCGCTGCCGGTCCAGATAGCTAATGCGACTAGCCGTCGGCGGTTGACGCTTGATCATCTCGATGCGCAGTTGACGGCCTTGCTCACGGAGCCGGGCCTCCCCCGCCCGCAGTTCCGCGAGCAGTTCTTCCGGCGCTTGAGCACTGCTCTCGCCGGCGTGGGGTTCGTTCCCATAGACCTGCAGCTTCTGCGCAATCTCTCGAAGCTTGTCGGCTTTTTGCCCAAGAATGTCTTCCATGTCCTCGGGCTCGTTGGCGCGCCGCGATTGGCGTATGGCACTGGCGATGTCCGGTTCAACACGCTCCAGCAGAGCCTTTGAGCGCCGCACAAGCTCGGTCAGCGGCACAATACTGTCTCGACTGACAGCCTTGGGTCGCTGCGCCTCCAGTTCGACCCATTCGCCTTCGGCGTGCTGGTGATACGCGCCGATGACACGGTCACCGGTGGCGGCCTTGACTTCGACGACCTCTCCCAGTGCAGGCTCATCACCCTCGCGCAGGCGGCCGATCAACGTGCGCTGGCCTTGGGTCTTGATCACACGCTTGCGCGCCTGCTTCACCCTGGGGACATACTCGGGCAGTGTCTCTGCGGGCTCCTCGCTCTCGCGAATGAGATCCGAAAGCCGGTGCTCGGCGCGTTCGGAAATGGCTGACAGATCATCGAAGAACCGCTGGAAATGTTCGGTGATCATGGTCTCCGGCTCGCTTTCAAAAGCAGCAAGCGCAACCATCGACGCGCGGTCGTACTCGCGCAACGAACTTTCCAGCACGCAGATCTGCTCGGCGATCGGATAATCGTGCGGCTTCTCCAGTTCGGCCTGGGAGGTCAGCGCCCCGTGCAGGTCGTCGTCGTTGAGCAGGCGCTTGAAGGTGACCGCCTTATGGCCATCGATGATGGTTTCGGGCTTGAAGCACAACTCGAGGGACGACCACATACGGCTGGCCCGCCAGCCAATCACGGCAAACATGCGGTTGTTGTAGAACTCCAGCGCTTCAGTGCGCCAATAGCCTTCGCCGACTTTCGGAACGGCCCGCAGCCTGTGCCACAGGCCTTCCCTGACCAGTGACCATTTCACGCCGATCTCCTGCAGCACCAGCGACTTCTCGAACAGCGCCAGATAAAGCCCGACATTGTCGGCGGTGACCAGGTTCGCCAAAGCACGCATTTGCGCCAGGTCTGCCTTGGCCAGGGTCAGCATGTCACTCAACAGCACCCCCTCAAGCAGACAAATGCGCCGCGCAATGCCTTGCAGGTCTTTTGCGTAGACCTTGTCGCTGGTCCGGTCGGCCGGCCTGAGTTGCTGGTCGAGTTCGTTCTTGCGATCAATGATATCGATCACTTCGCGGATGTCGGTCTCCAGTGCTGAAATAACATCCTGATGCTGGTCGATCGGCAGACTGTCGAACCGGTTGTCGTTACTCACGATCCTGGTGTAAAGGTCATGCTGGCGCTTGAGCAGCTCGGCTTTTTGCGCATTGACACGCGTAAGACGGGCGGCGTTTTCCAGGGCCAGTTGCCGAGCGCTGCGTTTCGGGCCGCCCCCCTTGAGGCGCAGGGCGAGGTCCAGGCGCCAGCGCTCGCCGTCCCGAACAAGCCGAGGCCCTGGGCGGTCAACGTGCTGCGGGTCGATGATCAGCACTTCGTCGCCGACGCTTACCCGATAAACCGCGTCCTCCACCTGCGCGTACCAGACGCCGTCCGCCTCATAGAGGCCCCGGGTGCCGGGAGCGCTTGAAGGCTCACGCAGCGCGGGCTTCGGCACGATTTCGAAGGTCTGCAACGCGATCCTTTGCCTCATGCTCAGGTTCAGATCGGGCCGCGACCAGGAAAATTCGAGCTGCGCAGGGAGTCTTTCCGGCGCAATGGAGACCCTGCGTGCGATCTCGGGAGCCGACGTCGGCGACACTGCGAGGAGTTCAGCCAGATTCGGCCGGTCGAACTGCGGCACGTGACGAGGGCGTGGCAGCACACGACTGCCGATCACGTTGTGCAACAGCAGCATCGCCACGGTCAGCAGCATGTTGGCCGTGGACACTGCCCCATCGCTGGCGCGGGCGGCGCTGCCGGCGGACACCTGCGCTTGCGCCTCAGCCATCAGTTGCACCAGCCACAGCGCGGTACCGGCCGTCCCGGAAACGAAGGGCATGACCATGTCCAGCGCCAGCCAGCCGCCACGCTTGAGCAACGTCCAACGGCTCTCGGCATTGGAGGTCGACTGCCTGTCCGCCAGCTCGATCAACGCCGACGCATTGCCTTGGTAAAGCGCCACCAGCGGATCACCGGTCACCTCGTCCACGGTGAGTTGCGCAGGCGCGGGTGTTTCCAGGGGCGCGAACTCCGAGCCTTGTCCGAAACGCAGAATATGCGGCTGATCGAATCCGCCGTTGGCATACACCCGACGGGCGCGGTCGGTCATCCAGGTCAGCACTTCGTCACTCAGTTCGCCCGGTTCGACGAGGGCGGCGCGCAAGGCCGCCATTGAGCTGAATTCGGTCAGCGATTGCCGCGAAAGCGGTCGATAAAGCACCACCGGACCCTTGGCCGGGTCCAGGTCACCGATGACGAACATGTTCGTCACGACATCGGCCGAAGCCCCGCTTTCGGCGCGAAATCCCAACGGGCGCAACGTGGTGTCACGCAGTGCCGGTGGCCGTTGCTGCCGGGGCAGCATGAGCGCGGCGACGAGGCCATACGCCGTGGCGCAGAAATGCGCAGCGCTGCAAATCTTCTGCTCCAAAGCCTGAAGCGGCAATTGAGCGCGCAGTTGATCGATGTAAAGCGCCTGCCGCCGGGCTGACTCGCGGGTGTCGCTTATCAGCACACGCTCCACCAGCGCAGGGTAATAGCGCCCGATGTCGACCTGGCACACCAGCAATCTGAGGTAGTCGGCAGTGAACCACCCAGGCATTGGCTTGCGGTCCCGATGCACCACGTGCAAGGCACCGGCCGGCTGGCCCGAAAGATTCTCCAGCGCGAATTCGGCGACGCTCATGCGCATCGGTTCTACAGAGCCGGAGGTGATGACTTCTCCACCGTGTGGTATGGCCACAGCGATCACCTGGCTGATCACCACCTCCAGATCGGCGACCAACACGTCAGTGGCCTCTGGATGGTCGGCCAGCAGTGCTTGCTGCAGTTGCTGGCGCGCGTAGTCCAGCAGCGGTGGCAAGCCCTCGTTGAAGGTCTTGCCGCCGGACCTCGCCTGGGCGCCGGCCAACGCAATCATCCGGCGGCTGAAATCCAGGCGATCGTCGACACTGGCGTTGCGCAGCCACTGCGGAAGCTTTTCCGTGCTTTGCGGGCCGGGAACCAAGGGCAGCAGGACGGTCGAGACGTCCGTGCTCGCGGCCACGCGACGTTCCATCTCGGCGAAATCCTGCGCGGTAGCATGATCCAGGCCGGCCAGGTTCCACAGCTGTTGCTCCAACACGGCGCCGGACAATGCATCGAATATGTCCTCGCCGGGCTCGCGCAGCATCCAGTCCACAGGATCAGCCGATGATTCGGGCCTGTCCAAGCTCGACAGGAGATCAGCCAGGGAAGCATGCCTGATGATGACGCCCGGCGACTGCCAGCTGAAAAACACTTCAGCGCCGCGCCATATACCGGTCGCCGCCAGAACGGGCAGACCGACCTCCTGCAGCGAATCATCATGCCGGCGATAGGGGATGCAGGCGCGAATCACGTCATCCGGCCAGGTGTTGTCAATGTGCAGCATGAAATCGCGCTGAGTCTTGTCGGCAAAACCTGCAATGCCGCGCAGAAATTCCCGCTCATCGTTCTTCAGGGTCTGACTGTTCGCCACAGCTGTCGAAAAGTCCTGCCTGAGTGCATCGGACAAACGCGACCAAGGGCTCTGACCGCCTGCCACTGGCGCTCCCCAAAAGGCGACCAGCGCTTTCTGGAAAGCCTCGTCCAGCCCCAGTGCGACGGTGTCCACCAGAACGTTCAGTGTGTCGAAATCGATTGGCGTGGCCGGCGCACCCGAAACCTCGGGGTGCAGTACAAGCGTGTGGGCCGCTGACGTCCAGCGCGGGGTCTTGCCGGTCAGGAAGGCCTGCTGAACGTTTCTGAGCAGGGTGTCGGCGCGCTGACCGTCGTCAGGGGTTGTGCGAGTGATGACGGCTGTCCGAGGGTCGATTTGAAGGTCGGGGAAATGCAGTTGCAGCGCGGCGCGCAGTTGAGCAAGGGTTACATCGGCCAACGTTGGACGTCGGGAAAAAACTTCGATCAGGTCAATATTCAGGCGCATATGCCAGTTAACTCGTGCAATTGGATGAGAAACACTCAACGACCCTTAGGGCATTGAGCGCATTTGCGGCGAGTTAAATCGGGAACGGGCCCATCGGTGGGATACATAGATATTGTTTTTACACGGCCGCAGCGGGAAGTTGGTGGTCAATGCGCAGGGTGTTCTGATTGCCAACCGCCAGCTTTACACATATCGTTACAAAACTGCTGCGCCTTGGGTCAAGCGCGGGCGCCGCAGCAGAGGACGCATAAATACAACGGATCCCCCCAGCTAGACAGCTTAAGTGAGTAATTCCTGATGGCCTCCAACACGGGCAAAGGCAAGGCGATATTTCGCGTTGTCAGCGGCAACTTCCTTGAAATGTTTGACTTCATGGTCTATGGCTTCTACGCCACTGCCATCGCCAAAACCTTCTTCCCTGCCGACAGTGAATTCGCATCGTTGATGCTGTCGCTGGCGACCTTCGGGGCCGGCTTCCTTATGCGCCCGCTGGGTGCCATCTTCCTCGGCGCCTACATCGACCATCACGGCCGGAAAAAAGGCCTGGTCATTACCTTGGCGATGATGGCCATGGGCACGGTGCTGATTGCCTGCGTGCCGGGTTACGCGACCCTGGGCGTCGCGGCGCCGGTGCTGGTGCTGATCGGGCGCCTGTTGCAGGGCTTCTCGGCCGGCGTCGAACTGGGCGGTGTCTCGGTTTATCTGGCGGAGATTTCAACGCCGGGCCGCAAGGGTTTCTTCGTCAGCTGGCAGTCGGCTAGCCAACAGGCCGCGGTGGTTTTCGCCGGCCTGCTGGGCGTCGGTCTGAACCATTGGTTGAGCCCGGAAGACATGGGCCAATGGGGCTGGCGTGTGCCGTTCCTGATTGGCTGTCTGATCGTTCCGGCGATCTTCGTGATCCGCCGTTCGCTTGAAGAAACCCCCGAGTTCGAAGCCCGCGCGCAGCATCACCGCCCAAGCCTGGGAGAAGTGGTCAAGTCGATCGGTCAGAACTTCGGCCTTGTCATCGCCGGCATGGCGCTGGTGGTCATGACCACCGTGTCGTTCTACCTGATCACCGCCTACACCCCGACCTTCGGCAAAAACGAGCTGCACCTGTCTGATCTGGACAGCTTGCTGGTGACCGTCTGCGTCGGTATTTCGAACTTCATCTGGCTGCCAGTGATGGGCGCGCTGTCGGACCGGATCGGCCGCAAACCGCTGCTGCTGGCGGCGACCATTCTGGCAATCATCACGGCGTACCCTGCCCTGTCCTGGCTGACCGCCAACCCGAGCTTCGGCAATCTGCTGATGGTCGAGCTGTGGTTGTCGTTCCTGTACGGTTCGTACAACGGCGCGATGGTGGTTTCCCTGACCGAAATCATGCCGGTCGAAGTGCGCACTACCGGCTTCTCCCTGGCCTACAGCCTGGCGACCGCGACGTTCGGCGGCTTCACGCCGGCGGCCTGTACCTACCTGATCCACGTGCTGGACAACAAAGCGGCACCGGGCATCTGGCTGAGCGGCGCTGCGGTGATGGGCCTGATCGCCACGCTGGTGCTGTTCCGCAAGGGTCAGACGCGGATTGAGGGCGTGACGGCGGTGAGCTGATCGCAGAGAGCTGCAAGCTGCAAGCTGCAAGCTGCAAGCTGCAAGCTGCAAGCTGCAAGTAAAACAAAGACGCCCCGACTGGTTCGGGGCGTCTTTGTTTCGGCAGGGCATCGACGCCAACTGTAGGAGCGCGCTTGCCCGCGATGGCGGTGGGTCAGTCAAAGTATCCAGCGGCTGACACGCCCCGATCGCGGGCAAGCGCGCTCCTACAGGTGATCGGTGCTGAATCCGGAAGCCGCGTCAGGTCAGGACCTGTAGGAGCCGGCTTGCTGGCGAATGCGTCGGGGCAGCGCGAGCAATAGTGGATGACACTCCGCCCTCGCCAGCAAGCCGGCTCCCACAGGATGACCGCCCATTGCCAGGTCTTACGCCTGGCAGAAAGACCAACAAAAACGCCCCGAACCAGTCGGGGCGTTTCTTTTTGCTTCGCGGTTCAGCTTGCGGCTTGCCGCTTACGGCTTACCGCTTACCGCTGCTTTCAACCTACTTCGGGAAGGCTGGCGGGTTGACCCCGGTCATTTCTTCCATCACGCGAACGACCTGGCAGCTGTAGCCGAACTCGTTGTCGTACCAGACGTACAGCACAACGCGGTTATCCATGGCGATGGTCGCTTCGGCATCTACCACACCGGCGTAACGCGAGCCAACGAAGTCGGTGGAGACCACTTCCAGGGAGTTCACGAAGTCGATCTGTTTGTGCAGATCCGAATACAGCGCAGTGTGGCGCAGGTATTCGTTCATCTCTTCGCGGGTGGTCGCAGTACCCAGATTCAGGTTGAGGATGGCCATGGACACGTTTGGCGTTGGAACGCGGATCGCGTTACCGGTCAGCTTGCCGGCCAGCTCGGGCAATGCCTTCGCCGCTGCAGTGGCCGCGCCGGTTTCGGTGATGACCATGTTCAGCGCGGCGCTGCGGCCACGGCGATCGCCCTTGTGGAAGTTGTCGATCAGGTTCTGGTCGTTGGTGTACGAGTGAACCGTTTCAACGTGACCATTGACGATGCCGAACTTGTCATTGACCGCCTTGAGCACCGGCACGATGGCGTTGGTGGTGCAGGACGCCGCCGAGATGATCTTGTCATCAGCGGTGATCTGCTGATGGTTGATGCCGTGAACGATGTTCTTCAGTTTGCCCTTGCCCGGCGCGGTCAGAACCACGCGGTCGATGCCTGGGCATTGCAGGTGCTGGCCCAGGCCCTCGGCATCACGCCACACACCGGTGTTGTCGACCAGCAGCGCGTCCTTGATACCGTACTGGGTGTAATCCACTTCGGCCGGGTTCTTGGCGTAGATCACCTGAATCAGGTTGCCGTTGGCGCAAATGGTGTTGTTGGCTTCATCAATGGTGATGGTGCCGTCGAAAGGACCGTGGACCGAGTCACGGCGCAGCAGGCTCGCGCGCTTGACCAGATCGTTTTCAGCGCCTTTGCGGACCACGATGGCGCGCAGACGCAGGCCGTCGCCGCCACCGGTTTTTTCGATCAGGATGCGCGCCAGCAGACGACCGATGCGACCGAAGCCATACAGTACGACGTCAGTGCCCTTGCGCTCGCCGGAGTTCTGCTGGCCGATGACTTCGGCCATTTCTTCGCGGACGAACTCTTCGGCGGTGCGGCCATTGCCTTCGGCCTTGAACTTAACGGCCAGCTTGCCCAGGTCCACCGAAGCGGCGCCCAGTTTGAGCTCGCTCATGGCTTTGACGAGGGGGAACGTCTCGTGTACGGACAACTCGCTGGCGTCAGCCTGGCGGTGACGCGCAAAGCGGTGTGCTTTGAGAATCGCAATGACTGAACGGTTGATCAGGCTGCGGCCATAGATCGAACTCACCACATTATTATTGCGGTAGAGCTGACCGATAAGCGGGATCATCGCCTCGGCGAGGGCTTCACGATCGATCCATTCACCAAGACACTGGTCGGGCTTCTGAGTCACGGGAACCTTCCACATGTAGGGGCTGAAAAAAGGGACTACATTATGCACAGGCCTTTGTTTATGAGCAATCCAGACTTTTCACGACCTGGAGCACTACATAATTTCCGGCGCACAAAACTGACAGCGTCTCTGCGGATTAGTTACACTCCCCGGCTTTGCCGCAACGCCTGGAGCTTTAACTTCCGTGCCCGTTCTGCGCCTTCCGATTCTGCCTGCTGCAGCAGGCAAACAACATTGGGGTAACCTCCCCGGTGCCGCCCTGAGTCTCGCCATCGCCGAGGCTGCCAGCGCCGCGAAACGCTTCACCCTGCTGCTTACCGCAGACAGCCAGAGCGCCGAGCGACTGGAACAGGAACTGAAGTTTTTTGCCCCTGATCTCCCGGTCTTGCATTTCCCCGATTGGGAAACCCTGCCCTACGATCTGTTCTCGCCCCATCAGGACATTATCTCCCAGCGCATTGCCAGCCTTTACCGGCTGCCGGAGCTGGTGCACGGCGTGCTGGTGGTGCCGATCACCACCGCCCTGCACCGTCTGGCGCCGACCAGTTTCCTGCTGGGCAGCAGCCTGGTCCTCGACGTCGGCCAGAAGCTCGACGTCGACGCCATGCGCACCCGCCTTGAAGCCAGCGGCTATCGCTATGTCGACACGGTGTATGAGCATGGCGAGTTCACCGTACGTGGCGCGCTGATCGACCTGTTCCCGATGGGCAGCAAACTGCCTTACCGCATCGACCTGTTCGATGACGAGATCGAAACCCTGCGCACCTTCGAGCCGGAAACCCAGCGCTCCATCGACAAGGTCGATTCGGTGCGTCTGTTGCCGGCGAAGGAATTCCCGCTGCAGAAGGAAGCGGTGACGCGCTTCAAGGCGCGCTTCCGCGAACGCTTCGATGTCGACTTCCGCCGCAGCCCGATTTTCCAGGACTTGAACAGCGGCATCACGCCGGCCGGGATCGAGTACTACATTCCGTTGTTCTTCGAAGAAACCTCGACGCTGTTCGACTACCTGCCCCAGGACACCCAGGTGTTCTCGATGCCAGGGATCGAAGCGGCGGCCGAGACATTCTGGAAGGACGTGCGCAATCGCTACGAAGAACGCCGTGTCGACCCGGAGCGCCCGCTGCTGCCACCGGCCGAGCTGTTCCTGCCAGTCGACGACTGTTTCGCCCGCCTGAAGAACTGGCCCCGCGTGGTTGCCAGCCAGGACGATGTCGAGAGCGGCGTTGGCCGTGAGCGGTTCCCGGCGCAGGTGCTGCCGGATCTGGCCATCGAATCCAAAGCGAGCCAGCCGCTGGCGGCGCTGTCGAAGTTCCTCGGCGAGTTTCCCGGACGCGTGCTGTTTACTGCTGAGTCGGCCGGTCGCCGCGAAGTGCTGCTGGAACTGCTCGAACGCCTGAAGCTGCGCCCGAAAACCCTGGACAGCTGGCAAGAGTTCGTCGACAGCAAGGAGCGCCTGGCGATCACCATCGCGCCGCTGGATGAAGGCCTGGTGCTGGAAGATCCGGCGTTGGCGCTGGTGGCGGAAAGCCCGCTGTTCGGTCAGCGGGTCATGCAGCGTCGTCGCCGCGACAAGCGCGCCGACAGCCACGCCAGCGACGCGGTGATCAAGAACCTGGCCGAGCTGCGTGAAGGCGCGCCGGTGGTGCACATCGATCACGGTGTCGGCCGTTATCTCGGGCTGGCAACGCTGGAAGTCGAGAATCAGGTCGCCGAGTTCCTCATGCTGGCCTACGCCGAAGAGGCCAAGCTCTACGTGCCAGTGGCCAACCTGCACCTGATCGCCCGCTACACTGGCAGCGATGACGAGCTCGCGCCTCTGCACCGTCTGGGTTCCGAAGCCTGGCAGAAAGCCAAGCGCAAGGCTGCCGAACAGGTGCGCGATGTGGCCGCCGAGCTGCTCGACATCTATGCCCGCCGCGCGGCCCGCGAAGGGTATGCCTTCGCCGATCCGAAACTGGACTACGACACCTTCAGCGCCGGCTTCCCGTTCGAAGAAACCCCGGACCAGCAGACCACCATCGAAGCCGTGCGCGCCGACATGCTCGCGCCCAAGCCCATGGACCGTCTGGTCTGTGGCGACGTCGGTTTCGGCAAGACCGAAGTGGCCATGCGCGCGGCATTCATCGCTGTACACGGCGGTCGCCAAGTGGCGATTCTGGTGCCGACCACCCTCCTCGCTCAGCAGCACTACAACAGTTTCCGCGACCGCTTCGCTGACTGGCCGGTGACGGTTGAGGTGATGAGCCGCTTCAAATCGGCAAAAGAGATCAACGCCGCCGTGGCCGATCTGGCCGAGGGCAAGATCGACATCGTCATCGGCACCCACAAGTTGCTGCAGGACGACGTCAAGATCAAAAACCTGGGGCTGGTGATCATCGACGAAGAGCACCGCTTCGGTGTGCGTCAGAAGGAACAGCTCAAGGCCCTGCGCAGCGAGGTCGACATCCTGACCCTCACCGCGACGCCGATCCCGCGGACCCTGAACATGGCCGTGGCGGGCATGCGTGACTTGTCCATCATCGCCACGCCGCCAGCCCGTCGTCTGTCGGTACGCACCTTCGTCATGGAGCAGAACAAGCCGACGGTCAAAGAGGCGTTGCTGCGTGAATTGCTGCGCGGCGGTCAGGTGTACTACCTGCACAACGATGTGAAGACCATCGAGAAATGCGCGGCGGACCTGGCCGAACTGGTGCCGGAAGCGCGCATCGGCATCGGCCACGGACAGATGCACGAACGTGATCTCGAACAGGTGATGAGCGACTTCTACCACAAGCGCTTCAACGTGCTGATCGCCTCGACCATCATCGAGACCGGCATCGACGTGCCGAGCGCCAACACCATCATCATCGAGCGCGCCGACAAATTCGGTCTGGCCCAGCTGCACCAGTTGCGCGGCCGGGTCGGGCGCAGTCACCACCAGGCCTACGCCTACCTGCTGACGCCGCCACGCAAGCAGATTACCCCCGATGCCGAGAAGCGTCTGGAGGCGATCGCCAACACCCAGGACCTCGGTGCGGGCTTCGTGCTCGCCACCAATGACCTCGAAATCCGTGGCGCCGGCGAGCTGCTCGGCGATGGCCAGAGCGGGCAGATTCAGGCGGTGGGTTTCACCCTGTACATGGAAATGCTCGAACGCGCGGTGAAGTCGATCCGCAAGGGCGAGCAGCCTAACCTCGACCAGCCGCTGGGTGGGGGTCCCGAGGTCAATCTGCGGGTGCCGGGATTGATTCCGGAAGCCTATCTGCCGGACGTTCATACGCGCCTGATTCTGTACAAGCGCATCGCCAACGCCGCCGACGAAGAGGGTCTGAAGGACCTGCAGGTCGAAATGATCGATCGCTTCGGTCTGTTGCCCGAGCCCACCAAGAATCTGGTGCGCCTGACTTCGCTGAAGCTGAAGGCCGAGCAACTGGGTATCAAGAAAGTCGACGCCGGCCCCCAGGGTGGACGCATCGAATTCGCGGCGGAGACCCCGGTTGACCCACTGACGCTGATCAAGCTGATCCAGAGCCAGCCCAAACGCTACAAGTTCGAAGGCGCCACGCTGTTCAAATTCATGGTGCCGATGGAGCGCCCCGAGGAACGCTTCGCCACGCTGGAGGCGCTGTTCGAGCGCTTGACCCCACCGCCTTCCAAAAAATCGGCTTAAGGATTCACCATGGGTTTGATCCGCTCCTTCACCCTGCTGCTGGTGCTGTTCGCGCCAGCGGCCTTCGCCGATGGCGCCTATCAGGTGGAACTGATCCTTTTCCGCCAGAACGGCGAGCCGGCGGCGACCAATCAACCCGCTCCGGAAGACTGGGCCGCCGGGGCGCAACAGCTGGGCGCGGACAGCCAGACGCCGACAGCGCTGGACGGTCTGGCGAACAAGCTGGAATCAAGCGACGGCTATAAAGTGCTGCTGCACAAAGCCTGGCAACAGGACCTCAGCGCCACGCCTAGCAAGGTGGCGATCAGCGACGGCCAGGAGCAATTCGGCCACTTCCCCATCGAGGGCACGGTGAGCCTGGGGCTGGCGCGCTTTACCGACATCGACGCGAACTTCTGGGTCAACCAGTTGGACAGCCACGGCGTGCTGGTGACCAGCGAGCGCATGCGTCAGGCGACCCGGGTCAGAAACGGAGAACTTACTTACATGGACAACGGAAGCCTCGCCATGCTGATCAAGGTTTCTCCCGTCCAGCCACCCCGTTGACGCAGGCCTAGACGTGGCGTCCAACCTGGAAAAAGCCCTCGCCCTGCCGTGGGAACCGCTGTTCAAAACGCAATCCGTCGAGCGCGGTCTGGAGTACGCGCGGCAGCAGCGCGTGATGCTCGAACACTTGAGCGGAGATGTCGTGCGCACGGTTTGCCGGGGCTCAAGCCTGGAGATCTACACCCAGACGCTGTTGTTCAAGGACCCGGAGCGCACGCGCAATTTCATCGTCGGCAAATGCACCTGCCCGGTCAGAAACAACTGCAAGCACTGTGCGGCGGCGCTGTTCTTTTTGCAGGACCCGGAAAACAGCCCCGGGATTCTTGCAGCGGTCGACGGCGAAGCGGTCGCCCGCAGGCCGAAAGTCGTCGAGCAAAAACCCAAGTTGCCCGAGCGCCTGGAAAAGAACATCAAACCCGAGCCACGGCTGATACTCGCCAGCTTCGAATACAGCGCCTACGAGCCCCGTAACGGCAAGATGCAGCGGCACATCCAGCACCGCGCGGCCCTGGCGTTCCGCTACCGCGAATCCTACGTGTCCGGCGTGCCCGCTCCCGGCCGTGGCGGCGACATCCTCTGGCACCTGCCGGACGAAATATTGCGCACGCGCCGCCATCCGGAGCGTGAAGGCGAGTACCGCAAGCAGCTGCAGGAGCTGGGCTTTCGCATCGCCACCCGGCAGAGCAAGGCGCTGCCGGACAGTGCCGGCGAGATGTTCGAACTGGCCACCGACAAGGCCTGGCTGAGCTTCATTCTCGACGAGTTGCCCCGGCTGCGCGCCGAAGGCTGGCAGATCGAAATGAGCGAAGACTTCGGCTTCGACGTCACGCCGGTGGACGACTGGTATGCCGTGGTCGACGACGAGCCGGAGCGCGACTGGTTCGATCTGGAGCTGGGGATCATCGTCAACGGCGAGCGGCTGAGCCTGCTGCCGATCCTGATCAACCTGCTGCGCACGCACCCGGAGTTGATGACCGCCAGCGGCATCGCCAAGCGTCGGGACGACGAGCAGTTGTTGGTTCAGCTCAACCATTTCACCCAGCGCGGCGGCGTGCCGATTCAGGTCGCGCTGCCTTATGGGCGGCTGAAACCGGTGCTGGCGACCCTGGGCGATTTCTACTGGCGCGAGGACGGCAACAACGCCATTCGCCTGAACACCGCCGATGCTGCACGGCTGCGGCAGCTGGATGACCTGCCGCTGGTGTGGCAGGGCGGCGACCGGCTGCGGCAGTTCTCCGAACGACTGGTGAACATCAAGGATGTGCGCGGCGAGGTGCCGGTAGGCCTGAATGCGACGTTGCGGCCTTATCAGCTGGAAGGCCTGAGCTGGATGCAAGCGTTGCGCGAGCTGGAGGTCGGCGGCGTGCTCGCCGATGACATGGGCCTGGGCAAGACCCTGCAAACCCTGGCGCACCTGCTGCTGGAGAAACAGGCCGGGCGTCTCGACCGGCCGGCGCTGGTGGTGATGCCCACCAGCCTGATCCCCAACTGGGTGGATGAGGCGAAGCACTTCACGCCGCAACTGAAGGTGCTGGCGTTGTTTGGCACCCAGCGGCATCAGGATTTCAAGCGCCTGCAGGATTACGACCTGATCCTGACCACCTACGCCCTGCTGCCCCGTGATGTCGAGGTGCTCAGCCAGCAACTGCTGCATGTGCTGGTGCTCGATGAAGCGCAATACATCAAGAACCCCAACAGCAAAGCGGCGCAGGCCGCGCGTCAGTTGAATGCCCGCCAGCGTCTGTGCCTGAGCGGCACGCCGCTGGAAAACCACCTGGGCGAGCTGTGGTCGCTGTTCCATTTCCTGATGCCCGGCTGGCTGGGGGATGCCAAGCAGTTCAACAGCAATTACCGCACGCCGATCGAGAAGTTCGGCAATGAGCAGCGCCTGGAGCACCTCAACGCGCGGATCAAGCCGTTCCTGCTGCGCCGGACCAAGGAACAGGTGGCCACCGAGCTGCCGCCGAAGACCGAGATCGTCCATTGGGTCGAACTCAACGACACTCAGCGCGATGTGTACGAGACCATGCGTCTGGCGATGGACAAGAAGGTGCGCGACGAGATCACCCGTAAGGGCGTGGGCCGCAGCCAGATCATCATTCTTGAAGCGCTGCTCAAGCTGCGTCAGGTTTGCTGTGATCTGCGACTGGTGAACAGTGCGCCGGTCAATCCGCGGCAGTCGAGTTCGGCCAAGCTCGACAGTCTGATGGAGATGCTGGAGGAGTTGTTTGCGGAGAATCGCAAAATTCTGTTGTTCTCGCAGTTCACGTCGATGCTGGAGTTGATCGAGGCGGAGTTGAAGCAGCGCGGGATCGCGTATTCGCTGCTGACCGGGAAGACCAAGGATCGGCGGGTGCCGGTGCAGGATTTCCAGAGCGGCAAGCATTCGATTTTTCTGATCAGTTTGAAGGCAGGCGGCACGGGGTTGAATCTGACGGCGGCCGATACGGTGATTCACTACGATCCGTGGTGGAACCCTGCGGCGGAGAATCAGGCGACGGATCGAGCGTATCGGATTGGTCAGGATAAGCCGGTGTTCGTGTACAAGATGATTGCGCGGGGGACGGTGGAGGAGAAGATTCAGCATTTGCAGCAGGAGAAGGCGGCGCTGGCGGCGGGTGTGCTGGATGGGCGCAAGGCCGGGGACTGGAAGTTGCAGGATGAGGATATTGCGGCGTTGTTTGCGCCGTTGCCGATGGTGGCTAAGAAGGCCAAGCGATGAGGGGACTCACGATGAGGGGACTGATTTATTTACAGCGCTTCACCGTAAATTAATCTGTCCCCGGGGTATGAAGATCAAGAGCGTCGGCCTAACGGCCTCGGGTTTCGCCTTCGGCGAGTTACTTGGAAAAGCACCCCAAGTAACCAAGGGTGCTTGC
>ERZ511473.236-NODE-236-length-115460-cov-5.241032_pt1 | contig 115460 bp, 100 predicted proteins | sample MGYA00374947_ERZ511473 | MGnify/ENA primary metagenome ERZ511473 (study PRJEB26303, sample SAMN06343854) | sediment metagenome | isolation source: hot spring sediment | place: Canada: British Columbia | collected 2012-09-26 ... | reverse complement strand
AGCTTTGTATGCCATTCTAACCTATTTGGCCGCCGCCAAAACGGTGGATTTTGTTGTTTCAGGTGTCGAAGAGTATATAGGAGTAACCATTATTTCAGAAAAAAGCGAAGAAATAAGACTTACTATTATTGAAAACCTGGGAAGAGGTTGTACTATATATGCGGGCAAAAAAGGATTTGCACCAAGAGGTGAGCCCTTGAAACTGATAGATATAGTTTATACCCTAATAACCAGACTGGAAATAGCCAAGCTGCAAACTGAAATTGATAAAATAGATAAAGATGCTTTTGTGATAATGCATAGTGTAAAAGATGCCAAAGGTGGTATGATTAAGAAGAGGCCGTTGAAGTAGATTTTTAGTTTGGAGTTTGGAGACTGGAGATTGGAATCTGTAATTTAAAGCTAAAATCACAATTTCGTAATAAAGCTATTTTTAAGTTTAACCCCGAAGTCGAAACTGATTTTTTCAAAATTTTCTATATTCCACCATGTTTATCAGGCATAGCAGACTAATACTATTTTTTACGCTCATAATTACCCTGGGAGCAATTTACTTTGGAACCAAACTTCGGTTTAATTTCGACTTCGAATCATATTTCCCCACTGGCGACAAAGATGTAGAATACTACAAAGAGTTTCGTAGTCATTTTGGCGACGACTCACACTATTTACTAATTGGCATTCAAAACCATGAAGGTATTTACAATAAAGCCTTTCTGGAAAAGGTTGATTCCCTAACCCAATATCTGCAGGCACTGGATCAGACAGAATCTGTTCTTTCACCTACAAATCTGAGCGAGCCGATATTCACTGCAATGGGACCAGTACAAATCCCGCTTATTCATCTTGACGAACCAGACAGGTACGCCGCTGATTCTGGCAAAATAACAAGTCCGGAAAATCCTTTTGCATCGTTTTTCCCCAAAGGTTCTAAGGATGTAATTGTACTTTTAAGCTTAAAAGAAGATTTGTCCGAAGCATCTGGTGATTCGCTTCTGGAAAACATCAACAATACACTGGAAAACTTGAGCTTCGATGAATTTCATGTTTCTGGAAAACTAAAAGTGCAAAGTGCTTATATTGACAAGATGAAGATCGAAATGATTATTTTTCTTTCGGCTTCAATTATACTGGTTACTATATTTCTATTTGCTGCATACAGAACCATTTGGGGGATCGTAATTCCTTTAATGGCCGTAATTCTGGCTATAATTTGGACCATTGGTCTAATGGGTCTTGCAGGTCAACCACTTGACCTGATGACAACTCTTCTTCCACCGATCATATTTATAGTTGGCATGTCGGACATCATTCACCTGCTTACCAAATATATAGACGAAATAAAACTGGGCAAAACCAAGCAGGAAGCTCTCACCATTGCATACAAAGAAATTGGCCTAGCCACCTTTATCACTTCCCTCACAACTGCCATTGGTTTCGGAACCTTGATAAATTCCAATATTAACCCAATTAGCAATTTTGGTTTGTATTCTTGCATTGGCGTATTTATAGCATTTGTACTGGCATTTTCATTTTTTCCTGCATTTCTGATCTGGTTTAATAAACCATTTTTTTCCGTCAAAGTATCTGAAAACTTATTCTGGAACAAGTTTCTTCATCATAGTTTCAGGCAAATTATACACTATAAAAATCAGTTATTAATTACTTCCCTTGTTCTAACAGCTTTTGCTGCTTTCTTTACTTCACAAATCAGTCTGGACTCTACCCTGCTTGATGATATTGGCAAAAACGACCCGATCAGTCTGGATAGTAAATATCTGGAAGAAAAGTTTGGAGGTATTAGATCGGTGGAAATAGGTATTGAAGCCAAACAAAAAATAGTAACACCGGAGGTATTAACTGAAATTGAGAAAATAGAAACCTATCTCAAAGGTCCATACGGGGCGGTATACGTTAGTTCACCAACGACCTATATCAAAGTTTTGAACAAAGCTTTACATGGAGGAAACTCCGATAAATACAAATTGCCCCAAACTGAAAATGAATGGAACAAAGTAAACAAATACCTGCCTTACCTGGAAAAGCAAAAAGGCACGAATCCTTTTATTGATGGACAATTTGGACGAATAAGCGGCAGGATACCCGACCTGGGTCATGTAAAAGTTTCTGACCTAAACAGGGACTTAATTCATTTTATCGAAACTAAAGTAGACACCAATCTGATCAAATACCGATTAACAGGCAGTGCTATGCTGATCGATAAAAACAATTCTATACTTACCCAAAACCTGATGAAGAATTTATTCATTGCCCTTTTGCTGGTAGGTGTAATAATGGGATTAGTTTTCAGATCCTGGAAAATGGCTTTGGTAGCCATGATTCCGAACATAATACCCTTGCTAATGATTGGTGCTATTATGGGTATTTTTGGTATAAACCTCAAACCCAGTACATCCATAATTTTCAGTATAGCTTTTGGTATAGCAGTAGATGACTCTATACATTTCCTGAGCCGGCTAAAACTACAACTGGATAGCGGAAAATCGTTCTTGTATGCTCTGAAAAGAACATTTCTTGGCACCGGCAAAGCCATGATTATTACCTCTCTGATTCTGGTTAGTGGGTTTCTATGTCTGATTCTTTCCAGTTTTGATGGCACGTTTTATACAGGTTTACTGGTGAGCCTTACGCTGGTATTTGCACTGGCGGGAGATTTGATTATCCTGCCTGTGGTATTGCTGCTGTTAAAGAGTTTTTTGTTTGGGAAGAAAAAGTAGGAGAATCTTTATTGTTTTTTTAGAGCAGGAAGGGGCTATTAAAAATCTACCTGACCTGAAGAAATATCTACCTGCTTATGAAAACCGGCTGTGTCCAGAACAGAAATCACAACCATCCAATTGTTAGAAATTATGCAATTGGAACAATAAAACACAATCACAACCATTTGACTATAAGATAATTTCAACTTTGGTAAACCTTTTTTTTAAAATTGCAAAGCATAAAAAAGTCAAATAATTCACCTTTGGAGTGAAACCAAAATCACAAAAATGAAATACACTTTTTTATTAGCAATGCTAGTATGGCAATTATCAGCTTTTAGCCAGATTTTACCTCTTATTCAAACCCGGGGAACCCATTTTTACAATACCCAGACTAATCAAAATATCGTCCTCAAGGGCATGAACGTGTCAAATCATAATTGGGGATTCTATATCTGGCCGCAATCAGATTCATTGGAGAAAGCCGGTAAAGAGCCCATGATTAGGCCAACACAAATGAAACCATATGTTTTTACAGAAACTGATGTACAAAACCTGGCTTCTCTGGGAGGAAATGTGGTACGATATAGTTTTAATCCTGAGTTGTTTCAGATTGAAAACAAGCTAAGAGAAACAAACCTTTTACAACTACAGGCCCACATCAGGATTTTGGAGCAGACTGGAATATATACCATACTGAATATGCATTTACCTCCAGGATTGGATGTAGCAAATGATCATTTTGAAAATAAATTCCACGGAAGTGTAAGACTTAAATCGGTTTTTGAAAGTGATTCAGTATTCAATATTTGGCGTGATGTATGGCAATACTTAGCCGAAGGCTTAAAATATGAAAATGCAGTTGTTGGTTATGAATTACATAATGAACCAAAGTTACCTGCACTGGCAGATGCAACAACTCAGGATCTGATAAACGACTATTTAGAGGTTATTGACAGCATTCGAGCCAAAGATTCCCGACACATAATTTTTATTCCAGAATTTAACAGCCGCGAAGCTAATCCCGACGAAATGTATTGGGATAATACTGAAAACATCATGAAGAAAGATAATGGCTTTCAGGGAACAATATGGGAAAGAGTATGGCTTGAACTGCCCGATTCCATATCCAATCTGGCTTATGTATCGCATATGTACGAACCATGGGAGTTTACTGCAGGAGAACAAGCCGACACATTTGGTTCACAAAAGGTTGAAGAAGATATACAGTCGGATATAAACTTTGCCTACGTAAAACACAACAAACCCCTTTATGTATCTGAATATGGAATAACCTATTTCCAGAACCTGCAGAACAATGATCTGGCTAGGGTTAATTGGCTCAACACCTTACACAAGGTATTTACGAAAAATGGCATTTCGTCAACCGCCTGGCAATATAAAGATATAATAAATCCCTGGACCAAAGTCAGCGGTACATTTGGACTATGGTTTCAATATCCGGAGACGCAGGATATTAAACAAATACAAGATGAGAAAGCTATTTACCAATCGGCCAATGCCTCTAACGGTGCAAAAAAATCGGGGATGGATACTTTTATTAATCAACACCTAATAGAGAACAACAAGCTTATAGAATTTACAACAGCCAATAATATGGCTTTGATAAATGCCTATAAAGCATATTTCAAAGATTTACCTTCAGGACTGCAATCAAAGGATTTCAGCATAAACCATTATGCCCTATTTACGACGGACAACAAACTTCAAATTACTCTTAATTTTCCTGTTTCTGACACCCTAAAAGTGATAATTCACGATGTAATGGGTCGTCTGATATTCAATGAACCGGTTTTCTTTTCTAAACAAACCACTCTATTGGATATTCCGGAATTAAAAACCTTTTCCAGTCAAATCGTTATCCTTACAGTTGAAAACCAATTTAGTCAGAAACTACTTGTTCCTTAAAGGATGATTGTCTGAATTCTGAAGGACTTTGAGCTTTTAGTTGTTTAAAAACTCTGTTGAAGTGGGTTATATTTTGAAAACCCACTTCTAGTCCTATCTGAATTATTGACATGGTCGACGTCGTTAGCAATCTTTCCGCTTCGGCGATTCGGATAGTATTTAAAAATTGCGGGAATGACAATCCCGTTTGTTGCTTGATAATAGTGGAAATCTGATGTTTGGGCAAGCCCGTTTCTCTGAAAACTTCCTGCAATTTTATTTCTTTCTGATAGTTTTTCCCTACATAATTTTGAATTTTTGCCCAAGGTGATTCCCTTGTATCATTTGCTTCCTGAATTGGAAGGTATTCAATTACGATTTTTTTTCTTTTCCGGCCTGCCCATAGCAACACTTCGACGATTACTACACCCAGAATAAAAAGCGAAATGGCATACAACAAAAAAATCACACTTTTAGAGAAATACACATCCAAAAGCATAAACTTCTGCGAAATATCTGGCTCTATGGTCGAGTCACTCTGCAATGAAAGTGTATTAATACTATTGTAATCAATCGGATTGTTTTTTTCATCCTGGTGCTGCTTTAACCACCAGTCCGGGGAAACAAAATTGTTTAATGGAATGGTATATTCCGTTTGGTCAGGAAAGCAGTCAAGGCTCGTTTGCAAATGAATGTAATTTAACTTTCCCGAGCCCTGATACTGATTCAATATCAGAATGAGTTTTTGCCGTCTCTCTACCTTTATGGTTAGATTTAGAAATTCAATTGCCTTATCTGCAAGATTAAAAGAAGAATAATCATTTTTTCTAAAAGTAATACCACAGTAGGGATATAGGAATTTATCTTTCAAAAGATATTCCACCATAAGGCCATTTTTACTTTTTACATTAATCGCTGAACTCCCTTCCACTTCCTGATCAGAATACGTTGATATAGATATGCCTTTTTCAATTGGAAAAAGTCTATATCGATCGTTTCTTCTGATTAGGGCCAATAGTAAAAAGGACGCAAGAATACCCAAATAAAACAGCACTCTTAATGTCTTCATAAAAAAGAATTGGTACGGAAAAAATTATCTTTCAGCAATAGAAAACAACACCAAGTTGGCATATCAAACACTAAAAACCAAAGTAAATAACCCTTAAAATTAGTTAATATTTTCCAGCCCTGGCATACTTTAACTTTTGATCCCGGTATTATAATAAAGGCAATTCATTCTTTATACCTTGGTCACAATCAATCCGTAACACAAAAACTCAATAATCTGTTATAACTCCCCCTTATTTATCGGCAACAATCTGGAATCTTCCAAGGCAGCCGAGCGGTGTCCTGCAATTTCCAGATACTCTTTACTCTGAGCAAAGGCCATGAATTTAACAACAGACTCATGCTCTACCAATAAAATAGCATCCCATTTCTCCTGCTCCGGACCTATTACAAAACTCCCACATTTGCCATAAAACAATATTCTGCTACCCGCCTTCTTCAACAATGGAAAAGTAACATCCAGATACAATTTATAGGCTTCTTCTCCGGAAAGTTGGTTAGCTGGTTTTATAGATTCAAGATTGTCATAGCAGGCTTCTTTCTTATATTTCAAAAGGTTAAGCATTACTACTTTTCCTTTATCATGAAAATCCTGATAAAATCGTTTGCCTGCTTCGGTTGTAGCAGTTAAAAAATTTTCCATAGTTTGAAGTTTTTTTCAAAACTCATACTAAAAAAACAAAAAATACTTGATGTAGATCAAGATCGTTCGGTGAGAGATTTCCTGATTCGGCTTACTGTTTCCGGGCTAACATTTAAATACGATGCAATTTCGTATTGCGGTATTTCCTGCAGAAACTTACTATTGGAAGCCAGCAGTTTCATATATCGCTCTTCCGCCGTCAATAGTCTTAGATCTTCCAGTTTCTGATGGGTAGCAAGAAATAATCTTTCGCTAACGATTCTGGCTATTTGTTCTACAAATTTGTGTTTACTCCCTAACTCTTCCAGTTGATTTCTGGAAATAACCCGTATTATTGAATCTTGTAAACATATAATATCTTTAGCCGATGGCTTATGGGTTAGAAAACTAAAATAATTGGTTACAAACTGGCCTTTAAATACAAAATCATCAATTACTTCCTTGTTCTCCCGTATTAAAACACATTTCAGAAGTCCTTCCTCTACAAAACCAATTTCATGACAAACCTTTTCAAACTGAACAAATCGTTCTCCTTTTGAAAATACTTTTGTTTTAAATGCAACAGCAAACAGTTCTGCTTCAGACTCGGTAATTTGAAAAGTATTTACTAAAAATTCAATCATAGTTTAACACAGATACTTATCTCCATTAAAATTTTCAATCTCAACTGAATCAAAATTTTCTATCTCGAAATATCAATTTTCACTTTCTGTTTTTTGATTTTTTCATTCCTTAGCAAAGCTACAGTTTTGTGGGCTTTGGTTTTATTTACGGCTGCGAATGAAGCAAGGTCTTGCACTTCAATAAGGCCAATATCATCTTTTAGCAAAAGTCCTTTTTGAATAAGCAGGCCAACTATATCACCTTTGCTTATTTTGTGTTTTTTGCCTCCTCCAAAATACAAGGTGGCCCATTTGGGATTTTCCGGCAACTCAAGCTCTTCCGGCATTTCCTCCCATTCGGGTTCTGAATCCAGATAGGTCGGCAAGGTATCTTCTTCGGCAAGTATCAGATAAGAAGTTCCTTCGGCATTCATACGAGCTGTTCTGCCGTTTCGGTGTATATAGGCATCACCGGTGGTAGCCAGTTGGTAGTGAATCACATTACGAATCTCAGGTATGTCTAAACCACGCGCAGCTAAGTCTGTGGCAATTAGTATTCTATAACTTCCATTTCTGAATTTTGCCAGAGCTCGTTCACGGTCTTCCTGTTCCAATCCACCATGAAAGACGTCGTGGGCCAACCCTCTGTCGTTTAGTATGCTACTGATCCTGTCTACGGCATCCCGGTGATTGCAAAAGATAATTGTAGCTTCCTTACCTATTTTACAAAGCAATCTAAAAACCGCTTCTAGTTTGTCTGTTCCTTCGGCACGCATGGCCTTGAGTTTTAAACCGGAAGGTACATTGTGTAGCTGTAGGAAGTTAATTTCTTTAAGCTCGGAAATACCGGTAAAGTCCGGTATTACTTCCATTTTAGTGGCCGATGTTAGTATGCGTTTTTGGAGGTTGTTTAACTGAGCAATTATAAAACTCATTTCCTCTTCAAAACCCAGTTCCAGTGCTTTATCAAACTCATCAATCACTAAGGTTTGCAGGGAATCAATTTCAAAAGTACCTCGTCTTAAATGGTCAGCTATACGCCCCGGAGTGCCAATGATTATAGCAGGTGGATTTTTCAGCGTATCTTTCTCAGCTTTGAAGGGATGACCACCATAGCAGCAGGTTATTTTATAGCCTGTACCCATGGCTTTTGCTACCTGTTCAATTTGCAAGGCTAATTCTCTTGACGGGGCAAGTATCATAGTCTGAACCTGGTTTACATTAGGTTTTAACAGGGTAAGAATTGGCAACAGAAAAGCTAATGTTTTGCCCGAACCGGTGGGAGCAAGCAGAATTACATCGTTATGATCCCGATTGGCTTCCATGGAAGCTATTTGAATTTCATTAAGTTTCTGGATTTTCAGCTTCAGGAGGGCATTTTGTATACGTTCGGGGATTTGCATGTTTTGGAGTTTGGAGAATGGAAGTTTGGAGTTAGGAAAATTGAGTATGAATAAAGAAATTTTAGTAAATAATGATCAACTGGGGCAAAACAAGGATTATCAATAATAATATAACCTTTGCTTCCAGCATTAGTGACTTTGTTTTTTGTGTCCGGGTTCATAAATCAACCTCAGGAAAGTGCTAAAGCGCTCATTTTCTCTGCTGATAGGAATACCTGTAACTATGCCTACTATCAAATTATCAGCTAAACTAACTCGCATCTGTGGGCGGATGGTCATATCAAAATCCTCTTCTTGGATTTTTTTGTTAAACTCCACACCAATAAAATTTCTTGTACCAGGAATCATATAATGAAAATTGCTATTGATCTGCCAACTTGTATACAAGGAGTTATGGGAAAAATGATGAATAAATGCCGGGCCGGTATATAGTAATGTATGAAAATTATTGCCTATTCTTTTAGCTGCTACAAAAAACGGATTGTACACATTGCCTGTGAATATGCTTTCGCTACCATAATTATCAAAATCATTCAATTCAAATTCATGAATATATCCCAAAGCCATACTTGTACTATACTTTTCAGAAACAAAGAAAGAATATTGGGCTGCCAGTTTTATACTATTTAACTTATTGCCGGGTGTATCATTTTTACCTTGCACAGGGTAGTAAAGTGAAAAAGGCAATTCAATTTCTAAACCAAGCCTGTTTATTGGGGCCCACTCATATTCGACAAGTGCTGTATAACTATCATACGTATTATTATCGGTCAGGCCAAGCCCAACGTTCCATTCTTTCTCCCCTTTTCTGGCCCCAAGGTCTCTTATTAGGTCAATATATAAGGGTTCTGCATGTAATACCTTTTCAGGATAACTGTATTCTTCTACTTCCACAATGTACAAACTATCGATACTTTCCTTCAGATCCCGTACTGTTTGTGCCTTCGTTGCTTCTATTATTGCTGCTATAATTAGCAGCACAAAAATGTACTTCATATTATTTACTTTCAATTATTTATCCTGACAACTAGAATATTTATTTAAATTTTGCGCTTATTAACAAAATCAATGCCTTTTCCGGTTAGTCCAATCAGAATTAATTAAAAATTTTCCCTGTTTTATTATGTCCATAAACACTAACCATTGGTCACATTCATCGCCTTGTCTATCCCTATGGTTGACATAGCCAGAATTCCTTCACCAACTTTATCCATACGCTCGGGTAGAAGTTTCATTTCTTCATCTGAAAAATTGCCCAACACATAATCAACCTGTTTACCTTTGGCAAAGTCGCCGCCAACACCAAATCGTAAGCGGGCATATTCTTCTGTACCTAGTATTTCCTGAATATTACCCAAGCCATTATGTCCGCCATTGGAACCTTTTTTTCGCATGCGCAATTTCCCAAATGGCAAGGCTATGTCATCGGTAATTACCAGTGTGTTTTCCAGTTCAATTTTTTCCTGGGTCATCCAGTATTTCAACGCTTTGCCACTCAGGTTCATAAAGGTAGAAGGCTTGAGCAGTATAAAAGTACGTCCCTTATATTTGCCTTTTGCTACCCATCCCAATCGTTCAGACTTAAAATCTGCACCAAGTTTTTCGGCAAAACGGTCTAGCACCAAAAAGCCAATATTATGTCTGGTAAGTTCATATTCTAGCCCGGGATTGCCCAAACCGCAAATAAGATATTTCATGCTTTAGCGATCAAAAATTTATTAGTAGAACTGCCCTAAAATAAAAAATCCTATCCAAATGAGTTGGATAGGATTTAAGATTTTCAAAACAATTGAAATTATTCAGCTGAAGTTTGTCCTTTAAGTGCTCTTGGAACATCTACAGTTACAACTGGGTTAGCTTTTGAATTAAGGATAACATAGTTAACCGGAGTTACATCACCAACTTTGGCAGATTTACCAAGATCTAATCCAGAAACGTTTACAGAAATAGATTCAGGCATATTGTTAGGAAGAGCCTTCACTTTGAATCTTCTTAATTTCTGAACCAGTTTACCCCCTTTTACAACACCGGGAGCAGTACCAACAAACTCAACAGGTATATCCATTACAATTTCTTTAGCTTCGTTCAACAATAAGAAGTCAGCATGAAGAATCATTTCACTAACCGGGTGAAATTGTACTTCCTGTAGTTTGCAAAGGTATTTTTTACCGGCAACTTCCAGATCAACAAAATGAGGAGTTTCAGTATATACTAAGTCTTTGAAAAGGTACGCAGGTGTATGGAAATGAACTTGTTCGTTACCGCCATAAAGTACGCAAGGTACGTTACCATCCATTCTTAAATGTGCAAGTTCACTCTTGCTAAGATTTGCTCTTTTAAACCCTATAATCTCTAGCTTTTTCATGTTAGATTTTTTTTTAGATATATAATTAATTAAACAATAAACAACGAACTAATAGACTCATTGGCCTGGAGGTTTTTGATTGCATTGGCAAACAAATCTGCTACGGTCAACACTCTGATTTTTGAAGAAGCGTGCGCCAGAGGTATTGTATCTGTAACAACCAATTCATCCAACACAGAGTTTTCAATATTTTCATATGCATTGCCTGAAAGAACCGGATGGGTAGCAATAGCTCTTACACTTTTTGCACCCTTGTCCATGATCATCTGAGCGGCTTTGGTTATAGTACCACCGGTATCAATCAAATCATCTACCAACACAACGTTAGCACCTTCTACATCACCGATTAATTGCATACTGGCAATTTCGTTGGCTTTCTTTCTGTGTTTGTCGCAAACTACAAGGTCAGCTTTCAGGTATTGAGAAAAACTTCTGGTTCTGGCCACACCACCAACATCGGGAGAGGCAAAAACAAGGTTTTCCAGGTTAAGTGATCTAAGGTAAGGAACAAAAATGGCGGCACCATCCAGGTGATCAACCGGAAAATCAAAGAAACCCTGTATCTGACCGGCATGTAAATCGCAGGTCATCAATCTGTCTGCACCAGAAGCCTGAAAAAGGTTGGCTAAAAGTTTTGCAGCAATAGGTACTCTTGGTCTGTCTTTTCTGTCCTGTCTGGCATAGCCAAAATAAGGTACAATAATGGTAACATACGCTGCGGAAGCTCTTCTGGCTGCATCTACCATAAGTAGCATTTCCAGAATATTATCAGCTGGCGGTATAGTACTTTGGATAATAAAAACATCCTGACCTCTTATTGACTCGTCATAGTTTACAGAGATTTCACCATCGCTAAACCTTTTTAGGGTTACAGCACCAAGTGGCATTCCATAAGAAGCGGCAATTTTTTCGGCAAGGGGGCGGGATGATGTACCGGAGAAAAGCTTTAAGCTCGACATGTTGGTTTGTATCCTTTTTAAAGTAAAAATCCCGGCATTTACCGGGATTCATTTTTTGTATTAGTTGTCCGACCAGGGGTCGAACCTGGACTCTTCTGGACCAAAACCAGACGTGTTGCCAGTTACACCATCGGACAGCTTCCCTATTGATTTGGGAATGCAAATTTAACTAGATAAAAACATAATACAAATATGTACATGAAAAAATTTACGATTTTTATAACCTTTTCATCTAAACAAAACCTAATCCCCTGATATTATTGAAATAACAGTAAATCTTTTTCTCAACAAAACCTTTGATTTATATGAAAACTTCAACAAAAATTCTTCTGGGAGCATTAGCCGGAGCAGCCGCAGGTATTACAGCAGGTATGTTACTAGCCCCTGATCACGGTAGCAATACACGCAAAAAAGTTTCCGGACAATCCGGACAAATAAAAGAAGACCTAAGCAACAGAGTTCAGCAAAGCGTAGATCGCATGAATGCTCTTACTGAATCGGCGTTTCAACTTATAAACGATTATAAACAAAAGCTGCGAAAAGAAACTCAGGAAGGAAGCATTGCCGGTGAAAATCAATATAATACATTTTAACGACAAAACATACAGAAGCTGCCTTACAAGCGCTTCTGTATGTAAATTTCAAATGAATACTACAGAAAGTTTTTTAACAATATATAAATGCAAAAGTAAACATTGATAATTGTTGCACTATAAGAAATCTATTCACTCGTTATTTAACCTATTTTAACCAGCACTTTATCAACTCTGGCCCCATCCATATCTATAATTTCAAAAGTCATATTTCGCCAGGTAAACACTTCTGAGGCTTTAGGTATATTTTTAGCAACCAACAACACCAAACCTCCCAATGTAAAAAATCCTTTGTTGTAAATTTCTTCTGTATCCTCAATGTTGAAAAACTCAAAAAACTCATCCAGCGAAATTAACCCATCTACCAGATAAGTACCATCTTCTCTTCTCACGATTTCCGAGTCTGAATTGGCATTATAAAGATTGCCCACCAATACTTTAAACAGGTCGTTCATGGTCACAATTCCTGTGATGGTCCCGAATTCATTTACTGCAATGGCAAAATGTGTTTGTGAATGCTTCATACTCGCAAGAAGCTTAAAAGCTTTGGTTTTTTCGGTAACATAAAGCGGCGGTGTAACTAATGCTTTCAAATCAGTTAAAGATGATTCTAATGCAACTTTGACAAATTTTTTCAGATTCAATACCCCAACAACGGTATCTAATTGATCATCAAATACCAGAAAATTGGTATGCACAGCGTTTGAAATGATTGATTTATTTTTTTCAACACTATCATTGATATCCAAAGCGACTATGTCTTTGCGTGGGGTCATTAAGGACCCTACATCAGCATCTCCCAAGAAAAATGCTCTTTCTACTATTTCATGTTCTTCTCGTTCCACTTCACCCATATCAGAAGCCTGTTCAATCATACTTCGGATTTCTTCTTCGGTTACAAAGTTATCAGGTCTGGATTTTATTCTCAGCAATTTTGACAAGGCAAGTGTAGATTTACTTAGCAACCAAACTGCAGGAGAAACCATTTTAGATAAGATTGTCATAGGTCGCGCTACGAATGAAGCGATACCTTCCGGATTGGACAAGCCAATTCTTTTTGGCAATAACTCTCCTATAACAAGACTCAAATAAGTAATAACTATAACTACGATAGCCATAGCTATGGTCTGACTTTGATTTGGAAAAAAATCAACCTCAACAAAATACGCTGACAGACGTTCAGCCATGGAAGCACCTCCAAAAACCCCGGTCAAAATACCAATAAGGGTAATACCAACCTGCACAGTAGACAGAAATGTATCAGGTTTATTGGCCAGATTTAATGCTGCTTTGGCCTTTTCGTTGCCATCATCGGCCTGCATTTCCAATTTTGATTTGCGAGAGGAAATCAGGGCAATTTCCGACATGGAAAAAATTCCATTCAGGATAATTAATAGTAGGATAATTATAACTTCGACAATCATTATGTTGAATTTTACCGGTTGAGTAGAAATACTAAAGCGTTAAGCCAGCTTCGTATAAAAGCCTTAAATACAAAGTTAACTTTTGACTTCATATGTGGGAAAAAAAATGTATTTCCATTATTTAAAACTTTTAGACGATTAGTTAACTTTCGCTATCAGTTAGGTAATAGTTGCTTATCGGCATTATCGTATTAGCAATAATCGAGGAAGTTTTTAGAGGTTAAAAAGTATACACCTATCATAAAAAAGCCGCCGGTATGTATTCCGACGGCTCTTTAAAAATAAAATCGAAGCTACTTTTAACCCGGATTACACTTTAGAATTCAATTAAACTGCTTCCTCCACAGATACACGCAATTGACGGGTGGCTGCAATCATATTTTTCAAAGCAAGTTCAGTTTCAGCCCATTTACGAGTTTTCAAACCACAATCAGGATTTACCCATAAGTTTCTGGCAGGTATATAATTGAGTGCTTTATTGAGCAGCAAGGTCATCTCTTCCACTGTAGGTACTCTTGGTGAGTGTATGTCGTATACACCAGGCCCAATTTCGTTAGGGTAGTTAAACTCTGTAAAGGCATCCAGCAATTCCATTTGTGAACGAGATGTTTCGATGGTAATTACATCAGCATCCATATCGGCTATATTCTGAATAATATCATTAAACTCGGAATAACACATATGAGTATGTATCTGAGTTTCATCTTGCACAGAAGAAGAACTGATACGAAAAGCCTTCACTGCCCAAGCCAGGTATTCAGCCCAATTTTCTTTACGCAAAGGAAGTCCTTCACGGATTGCAGGCTCATCAATCTGAATTACTTTTATTCCAATTTGCTCAAGATCTGACACTTCATCGCGAATGGCCAGGGCAATTTGCATGGTGGTAGTTTCTCTTGGCTGATCATCACGTACAAAAGACCATTGCAGAATAGTTACCGGTCCTGTAAGCATTCCCTTCATCAGTCGTTTGGTGCGAGACTGGGCATAAGCAGTCCAATTAATCGTCATAGGTGTTTTGCGTTCTACATCACCATAAATAATTGGAGGTTTCACACACCGGGAACCATAACTTTGCACCCAGCCATTTTGAGAAAACACAAATCCCTCCAGCTGTTCGCCAAAATACTCTACCATGTCATTTCTTTCAAATTCGCCATGCACCAATACATCTATGCCCAATTCCTCCTGCCAGACAATGGATTTATCAATTTCTGACTTTACAAATTTGTCATACTCCAATTGCGAAAGCTCACCCTTTTTCAGCATTGCTCTCAATTTTCTGACTTCATCCGTTTGCGGAAAAGATCCAATAGTAGTAGTCGGAAATATTGGCAAAGCCAAAGCCTTTTGTTGTTTTTTCTGACGAATGGCAAAATTACTTTGCCTTCTGCTATCACGATCTGATATGGATTTTACTCGCTCTATCACCTCTGATTTATGTATAATGATGGAGTTCCTTCTGCTTTCAATGGCCTCTTGGTTCTGAGTAAGTATTTCTTGAAGGCTTTCGTCCAAATTACCCACCGACAATTTAGACAGATTGACTACTTCATGCACTTTCTGTTTGGCAAAAGACATCCAGTTTTTGATTTGCTTGGTCAATATTCTTTCTTCCTTTTCATTGTCCAAATCGCATGGTGTATGAAGTAACGAACAAGATGTTGCTATTAGAACTCTTTCTTTGCCCAAAACTTCTTCTGCCTTATGAATAAACCTAAGAGACCTGATGAAATCGTTTTTCCAGATATTTCTACCATCCACTACACCAAGGCTTAATCTGGTTGAAGCTAATTTAAATGAAGAAGAAAGTATATCGTCTAACTGGGAAGGACATTTTACCAGATCGATATGCAGTGCATCTACCGGAAGAACTACCGCCAGGCCAAGATTGTCTCCGGTGCATTCAAAATAGGTAGTTAGCATAATTTTCAGGTAAGGAAACTTCTTTCTTAATGTATCATAGACTTTGTGATAGGCTTGCTTTTCCTGAGCAGAAAGATTCATAACCAGAAAAGGTTCATCCAGTTGCACCCATTCTGCACCATGTTTTTCTAACTTTTCAAGTATTTCGATATAAACGGGAAGTAGTTTATCAATCAGCTCAATACGATGAAATCCGCTTTCTTTTTCTTTTCCTAACAACAAATAAGACACCGGACCCAGTATTACGGGTTTAGTAAGAATCCCAAGTTCTTTTGCTTCATAAAACTCATTGATAACCTTATTTGAAAAAAGGCTAAACTCCTGATTTTTATAAAACTCCGGTACTATGTAATGGTAGTTGGTATCAATCCATTTGGTCATTTCCATGGCAATAATATCCAAACCATCACGCTGATATCCACGGGCCATTGCAAAATACAAATCGAGTTCTGTATTCGATTTATTCAAAATTACCTCATTATATCTTTTAGGTATTGCATTTACAGTCAATGACATATCCAACACCTGATCGTATAAGGAAAAATCATTGGAAGGTATAAGATCTATACCCGCCTTTTTTTGAATCTGCCAGTTTTCCTTTCTGATAGTTCGAGCAGTTTGTAGCAAATTTTGCTGATTAGTTTTACCAGACCAATATTGCTCAGAAGCTTTCTTTAGCTCTCTGTTGGCTCCTATACGAGGGTAACCCAGTATGTTTGTTAGCATATAATTAGCTTTAAATTTTTTAAATATTTAACTATACAAAGCTATAAATAGCAGAATTTATGACCTAATTTGTAGTGAAATTTGGAATATTGTTCCTTAAATTTAAATTTAGAAGAATAATACCCCAAAAACAGCTTAATTAATTAGTGTATACAGAAAAATATTCCATGGAAAATCTCGACAAAACTGATCTGGCTCTTTTAAACCTCTTGCAGGAAAATTCATTGCTTACCACACGCGAACTTGCACAAAGACTTCATTTGACTTCCACTCCGGTGCATGAACGAATAAAGAAATTGGAAAAGGAAGGTTATATAAAAAAATATGTAGCCCTGCTGGACCAGCAAAAGCTCAATAAAGGCCTGACAGTATTTTGCCATGTTTCGCTGAAACAACACGACAAGGAAATCGGGCATAAATTCGTAAAAGACATCCTTTCGTTAAAAGAAGTAACTGAATGTTATAACGTTTCGGGTGAATATGATTTTATGCTAAAAATTTTAGTAAAAGATATGCCTGAATACCAAAACTTCATCTTCAACCAGTTAGGATCTGTTGAAAACATTGGTAATACACACAGCATGTTTGTAATGGGGGAAATAAAACATACTACAGCACTACCGCTTTAGGTATTAAGTAAATAGAACGTTAACAACTGATATACCAAACTGCCTAATGCCATAAAGCCAGACCAATAAACAACAGGTTTAAAACAGTATACAGGCCAATTACCGCCAATCCTCCGTATTTATTTATTTTTTTGTACTTACCAAATTGCTTTTTGCGGAAGGCACTGGTTGCAAATGCAGAGATAAAAATGATCAGGAAAATAGCTACAAAAGTGAAGGTATGCAGAGAATCTACCAGGGTAAAGGATGATGTTTCTGGCAAGAGCGAATCGATGATATACTTATTACCCACTGCTGCAAACAAAGCACCAACCGGTAGTCCAAAACGTGGCTCTATATCTTTGGGATCTACCAGAAAGCTCACCATAGCTATAAGGAAGGCAATATACATACCCACAAAAAGCTTCAGAAACAGTCCAAAAGCATTTCTTTCCAGGGTTATAAGAATATTGAAGGTAGCGTAGATATAAGAAGCTTCTCCATCGACATCATTGCCAAAGGAAGTCTCATAGACATTTTCACCAGTGGTTGTTTCAAAATTGGTAATATTCCAGCCATCTACAGCCAACTCCTTTTCGTAGGCGCTACCTGTTTTATCTTCTTTAAAAACCAATTCATCTTTATTGTACTCGGTATTTTCAAACTGCACATTCAGGTATTGCTTGTCAAAGGGGTAGTCATTTACCTTCCAGGATTGTTTCATGACCGATTTCATCTTCATGATTACCCACTCTTTGTCACCCAGGCTGTCTATAAAAATCTCGCTTCGCTCTACCGACTTGGCATTGGGAATTTCGGTTTGCTTGATCACATCCAGATTTTGCTTGTTATGCAACATCCAAAGCCAGAAACGCATGGTATATTCTTTATCCCGAAAGTTTATATCATGAATACTCATAACATAAGCCCCAATTTTGACTGTATCGGGCGTGGCTTTGGAAGCAAAAGAAAATAGTGAAAGAAAAAATAGTATGGAAAGGTGCATTTTCATGCAGCAAAGGTAATTGCTTTTTCGAAAAGGGGAAAAGTTAAAAATTGCAGTGATTAGGAAAAACCATCATCACCGAACCTCAATCATAATGAAACCTGCGCAATCGCTCATATCTTTGATATGTAAATTTAAAGTGCAATTTTAGATTACAAGCAAACAGAGTTCTATGCCAGACTAAAAAGCGTTATTCTATTTAATTCTGGCCTTATTCCTTGTATTATATAGACTGATGTATTGTTGTAGCATTTGGTTCTTTTTCTTCTCTTTATTAAATGTTTCAAGCAATTTAGGATCATCAAGTTTTAATATATTTCGCATAATGCTTTTGTCTAATAAAAAGATATTGCCGGTGTTGAAATTGATAATATATTTATCATATTTCCCTGTAGGTACTGCTAATAACATGGTTGGACTGGAAACCATAACAGGGTTAAATTTCATACCTTTGTCTTCAAAGTATAAGTATCGTCCTTTTAATATTAATACACAGTATTGATTGTACAGTACAAATATCTGATTTCCATTGCTAAATCCCCATATTCCCTTTGGGTCTATTTTGTAAAATTCTCCAGAAATAGAATCCATAACCTGTAGTCTGTTATTTACTAGTTTAGCCTCCACTTTTTTAGAAGGGTTATTATATTTAAATTCTTCAAAGGAGTAATAAATACCTTTTTGATAGTTTTCAGTATTAATAATATATTCAGGGTTATTACTGCCGAATTCTTGCTTAGATTGCGCAAAAGATATTGAAAAAGAGAAAATTAAAAAGATAATTGATTGTATTCGCATTTTGAATTGAAAATGTAAATATTAATAAGAGGTATTTCGCAAAAGTAAGTATATGAACTTATGAATGGAAGGTTTCTATTGAATCTTTAGGAAAATCTAATATCAATAATATGCTCAAAATGATCAATAAAATCGGAAGCCAAATTATTCCTAACAGAATTATGACTGTATAATTAAATGATGCATTCATTTTGGTAGTATTCATATTCTAAATACGATTTCAAAAACGAGAAGTAAGCATTTAAAAAGGAAAATTTATATAAAAAATAAGAATAGTTATTTAGTTCTCTGACGGGCTTTTCATAATAAAATCACGCATAGGCGGAGAGGCTTAAAAGAATTAGAAATGTGTTTGCAGATTGTTCAAAAAAAATCTCTCAGCGATCTTTGCGTCTTTGCGTTCCTCCTCTTAATGGTGTTTTCACCAACAAGCAACAAAGAGCTAATTAAGTATAAATTCTTAAAATTTTTAAAATAACTAATTTAGGTACGTTTCTAAATCCGGCCAGAGGCCTGAAAAACAAGAGTCACTCGAAAAAAAACCGAGCGACTGCGGGGATTCTCTTTCTACATCATTGCCATTTACCTCCCAGGATTGTTTCATAACCGATTTCTACTCTTCGGAATTACAAATTCCGAAGAGTAGATGTTCATAGTTCCGGCCTAAATCGGAGCTTCATCCAATTGGGTGCTATAGGGAAAAAGCCTTATAACCAACAATAATTGCCTTATAAAAGCAAAGGCTGCGATATTGCAGCCCTTGTCTTTATTATTAATAATTCAAATTAGGCCCCAACCACTTCTCGGCTTCTTCCAGTGTCATACCTTTTCGCTTTGCATAATCCTCTACCTGATCTTTGCCTATTTTGCCCAATCCAAAGTATCTGGATTCGGGATGGGAAAAATACATACCACTTACCGATGAGGCCGGATACATAGCATTGCTTTCTGTAAGGATGATACCGGTAGCTTCAGTAGCATTGAGCAGATCAAACAAAACAGGTTTCTCGGTATGGTCAGGACAGGCAGGATAGCCAGGTGCCGGTCTTATTCCCTGATAGGTTTCTTTTATCAAATCTTCATTAGACAAACTTTCGGAAGTAGCGTATGCCCAAAGTTCTTTTCGAACCTTTTCGTGCATCAACTCTGCAAAAGCCTCTGCCAGTCGGTCTGCCACAGCTTTGATCATGATGCTTTTGTAATCATCAAAATCCTTATCGTATTTTTCAATTATAGGCTCTATACCCAAACCGGCTGTTACGGCAAAAAAACCTATATAATCCTGCAAGCCGCTTTCTTTTGGGGCTATAAAATCAGATAAACTCAGGTTTGGAATATTAGCACCTTTTTTTCCCTGCTGCCTTAAAAATTCAAACTTTTTAATTACTTCCTGTCTGCTTTCATCCTTATAAACTTTTACTGTGTCTACATCAACAGAATTGGCTGGATAAATACCTACTACTGCATTGGCTTTGAGTAGTCCTTCTTTGATCACCTCATCCAACATGGCATTGGCATCATCATAAAGTTTGCGTGCTTCTTTGCCGATGGTTTGGTTTTCAAAAATCTGAGGATATTTGCCCTTCAACATCCAGGTTTGAAAGAAAGGGGTCCAGTCTATATACTTTCTGATTTCTTCCAGTGGATAGTTTTCAAAAGTCTTATTTCCAACCAACTTCGGTTTAGGCGATTTAAATTCCTTCCAATCAATAGCTGCTTTATTCGCTTTAGCCTCCTGGTAGGTAATATAGTTTTTCTCCTCACGCCTGTTAGCATGAGCCTCACGCATTTGTTCGTATTCTTCTTTGGTGGCGTTTTTAAAAGTACCCCTTGCTTCTTTACTAATCAAACTACTGGCAACGGGTACACTTTTGGAAGCATCTAGAACATGAACTACTGCGCCGCTATAGTTCTGATCGATTTTTACCGCAGTGTGTATCCTGGAAGTAGTGGCACCGCCTATAAGCAAAGGAATATCAAAGCCTTCACGCTCCATTTCTTTAGCTACGTGCACCATTTCGTCCAACGAAGGGGTGATCAGACCACTTAGTCCAATTATATCTACTTTATGTTCTTTGGCTGCAGCCAGAATTTTTTCAGCCGGCACCATTACACCGAGGTCAACTATATCATAATTGTTGCAGGCTAGTACTACACCTACTATGTTTTTACCTATATCATGTACGTCACCTTTGACAGTAGCGAGCAATATTTTGCCATTATTTTGTGCTCCGCCTGGGTTTTTTCGTTTTTCTTCTTCCAGGTAAGGCATCAGATAAGCAACAGCCTTTTTCATAACTCTGGCACTTTTTACTACCTGAGGAAGGAACATTTTTCCGGCACCAAACAAATCCCCAACTACGTTCATACCAGCCATTAATGGACCTTCAATAACAGTAAGTGGTTTTTGATACTTTACGCGTGCTTCTTCAGTATCGACATCTATATATTCAACTATACCTTTTACCAAGGCATGAGTCAATCGCTCTTCTACAGAACCTTTCCTCCACTCTTCATTCTTTTCTTGTACTTTGCCTTTGCCTTTTATATTTTCAGCAAATTCCAGAAGTCTTTCCGTAGCGTCATCCCGACGATTTAGCAATACATCTTCTACCCTTTCCAGCAGGTCTTTAGGTATATCGTCATAAACCTCGATCATGGCCGGGTTTACAATACCCATATCCATACCTTCTTTAATGGCATGGTACAGAAATGCAGAGTGCATAGCCTCACGTACTACATTATTTCCTCTGAAAGAAAATGAAACATTGCTAACACCACCACTCACATGTACTCCGGGCAGATTCTCTCTAACCCAACGGGTAGCTCTAAAAAAATCAACAGCGTTGTTTCTATGTTCTTCAATACCGGTACCTACCGGAAATATATTTAAATCAAATATGATATCCTGTGGAGGAAACTTAACCACATCTACCAATATTCTGTACGAGCGTTCACAAATCTCCAACCTGCGTTCGTAGTTGTCGGCCTGACCAACTTCGTCAAAAGCCATTACAATTACAGCGGCACCATACATTTTTACCTTTCTGGCCTGTTCTATAAACTCTTTTTCACCTCCTTTTAAGCTGATCGAGTTTACAATACCTTTGCCTTGTATACATTTCAGACCGGCTTCAATAATCTCCCATTTGGATGAGTCGACCATAATTGGCACTCGTGCAATATCAGGCTCAGAGGCAATAAGATTTAAAAAACGCACCATAGCTTCTTTGCCATCGAGCATTCCTTCGTCCATATTGATATCGATTACCTGCGCTCCGCCTTCTACCTGTTCTCTGGCCACGGCAAGTGCTTCTTCGAAGTTTCCTTCTTTTATTAATCGTAAAAATTTTGCAGAACCTGTTACATTGGTACGTTCCCCAACATTGATAAAGTTAGACTCAGGTGTAACTACCAAAGGCTCTAATCCGCTCAATTTTAGCGGTGGTAAATTTTTATTTACAGACATTCTATTTTATGTTGTACGTTTTACGTGTTACGTATTACGTTTACTTTCCACTTTAAACTTTAAACTCCCCACTTCAAACTCCCAACTCCTCACTCCAAAGTCCAAACTCCTTACTTCCCAACTTCCCTTGGTTTGTATTTAGCAGCTACTTCTGCAATTGCACGAATATGGGGTGGAGTGGTTCCACAACAGCCCCCAATAATGTTGAGTAATCCCTCTTTGAGAAATACTTCAATTTGGGCGGCCATTTGTTCCGGTGTTTCATCATATTCACCAAACTCGTTGGGTAAGCCGGCATTGGGATGGGCACTTATATGAAAATCAGCCTTATTGGACAATACCTGCAAGTATGGCCTCAATTCTTTGGCCCCTAAAGCACAGTTTAAACCTATACTCAACATGGGTACATGCGACATGGAGATTAGAAATGCCTCCGTTGTTTGCCCTGTCAGGGTGCGCCCGCTGGCATCGGTAATAGTACCGGAAACCATTATTGGCAACTCCTGACCTCTGTCATTCATTAGTTCCATAATACCAAACAAAGCAGCTTTGGCATTAAGCGTATCGAAAATGGTTTCTACCAGGAACATATCTACCCCACCATCCCAAAGGGCAGCAGCCTGCTCTTTGTAGGCAGCTGCCATTTCATCAAATGTTACGGCTCTGTATCCAGGGTCATTTACATCCGGCGAAATAGAACAAGTACGGTTTGTGGGACCAATAGCTCCGGTTACAAAACGAGGCTTGGAAGGATTTTTGGCCGTATATGCATCGGCTGCTTCACGAGCAATTCTTGCCGAGTGGTAATTTAAGTCATAAACCAAATGCTCCAAGCCATAATCTGCCTGAGCAATGGTGGTACTGCTAAAAGTATTGGTCTCGGCAATATCAGCACCTGCTTCGAAGTATGCATCATGAATGGCTCGAAGTATATCCGGTCTGGTAAGTGCCAGAAGGTCATTATTTCCTTTTAGAGGGTGATCATGATCTTTTAGGTTTTCATTCCTGAAATCTTCCTCAGTCAGTGAATACCGCTGAATCATAGTCCCCATTGCACCGTCAAGAACAAGTATTCGTTCCTTTAGGATTTCCCAAATAGATGGTTTCATTAGTGTAAATTTATGCTGCGGAAAGGATTGGCAGAGTAGGATTTTCCATATCTATCTTTCAATATTTTTGCTATTGAAAGTGGGAATTAGCACCACATTTTCAAAGGTTGCTAAGACTTCATAGGGCCCATTCCCTCCATCTTTCCGGATAAGCTTGCAAAGGTAAGGAATTCCCTACAAAGAAAAAGATATCGACTTTAAAGTTTTGACTTATACGAACAATGACTATTCGAACGTTTTTTACAGGATTTTAATAAAAATAAACACTATTTTTGGTAAAACACCCAATCGCAATAATTTGGAAGCAATACCCTCACTAATTAAGACAGAAAACAAAAACCTAAAATTAGCAGCTGTTGATATAGGCTCTAATGCTATACGTTTTCAGGTAACCTCAGTGCTTACCTACAAAGATACCTTGTCATTTAAGAAGGTAGAATATGTACGTTTTCCGTTGCGTTTGGGTGAAGATGTGTTTTTGAATGGAGAAATAAGTCCTGAAAAGGAAGCCAAATTCATTAAACTGATGCATACTTTCAAAAACCTTTTTGAATTGTATGAGGTGAACGATTATATAATTTGTGCCACTTCGGCCATGAGAGAATCCAAAAATGGCCGTGATATAGCTTTCAAAGTTAAAGATTTGCTAGGGGTTGAAATCAATATTATTGATGGAGAAGAAGAAGCAGACCTGATAAACCGAGTTTTGATGAATGAAATTTCTACCGGAAGCGCTATACATATAGACGTGGGTGGAGGTAGTACTGAAATAAATATTTTTGTTGATAAGGTAAAAATCGCTACCAAATCATTCAAAATCGGCTCTGTTCGCAGACTGCGTAAACAAGATTCGCCGGAAGAATGGTTAGAAATGGAAAATTGGATCAAGGAAAATTCGGCTAAAGTTAGAAAGCCTATTACAGCAGTTGGTACCGGAGGAAATATAGGTAAGATTTATGAACTCTCTGAGCTTTCTAAATCCAGAAAATTCCGGCCGCATATCTCACTCAAAAAAATTGACGAAGTAATACAAAAAGTACAGGCATTGGATTATGAAGAGCGCATCCATGTACTTATGCTCAATCCTGACCGTGCTGATGTAATAATACCGGCTTCCGAAATTTATACCAGTGCCATGAAATGGTCTGGAGCTAAAGACATGATTGTACCGGAAATTGGCTTGAAAGATGGTTTGATGCTGAAACTATTTGAACGAAACAAGGCTGATTTGATAGAATACAGCAAATTTGAAAACACCAATAAATACCAAAAATAAAGGCTTGCTCAATTTGAGAAAGCCTTTTGAATAGCGTCAGACACTTGTTGCATCAGCCACATGGGAGTACTGGTTGCCCCGCAAATACCCACTGAATCTGTAGCTCTGATCCACGAAAAATCAATCTCCAATTCGTTTTCAACAAAATAACTGCGTTCATTTTCAGCCTTACATACACTGTATAGTGCTTTTCCATTGGAGCTTTTCTTTCCGCTTACAAATACTATTACATCATGTTCTTTGGCGAACTTCTGCAACTGAGGCTCTCTGTTTGATACCTGCCTACAAATGCTGTCATTGGCATCAAAATCTATTTCCTGTAATGTATTCTCTTGACTCAATCGGTCTTCAATCTGTTGCTTCAGGGTATAAAAACCTTTCGTGCTTTTGGTAGTCTGACTGAATAATGTAAGAGGTCTTTTAAAATCTACCTGTGCCAGATCATCTTCTGTAGTAACAATAATAGCTTCGCCCATGGTTTGACCTGCGAGCCCAATAACTTCGGCATGGCCTTTTTGCCCATATAATACTATCTGTCCATTATTTTCAACAGCTTTATCATAGGCATGCTTTACTCTATTTTGTAGTTTGAGCACTACAGGACAGGAGGCATCAATAAGTTCAATATTATTTTCAAGTGCCAGTTGATAGGTTTCCGGAGGTTCGCCATGTGCACGAATCAGCACTTTACAATCGCGCAGGTTGCTCAATTCTTCTCTGTCAATCACTTTAAGTCCTTTGGCATTGAGCCTTTGCACTTCCATGCCATTATGTACTATATCACCTAAGCAATATAGCATATCGATGGTTTCCAGTTCATCCTCTGCCATTTGTATGGCAAATTCTACCCCAAAACAATATCCTGAATTTTTATCAATCGTTATGTTCATGGTACTTTTCCATTAGGCGTAAATGATTTTCAATTATTTTTACCGTTACCAGATTCATCACATAATCTACCTGTTCTTCAATAGTCATAAACGTTGAATCAACCACAAATGCATCATCCGCTTTTCGCAAAGGACCTTCTACTCTGGTTGTATCAATCATATCACGCTTTTGCAGATTTTCTTTTATTTCATCCAAATCCACAACTTGTTTTTTGCTCAAAAGTTCTTCCTGCCTTCTGGCCGAACGGATATTGATATCTGCCTCCATAAATATTTTCAGTTCCGCATCAGGAAAAACTGCTGTGCCAATATCTCTGCCATCCATCACCACTCCCTTTTTCTTTGCCATCTTTTGCTGCTGTGCAACCATCATCTTTCTAACCTCAGCAATTGCACTTACCTCACTCACATTTTCTGAAATGTACATTTTGCGTATTTCATCCTCAACATTCAGGTTGTTCAGATAAGTTTCGTTTCTATCTGTTTTAGGATTGTACATAAACTGGATATGTATATTATCAAGAGCTTCCTTTATGGCTTTAGGATTGGTAAGATTTATATAATGCTCTTTGAAATACAAGGTGGTGGCACGGTACATGGCACCGGTATCAATATACCCGTAACCCAGTTTGGCAGCTACCATTTTGGCTGTTGTACTTTTGCCGCATGCAGAATACCCATCGATGGCTATGATGATTTTTCTCATTAATCAAATTTAACCCAATTTTTGCTACGGAAAAAGTTTAGCTCAATATATGCAATAGAAGGTTAGAAACTAGCCAAACTACGTGATTTTTCCGAAAATATGCTTGAAGTGAAAAACAGCCAAACTGATTGATTTTTTTAATCGATTAGGCAATTAAAACCTTCCAATATAAAATTGATTCTTAAGCTAATTTGCTAAAAAATACCACCCTTGCCAAAGCAAAAAACCGATCAGAATGAAACTTCCAATCGGTTTTAATAGGTCTAAGAAATTAACCTAGCAATCTTTTTGCGGACAAGGCATTCTACCTTTAGTTGGTTGTTGCCGGCCTTTGGTTTTTCCGCTTTGTGAAGGTTTGCATGAACACAAGCTAGAACCAACAAAGGCTGCTATGGATATTAGGATAAAAATTTTTTTTCTCATTACATCAAAATTTCTTGAATCTACCTCATTTTATTTGTAGGCTTTGGCTGCCAAGGCTGATTATAATGCCCACTTGGCGTACAATTACTTAAAAAAAAGGCAGATAATAAAATAATAATTGCTATAGTTTTCATTTGAGTACGGTTTAGGGTCTTTTGGACAGTTATACTACATTTCCAGCCTATTCGTTACAAAATCTTTATGGTAGTATAAGAAAAAAATTATCATCAGAACTTTAAAATCATAAACTCTACTCTCCGATTCAATTTTCTGGTTTCTTCAGTTTCATTGCTGGCTATTGGTTGAGTACCCCCAAATGCCTTAGCTACAATTCTGTTGGCAGCTATTCCTTCCTGTATCAGGTATTTTTTGATGGTTTCTACGCGGTCTTTGGATAGTATCATATTCAATTCTGCATCTCCAATACCATCTGTATGTCCGTGCAATTCAATTACCAACGTAGGATTAATCTGCATCATGTGTATTACTTCCTTCAATTGATCAAAAGATGCTTCCAGCAATATGGCTTTACTTTGTTCAAAAAACACGTTGCGCAGATTCATTTTCTGACCTTTACGTAAAGGCAACATCGAAAATTCTTCCTTAATAACAGTATAGCCCTGATTTTCGGGTATGCGTATATTTTCGTGTCCCAGTAAATAACCTTGTCCTTCTACAGAAACAGCATAATGCTTCCCCTTTTCCAATAGTACGGAATATTTCCCGGTCAAAGGATCTGATTGTACCGTAGCCACTTCCTCTCCTGTGTCCAGATCTTTAATGGTTACTTTGGCGTTCAAAGGCTCATTAGATGTCACATCTTTAACTTTGCCTACCATAATTATAGCATTACTTTCTTCAAGAATTTTGCCCAGGTTTTGCCTGACTATATGATCGCTTCCATCATACGAATAACTATTTTCTATTGGAGAATGACTTAAATCCCTTATCGGGAGACCATTGATATTTTGTTCATCTAATTCATTTTCAGAAAAGTCAGAATTCAGCTCTACATCTTTGCTCTGACTTCTAATTTGCATAAAAATATCCTGAGCAGTATTGCCAGGACTTATTTTGCTAAACTTTTCGGTATTAAAAGAAATGGCTGACTCTGGTAATTTTGCCCACGAATCGCATAATCTGCGACATACATAGTTCTTATAATCATCATATGAACAATAGCAGGATGAATCTTTGAGTTGAGTTACTGCGCCTGCTATTACTTTGTTTGTGAACGGATTGCCTTTGATGGATATCTCAACACGTCGATTTAAACTTCGCCCTTCTTCGGATGAATTAGAAGCAATTGGAAATAATTCACCATGCCCCTGAATTCTAAATCGTGTAGGATTAACACCTTGTTTTACTGAATACCGTGCTACCGAAGCTGCTCGTCTTCGGGATAGTTTTTCGTTATATTCCTCGGAACCTGTATTATCAGTATGACCGGACACTTCCACCAAGGTGCCATCATATTTGCGCAATACTCTGGCAAGATCATCAATTATATGTTCAGAGTTTTTATCAATTACATCGCTATCAACATCAAAAAGGATTTGGCTGTTAAATGTAATTTTTATCTCATCACCCACCCGAATAATTTGGGCATCTTTTAATTCTGCCTTTAATTCCTCTAATTGGGTATCAATCGCATCTTTTGGAAGTTGGTCTTCATTTGATTCTTCTTTAGTGATGTTTATGGAAGGAGAAAGAATGGTATCCTGGACATTATTTTCAAGGGCAAGTTGTATTTCTTCTGGCTTGTTGTTTATACAAGAAGCTAGTAAAATTAAAACGAATATTTTCCAGGCACCTCTCATCAGACATCAAAAAAGATTCTAAAGAAAGAACTTTCATAGAATCTTTTTTGTTCATGCAGCCCAATAAAAGCTATGCTTTGTGTTTATTATAAACTACTTACCTATAGCACTTAGTAAATCGGACTGAGTAATAATATGTATCTCATTATCATCACCACGTACCAATAAAGCTGAATTGCTTTTAGAAATAAGTGAAGACAAAACATCTATAGTATTATCCATTCCTACAAAAGTAAAAGGTGGATCCATTACTTCTTCTATGGTTTTGCCCAGCAAGGTAGTATCTTCTATAAGTTTTTTAAGCACATTGGTATCGGTAATACTACCTATTACAGTTCCGGAACCATCAACTACCGGTATTTGTGAAATAGCTTTTTTGCCCAACAAACTTATAGCATCAGATATTTTTTGTGCAGATCCGATTGTAATAAGCTTACCACCATTAACCTGATTAGCAATAATATCGCGAGCAGTAGAGAATTTCTTATCTTCGAGGTAACCACGTTCTTTCATCCAGCTGTCATTATATATTTTGGCCAAATAGCGGGTACCATGATCAGGAAGAATGATAACCATAGTGTCATCATCTTTGAGATTATTTTTGGCGTATTCCAATGCACCAAAAACAGCCGAACCACTAGACCAGCCAACAAATAAGCCTTCTTCGCGAGCCAGTCTTCTGGTCATTATTGCGGCATCTTTATCGGTTACTTTTACAAACTGATCAATCAAATCAAAATTTACATTTTTGGGCAAAATGTCTTCTCCAATTCCTTCTGTTCCGTATGGATACACTTCATTGGGATCAAACTCTCCTGACTCCTTATATTTTTTAAATACAGAGCCGTAGGTATCTATTCCTAATGTAAAAATAGTTGGATTATGCTCTTTCAAATATCCTGAAACCCCACAAATTGTACCACCAGTTCCTACTCCGGCAGCAAAATGGGTAATTTTACCTTCGGTATCTTTCCAGATTTCAGGCCCGGTAGACAGATAATGTGCTTTTGAGTTTGAAAGATTGTCGTACTGATTGGGATAAAATGAATTGGGGATTTCTTTATTAAGTCTTGCTGCAGTGCTATAATACGAACTTGGGTCTGAAGGTTCAACATTGGTTGGACAAACAATTACCTCTGCCCCTAATGCCTTCAAAGCGTCAATTTTTTCGGTAGATTGCTTATCGGTAGTAGTAAATATACATTTGTAACCCTTTGCAATAGAGGCCAATGCGAGTCCCATTCCGGTATTTCCACTTGTACCTTCTATTATGGTTCCGCCTGGCTTTATTCTTCCTTCCTTTTCGGCATCTTCCAACATTTTGACGGCCATACGATCTTTCACAGAATGTCCGGGATTGAAATACTCAACCTTTACCAATATAGTTCCTTTAATGCCTTTGTTTACTTTATTTAACCTGACAAGTGGCGTATTTCCTATAGTATGGATAATGGATTGGTAAATCATGGCACGAAAAAATTTTAAATTTAATCTATGGAATTAGAGATAAAGAAAATCTATTAACATCATTAATCAAAAATTAATAATGCAATATTTTAACCTCAGCAAACCTGTAAAGTTCGGAAATTGCAGAATTGATATAGTATTAGACTCTGCCGGCAAGTAAGTATAAAACAGCCATTCTTATGGCAACGCCGTTTTCTACCTGATTCAAAATAATAGAATGGTCAGAATCTGCCACATCGCTACTTAACTCTACCCCCCTGTTGATTGGTCCGGGATGCATTATTACTATTTCTTTATTTAGAGAATCCAGAATCTGCTTATTAATACCATAATACATGGAATATTCACGAAGTGAAGGAAAATACTTGATCGTTTGTCTTTCCAATTGTATTCTAAGCACATTGGCAACATCACACCACTGTAAAGCTTTTAGCAAATCAAGTTCAACTTTTACACCCAAATCTGCAATATGCTTTGGGAGCAAGGTAGCCGGACCACATACCATAACTTCTGCTCCTAGTTTTTTAAGAGCAAAAATATTTGATAAAGCAACTCTGGAATGCAGTATATCGCCAAATATGCACACTTTTTTACCTTGCACTGAACCAAGCTTTTCTCTTATCGAAAAGCAATCCAATAAAGCTTGAGTAGGATGCTCATGTGTACCGTCACCGGCATTTATAATTTTGGCGTCTATATGTTTTGCCAGGAAATGTGGAGCACCAACACTGGCATGTCGCATCACAACCATATCCACTTTCATTGCCAGAATATTATTAACAGTATCCAGCAAGGTTTCGCCTTTTTTTACTGAACTACCCGACGATGAAAAATTTACAACATCGGCAGAAAGTCTTTTCTCGGCTATTTCGAAGGAAAGTCTGGTTCTGGTAGAATTTTCAAAAAATACATTGGCAATAGTAATATCCCTTAGTGAGGGTACTTTTTTGATAGGTCGGTTGATTACTTCTTTGAAATTATCGGCAGTCTCAAAAATCAGATTGATATCTTCTGTTTTAAGATCTTTAATTCCAAGCAAATGCTTAACGCTTAACTCCTGCATTTTTAAGATATATTCTTTGATACAAGACTGATATAGTCCTCTTTTTCACCTTGTTCAGCAAATCGAACTATTACTTTTTCTGATTCCAGACAATTAACTTCTTTGCCTATAAAATCAGGCTGAATGGGCAAATCGCGCGTATATTTGCGATCTACCATTACGCACAAATCTACACAGGCTGGCCTTCCAAAGGCAATCATGGCATCCAGAGCAGCCCTTACTGTTCGACCTGTATACAGAACATCGTCAACTAGGATTACTTTTTTATTTTCTATTAAAAAGGGAACTTTGGTAGCATTTGCCAGCAAGGGTGCATCTTTTCTTCGAAAATCATCTCTGAAAAATGTAACATCTAGAAATCCTAATGGAATTTCTTTTTTCAGGTATTTACTAAGTTTTTGGGCTATTCTGCCGGCTAGAGACCCGCCACGAGGTTGTATGGCTAATATTACAGAATGATCAAAATCTCCATGAACTTCGATAAGTTGCTGACAAAGCCGCTCTATCGTTATGTTCATCAAATGACTGTCTATGATTATTCGCTTTCTCATTCAGAATTGTTTGGCAAAGATACAAAAGTGCTTTGGTTACAAAACCCTAAAATAAAAAAAATGGAAGTTTCCTCCCAGATTTTTACTGAATGGCTAATTTATTAAAATAAAACACCGTCCTTTTTCTTTTTGTGTCTTCAGATTCATTTTTGATTTTCTGATAACCATATACCAGAAAATACTTATCATACCAATATCGTACATTGCTTAGTGCTGAACTTTTAATCACATCGTCACTTGACCCTGTTTGTATTAAACTTCTGCCTTTTTCTCCAATTACCTGATTTTTATATATCGCTTTGGTAACTATGTCATTATTGGTGCCATAGGCAAGCTTTACCTGACCATAATCCACGTTTACACTTACTCGTTCTTCCAGGTCAAAAGATTTCACATCACCCATTTCTATTGAATTGTCCCAAAGCATGTTCCCTTCCATGTCAAAGCCTGCCACTATTGCATGGGTGTACAGCCAGCCGTCAAAAACAGTTATGTAATTGGTTTGCACAATTGGCACTCCGTTAATTATTGTTGTATAAGGCCTGGCCTCAGAGCGGTAGGTTGCATAATAAGCTTCTGCAACCATTAAATATTGGCCTTCATAAAGTAAAAGATCATGCACCAACAATTGATAATCCAGATTTAGTTCTTTGCCTTTAGACTCCTGTTTTTCTTTCTTTTTTTGGATTTTATCGGCAGCTCTTTCAGGCAAAAAATCAAAAAAATTGGTAAAGTCCGTAAAATTATAATATTTAACTACGTAGCTGGAATTATTGATCAGTCTGGCAAAATACAAACCATTTGCTCCTCGTGCAGAACCAGAGGAGTATGTCCCCAAAATGATCTTCTCGCGATCATTGATAGAATTAATTTTACCGGTCAGCAAATGATCATTCCCTTCCGGATTAATGATCAAATCATCCAGTAATTGTAATCCCTGAAAAGTTTTAATATTGAGAAATTTTTTACGATTATCTTCAATTCTGTATACCAAATGCACCTCATTACTGTCTGAACTAACGTCGGCACTTTCAAATTGAGCTTCTCCATCAAACTTCAATTCTATTTCTGATACTTTCTTGTTATTCAGATCTACATGCATCAAAGCCGGACCTTTGCGTGTAAATCCATTGATATAAGCCGAATTATTATGCACCGCTATGGTAGACATAACAAATTTCTTGGGCAACAGACCATGTAGACTTCGAATCTCTCCGGTTTTTACATTTACTTCGGTCAATACAAATTCATCTCTGTTGTTTCGCAGGTATAGCAAATACAAAAAGTCATTTACATAGGTATGTTCTTTTACAAAATATGGCTCGTCAATTATATATCCTGACTTCCATTTTTCTTTGAACTCAGTATTATAACCTGTAAACAACCATTTTACTTTGGTACGTTGAGGTACTTTATCTGGCGATAGAGTATACATTACCAATCCATTTTCGCCAACAGGAATAACATTGTAATCTGAATTTGTATTTTCCAGATCGATTTCAACCCTCAAAGGCTGCTCAAGCTGCGCAAACACCTGCAAGCAACTCAATGTCAAAACAATAGCTATAGCAAATTTAGAATACATAATCTAGAGTTAGAGTATAAAAATAATCAATAAACCAGATTGAACTATCTCTCGGAAAGCTCAAGTACTATATCAAATTCTTCTTTCTTCAGGGACATTACCGAAAGCCTTGATTGCTTAATTAATCCAATATTTTCAAGTCTTTCATCTTTTTTTACCTGTTCCAGTGTAACAGTTTTTTTAAGTTTTTTAACCGGCACAAGGTCAACCGCTACCCATTTATCATCATCGGCAGTAGGATCAGGATAATGTTCTTTTTGAACTTTAGCAATACCAACTACTTCTTTGCCCTCGTTGGAGTGATAAAACAAAACCAGATCACCCTTTTTCATTTCCTTCAAATTATTTCTTGCCTGATAGTTTCGAACCCCATCCCACATGCTTTTCTTTTCTTTCACCAATGTATCATAGGAAAACACAAATGGCTCAGATTTTACCAACCAATAATTCATATCTTGAAATTTTGAACAATAATAGATTTTAAATTTAACTGTTTCGTCCGATAAGCACGAGGATTTTTAAATTATATCTGTATACATCTCCACAAAAAACAAGCTGATATAGTATTTAGTATTAAGTCAACCATCAAATGCTTACTTTTGCACCGTGGAAAACGAAAAAATCATTCAAACACTGCGCTTATATGCAGCCCTTATGGAACTGCATGAGGAAAATTCTTTTAAGATAAGAGGTATAAAGAATGCCATTTTTGCACTCGAAAAAACCACTCATGATCTGCAAAGCCTTTCGTTGGAAGAATTAACCAATCTGGAAGGCTTGGGCAAATCTAATGCCACCAAAATTTATGATCTGGTACACAAAGGGACTTTTGAAGACTTTATTAGCCTGGCTCAAAAAACACCAAAAGGTGTTGTTGAAATGATGGATATAAAAGGGATCGGCCCTAAAAAAGTGCGTACCATTTGGAAAGATCTTGAAATAACCAACAAAAAGGCCCTGCTAAAAGCTTGTATTGATGGCAAAATAAGTCAACTCAAAGGATTTGGAGACAAAACACAGGATGCTATAAAACAGGCTTTGCTTTTTGCTGAAGAGCACAAAAGCAAATTTATGTATATGGAACTTGACCAGATAGCTGCTGATCTAACTAAAAAACTTCAGGATTTTCTTCCAGACTGCAAAGTAAGCCTTGTTGGCGAAATGCGCAGGTACATGGAAGTAATCGAATCTTTGCAATTTATAGTCGGATGCAACGATTTGACAGCAACTACTCATAAACTCAGCAGCATCAATTTCCTTTCGCATAACGAAGAAGAGTCTTCTCCATTTATCTGGCGTGGAACCGAGCTGTTGGCAGGAGCCAAAGTTAAAATAAAAATTACAGAAGAAAGTATTTTTGCCAAACAGGTATTTTTAAACTCATTAAATCCTGAACATTTAAAAAAGAAAGATACACAGGGTGTTCAACTCGGACAATTGTTGATGAAAAAAGCTTTTGTTTCCGAGCAGGACTTTTACAGTGAAGCCGGTATACAATTTATTGAACCAGAAATGCGCGAAGGCATGCTGGAAGTTGACAAAGCTCTCAGCAACTCCATCCCTACCCTAATTGAGGATAGCGACCTTAAAGGCATACTGCATAATCACTGTACGTATAGTGATGGAATTCACACGCTGGAGCAAATGGCTGTATATTGCAAAGATCTGGGTTATGAATATTTAGGCATTAGCGACCACTCAAAATCTGCCTTTTATGCCAATGGTTTGCAGGAAAACCGTGTTCGCGAGCAACATCTGGAAATTGATAAACTAAACCAAAAACTGACTCCTTTCAAGATCTTTAAAGGTATAGAGTCAGACATACTAAATGACGGCAGTCTGGATTACAGCACAGAAATACTGGCTTCTTTTGATTTTATAGTGGCATCGATACATTCCAATCTTAAAATGACCGAAGACAAAGCCACACAAAGGTTAATAACCGCTATCGAAAACCCTTATACAACCATACTGGGACATGCCACCGGCAGATTACTTCTAAAAAGAGAAGGCTACCCAATCAATTATGCTAAAGTAATTGATGCCTGTCAGGCCAATAATGTAATTATCGAAATAAATGCAAACCCCAGGCGACTGGATATGGACTGGCGCTGGGTAATTTACGCATTGGAAAAAGGAGTATTGATAAGCATCAACCCGGATGCACATAGCATGCCCGAATATCACAATATGAAATATGGAGTTTTAATGGGCAGAAAAGCCGGTTTGGGCAAAAACCAAACTTTCAATGCTTTTTCCAGAGAAGAAGTCGAAAATCATTTTAACCGCAAAAAAGCAGCAGCCCTATAATTTCCTGCAAATGAAAATCCTCATTCTACGGTTTTCTTCGATTGGCGATATTGTACTCACAACACCGGTTATCAGGTGTCTGAAAGAACAATTGGGGGCAGAAATACATTATTACACCAAGCCTTCATTTGCTTCAATACTGTATTCAAACCCCTATTTATCAAAGGTTCACACATTGCCTAATACCGGACTTCCGTTTCTTAAAGACTTAAAAACTGAAAATTTTGACTATATCATTGACCTTCATAATAATCTTCGCACTAGACTGATAAAATTATATTTAGGTAAACCTTCATTTTCGTTTGACAAACTGAATTGGGCCAAATACCTGTTGGTTAATTTCAAAATCAACAAAATGTCCAATCTGCATATTGTAGATAGATATCTAAATGCTGTAAAACCGCTTGGTGTTATTAACGATCAAAAAGGACTTGATTATTTTATTCCACAAAAAGATGAAGTTTCGTTAGGTTCTTTACCTATGCAAATTCAGACAGGATATACTGCTTTGGTAGTTGGAGCAAGCTTTAGTACCAAAAGATTGCCTTTACATAAACTTATCGAGATGGTACGTTCAATCTCTGGGCCCATTTTAGTACTTGGTGGTAAAGAAGATTCAGAAACAGGTGAAACTCTTAAAAATCAATTTCCTGGAAAAGTACATAATGGAGCAGGTAAATTTAACCTTAATCAGTCTGCTAGTTTGGTAAAACAAGCAAGCAAGGTATACAGCCACGACACAGGTTTGATGCATATTGCGGCTGCTTTCAAAAAAGATATAGTATCCATATGGGGCAATACCGTTCCCGAATTTGGCATGTATCCATACCAAACCAATTACAGCATTATAGAAAACAAAGGCTTATCCTGCAGGCCATGTTCTAAAATTGGCTACAACCATTGTCCCAAAGGACATTTTAAGTGCATGGAAGATTTGAGGTTTGAATAAAAAAATCCCGCCATATTGCTACAGCAGGACCATAATTTATAGAAAGTACTACCTTATTGCGTAATTGCCAAACGCTGAAAATCAGGCTTGACTTTTAAACGTACCTTTTTACCATCTTTATCCTGTGTAAATGGAATTGGTTCATTGTCCACCAAAACCTCTTTTACTACAAAATTGATTCCATGTACAGTCATATCAAACTTGGTATATCCCGATTTGAAACCTCCTTCTATAGTCTGCATAATCACAAAATTGCTTTCATTGCCTGTAGTTTTGTAGGTTCTTATATTGGCTTCTTCTTTTGTATAGCCATAACCATCACCAGCATCTTCAAATACTATACTCTTATATGATTTATTGTGGTAATAGGCATGTAGAATAAGCTCTTTTACTTCAACCTCACCAACATACTGCATTTTAGGAAAATGTGGCACTACAGCTCCTGCTTTTACAAATAAAGGAATACGGCTAAGATCAGCTTCTGCCCATACTTCCATACCACCCTGAAATACTTCGTCATCCCAGTAATAATACCATTTACCTTGTGGCAAGTATAACCATCTACCATCGGCATCTTCTTGTGTAACAGGACATACCAGCAAATGATCACCCATCATAAACTCATCCTGTCTGAAATAAGTCTCTGTGTCATCCTGGTCAATAAATACCAGCGGACGAAGCATAGGTGTTCCAAACTTATAATTCTGATAGAAAGTTGTATAAATATAAGGTAATAGTGTGTATCTAAACTGAATAAACTTACGGGCTACATCTTCTATTTCTGTACCAAAAGACCAGGGCTCCTGATCACCGTGATCACCGGATGAATGTGTTCTGCAGAAAGGGTGAAAAATACCCAACTGAATCCATCGGGCATATAACTCACCTGTAGGAGTATGAATAAAACCGCCAATATCAGAACCGGCAAAAGAAATACCAGATATACTCAATCGCTGACACATATAATTAGCCAGATTCAGGTGCTCCCACGAAGCTACATTATCACCTGTCCAAACGGATGAATATCGCTGAATACCAGAGTAGCATGACCTTGTAATAACAAAGGGCCTTCTAGGGAAACTAAATTTCTTAACTCCTTCGTAAGTAGCTCTAGCCATCTGCATACCATACACATTGTGCGCCTTACGGTGACTGCATTGCTCTCCGTCATAATCATGGCGAACGTCATTTGGGAAAGTCTCAACTTCAAAAACAGCTGGCTCATTCATATCATTCCAGATGCCCATGATCTTGTCGTTCTTGATTAACCCTTCAAACAGGTCAGCCCACCACGTTCTAACTTCAGGATTTGTAAAGTCTGGGAAATTACATTCGCCAGGCCATACTGCACCTTTCATTAGCGGACCATCCATACGTTTGCAGAAGTAATCTTTTTCAATTCCTTCCTGATACACCCAATAATCAGGGTCTACTTTTATTCCCGGATCAATAATTACAATGGTTTTAAAACCATCCTGAGCCAGGTCACTTATCATCTTTTGATGATTGGGGAAATATTCTTTATTCCAGGTAAAACATCTAAACCCTTCCATATAGTCGATGTCCAGGTATATGGCATCACAAGGAATTTTTCTTTCTCTGAACTCGCCACAAATATCTCTAACCAATTTTTCCGGATAGTAACTCCATTTGCATTGGTGGTAACCTAAAGCCCACAATGGTGGCATCTCTGGCTTACCAGTCATTTGTGAATAAGTTTCTACAACATTGATAAGTTCTGGACCATATATAAAATAATAATTCATTTCTCCGCCTTCAGACCAAAAGCTGTATACGTTTTTACGCTCATGTCCAAAGTCAAAAAATGTTCTGAATGAATTATCAAAGAACACACCGTAAGCTATTTTATGATGTATACCCATAAAAAATGGGATATTTTTATACAAAGGATCCGCACCGGTCTGGAAGCCATAAGTATCTTTTCCCCAAAGCTCGAATCTTTTCCCGCGCAAATCCATATTTACCGGTTTATCACCAAGTCCAAAGAAATGCTCACCACTTTGCAATTTCTTGCTCATCATCACAAATTCACCACCAAACTGCTTGTTATCCTCCCAGTGATAGCCCTTTTCATCATCCTGAAGCACCTTACCATCTTTATCCAGAATTCTAACTACAAGCCTTTGTTTACTTATAAAAACATTCAATAATGCTGTGGAAATAACAAACTCTTCTCCCTCTTCTTTAATTTCCAATACCGATACTTTTTCCTGATACTCATGTGCAAAGGAATAAGAAAAATCACGCTCAAATTGCCCGTAAGCAGCATAAGTAAATCGAACCACCTTATCTGAACAAACTGTAACACGAAGACAGGTTTTAGTGCATTTAAAATAGAAAACGTTGTTTTCTCTCCACCACTTTTGCACAAAGTCCGGAAACTGTTGAACAGATACCGAACCATTGTTTAAATTCATGTAACTTTCCATAAATCTTTCCTTACAGCTTACCCAATTTAAATGTTGTAAAAATTTTTAAGTCAATTAGTTCCGAAACTATTTTTAAAAAATCAATGCACCTGTGTACCGACTTTGAAAAATTTGCATTTTTTGAATATAAAGAAATATTCCCCAATTACGGACATTTCTTTCATTCAGATTAGAATATTTCTATAAATCTATACTATTTTACACCCATTGATTATGAGAATAAAATTAATTATTTTTTCTTTAAACCATTTTCAACTAACATAGTTTAAGATTCACAAGCAAACATTTTTAGTTTTTTGGATCAAAGTTTCTTAATCTATAAAGTCAATATCAAATAATAATACAATGAATAGACCTAAAGTTTTAATGTTAGGATGGGAATTTCCACCCATTGTAAATGGCGGCTTAGGTGTAGCCTGCCTTGGCTTGAGCAAAGCTCTTGCAAAAAAAACTGAATTAACCATGATTCTGCCCAAGGCTGACCCCGATTTTATAGTTGAAAATGTTGACTTAATTGGTTTAAATTCTGTTGATATCAATAAACTAAAAAAGGTTAAAACCAGTAAAAAATACAAGGAATTTGCCAGTGTTTACACGGTAGATTCAAATATTTTACCTTACGAAACTCCAAAACTCAACATCTTAAATTCCTTAACAGATTCAAACATTGAGACTACATTAGATTTTGATCTGTCTCAAATGAATCAATTTGGCAAAGGAGATATTTATGGCGATGATCTGATCAACAAAGTTATCGACTATGCCAAATATGTAACTCAACTGGCAGGCAAAATTGAATTTGACGTAATTCATTGTCACGACTGGATGACTATACTTGCCGGGGTTGAGATCAAAAAACTAAGCAAAAAACCATTGGTGTTGCAAATACATTCGTTGGAATATGATCGTGGTGGACCTCAAAGCCAGGGTTGGGTTTTCCAGTTGGAAAAATACGGAATGCAACAGGCTGATTTTGTGGTTCCTGTAAGTAATTATACTGGAGATGTAATCAAAGAACATTACAAAATTAAATCCGAAAAAATATTTCCTGTGCACAACGGAGCAGATACTGTTGAAACCTATAGAGAGGAAAAACCGTTTCCAGACAAATTAGTGCTTTACTTAGGAAGAATTACCGGACAAAAAGGACCACAATACTTTTTGGATATTGCAACCAGAGTTATTGATGCCTATCCAAATGTACGTTTTGTAATGGCTGGAACCGGTGATCGACTAAAAGGCCTGATAGAAACCGGTGCTTATAAGCGCATTGGCAACAAACTACACTTTACCGGATTTCTGAGTAAAGAAAAAGTAAGACATCTCCTTGCAATGGGTGATGCTTATGTTATGCCAAGCGTTTCAGAACCATTTGGACTTTCAGCTTTAGAAGCAGCACAGTTTGGTGTACCTTGTGTTATATCTAAACAATCGGGTGTGTCTGAAGTGCTAAATAGTGCTCTCAAGGCAGACTATTGGGATACTGAGTTAATGGCCTCGCATATTATAAGTCTTTTGAAAGATGATACTTTGAAAAAGAAAATAGTACAGGAAGCCTACAACGATTTAGCTAATAGCACCTGGGATGCGTCTGCTGATAAAGTATGCAAAGTCTACAACATGGCTATGGCCGGTGTTTAGTAAATTATCTACTTGTGAGAATTAACTTTTTATGCCATCAATTTGCTTTTATTTTCAACTTCATCAACCTTATCGATTAAGGGATTACTCATTTTTTGACATTGGTCGTGATCATAACTATGAAAATGAAAGCCTGAATATTGAAATTCTGCATAAAGTTGCTGATAAATCCTATTTGCCAGCCAACAAGATTATACTGGAACTTATCAAAAAGCATAAGAAAAAATTCAGAATATCGTATTCAATTTCCGGTGTTTTGCTTGAACAGTTGGAGAAATACCGTCCAGATGTACTGGATACCTTCAAAGCTTTGGCCAAAACAGGTTGTGTAGAATTTCTAGCGGAAACCTACTACCATTCCTTGTCTTCATTATATTCTCCCGAAGAATTTAAAAGACAGGTAAATCTGCATACACAAACTATAGAACGACTGTTTAACCAAAAACCAAAAGTTTTTCGCAATACAGAACTCATATACAGTAACCAACTGGCAAATACCGTTCAACAAATGGGTTTTGAGGGTATAATGACAGAAGGTGTAGAATGGCTGCTCAATGGTCGCTCTCCCCATTTTGTGTACTCGCCATTGGACAACAGGAAAATCAAAGTATTATTAAGAAATTATACGTTGTCCGATGATATTGCTTTTCGTTTTTCTAATACTACCTGGAGTGAACATCCGCTTACAGCACAAAAATTTTCCAGATGGATACACCGCTATGGTGCCACAGCAGATACTATAAATCTGTTTATGGACTATGAAACTTTTGGAGAACACCAGTGGGAAGGCACAGGAATATTTGAATTTCTAAAGCATTTGCCGGAAGAAATACTCAAGAAAAAAAGCTTTGATTTCAAAACTCCAACTGAAGTAATTGAATCATACCAAACAAAAGGCGATTTTGATGCACAACATAATATTTCATGGGCAGATACAGAGCGTGATCTTTCAGCATGGCTGAGCAATTCGATGCAGGCAGAAGCTTTATCCAAACTGTATATTCTGGAAGAAAAAGTTCATAGTCTTAACAATCCGGATATACTACAAAAATGGTCCAGGCTGCAGATATCCGATCATTTTTATTATATGTGCACCAAGCATTGGTCTGATGGCGAGGTGCATAAATATTTCAGCCCTTTTAATTCACCATACGATTCATATATTTACTTCATCAATGCCTTGTCGGATTTAGAAATTTCTATCAAAAAACTTCAATCAACAGATATTGAAAGTAGCAGTTTGCATAAAAAGAGTCGTTCAAAGAAAGCAAACGAATCCGAAATAACTGGCACAGAAACTCCAATTAAAAAGAAAAAGGCTGCTACTTCATAAGGAACTTCAACAAATATTCTGGAATTCCAGCTTATATTATTGGCATTATGCACGTATTACCGCGCAGGTTTATAATTTTGCAGAATGAACTACATATCGGCAGAAACTATTTCCAAAGCCTACGACGACAAATGGCTTTTCAAAAACATCTCATTTGGCTTAAGTCGAGGGCAAAAAGTAGCCTTAATTGGCATTAATGGTTCGGGTAAGTCTACTTTATTAAAAGTACTTTCCGGAAAAGAAAACCCCGATGAAGGATATGTAGCCGTAAACAAAGACATTTCAATCGGCTTCTTAATTCAGGAACCCGATTTTGGTGATGCCGTAACAGTAAAAGACGCCCTTTTTTCTAAAGATATACCGGTATTGCAGGCAGTTGCGCGCTATGAAGAGTGCATGAATAATACAGAAGATACAGATGCCCTTCAAAAGGCTATGGAAGATATGGATCTGTATAATGCCTGGGACTACGACAATCAGGTAAAAGAAATTACCGGTAAAGTTGGCTTGCCCGACTATACTGCTGTAATTAGTAAACTTTCCGGTGGACAGAAAAAACGTGTCGCATTGGCCAAATTACTTATTACAGACCCTGATTTATTAATACTTGACGAACCTACCAACCACCTGGATCTGGATACCATTGAATGGTTGCAGAACTATTTGAGTAGTAAAAACACTACACTTCTAATGGTTACCCACGACAGATATTTTCTGGAAGCAGTAACCAATTCCATTGTAGAACTCGACAAAGGAAATTTATATACATACCAGGGCAATTATTCTTATTACCTCGAAAAGAAGGATGAACGCCAGGCTAATCAGGTTGCAGTCACGGAAAAAGCTAAAAACCTGATGCGTAAAGAACTTGACTGGATCAGACGCCAGCCAAAAGCAAGGGGAACCAAAGCCAAATATAGAGTTGATGCTTTTTATGAACTCAAAGACAAAGCCTCTGTTGACCATAGTGAACAGAAACTTGATTTGCAGGTAAAAACCAGCAGACAAGGCAATAAAGTGTTGGAACTACATCACCTTAACAAATCATTTGGTAGTAAAGAAGTAATAACTGACTTTTCCTATATCTTCAAAAAACAAGATAGAATTGGGATAGTAGGTCTGAATGGAACCGGTAAATCTACCCTGCTAAATATCATAACCGGGACGTTGAAACCTGATAAAGGCGAAGCCATAAAAGGCGAAACTACCAAATTTGGTTACTACAAGCAGGAAGGTTTAAGCTTTAATGAAGATCAGCGGGTAATAGATATAGTAAAAGAAGTAGCTGAAGTTATTTCACTTAGCAATGGGACAGAAGTTACTGCATCAAAATTTCTTGAACTATTTGGTTTTGATGCATCATTGCAATACAGTTTTGTAAGAAAATTGAGTGGTGGAGAGCGCAAAAGATTGCATTTGCTAAAAGTGCTTATGGCTAATCCAAACTTTTTGATTCTGGATGAACCTACCAATGATCTGGATATCGTAACCTTAAATACCCTGGAGGAATTCCTGGAAAACTTTGGGGGATGCCTGCTTATAGTTACCCACGATCGTTATTTTCTGGACAAGTTAGTAGACCACCTTTTTATATTGGAAGGGAATGGCTTTATCCGGGACTTTAACGGTAATTATACCGATTACCGAGAGTGGCACAAGGAAAATCTGGAAGCTGAAAAATTGGAAAAGCTATCTCCCAAAACCGAAAAAGCTAAGACAGAAACTGAGACTAAAAAACTAACCTACAAGGAAAAAAAGGAATTCGAAGACCTGGAAACTGAAATTGCCAAGTTGGAAGCTGAAAAAGAAACTTTTGTTGCCAAGTTAAATTCTAACCAAGGTAGTCATAACGAACTTTCGGAGTGGTCTGCTAAAATTGAGCAACTGATATCAGCAATTGAAGGAAAAACGCTTCGTTGGCTGGAACTTTCGGAGAAAAGTTAATTTGTTTTTCTAAAAAAGAACTGCCTTTTTTTAATACTTCGAACTTACCATCACTATCATTTCGATCGGTAAACGGATGTCAACGGTTAAAAACCTTGTCATCCGTTGCTTACAAAATACCGTTTATGAATACCACGACTACTACAATTGAGAATCTATTGGGGAGAGAAACCCCATTAACTAAAATATAAATCAGGTAAAAAACCGCTTCACTATAATTGTCAAACTTATGACCTTGGCAGACAAAGTGACACTGAACGCTCTGTTAGCACCGGCATACTTCATAATCGGCAAAGATTTTAATGAACCCCGAATTAAGCAATAGAAAACATGAATTGCTTAATCGATTAAGAAAACCAACCCATTTGGCTGGACTACAATAAATCCAAATGGTGATTTACTTGATCGGGGCAGATAGTTCGGCTTGTTCCTCGCCTTATACTGATTAATTTGGGTTGAACTTAATCATCCACAACTATTGAAAAAAAAGTATTTGACAATAATTGAATATCAAATACTTTTGGATAGTTTTAAACTCAAAAATTTTTTTAATCTAAATCACCAATTATGAAACTTAATTTTTTTAACCCATTGCAATTGCTGATGGGCAGTATTTTTATTGTGTTATTTTCTTTTTCTTCCACAGCTCAAAAAATTGAATTAGACAAGGTCGGCCGAAATGGATTTAAAGGCATTCAGCGACTGGACAATCAGGGTTATTATATACAGTATGAAGAAACGGATGTAAAACCCCGCTCTGTGAAATTGATTATTCTGGACAATAACCTGGCTGTAAGCTCTGAGATTAAACTGGCTCTTAAACCTGAGGATAAGCTGGAAGACCTGGCTTACAACGGAGGTAAATTTATGTTCATAAAATCAAACAATAAAGAGAAATCCAGAACCTTTCAGTTACTGGACAAGCAGGGAAAGCAGCTGGCTTTAAAAGAATATAAAGATCTTCCTTCCCGACTACTTTACAAAGCAGCAACTATTCTGCCACTTGAAGGATCTGATTTCATTGTGATAAACCCTACCAAGGATAAAAAAGTAGGTTACAGTATCGAGCGTTTTAATGAGAACCTTGAAAGCAAGTATATGAAAGTTTATGAACCGGAAAAGAAAAAACTCTATCCTGTAGACTACCTCATATCTGATGATGTATTATATGTTCTGGAATTCTTATCTACAGATTTTTCAGATTATTTTGAATATCATATTGCAGGTTATGCATTAGAATCCGGCAAAGAACTTTTTAATAATTATCTTGTAAGCAGTGATGAAAAGGCTTATGGATATGCAACATTTCTTCGCATGGCATCTGAAGGTAATGTGGTAACAGGGGGTATGTATTTTAATGGACCAAGAGAAGGAAATGCTACTTCAGATGGATTGTTTACCGCACTTGTTGATAAATCAGGCAAACTAAACTACCAATATAAAACATGGAAAGATGTTGAGGCAAAAGTAAAAGCGGGTAATTCTACCGCTGGTATATGGGGAGGCAAAACAAAAACTTTTATTCAAGATATTGCCGTAAACGCTGATGGCACATTTTCTCTAATTGCAGAAAACTTTAGAAGAGGAGATGAAGCACTTGCAGGTGGCAAGAATAAAACACTTGGAACGATAAATAAAATTGGCAATGTTTCCAGTGGTGAGTCTTCAGATGAAGCTGTTACAGTTTCCGAATTTGTATTATTTGATTTTTCTAAGGACAACGTATTAGCCAATGTCCGAAAATTGGATAAACCTGCCTCTGTAACCATCATAAAAGCTACCAGCGACCCAAATGACCAGCCATATGTTGGTCAGGCCAAAGGTTTAAACCTTGCTAATATACTTAACAACAGAGGGTATTTTCCATATCGATTCACCGCAGAAAAGGCTGGAGAAAAAATTCTTGTTTATCAGTTTACCTATGAAAAACTCTACAAGGAAAAACTGTACTTCACACGTCTAAATGCAACCTCTACTGACACCAGCTCGATAGAAATCACCAATTCAATTATGAAAGTTGAACAGGAATTAGAGGCAGCTACTAGTCAGAAGCTTGGGAAATTGGCTTCTCTATCCAAAAAAATCGAAAATACCACAGGCTCTGATATTCAGAATACCTATTACATGAAAGGCTCACATAGTCCATATGACTACAGAAGCCGTTCATTAAACACAAGATTATCAGCTTCTAATGTTGATGGGAAAATCCTAATCTTTGATTTTGTTCCTGAATTATCAGGCGATGCCAACCAAAAGAAAGGTATGCTTGCCAAATACAACAGCGCTATGAATAACGCTATGAATGCCAAACTGAAAATATGGTATATCGATATTCTATAAATAACAATTTTCATTAAAAAGATAAAAGCCGGAAATTTCCGGCTTTTATCTTTTTACAGCTATTTCTAACTTCTCTGGTGGTTGGTCGGGGACACACGGCAAACGGGCTGCTTTATTTCTACCAACCAAGGTGGAGGATTTTCTAAATTCGTATCTATTTTCTATTTAACAGATAGTACTTTATCTTTTTTCAATTTATTCAAGAGGCTATCAAAAAAAGTATCTAACCCTGTATTGCTTTCATCATCACAAGTTTTCCCTACTCTGAAAAAATAAAAATCAAATTCCTCTTTATCATACCCAGAGTTTCGAGATATCATATGATAACACAACTTATAGGATTTCTCGTCCTCTGAATTTGGGTCAAATGACTTTTCTCCTATCAAAAAAAAATCATTTTTAGTAATATCAAAGTCATTCATATTCGCTAAAAGTATCCCATTTTCGGGAAAAACAAATCTTCGCTTATTACCTTCAATAAAATTTCTTCCATCTTTACAACCATTTACAATTACATACCAATCGGCTGTTGGTTCTGAAAAAACATATTCATTGGATAATTCTTTGTTTGCACAACCTAAAAGCACAAACGCAAATAATAACATACTAATCCGGGTCATAATCTGTCTGTACTTTATCACTTGTAACATTCGTTCCTGTATTCTGGTCTTTAGGGCTTAAATCGGTAAATATCTTATTCCAATCAGCCAAATTATACCAAGTACCATTACCTAAATAAACCCCTCCCCTGGTTTGTGAAACATAGCAGCCACTATCCCTGGCCTTGTCCCCCGACAGGCCAGCCACTAGACTAGCCTTATATTTTAGAGAAAAGATTACTTGTTTGAAGCTATCATCACTTAATAAATGTCTCCAAGCGTATATTGTATCTGTGCATAAATAAACCTCGTTGAGAAACATATGAGATTTTCGATACTCTTTGAATAGATTGTGTTCCATAGCTGAGTAAAGATAGAAATTTCCTGCTATTTTAAATTTTTAAGGGTGGCCTGTCGGGGGACAAGGCCACGGAGACAGGATGCTTTATTTCTATCAACCAAGGCTGAGTATAAGAAAGTCAATTTAGTTCGAATAAAACCAAGCGAGACGCTTGAGCTAACTGGGGAGGATTTTTTGAGCCAAATTAGAACTGATATTCTTCAAGTTATTTGTTGGTATCACAACAATTGTATGAACAATTTTTCCGTTTTTAAAACCATTTGATTCCTAATTTGTATTAATGAAGCAAATCATTTTAAACCAAAATTAAATTCGACAATGAAAAACTTTTTTACTTCACTCGTAATTTTTGCATCATTATTTTTCAGCACATGTCTTTTGGCACAAACTGCTATGGTTCAGGTAATTCACAATTCTCCAGATCCTCTGGCATCTGAAGTAGATGTTTATCTGGGCTCAGAACTTATTTTAAACGATTTCGCTTTCCGCACCTCCACTCCATTTGTAGAGTTGCCGGCTGGTTCAGAAATTGTTTTAACAGTGGCACCGTCCACAAGTACAAGCGTTGCAGATGGAATTGCAGCATTTCCGGTTACACTTACAGAAAATGAAACCTATGTGGTGGTGGCCAGTGGACTGGTTAATCCTCTAGGTGGATTTACTCCTTTTCAACAATTTGACCTTAAAATTTTCCCGGCAGCATTGATGACTGCCGATCCGGGTAAAACCAGGGTATTGGTATATCACGGATCAACCGATGCTCCTACGGTGGATATTGTTGAAACTTCTGTTCCTACAGGTATATTAGTTGATGATATCTCCTATGGCTCGTTTTCAAATGAATATCTTGACCTGCCCACTGCTGATTATGTTTTGGCTGTTCAAACCGCAGACAATAGTACTACCGTGCAGTCATACAGTGCACCTCTTGCAACACTGGGACTTGAAGAGATGGCATTGGTTGCACTGGCATCTGGTTTTCTGGACCCTTCCGTCAATGCCAATGGCCCTGCCTTTGGTTTATTTGTGAGCCTTCCTGCCGGTGGGGAATTGGTCGAGTTGCCCGTAGCCATTACAACCGGTATTGCTGATTATAAAAACCTTAAAAAGGTTAATGTGTATCCAAACCCGGCCAGTGATTATATTATAGTTTCGTCAGAAGTTGAAAATGCACAAATTACCGATATGTCCGGTACATTTTCTCTTAATATCTCACCTGATGCAAATGGAAGAATTTTAGTTTCCGGTCTTCAACCTGGTACGTATATTTTAAAATCACAAAATACTGTAAGTCAGTTTGTCGTGAAATGATTTAATTGAATAAATGGTGTTAAAAAAGGAGGTGTCCGTAAATGGTCACCTCTTTTTTTGTACCCCTTTCTGTCATAAGTATTCAAAACAAAATTTTTCTGGTTCAAATTTACCACTGTTGGCGCATCCCCTCGCACCGCTAGTCCCAGCATGTACAAAATACGCAGACTGAGCAGGCTCGATGCCATTGGCTCGTGCCTTAGAAGGCTACTTCAATTTGGTAAGCGTCCCCCCAGTTGTTGGTGTTTTCACCAATACTATTTAATTAAGGAAATCAAAAGGTGGAATTACTTTAGGAAGGTTTACTAAAAGAAAAAAACATTGAATTATCCTACCGATCCTTAAATAAGGACGCTATGGAAGGAGGTTTCGACAGAATATGCAAAACAAGTTTCAGGTGAAGTAAGAGCTATTATTGGTAAACAATTAAGACCTAATAATATTTGGCAAACAAAAGAACTTCCTGCATTAATGAATAACCAAGTTTCTGGTTTGCATAAAATAGCTGTCACTTTCCCTTGCCTTGTCCCCCGACAGGCCAGCCACTGCTTCTAGGTGTGTATAGTATCTGTCCAAAAATAAACCTCGTTGAGAAACATGTGAGATTTTCGGTATTCTATAAAAAGATTGTGTTCCATAGCTGAGTAAAGTTAGAAATTTCCTGCTATTTTAAATTTTTAAGGGTGGCCTGTCGGGGGACAATCACACGGAGACAGGCTGCTTTATTTCTACCAACCAAGGAAAAGACAGGGAGTTTGTGCTTTATTCAGACACCCGAGGCACTGGTGGGTGGCACCGTCCACAAGTACAAGCGTTGCAGATGGAATTGCAGCATTTCCGGTTACACTTACAGAAAATGAAACCTATGTGGTGGTGGCCAGTGGACTGGTTAATCCTCTAGGTGGATTTACTCCTTTTCAACAATTTGACCTTAAAATTTTCCCGGCAGCATTGATGACTGCCGATCCGGGTAAAACCAGGGTATTGGTATATCACGGATCAACCGATGCTCCTACGGTGGATATTGTTGAAACTTCTGTTCCTACAGGTATATTAGTTGATGATATCTCCTATGGCTCGTTTTCAAATGAATATCTTGACCTGCCCACTGCTGATTATGTTTTGGCTGTTCAAACCGCAGACAATAGTACTACCGTGCAGTCATACAGTGCACCTCTTGCAACACTGGGACTTGAAGAGATGGCATTGGTTGCACTGGCATCTGGTTTTCTGGACCCTTCCGTCAATGCCAATGGCCCTGCCTTTGGTTTATTTGTGAGCCTTCCTGCCGGTGGGGAATTGGTCGAGTTGCCCGTAGCCATTACAACCGGTATTGCTGATTATAAAAACCTTAAAAAGGTTAATGTGTATCCAAACCCGGCCAGTGATTATATTATAGTTTCGTCAGAAGTTGAAAATGCACAAATTACCGATATGTCCGGTACATTTTCTCTTAATATCTCACCTGATGCAAATGGAAGAATTTTAGTTTCCGGTCTTCAACCTGGTACGTATATTTTAAAATCACAAAATACTGTAAGTCAGTTTGTCGTGAAATGATTTAATTGAATAAATGGTGTTAAAAAAGGAGGTGTCCGTAAATGGTCACCTCTTTTTTTGTACCCCCTCCCCTTGTTGGTGTTTTCACCAACAAGCGACCAAACTACTCAAAACTCTCCATATAATGGCTCAAAAAATCAAACTGAGTTTCGTCACTTTCATAAAATCGGATAGAAGAAAAATGATAGTTAAATGCACAGTCTGCTAACATCCATTTTCCTTGAACAGGATTATTATGTATATAATCCAACTTTTGTTCTACAATTTCCCTAGATGTTAAAAATTTGCTTAAAGAATTTCTCTCCCAAAATTGATATTGCCTGTCTTTTAATCCTACATAAAATCGTTCTAATACGTGTGGATGGTTTTGTATTAAGTCATACTTGATTTTTTGACCTGTAAACTTCATAAAATCTCGCTGTACTTCTTGCAACTTCCAGCTAGGTAAGATTCTCCAAAGCAAATGGATGTGATTAGGCACCCCGATATATCGGGGCAAAACCATAAATTTTAGCTCTTCTATCTTGAACCAGAAATTTGAAACTTTCAAGTATTATTTCTTTATACTTATCAGGTTTTAATAAATTTTGCCAATTTAATATCGTTGCTGTTGTATACACTACACAAACATGTTCATCAAGCTGACTGCCCATAACTATATTGTATCAAATAAATATACATGACTGCCGCAAATATTCTTAATCTTTTCTAAACAAGCTGGTTTGTTGGTGAAAACACCAACAAAAGGGGGCTATTCAGTTGTCCGGCTGAGTATGTGTAATGGGCGGTTTTGATCAAAGGAAATATGTGCCTTGGTTGGTAGAAATAAAGCAGCCTCCGCCCTGGTTGGTATCTATCCCTGGCCTTGTCCCCCGACAGGCCAGCCACTAGTCTAGCCTTATATTTTAAAATTATTATCTAAACCCTCTCTTGATAATGTGTTAATATCCCAAACTCATCTATTCCGGAAAAATAATACCCGGCAGATGACCAACGGTAATCTTCAGGATATTTGCATAAACTCCAATGTTCCTGCATAGGATTTAAATGAATGTATTCCAGTTTTTGCTCTAATTTAACTTTCGAATCAAATCCATGTATGGTATCAAGCACTGTGGCAGGCTGTATTCCATCTTCTGTTACTGCAAAATATACGAGTTCGGTATATTGCCCGTCCTCAATATAACGGGTGGTGAAGAGCTGATAGCCGTATTTGGGGTCTTCCAGTACTATTTTATGTCTGCCGTATTTATAATCGCCCCCAATAGGCTGATTAGCATCTGTTACCACGCCTTGCTCACACTGATAGCCGGTCTGACTCAGGTCTATGGTATGGTAGTATAGCTGTTGATCAGCATTGGTGCCAAACAGGTAGTATAGACTTTCCTGTGTTGGTGATTGCATGACGGTAGCTTTGTCATCCGGGTTGCCGCACAAAACATAAAGCAACCCTGACAAACCAACCGAATAAATAATACCTCAGAACAACTTTTGGATAGGAACAGTTAGATATAGTAAGAAGCGGTGAAAAAATAGGGATATGAGGGGAAAGCGTCAACACATCGATAAACAACAATGGAAAGACAACACCATCCTGCTATTTATAATGGCTGCCATTTGGATCATTACTGGTTTATCTATCAATCCTGAAATACCAAGTATCGCAATCTTGGTATTTATTACTGGATTTACCTTAATCAACCCTATATTTTACTATACCAAAAATATATTCCACAAGAAAATAGACATAAAGTACAGCAACACTCAAGTAATTATTTCATTCCTTTCTCTAGGTATGGCGATAGGTCTGGTTCCTGTATTCTTTGTATTTATAGAAAATGCCGATATATTTTTCCCAGCTTTTGGATTTGTACAGGGCTTTGTATTATTGCTAGCAGGCAAACAGATCAGAAGTGCATCAATACGCCTTACAGGCTTCCTCGTATTAATTAATGCTATTAGATATTTCCAAAGCTTATCTTTCAATCAATTGGGCTTAGAGTATAGTACCGCATTAATATTTTTTATAGTAGGCGCTTATTCCGCTATACAAAATTGGTCTGTATTTACAATCGCTGCTAAACAAAACACCCCCAAAGCACTCCCCAATAGTCCATAAAAAAAGGTCACAATGGACCTTTTTTACTTATAAAATATATCGTTAAATCTCTTATTTAATGTTCAATAAAGCAGAATCCATCTGGAAATGATTTACAGGAGAAAACTTCACATGTCCATGAGCATGAACAAGGTCAGTATGATGTGCTTTAATAGTGATTTCATCTTTAGCAAATAACATAGAATTGCCATCATTTTTTACAACTCCTATTATTGATCCTGCTTCTCCATTCTTCAAACCACTAAAATAGAATTTTCCGGCACTTACAGAATCCGCAGCTACAATTGTATTGGTAGTTTTATATACAAAATAAAACTCAGGCACCTCACCAGAAAGAATTTTCTTTGTTTTATGATCATATTTACCCACTAATGCAACCGGTCTTTCTTCTTTTACAATATTGCCCAAAGCAAAACAACCATCTTGTTTCATCTTTATGGTATAACTGCTATGTAACTTTTCAAACTTTGCCATGGGTCTCTTTTCCCAGGTTATATGATTGTCGGAATAATATAATTGCATCCCTTCTTTTACAAAACCTTCAGGTATCAAAAAGTCTACAGTTTTTTCCTTATTCATTTTGAAAGTTGAAAAATCCAAACACATGATATAAGAAGCATCAAGCATTTCGTCTTGAGAAACTTTAAGGCTCAATTTGTTTGTAATCATTTCGCCCTTACTATGAATTTCTCTAAAATCAAGACGTACCTTATCATTTTTGTAAAGGTTGCTTACAGGCAGCATAAAAGTATTGGTATCAAAAATCATCTCAGCATCATTGACTGTATGTACAATTGTTCTGTGCTTGTTATTCAGATAAGCATAGGATTTTTGGTTATAAAAAACATCAATTTCTGTTCTTAAGGGCAATTCCTCTTCTTTAGCAATTTGCTGAATCTTAGACTGTTCAATGGAAGCCTCAGTCAATACTGGGGTTTTGATAGTTTTAGAATACACCACTACTTCTACTCTTCTATTCTTTTCTCGGCCAGCTTTGGTATCATTAGAGGCTACAGGTTTTGAACTTCCATAATGGAAACCTTTTAACTGATTGTTAGAAACTTTTTGCTTCATCAGTTCCTTAATTACATTTTCGGTTCTCTTTAATGAAAGTTTTTCATTGTACGATTGTTTACCTGATATATCAGCATGCCCAGAAACTTCAACATAGAGCGTTGGATCCTTGGAAACCATTTCTGCTATAGAAGAAATTGACTGGATATATTGCGTTTTGATGACAAACTGATCAAAGTCAAAGTTGATCACGCTTTCTTTTACCTTTTGCTGCGCAGTGACTTGAAAAGCAAGTATTAATAGTGTAAAAGATAGTTTAAAATTCAGGAATCGATTCATCGAAGCTAGCTAGTTATAAGTTTAAACAATGAGCATATAGTTCAGCATGTTAAGTTAACAAGAAATAGATAGAGAGAGAACTAAATTTTAAAAAATACTCTAAAAATCAACAAAACAGCTAATTAATTATCAAAATAATTCAAAAAAAATAATTACCGCATCAAAGATAATTAAAGCAACGATCTATTTCTATTTGATAGGTTTCACCAAAACTTTCACGACACCAGTTTTCTAATTCTATAATTTCTTCCCGAACGTTGATAAAAGCAATTGCTTTATTTAGTTCTTTTTCAAACAAATTACTGTCAAAACTTACTTTTGACAGAATAAACATACAATATTTTAACATTTTATAAATTTGAATAGTATGGAATAGAATTTTTATAATCCTTTCAACCATTATTGATTAAACACTAAGTAAAAAACCTTTTTTATAATCAATTGTTTCGATTAATTTGAAAATAACACATACCACATAGACTAACTATCTGACCAGATGCTAAAAAAAATAGTACTAATTGGCCTAACTGCCTCACTGATTTTAATGAGTTTTGATAAACCGGCATGGAAACTTTACACAAAGAATGGCAAAAGCTCAGATTATAAAGCATTATTAGATCAATGTAGCAAGTCTGATGTAATACTGTTTGGTGAAATACACAACAATCCAATAGCACATTGGCTGCAATTGGATTTAGCCAAAGACCTTAGTAAAAATCACCCATTGGTTTTAGGTGCTGAGTTTTTTGAAACTGATAATCAGGATATAATAAACGAATATTTGTCAGGATTGATAGAATACCGACACCTGAAATCTGAAGCAAAGGTTTGGGACAATTTTGAAACGGATTATCTTCCCTTGGTTAATTTTGCAAAAGCAAAACAATTTCAGTTTATAGCTACTAATATTCCAAGACGTTATGCTTCTGTGGTAGCCAGACTGGGACTGGATACGTTAGCAAAAATTCCTATTAGCGAATATCTAAAAACCAAGTTGCCTGAGTTGCCTATAGAAATTGACTTTACCTTGCCCGGTTATAAGGTTCTAAAAGAACATACAGGTACTCATAGCCATATGGGTTTTATAGCAGAAGCACAAGCCTTGAAAGATGCTACTATGGCTAAAAATATTTATCAAAACCTTCAAAAAGGCACACTATTAATGCATATAAACGGTGCATATCATAGCAACAATTATGAAGGTATATACTGGTATTTAAAAAAATATAATCCGGAGATCAAAATCACCACTATTTCTACCGTTGAACAAGAGGATATAAGTAATTTAGCCAAAGAATCACTTTCATTAGCAGATTTTATCATAGTTACTCCAGGCAGCATGACCAAGACACACTAAGCCTGGTCAGGAGTATTAAACACAAAACCCCGGGCATGAATACCATCTTCAAAATCGATTATAACATTGATTAAATACATGGTATGTTTTTTTTCAATCCAAACCTTTATGCCAGCTAACTCATAAACATCATCAGTTTCTTTTTGCTTGTCAAATCCTATCAGAAAGGAAACTCCTGAGCAGCCTCCACCTTGTATACCTACACGCAAGCCGTAACCTTCCGGAATATTTTTGGTAGTAACGGTATTGGCAATTTCCCGCAAGGCATTTTCAGTAAATTGGCAGGGAAGAAACTTTTTTAATAAACTTTCTGTCATTAGGGTAATTTATCATTAGCTTTCCAATAATAACAAAGCTATACACCAAAATTCAATTAAGTTTTTAATTTTGCCAAAAAAGAGGGAATGAAGAATCTAGAGTTTTTAGAAGACCTTATTAAAATAATTGTACCAGCAGCTGCTGTAATGTACGCTATGTACCTGGTGATCAAGTCATTTTTAAACAAAGAATTTGAACGTAGGCTGGTAGAGTTCAAACTTAAAAGTTCTGAAACCATTACACCCGTCAGATTACAGGCTTACGAACGAATGGCGTTATTCTTGGAAAGAATCTCTCCTGCCAATTTATTAGTACGGCTTAATCAGCCACAGGCTACAGTAGCACAATTTCAACATTTGCTAATAAGCTCGATTCGTGAAGAAATGAATCATAACTTTTCGCAACAGGTGTATATGAGCGACCAGACCTGGCAATTAATCAAAATTGCTATGGACGATGTAATCAATGTAATAAATGCAGCCTCACAAGAACTACAACCTGATGCAAAAGGTGTGGAATTAGGCAAAAAAGTATTTGAGATAATAATGAAACGCGAAGCTGATCCTGCAAAACAGGCCTTAGTATACCTCAAATCAGAAATACAACGATTATTCTAAGATGAAAATAGCCATACAGGGAGGCAAGGCATCATTTCATGATATTGCTTCCAGAAATTATTTTGGCAACGATATTGAAACCATTCAATGCGATTCATTCAGGTATTTGTGTGAAGTTTTAAAAAATGGCCAGGCAGATTATGCAGTTATGGCCATCGAAAACTCCATAGCTGGCAGCATTTTGGGCAATTACTCACTCATGCGCGAGTATGGATTCTATATAATTGGAGAAATACAGTTGCGCATTGAGCAAAACCTTATGGCCCTGCCCGGTACAAAGGTTGAAGATCTCAAAAAAATACGCTCGCACTACATGGCTTTGTTGCAATGTGGTGATTTTCTAAATCAATACCCTGCCATTCAGGTCGAAGAATACCACGATACTGCCGAAAGTGCCAGAGCCATCCGCGAGAACCATGAAACCGGTGTAGCTGCTATTGCCGGCAGATATGCAGCAGAGCTATACAATCTGGACATAGTAGCTGAAGGTATAGAAACAGAGAAAAAAAACTATACCCGTTTTATGATCCTTAGTTCAAACAAAAAGGAACGTATTAAGGATGCCAACAAAGCAACCCTGAGTTTTCAACTTCCAAACAAAGTGGGTGCACTGGCAGATGTATTGCGACTAATAGTAGAAAATGAAATAAACCTAACCAAAATACAGTCTATTCCAATACTGGGCAAACCTAATGAATATACGTTTTATGTAGATTGTGAATTTGACGATTACGAAAAATTCAAACAAGCTATTGCCATAAACTCCATAGTAAAAGATTTGACCATATTAGGTGAATACAAAAAAGGAAAAATGATTCATGATTATTCCAAAAGCAGAAAGGCTTAACTCCGTAAAAGAATACTATTTTGTCCGCAAACTGGAAGAAATAGCCAAATTAAATAAAGAAGGTAAAAACGTCCTGAATTTTGGAATTGGCAGCCCCGATCTTGCCCCTTCGTCAGCTACTATTGACTCACTGCTAAGTGCTGCTTCGGCACCCACTGCACACGGTTATCAGCCATATAGAGGCATACCGGAATTGAGAGAAAAAATAGCACTATGGTATAAAAATACCTACAATGTAACACTTGATCCAAACAAGGAAGTATTACCACTTATGGGTTCAAAAGAAGGTATTTTGCATATATCTATGGCCTTTTTGAACCCCGGCGACGAAGTCCTGGCACCAAACCCGGGTTACCCAACCTACAACTCACTTACAACATTAATTGGAGCCAAGGTAAGGTATTACGATCTAAAAGAAAGCAACGACTGGTATCCTGATTTTGACGATCTGGCCAAACAAGACCTTTCAAAAGTAAAACTTATGTGGCTTAACTACCCGCATATGCCAACAGGAACCGAAGTAAAAACCAGTGTATTAGAAGAAGCTGTTGCCTTTGCAAAAGCTAATAACATACTTCTTTGTTACGACAACCCATATAGCTTAGTATTAAATAAAAAAGCACCTCTTAGCTTACTTGCTATTGATGGTGCGATGGATGTAGCCATAGAGCTAAATTCGCTAAGCAAATCGCACAATATGGCGGGATGGCGTATAGGCATGATGTTAGGCAAAGAAGAATATCTAAATGCAGCACTCACGATCAAAAGCAATATAGACTCGGGCATGTTTCATGGACTACAAAAAGCTGCTATTGCTGCTTTAGATAACTCGGAACAGTGGCATGAAGAACGCAATGAAATTTATGAAGAAAGACGTACCTGGATATACAAAATTCTGGACTATTTAGGGTTTGAATATAGCACCGATCAGGTTGGTATGTTTGTTTGGGCTAAACCAAAGGATAAACAAAAATATGCTGATCTGCCTGCTTTTATTGATAGCATGTTAAATACTAAGTATATATTCTTCACACCGGGAATGATTTTCGGAAGTAATGGCGAAGGTTATATACGACTTTCGCTATGTGTACCTCTGGAAAAGATAAAGGAAGCTTACCAACGATTGCAATAAGAAACTATATTTCTTCCTAAAAATGCAAAGCCTTGACATCTGTCAAGGCTTTATTTATTTAAAGTTAACACACCTTTTAAAACAATTCTGTTCTAAAATTTATTAAAAATTAAGATAGATCTAAAACAGATTGGTATGCATAATCAGACATTAAATCCGGAAAAATACTTTTATTCCAATGACGGCAAAGTATTTTCCAGTATAGACGATTTATTCAGGGGGTTGAAGGAAATGAAAGAGGATACGTTCTTTTATCATCTGAATAAAGAAAAAAATGATTTCTACAATTGGATATTATATGTATTTAAAGAATCAGACCTGGCAAACTCGGTAGCAAAAGTAAAAACCAAAACCGGTTTCCTGAAAAAGCTTAAAGACTATTGCACAGCAGATACGATGAAACTCAATAATACTAAAAGCAAAAGAGCCCGTATGTAACGGGCTCTTCATATATACTATAATAATGTTTCTAGTCAATTAAGCTTTGCTTTCTGCAAGGGCTTCCTTTTCAAACTCAAAACTTCCTTTATCCTCGGAATCAACATTTAAAGACTTGTCCGTCACTGAGCCTGCAAAACCAAAGTATGCAATGTATGCATAACAAAGTATTGGCAGTAAATAAGAAATCTTTATACCTTCATTTTTAAACTCATGAGACACAACACCAGCGGGCAAAAATGAATCTGCAATATACCCCTGGAAAATTGGGATAATAGCTCCACCTACAATAGCCATAACCAGGTATGAAGCACCTTGAGAGGTAAATCTTCCCAAGCCGTTGATAGAAAGAGCAAAAATAGTTGGAAACATAATTGAGTTGAACAAGCCAATAGCTACTACAGAAATCATAGAAACCATACCGGTTGTAAATACACTTATTAATAACAATACTATATTCATAACCGCAGCAAATCCTAATGTTTTATTTGGATTGAGAGTAGCCAACAAACCAGCACCAATAAAACGGCCAATCATAGCACCCATCCAATAAAAAGCTACATAATAACCAGCTTCCTTGATCGGAATACCAAGCACTGAGTCTAATGAAATATACTCTGTCATTAGGCTACCAATAGCTACTTCACCACCTACATACATAAAGATAGCAATAACACCCAACGTTAAATGTCTAAATTGGAAAGCAGCACCAGCAGGGATATTCTCTTCAATTTCGTTGCTCTTTTCAACAGCCGGCAATTTAGATATACCGATAAATAAGGCCAGAACAGCCAAAGCAGCAGCAAGACCAACATAAGGTAATTGAACAGCATCTGCAGATAATTTACCTTGTACCGCACCAAATATGGCGTAAGTACCGAAAATTGGAGCTAATGTAGTACCAAGAGAGTTAAAAGCCTGAGTAAGGGTTAGTCTGCTTGATGAAGTCTGAGGTTTGCCTAGTAAAGTAACATAAGGGTTTGCAGCAACTTGCAGGATAGTAATACCTGATGCAAGAACAAACAAAGCACCCAGGAACAATTCATATACTTTAAGGTCAGCTGCCGGGAAAAACAAGAAACATCCAACTGCTGCAGTTCCTAAACCAACTATTATACCTAATTTATAACCAAGTTTTTCAACAATTTTACCGGCAGGGATAGCCATAAAAAAGAAAGCACCAAAGAAACATGAATTAATCAGCATAGCTTGTACACTATTCAGATCAAACGCTTCTTTTAAGGCAGGGATTAAAATATCATTTAGACAAGTTATAAAGCCCCACATAAAGAATAAAGCCGTCACAATAATGAGAGGCGCTGTGTAATTCTTATTCGGATCAAATCCGGAATTTGTGGTTCCTGACGGTTGAGAAATTCCTGCCATGTTTTTATTTATTTTTTTAGTCGTAAAGTCAGCCTTCAAAATTAAGACATTTCTGGTTAATTATTTACTAAACCGCTGTATTTTTAATTTTTTCCTGATGAAATGAGACTATTCAACGAAACGCTTTTTGGGTTATTGTCTCTATAATATTTAAAAAATTGATTTAAAAACACTTATTGCAAAACATCATTTTCAGAACAAATTCAGAAATATTGGACAGCGGATTCTATTAAGGCAATATATTGACAGTATACATCTCTATTTTCAAAAAAATTAAAAACCTTCTTTACTAAAGAGGCGTAAGAGTGCGCATTGCTTAAGGATGATCAAGAAAAGAAAAACATATAGTCTGGGAATTGACTTGGGAGGTATCAAAACCGAAGGAGTTGTGCTTGATAAAGATCTGAAAGTTCTTTTTCGCAAACGTATTCCTACCCAAAAAGACAAAGGCTATGAGCATTTGATCAGAGATATCTCCTATTTATACAGTGAAATGGTTGATCTGATTGATCAAAAACCACATACATTTGGTATTGGCACTTCCGGCTCTATTTCTAAGAAAACTGGATTTATAAAAAACTCCAACCTTTCCATTATCAACTCCAGACCTTTTGTACAAGACCTCGAAAAAGCCATAAACCGTAAAGTTGCCTGGCAAAACGATTCCAATTGTTTTGTGCTTGCAGAGGCAAATTTTGGAGCCGGAAAAGGAAAAAAGAGAGTATTTGGAGCCATTATGGGCAGTGGTATTGGAGGCGGGATGATCTTTGACGGCAAACTCATAAATGGTTTGCAATCATTAGCCGGCGAATGGGGACATTCCATCATAAGCTCTTACGGACCACAGTGCCATTGTGGCAAAATAGGTTGTATCGAAACGTATATCTCCGGACCCGGAGTTGAAAACAAATACAAAGAAATGTTTCAGGAAGACATCACCATGCCTGAAATTGTAAAACGCTACAGATTAGGAGATGAAAAAGCAAGGATCGTAATGTCAGAATTTTTTCTGTATTTTGGCAAATCAGTTTCCAACCTTATTGCAATTTTGGATCCTGAAATTATCATTCTGGGTGGCGGACTTTCCAATATTGACGAGTTATATACCATTGGATTAAGCAAGGTAAAAGATTTTGTATTCAATGATGAATTTACCACACCCATAGTACGCAACAAATGTGGTGATTCGGCTGGCGTATTAGGCGCAGCCCTAATTGGTGAATAATTTATGAAATCGAATATTGCTATTCTAGCGGGTCTTCTGTTTTTATTTTCCTGCAAAAACTTCCAGACTCTGCAGCTAGAGCAACGAGAACCGGTACATCCTGACCTTGTATTTGGCAATTTGCCAGCAGCCAACCCACTTTATCTTGGCGAAGATGGAGTCATAGAGGATTTCAACAATGATTTTCATTCCTGGAAAAAAAATTCTGATTCCCTAAAAGTACTAACCTTAGATGGGAAACTTATTGTCGAAAATCTCCATTCAACAGGTTGTGAATATATTTACAAAAAATACAACCCACTCAACTTTAGGAAAATATCAGCAATACAAATAAAATACAAGGCAGATTCTATTCAGCAAATACCTATCAGATTGGGATTAAAAGATGTGCAGGATACTATTTACTATATATACCCCAAACTAAACCTTCAGCATGACCTGATTTTTCCAATAAACATGTATGAAGCACCATCCACCTTTATAATTAATCAGGTAATAGAAATCCTTCTGATTCCTGGTAATACAGACGATCCATTGAAGGGCAAAATATATATTGACCAGATAAAAGCCATAGAATAATTCGTTTTGTATAAATTTGCAGCATGAATTTGAAAAATGACCTGATACTTCGTGCAGCACGTGGCGAAAAAACCGAACGCACTCCAGTTTGGCTAATGAGACAAGCCGGTAGAATTTTGCCGGAATACAGAGCTGTAAGAGAGAAGCTTAGTGGATTTAAAGAGCTGGCCACAACTCCCGAGCTTGCCGCCGAAGTTACTATACAACCGGTTGATATTTTAGGTGTCGACGCAGCTATAATATTTAGCGACATACTGGTAGTACCAGAGGCTATGGGCTGCATATACGAAATGCTGGAAAGCAAGGGGCCATTTTTTCCTGAAACCATAAAAACCAAGGCCAATATTGATAACCTTTTGGTAAAGGAAGCACCTGATAATCTGGAATACGTCTACCAAGCCATAAAAATAACCAAAAACGAACTCCAAGGGCGTGTGCCACTTATAGGTTTTGCCGGTGCTCCATGGACAATTTTTGCTTATATGATTGAAGGCAGCGGTAGCAAAACGTTCTCAAAAGCACGCAAATTCCTCTATCTGGAAAAAGAACTTTCACATACATTATTAGATAAAATCACCACTGTTACTATAGAGTATTTAAAAAGACAAGTGGCAAGTGGTGCAGACATGTTGCAGATTTTTGATTCCTGGGCTGGTATTTTGTCACCGGACCAATACAATGAGTTTTCTTTGCCATACATAGAAAAAATTTGTGCTGCAATTCCTGAAGTACCTGTAACAGTATTTGCAAAAGGAGCTTTTTTTGCTCGTGAAGCAATGGGTAAACTTTCTTGCAGAACTATTGGCCTTGACTGGAATATGGACATACAAGAATCAAGAAAATTAATAGGTCCTGACAAAACTCTACAAGGCAATTTAGATCCGTGTGTACTTTATGCTTCCACCGATATTATTAAAAAGGAAACCATAAAAATGTTAAAAGCCTTCGGGCCTGAAAAGCATATTGCCAACCTTGGACATGGCGTATATCCTGATACTAATAAAGACAAGGTGCGTTGTTTTATTGATACGGTGAAGGAGTTTAGATAGGAGTTTGAGGTTTGAAGCAGGGAGTTTGAGGTTTGAAGCAGGGAGTTTTATCCATGTTAGCAACACATACAAAAGTGCCTGTAATGAATATGCATCGTGAACTGATTTTTGTTCATTTTCACTAGGCACTTTTATGCAAAATGCTTATCCAGCAAATCTTTTAGTTTAGCTTCCGTTAGTGGTTTATTTACAAATCCGGCCACACCTGATTCATTTAACCTTTCTGTATCCCTTGGATTGGTGGAGGTGGTAAGCATTACGATTACTACACTTTCTTTATCAATATTTTCAGCCCGTTGAAAAGCAGCCATAAATTCAAAACCATCCATCACAGGCATGTTGATATCCAACAAAATAAGTTCTGGGTTTTTAGCCTCTTCATTATTTTTTCTTTCTATCAAATATTTTAGTGCTTCCTGTCCATTAAGTACCACTTTAACTTCGCTGGCAACTTCATTTTTCTTTATCAGGCGCTCATTGATGTAATTATTAATAGTATCATCATCAATCAGTAATACACAATTCAATTTCCTCATAGACTAGCAAAAAAAATATCGGTTGCATTTCAGAAATTTTAAAAATATTTCTGAACAAAATTCAAATTAAACGGTACAAAAATATGTATAATTGAAAAAAATGCCCTGTTACGAAAACAGTATTTCTCAACAGAATTCAAAGAGTTGTTGACAAAATCCTGTTGATAACTTTATTTTTGAACCAAAACTTACATGAGCAATAATAATCCTATTGGAATATTTGATAGTGGAATTGGGGGTCTGACAGTAGCCTATGCTGTAAAAAACCTCCTTCCCGATGAAAGCATTTTTTACTTTGGCGACACTGCTCACCTGCCTTATGGCGACAAATCAACGGCAGCCATACAGGCCTATTCCATCAAAATTTGTGATGTATTGCTCAAAAACAACTGCAAATGCATACTAATAGCCTGCAACTCTGCCTCTTCCGCCGCCTATAGCTTGGTAAAGGAATATGTAGGCAGCAAAGCTTTGGTTATTAACGTTATAGATCCGATAGTTTCCTATATAGGCAAAAACTATGATAACCAGACGATTGGGTTAATTGGAACAAAAAAAACTGTTGGTTCCAATGTATACCAAAAGAAGATCAATAAACTTGACAAAAATATTACTCTAAAATCTCTTGCTACACCTTTATTAGCTCCGATGATAGAAGAAGGGTATTTTAACAATACAATAAGCAAAAATATCATAGGCGAATACCTTAGCAATCCTGAACTTCATGATATTAAAGCCTTAATACTGGGATGCACGCATTATCCTTTGATAAAAAATGAGATCAAAGAGTTTTATCAGGATCAAGTAGAAGTGCTTGACTCGTCCAATCTGGTAGCAGCATACTTAAAAAAATTGTTACAGAAAAAAGACCTGCTTTCGCAAGACAACAAGGTAAATCATAAGTTTTTTGTTTCAGACTATACACACTCCTTTGCAGAAAGTACCAGACTATTTTTCAAAGAAGAAGTACAATTGCAGCATTACCCATTGTGGGAATAGTAAGGTCTAAACAGAATTAACACCGGTTTAAGGCAATCAAAAATTTCAGAAATTAAGCATTTAGGCTTAACTTTACCTGTTCATGGTTGCACTGATAATATTTGTAGTATTAGTACCTGCTTTTGCTTTGGCGGCTGTATATGCTGAACGAAAAGTTTCTGCATTTGTACAAGACCGAATAGGTCCGGTAGAAACAGGCTATTACGGACTATTGCAAACACTGGCAGATATACTTAAACTGCTACTTAAAGAAGACATAGTACCTACCTCTGCACAAAAAAGAATATTCAACCTTGCACCTATACTGATTTTCTCATCCATTTTTGCCGGTTTTGCTACTATACCGCTTACTCCAACCATTATTGGTTCCAATATCGAAAGTGGCGTATTCTTTCTTCTCACCATAATATCATTTGATGTTGTAGGTCTGATTATGGCCGGTTGGGGATCAAACAACAAATTCAGTTTGTACGGATCTATGCGATCTGTAGCTCAAATGATTTCGTATGAAGTTCCTCTGACGTTGAGTATACTATCCGTCGTAATGATCAGCCAGACGCTAAGTCTTCAGGAAATTAGCTTTCAGCAGGGCATATTTATCAATCAATATACTGGTCTTGAAACAGCCAGAAACTACCTTTTTGGCATTAAAGCTACCGGAATTGACCTGACTCATGTAGGTGGTATTTTTACCTGGAATATTTTCAGAATGCCATTCCTAATGATTGGTTTTGTAATCTATTTTATTGCCTCACTTGCGGAAAGCAACCGAGCTCCATTTGATATACCTGAAGCAGAGTCAGAACTTGTGGCAGGTTACCACACTGAATATTCAGGATTTAAGTTTGCTATCCTTTTCCTTTCCGAATATGGCATGATGCTTTTGGTTACCTTCCTGGCAAGTATATTGTATTTGGGGAGCTGGAACACACCATTGCCAAACATAGGTTTTGTAAGGTTAGCAGACTGGACAAGCGGCAACGTTGGTGGAATTAGCGGAGGACTTTGGGGATTTTTCTGGTTGTTTTCCAAATCCATGTTTCTGATATTTTTACAAATGATGGCACGTTGGACATATCCAAGACTTCGAGTAGACCAACTTATGTATTTGAGCTGGAAGGTTCTGACTCCAATGGCTTTAGCTTTAATTCTTTTATCAGCAGTTTGGCGACTATTAATGATTTAATTTCGAAACAACTACATTGAGCAACTATTGGAAAAATATCGGTCACGGAATAACCTCAATGCTTGGAGGACTGAAACTAACGTTCAGCCACCTGATGCATGCCAATAAAAGACGCAAACCAATAGGCATAGAAAGCAAAAACTACTTTGATCAGCAGAATGGATTGGTTACCACCCTTTATCCGCATGAAGCCATTCCTGTACCTGACAATGGTCGCTACAGGCTTGATAATGAAATTGATGACTGTATAGTATGCGACCTGTGTGCCAAAATTTGTCCTGTTAATTGTATAGAAATAGAACCTATCAAATCTGCAGAAGAAATAGGAAAAACATCAGACGGCTCAGCCAAAAGACTTTATGCAGGCAAGTTTGATATAGACATGGCCAAGTGCTGCTTTTGCGGACTTTGTACTACAGTATGCCCTACTGAATGTCTGACCATGACCAAAACCTACGATTTTTCGGAGTTTGATGTTTTGAACATGAATTATCATTTCACCAACCTTACACCGGAAGAAGCCAAGGAAAAACAAGCCATATACGACGAAAGTCAACGTCTGAAAGCTGAACTTAAAAAGCAAAAAGAAGCAGAAACTCTAACTGCCAAAACTGAACAGGAAACCAGTACTACCAATGCTCCTATAGTTTCTAAACCAAAAATAACCGGTATGCCGGTTATTAAACCTGCTATACCTAAAACCGAAGAACAAACAGAAACTACTTCAGAAGTTCCAAAGCCGAAAATAAATCCTATTGTCAAACCAGCAGTTCCTAAACCGGCGACTGATAAAATTGAAGACACCGGAGAAACCGAAAAAACTGCTACGCCAAAGCCAGCGTTCAAACCCATTATTAAACCGGTAATAAAGAAAGCAGAAACTGAACCTAAACCGGATGCGGAAGAAGCAAAAGAAACAAATTCGGAAAAAAAATCTGCTCATAAACCGGTCATAAAACCAATAATTAGACCTGTACAGCCCAAGCTGCCAGATGAGGAAACTCCAAAAGCAGCCGAATCAAAAACAGAAAAACCTAAGCAGCCGTTAAAACCGGTTATAAAACCTATTATCAGACCGGTAATAAAGCCCCAAAAAGACGATAACGACCAAGCAGAATGAACCTGACCGAATACATATTCTATTTCTTCTGTCTGTTGTCGCTTGCCGGTGCAGTTTATATGCTTTTCTCCAAAAGTGTAATATATTCTGCCTTCGCATTGCTTACTACCTTATTGGGTATAGCGGCACTTTTTGTATTTGCAGGAGCAGAGTTTCTGGGTATTGCCCAAATAATGATCTATATAGGTGGTGTGCTGGTACTATTCTTATTTGGTATAATGATGACCAGAAGGCTAAATAGTGATGCATTAGAAAAAACCGGCAACAAAAACCTTCTGACCGGTATTATTGCCGGTGGCGGTTTATTTACCTTATTGCTCATAATTATACTAAAGGTTAATTTCTTAAGTCTTGAATGGATTCAGAGAGGCAGCACTCAAAAGTCTGCGACCGGAGTTGCTTCTATAGGAGTAAAACTGATGACAGACTACATTATGCCTTTTGAAATTGCCGCTTTAATTTTGCTTCTGGCTCTGATTGGTGCAGCAGTAATTGCCGCCAGAGTTATAAACCGACAATCCTGATATGGTGCTACATACATACTTACTACTTGCAGCAGCAATTTTTTGCTTAGGACTATGCGTAGTGCTCATCAAGAAGAACACTGTAATGGTGCTTATGGGTATTGAACTAATGTTAAATGCGGTGAATCTTAACTTCATTGGTTTTTCTCAATTCGATCAAAACCTAATGCAAGGACAGTTTTTCATACTATTTATATTAGTAATTGCTGCAGCAGAAGCAGCTGTTGGTCTTGCAATAGTATTGAACCTATACAATCATTTCAAAACGGCCGACATAAGCGAAGCCAAAACCTTGCAGGGCTAAGCTATGGGAATATTTCTTTCAAAGCTTGCCACAACAAACACTATGGATTTTCAAATCCAGCTGGCTTTGGTGCTGTTGCTGTTGCCACTGCTTAGCTTTGCTATATTATTCTTTTTAGGAAAATACCTGCCTCGCAAAGGCGATATTACGGCTACTCTATTGATTGGAATAGCTACATTATTGTCGATCTACCTTTTTGTAGATGTATACACAGGCTACGATCATTACTTTCAGGCTGAATGGTTTAAACTAATCAAACCGGAAGGTTACACAACCTTTACATTTAGTATCCTGCTCAATAAAGTTTCGGTAATGATGCTGGTTGTGGTAACTTTTATAGCATTAATGGTCCACTTGTATTCGCTGGAATATATGGAAGGCAAACGAAACTACCAGCGATACTTCCCCTATTTGGCTTTGTTTACCTTTTCTATGTTAGGCATAGTTCTTTCGGACAACCTGTTGATCATGTTTGTCTTCTGGGAATTGGTTGGATTTAGCAGTTATCTGCTAATAGGATTTTGGTTTGAAAAAGACAGTGCCAGTCAGGCAGCAAAAAAGGCATTTTTATTCAACAGAGTTGGAGATTTTGGATTTATATGCGGGCTGCTAATCCTTTGGTCAAAATTTGATACACTGGAACTTAGCATACTAAAAGAGCAACTCACCTCAGTAGCGTTAACCGACCCTATGCTTATGTTGGCTGGTATTGGACTTTTCTGCGGTACATTAGGAAAATCTGCTCAATTTCCTCTAATGGCCTGGCTGCCCGATGCTATGGAAGGCCCAACTCCGGTATCGGCACTTATACATGCTGCAACTATGGTGGCAGCTGGTGTATACTTACTTTTCAAGATCTTCTTTCTGCTGGCATTGCCGGTTTTGGATTTTATAGCCATAATAGGGGCATTAACAGCATTGATGGGTGCCATTGCAGCAATTACCCAGAATGACATCAAAAAAGTATTGGCATTTTCTACCATTTCGCAATTGGGTTATATGGTTATGGCTATGGGTGTTGGCGCTTATGATGCAGCGCTTTTTCACTTATTGACACATGCTTTCTTCAAAGCATGCCTATTTCTGTCCGCCGGAGCTGTAATACACGAAATGCATCATATTCAGAAAGAAATGTTCAGTCAGGGACACTACTTCGAGTTTAGTACACTGGATATGCGTTTTATGGGTGGCTTGCGCAAAAAAATGCCTGTTACTTTTATGGCATATCTGATAGCCACCTTGTCATTGATTGGGGTTCCGCTATTTTCAGGATTTTTATCCAAAGACGCCATACTTATCAAAACAATGGATTGGGCTTCCTACCAAACTAATCCTTTCAAATACCTGATTCCAGCTGCCGGATTGATAACTGTATTTATTACTGCATTTTATATGGGCCGACAACTCATTATGGTATTTTTCGGAGCATCAAGGTTGGTGCAAAAATACCCGGCAGCAGGCAAGGCATTTGACCATGCTTCAGACCCAGGCATCTTCATGAAACTCCCTTTGCTGATATTGGCAACATTATCACTCTTCCCTATATTCTCATTCAATCCGTTTGATGCAGCCGGAAGTTGGTTTATGCTAAATGTAAGTGCCCCCGGCAACCATGCCGAATTGCTATTTCATTATCTGGTGCCTTTTGCAACCATACTTTTAGGAGCTTTAGGACTTTTTTTAGCCTGGAAAAAATACGCCCAGGCAACCAGTTCTTTAGCAGAAAAAAAAGAAGGTTTCTGGTATGCTCTTTCTGCAAATAACTTTTATCAGGACTATGCTACTAAGCATTATATAGAAAAACCTGTGCTTTGGATGGCCAACAAAATGCATATTACCGATCAGAAAGTTATTGATGGTGTGCTTCATAGTTTTGTTATAACCCAGGTAATTATTGCACATATTGCAGCTTTTGTTGACAAATATGTAATAGATGGATCCATTCATCTCCTTACTTATCTGTCTGGCAAAGTAGCAGACCTGTTTAGAAAATGGCAAACCGGTGGTATACAGAGCTATGTATTTTATATGATAGCTGCTATCCTGGCAATTCTGATACTAATTATTAAGAACTAAACTGAAAAAAAATCAGAAGTAATTTCAGTTTGAAAAAAAGCATTATTATTAAGACCTAAGTCTATTAATATTTATGATTTTATTGATATAATTCTGGTCGATGTTCTAATTTTGTCTCTTTAAAAAAATACGGTAATCGAAAACACAGAGATGTCCTCTTATTTACTATCCATACTTATATTTACCCCACTGGTCACTCTGTTTATTCTTTTGTTGCCATCAGTACCAAAGGCCATATACAAGTATCTGAATCTGGGGTCGGCTTTGATTCAACTTATCGTTTCCATATGGGTATTTGTACAATTTAATCCCAACTCCATTACCGACTTTCAGTTTAGCGAAAATTGCCCCTGGATTCAGCTAACACTAGGTACATTTGGATCCTTGGCTATAGATTACAATCTGGGAATTGACGGACTGAGCGTAGGCATGATACTACTTGCCGGCATAGTACTCACTATAGGGGCTATCTCTTCTTTTAGTATTACCCAAAAAGAAAAAGGCTATTTCAGCTTATACCTTCTGCTATCCAGTACTGTAATGGGCTGTTTTCTGGCTCTTGACTTTTTTCTATTTTACCTGTTTTTTGAGTTTATGCTCCTGCCTATGTATTTCCTTATAGGAATTTGGGGAGGCCCAAGGAAGGAATATGCAGCCATCAAGTTTTTCCTATATACCTTTTTGGGTTCTTTATTTATCCTTATTGCTATTATAGGTTTATACATATCAGTTATAAACCCTGCTGCTACAGCTGTAAATATGAATCTGGCTGCTAATAATGCTTCGGTTACACCCGAAACAATTGCACAAGTACAATCGGACTTGGCTGCCAATAAGATACCAGGACATTTATTGGTCAGATCTTTTAGTATAGTTGATATGCAGGATGCAGCCAACTACATACCTGGCTCAATACTGTCTGCAACTGCTGATTGGAAAATTTCTGGCTGGGATCCACGTTTGTTGGCTTTTCTGTGTTTGCTTATTGGTTTTTTGGTCAAACTTCCAGCCTTTCCTCTACATACCTGGTTGCCGGATGCGCACGTAGAAGCCCCTACACCAATTTCTGTTGTGTTGGCTGGTATTTTGCTAAAAATTGGGGGTTATGGTCTGGCCAGAACTGCCTTTAGTATATTTCCTGACGGAGCAATACATTTTGCCTGGTTAATTGCCCTAATAGGCATTATATCTATAGTTTATGCAGCTTTTAATGCACTAGCTATGAAAGACCTTAAAAAACTGATTGCATATTCTTCAGTTTCGCATATGGGTTTTGTATTGCTTGGCTTAGGCAGTTTGACCGAAGAAGGTGTAAATGGCGCTTTATATATGATGTTTAGTCATGGTCTTATCAGTAGTTTGTTATTTCTATGTGCAGGCATAATTTATGACCGTACCCACGACCGTATGATTGATAACTACCGCGGTTTGGCTTCCAGAATGCCCATATATACTACTATACTTACCATTGCATTTTTTGCTTCTTTAGGTTTGCCCGGATTTAGCGGATTCATTAGTGAAATTTTGGTACTTATGGGCGCTTTCAAATCGGGCTCTACCAACCAGCTAATTCCTGAATGGATGGCCGTAATTGGTGCTTTCGGTATAGTATTAGGAGCAGGATATTACCTTTGGACCCTTCAAAAAATGTTTTTTGGGAAATTCTGGGCTAAAAATACAGACTGGACTTTTCCTGATCTGAATCTTAGAGAATACCTGATGATGGCACCATTGGTAGCACTTACCATTGTATTTGGATTGTTCCCAAGTTTGCTTTTGGATAAAATATCTGCCACTGTAGGAATTTTTATATACAATATCCTCAAATAATTGAAATTTACTGAAAACATACCGAATCAGTTACGTGAAATAACAGGCAATATTTCTGTGCTTACGCCTGAAATAGTTTTAATAATTTCATTCGTAGTTATATTATTGGCAGACCTTTTTCTCAAAAAAAACAGGATTACATCACTGTCTATACTGGCTTTTGCAGGAATTGGGATAAGTGGATTTTTTGAAATACTACAAGCCATAAACCTTCAAACACTAAAAGAAATTGGTTTTCAGAATATGCTTTTACTAACTCCAATGGCTGTGTTTTTCAAGCTGGTATTTGGGGTTTCCGCACTACTTACAGTACTTTTTTCACTTGATTCCAGAAATTTAAAGAGTAATCACTTTGGTGAGTTTCTATCTATTCTTTTTCTGATACTAACCGGTCTAAACTTTCTGGTTATTTCCAAAAACCTGCTTATGATATACTTGTCAGTAGAGTTTGTATCCATTGGCAGCTACATACTGGCAACATTTGCATTTAACAAATCAGGTAGCGAGGCAGGCTTAAAGTATTTTATATTCGGAGCAGTGTCTTCCGCCATAATGCTCTATGGGATGTCATTATTGTACGGACTGAGTGGCACATTGGAGCTGGGTGATACTTTATTTTCAGCATTGCAAAAAGCCGATACAACAATTGTAGCCCTGGCCATATTCATGAGTGCAGGAGGATTTCTGTTTAAAATTGGTGCCTTTCCGTTTCATACCTGGGTACCCGATATTTACCAGGCTGCCCCTACTCCTGTTACTGCACTCTTTTCGGTAGCACCAAAGGCAGCAGGTTTTGCTGTGCTTTTCAAACTTATATACCCTTTAATTCCCAAGGTATTTGCTTACGAGGCTATACTTCCAATTTTTGTAATAATTGCATCACTAACATTGGCAATAGGTAACTTTGCGGCCTTAAAACAATGGAATGCAAAACGACTCATTGCATACTCATCCATTGCCCACGCCGGATTTATACTAAGTGCATTGCTTACTGTTTCAGCACTGGGCACCTTTGCTATCACTTATTATATAGCAACTTATGTAATAATGAACTTTGCCGCATTTATTTTGGTTGATATCCTGAGCAAAGAAACAGGTTCCGAAGACGTAAGGAAATTCGCCGGAATGGGTATTAAATTACCATATATAGGCGTTATCTTTGTTATTACATTGGTAGCTTTAACCGGTTTGCCACCCACAGCAGGGTTTTATGCAAAACTATTTGTATTTACATCTGTGTGGGAAACTTATCAACAAACCGGAAATTCGCTATTGATGTTTGTATTGGTTTTCGGTATATTGAATGCAGTAATTTCACTGTACTACTATCTTAAAATTCCATATTATATGTATTTTAAGAAGAGCGAAAGCACAGCAGTAGTTAACAATTCCCGAGGCGGTAAAGTACTGGCAACAATCTTATCGGTACTGATAATTTGGATTTTCTTGCAGCCTGAATGGCTTACAAAATATCTTAATACACTATATTAAACTAAACCTCTCCAATATCCTCTATGAGTGATGCTATAAAACATGAATGCGGGATTGCTTTAATCAGATTAAGGAAACCGTATCAATACTACATAGAAAAGTATGGAACTCCATCGTACGGTGTAAACAAGCTGTATATCCTGATGGAAAAACAACATAACAGAGGACAAGACGGTGCAGGTGTAGCATCCATTAAGATAAATGTGCCGGAAGGAAAAAAATACATCAACAGAATTCGTTCGATTGATGCCCAACCAATTGCTGCTATATTCTCCAAAATCAACAAAAAGTTTAATAAAGCCCAACAGGAAAACAAAGAGCAATATTATGATGCTCGATGGATGCAGGAAAATGTGGCTTTTACGGGAGAAGTTTTACTGGGCCATCTACGATATGGAACTCATGGTAAAAATGATATTGAAACCTGCCACCCTTTCCTTAGACAAAATAACTGGAGAAGCCGCAACCTGGCTGTAGCCGGAAACTTTAATATGACCAATGTTGACGAGCTTTTCAAGAAGCTAGTTGAACTCGGTCAACACCCAAAAGAAAAGAACGATACCGTTACGGTAATGGAAAAAATTGGTCACTTCCTGGACGAAGAAAACCAAACTTTGTTCAACACCTACAAAGACCAATATTCCAACAAAGAAATTTCAGACATCATAGAAAAAGAACTTGACTTGCAGCGTGTACTTATGCGCTCATGTAAAGATTTTGACGGTGGTTATGCTATGGCCGGAATGGTTGGTCACGGAACCGCTTTTGTAGCCAGAGACCCTGCAGGTATTCGTCCTGCTTATTACTATGCCGATGATGAAGTAATTGTTGTAGCCTCAGAAAAACCGGCTATCAAAACAGCATTTGGCATTGATTATAACCAAATAAAAGAAGTAACTCCTGGTTTTGCTCTTATCATCAATCAGGATGGTAGTTATGCCGAAAAACAATTTATAGACCAGCTGACCAAAAAATCATGCTCTTTTGAAAGAATTTATTTCTCCAGAGGCTCTGATCCGGATATATATACAGAAAGAAAGAAACTTGGTGAACTCTTATGCCCACAAGTATTAGAGGCCATCAACTATGACCTGGAAAATACAGTATTCAGTTACATTCCAAACACTGCCGAAACAGCTTTCTTAGGTATGATGTCAGGACTTAATGAATACCTGGCTAAATACAGAAAAAAGGTTGTAGAAGAAGGCAATATCAAAGGCAAAGAACTGGAAAGAATTCTACAGTTTACCGCCAGAACCGAGAAACTGGTTATCAAAGACGCCAAATTGCGTTCTTTTATTACCTCCGACGCCCAACGCGACGAATTTGTTTCGCACCTATACGACACAACATACGAAGTAATCAAAAAAGGTGTGGATACTCTTGTAGTTATTGACGACTCCATAGTTCGTGGTACTACTTTGGAGAAAAGTATTATCCGCATGCTGGACAAACTGGGCCCTAAGAAAATTGTCATTGTATCATCTGCACCACAAATCAGATATCCGGATTGCTATGGTATAGATATGTCCAAAATGAAGGAATTTGTAGCTTTCAGAGCTGCCATTTCTCTATTGAAAGAAAATGGTTTGCAAAGTATATTGGACTCTACCTATGAAAAATGCAAATCTGCACTTTCTGACCTGACTGGTAACCAGAAAAATTATGTACAGGAAATGTACAATGCATTTTCATATGAACAGGTTTCTAAAAAAATTGCAGAAATAGTAACTCCTGCCAAATGTCAGGCCGAGATTGAAGTGGTATTCCAAACTGTAGACCACCTGCACAAGGCCTGCCCTAAACATCTGGGCGACTGGTACTTTACCGGCGATTATCCTACTCCAGGTGGTAACCGTGTATCAAATAAAGCTTTTGTGTACTTTATGGAAGGGAAGACCGTGAGAGCTTATTAGTATAATAAATATTAATTAAAAAATCCTGAATTGGCTAAGGCCGGTTCAGGATTTTTGGCTTTTATAGAGGCTTAGTATAAGTTTATTTTCGGCTAGTAAATGCGACAAGAATTTAGGCGTTCGGCTAATGGAGTTAAAGGTCAATAAGACCAACAACGGAAAAAAGAATCTCTTGTAAAGTTTGGAACCTGTCAGCCTTTTAAAAATTGTGTCTCGAATATCAAATTTATAGTCTCAAAGCAAAAAAATACTAGAAAATGGATATATAACCTCAAACCAACTTACGGCAAATATATAACAGTTCATTTTGCCCAAGACCATATTTCATAGTCTTTTCAGGACCTAGTTCTTTTGCCACATCCTTTACTGTTACCTCAAAGCCACTTTCTATTATCCGATCAGTAAAGTCCCGACCATGCTTGCGGAATATACACTGATTTTCAGCATTAAACATCCCAGTTCCTTCAAAAGTATATTCAAGATCGTGGTATATTTTGGTCATTAATAACAAACAACCATTAGGTTTCAGTACCCGTTTGAGTTCTTTGAAAGCTTGAAACTCATCAGGCACATGGCCTAATACGTGACTGCATAAGATATAATCAAAACGATTGTCTCCGAAATCAATATCCTGAATATCAATTTTTTTCATAGCCAATTCAGGATTTATATCGGCAGATATATAATCCAAATTGCTTTGTGTGCGAAAAATTCTTTCCAATTTAAACTCAGGGGCAAAATGAAGAACGGAAAGTTTGTCTATAAAGAAATTAGTTTCTTCCTGTAAATACAGCAACAGTATTCTGTTTCTTTCCAGTGTATTGCAGGATGGACATGCTGCGTTTTTGCGCCTTATATTCCCGTAGGTCAAAAATTTGGAGAAACTATTTTTACAGCAAACACAATGCACCTGGTTACCTGAATAAAAAAGACCTCTTATAGAATGTTTAAAATGATGAAGTTGAATCCGACTTCTTTCGGAAAGGCAGGTTTTATAAATCTGTTTTAGCAGTTTTAGCATTAGTAAGGAAATAAATCAGAATCAAGATAAGTCAACATAATACGACTTGCAAATTACTAAGGCTAGCCATATTTGTAAATTATGATAAAGCAGAGGGCAAAAATGAGATTCTTCACTACGTTCAGAATGACAATAAATCTACTCACCCGATGTGCAAATGATAAGGTACAAAAAAAGATAGTGGTCATTAATTTTAAATTCAAAACTTACCCCAACTCCTGATTTTTTGCTAAAGCAATTCTAATAATATTGTATTTTACAAAGTATTAATATAACTTTATACACTTTAATCTAAATTAAACTTAGCCTTTCCATGCTTAAATATCTTTACACTGCCATTCTATCTATACTATTTACAAGTGGTTACAGTCAATATATTCTAATCTGGCAGGATGAATTCGAACAAAATGGTTTACCCAATTCACAACAATGGTCATACGACCTGGGTGGCAATGGCTTTGGCAATGAAGAATTGCAATACTATACCAAAGAACGCCCAGAAAATGCACGGGTAGAAAATGGAAAGCTGATTATCAAAGCTCAAAAAGAATCTTACAATGGCAATGATTATACTTCAGCCAAACTACAAACACGGGCTAAAGCCGACTGGAAATATGGCCGATTCGAGATTAGAGCTAAATTGCCTGCCGGAAGAGGTATATGGCCTGCCATCTGGATGTTGCCAACGCAATCTGTTTACGGTACCTGGCCTGGCAGCGGCGAAATTGATATTATGGAACTGGTAGGTTATGATCCTGACAAAGTACATTTTACTATACATACAGATGCTTATAACCATAAAATAGGAACGCAAAAAGGTGCCAATACCATAATCTCCAATTCCAGTCAGAACTTTCATACGTATGCACTGGAATGGACGGAAGACAGCTTAAAATTCTTTGTGGACAATCAGATACATTTCACTGTCAAAAAAAATGCCGGTGACGATTACAAAAAATGGCCATTTGATCAACCTTTTTACCTGATTCTAAATGTTGCCGTTGGTGGTTCCTGGGGTGGTGCCCAGGGTATTGACAACAGTATTTTCCCTCAAACTATGGAAGTGGATTATGTACGGGTTTACAAAAAAGCCGAACCGGAAAGTCATTTCCCTATACATATTTATACCTCCAATGGCACTGTAAATCTTGAGCCTGAACTAAGCCTTTACGAACGGGGCAGTGAAGTAAAAGCGACCGCAGTTCCTGATGAAGGCTTCGAATTTAAAAGCTGGAGTGGAACCTATTCAGGAACCAATCCCAATACCACCTGGCCTGTATATTTCCCTTATGAAGTAAAAGCAACATTCTCCCGAATTGGCGAAATGCTCGAAAACTCTACCTTTTTCAACGGAACCATGTTGTGGGACTATTATGGAGCAACCATGCAAACTAAAAATGACCAATTGCATATTGCTATTCCTACTGCCACAACCAATCCATGGGATATACAAGTGTCACAACAAGGGCTGAATCTGAAAGCAGGGGAAACTTATATATTCAGATTCAAAGCCGCAGCATCCACAACCAGAAGCATCAATGCCGGTGTAGGTATCAGCCAGGATCCATGGACAGCATTTTTGAGCAAAACTGTAACTCTTACCCAAACAGAACAAGAATTTGTATATGAATTTACCATGCCGGTAAATGAACAAAATGGTCGTGTATTTTTTGATTTAGGCAAATTCGCCGGAGACATAATAATAAGTGAAATCAGTTTAGTACAAATGGGTAGTTTAACTGCCAAAACCCCAGCAAAAAATATTGACAGAGTCAACATATACCCGAATCCCAGCAAGGGAAGAGTTAATATTGAAGGTCATAACAGTGCTGTAACGATATTGAATGCAGAAGGTAAAATAGTTAGTCAAAGTCAAAATACAGAGCAAATAGATCTGAGCAATTTGCCAAATGGAGTGTACTTTATCAAAACAGATAAAGGAGTTGTTCAAATGGTTGTGAAGGAATAATACATATAGGCCAAAATACTTCAAACTATTTTGGCCTATAATTTTTTCAGTGTGGTATTTTAAATCACCGATTCCGGTATATCAGCAACCTTAAATTTTGTGGAATTTTTATCTTCTTTTGATTTATTATTGATTGCGGATTTTTTCAGACGACTGACTGCATACAAACTAAGCAAGCCAATTCCTATCCAAAGCATATCTACCACCCATATATCCCACTGATTATTCAGGTATGTAGCCCAAAACCAGTTTCCTGAAACAATGCCGTTAGCAATTGGAATTAGCAAAGCCAATATGCCACCGGATAGTATTGAATATTTATTGGTAAATCGGTTATCTCTTTTCAGACTAAAAACAAGAGCCAGTGCCAGCCAGACAGTAAAATAAATGGCGTAAATGGTAGTCTGACGACCAGGTTCATTATCCAAGTTCAATAATTTAACGGCTATAAAAGAATAGGCTGTTACCGGAAACATAGACAGACAAATAGCCAGGTAAATATTGCCGACAATTTTATTGGATTTACGTTTGCGTTCGGAAATATGCTTTTTGTTCCGGGCTTCGAGCCAAACCATTATTCCCGAAATAATAACCACACAGGACAGTAATCCTAATAAAAAGCTAGCAAATTTAAGTGTATAACCTGCATAATCGCCAAAATGCAGTCTGTACATCAAATCCTTTACGCTGGCAAGATAACTAGCCGGTTTGTATGGATCTTCCTCTTCTTCAATCGCCGATGTTTTAGCCTCATAAACTACAGAGCCTATACCTATATATTTTATCTTTTGAGGAATTGAACCTTCGAGTTCAACATGCATACCTTCATCGCCATAATTCTGTATATGCAGGTGCGAAACTTCAAAATCCTGCCACTTACTTTTAGTTTTAGCTATCATAGCATTGATTTGAGGTAGCTCATTTAATGAAGCATACTGATAGGCATAAGTAGAATCCGTATAACCCAGATCTTTGTATATTTTATCTTCGTCTCCGTCATACAAACCAACCAGCAAAGGAGCAAGAAGCAGTATTTTAATCATAAAAAAAGCTCCTGTTACAGCGTAAACTATCTGAAACGGCAGGCCTATAGTTCCAAGTACAGTATGTGCATCAGTCCAGGCAGTTTTTAGTTTTTTACCAGGACGAAAAACAAAGAAATTTGAAAAAATCTTCTTCCAGTGTATCAAAATACCGGTAAGCAAAACAAAAATCAGAAACAAAGCCGAAAAACCGGATAGATAATATCCGGCAGGATAAGGAATTTGAGCCAGAAAGTGTAATCTATACAAAAATTCTCCCAACGAGTATGAATCCACATATCCTGAGGTCTGATAAGTTTCATAATCCATGTAAAAGAAATGTTGGTTTTTGCCAGCCTCTGTAAACAATGAATCTTTGGAAGGCGAAATTCGCACAGATACCCTGCGTTCATCAAAGTGTCTTTCAAATGCTATATCTCTGCCTTGCAAGGGAATAGTATCGTTGATTACTTTCAAAGCATAATCAACATTCAAATTCAGATCTTTCGATACATTTACTGACTTGTTACGTTCCCAGTTTACAATTTCATCTCTAAAAAAAGAAAATGACCCGGCAAAGAATATGACAAACAGTAAAACACTTAGTACAATACCACTAACCGTATGTAAGTCAAAGATTATATTATATTTTCTATTGTCCATTAAAGCAGGTAGTGAGAATTATAATTTTTTCCCAGGTATATAATAAGGGTAAAGACTGAAGTTAGTATCAAATAGCACAGCCAGACTTTCCATACGTTCTTAACCAGAAAGGCTATAAGCATAAGTGACATCCAAACCAGAAATCCGGTAAAAGTTGTAGTAATTATAACATTTAAATGATCAAACCAGGCAGCAAATGCCAAATGCATACTCATAGCAACCATGTATCCACCAAGTAATCCTGCCAGGGTTTTGCTGGTTTTGAGCCAGACTGAGGAAGTTAAATATTTTTTATTGGCCGGCATTTTTGTCACTTTGCTTTAGAAGTGGAGAAAGTATATTAACCATACTGCTAATAGTAAGCAACACAAAAACTCCGGTAAGCAATCCGGCAGCTATCCCCAAAGAAGTCAAAAACAGCACAAATGCGTTAATAATAATCATGATACCGGCAATCTGTGAAAATGCACTATTGCGTTGCAACCACCTGCTAAAAATATCCAGTCTTAGTTCGGCTTCTTCTGATCCATTATATATAGCGTAATATCCTATAAGTTGAAATGAAATTGCCAAAAGAGTAATCATAACCAATTAGTTTGATTTGATGGAATAGGTTACACAATGCCATATAAACTGATACTCTTTTTCATTATATACGCCAGGCACTTCTTCTTTTTGTGTAACTTCTACCAAGTAGCGGGCATTCCAAGGCATATTGAATGTAACAATACCTTTTTCATCAGTTTTGATTTTTTTATTCCACTGCTCAGGTAGCGAAATTTCTACATCTGCATTTGACAGTGGCTGTCCCTTATATAAAACCTGCAACGTAGTTTTGCCATCTTTACCGGTTTGATCCACCAGGGTTATACCTTCTGCATTCTCAGCAACTGTTGGTGCTTCAGTTTTTTTTCCAACCTGAATTTTAGCAACTGCGTGGTAGTGCGTTTTAAAAATTCCAAAGTTGTATTGAGTGTAATCGATTACCTCAATGTTGCTGTTATTCAACATTACAGTATAAATACCATCGGACTGTGGGGTGAATTCAGCTATAAAGCTTGTATCAGTCTGTGCTGTTTCAAGTATAGTTTTCACCCCTTTTGGATCTACCAGCCAGAGTGTAAAATTCTTAACTTTTTCGAAGGCTTTATCTTCAGTTTTTTCTTTCAGGCTATAGCTATACTCACCAAAATAGACTTGTATAATTTGCTTTTTACCTTTAGTTCCTGTAGGATTTGTTTCTAGCCAGATAGCGTGTGCATAAACCGTGTTGAATTGTAATAGAACTGCCAGAAAAGACAGAAGTGCTAGTATTTTTTTCATTGGTATAAATTAAAAAGCATGTCTCCCTTTTAATAAAAAAGAAGACATGCATATATATATGTTATTCAGAAAGTACGTGGATACCCTTTACCCAATTACCTTCAATGGAAGCACCTCTTTTAGCAGTAGCCGTCATCGGATCAATTTCATAAACAAAGGCATTATTAACATCGCTGATATTCAGATATACTTTACCTTCTTCTACCAGATTAGCCATTCCCCACTCACCACCGTGTGCAGGGACAGAACTTACAAGAGTTACAGTTTTCTGGTACAAATCTGCAATTCCAATATAGCAAACCGGAGTTTCAGTATTCGGTGAATAGGTAGCCCAAAGTTTAGAATCATCCTTTACCATTCTAACTACAGCTTTACCGTTGCCTGCATATACTGCGTTATTGATTTTATATCCACCACTTACAGATTCAAAATCAAAGAAATAATTTTGATCGAAATTAGTAGCACCCGCATTTATTCTTAGGAAACCTGAAGGTTTGGTAGGTACAGGACTAAAGCCTGAAGCTAAAGAAGAAGTGGAGAAAGTAAATAGGTTTCCAAGTTCATCTTTCATAATTGCAGGTACAGAAGAGTAACAACCTATGTCAGATGTACGATCATCGGTAATAATTTTTTCAAACTCTAAACCTGGGTAAGAGTAGACTGCAACTCTTGCCTGATTGGAATTTGGCGTAGCAAAGGCTTTTACTGCATCCTGACCAGAACCCATCAAATAATATGAGACAAATAATTTACCCCCTCTTACAGTAAGTGAAGTAGGCCATGCTACCAGACCATCCGCTTTCCTCTCATCAATACGAGTTCTGGTTCTACTCTGTATTGACATATCATTAGTATTAATTTTATAGATAATACGTTCTTCGTATCCTGCTCTGGTTACACCTGCAGCTAGCAAAGTATTATCATCAACCTCACCATATACATAAGTTTGAAGTTCAGTAACAAGGCTACCAATATTGGTTAATTGTCCGTTTATTACTCTGTATCCGGTTAATACATTATCAGTAGCATATCCTGAAACAACCAAGGTGTTTCCTGAAGTTGTGTAAGTCATCCAGGCAGGTTGTTCTATACCTTTTCCTACAGGAGACAATACGCCTTCTGTAAGGCTTTCTACAGGCAACAAAACATCTGTACCGGTACCTGCTTCCATACCAACAAAATATTGTTTCTCTCCTGTAGGAACAGGCGTAGGATCTTTTTTCTTTTCTTTACAAGCTCCAAGAGCAATTAGGGCTGTCAATATTGAACCAGCCAGTAATCTTTGAATTTTCATGGTTTATTTATTATTAAGATTTTGAACAAATGAAATACCTTACCTTAAAAGCAATAGCTCGCCCCGGACGTTGCTGTTTATAATTATCGTATAGCTTGTTATTCAACAAATTGCTAAGGGTAATTGAAGCATTATAGCGGCTGGTTTGAGATTGATAAGTAAATTCTAAATCCGTTGAATATTGTGTTGGTATAGTGGCTTTGTCTTGTGCTGAGGCTAATGTAGGCCACATAAGGTAGAACCAACGCGTATAATTATGTAAAGATGATATAGTGAAATGATCCGCATGTTGAATCAATCCGCTTAACGTATATGAAATTGATGCGCTTCCAAACATCGATGGCTGGTTTGGCAAAAACTCACCATAAGTAATGTCAGTTTTCTTTCCTTCCATTCCTTTAAGCCATTTACCTGAGTTTTTAAGTCGCTGATAAGTATAACTTCCTGATATTTTTAGTTTTTGTTTAAAATTATATTGAAGATTCAAATCAACGCCAGTGGTTTTAACACTCGCCTGATTTTCATATTCTGTTGTAATTCCTATAGATTCTGCACGAATAAAACCTTTAGAATCTCGAATGAATGTGTTTGCATCTATAGTTAATCGACTATGAGTATGGGTTTTCAAAACTGTTCGAAAACCTAAATTGTAATTATCGCTTGTTTCTGGTTCCAACAAAGGGTTTGAAAGAATATTAAGACCATTTCCATAAATTTCGGATGTTTCCGGAAATCTGATTGCATATTCATAACTACCTTTAAGCTGAAAATTAGCCCAAACAAAATATGTACTTGCCAATCCATAACCCCAAAATTTTTGATTAACAACAAAGGCATCATTTGCATCACCATTGTAATCAGTTACTAATGATCTGATATGGTAATTGTAGTGTTTGGCAAAAGCAGTGGATTTTAACCTTGAATTGAATAAACTATTCGTGTATGCAAGCCCAATAATTTGCTTATTTATGGTACTTGGATCTTTAAACTGAGTATTATTCTTATTTAATAGTGGGTCATTGCCCTGTACTGTGGTGCTGTTGAGTGAATAATTAATAGCCAGGCTGTGATTCTTAATTACTTCATAACCGACATTAAAATTTCCCAAGAGGTTATTTCTGTACAAATCAAACAACGTTTTTCTGCTGAGTTCCCCTTTGGTTCTATTTACATTGGCAAGGTAACTACCATCCCAGGAATATCGATTACTACTAGTGTCTACCATTGAATTATGACCATGTATATACACCAGGTAAGAGCCGACACTTAATTTATTTTTCAATAATCCTTTTTTGCTAAAAGCCATATTGAAAATCCATTTATCTTCTGAGTTCATTACCTCACCCAAAGGAAATGAGGTAACTCCTTGGGCCATTTCGGGTTGTTGAAGCTCTTTTTCGTTAAATGCCCTCATTATACCAACCATCAATTCATCAGCCCATTTTTTATTAGTGAAACCTCCTTCTAACCAAACCATTCCGGATTTGTATGCATCATGAAAACGCCTTACCGGAGTATATTCCTTAGCCAGTTTACCGGTTGAAGAATCCCAAAGCTGTACATCAATCTTATAGTTATTGTCCGAATAATTGTAGTATGATTTTGCTCTAAAAGTCAAGCCAGTGGTATCATTAACAAATTGACCATTAACAGAGGCTCTATGGGTATTAAATGAACCAACGGAATAAGAAGCATCAAGGTAACTTATAGGTCTTTTATCGGTAGTAATATTTATTGCCCCACCTAATGCATCAGCGGAAAGATGAATGGGTACTACACCTTTATAAATCTCGATACCGCTTATTACATTTGCTGGAAAATTATTAAGAGATAGTGAACTGCCGAAGTAATCCATCGGAACACCATTTATAAAAGTCCGTACTTGATTTCCTGAAAGGCCATTTAACGACATTGAAAATTCGGAGCCAAGACCACCTGACTGCCTGATATTTATACCAGATGTTTTATTTAAAATCTGGTTTACATCAGTACTTACATTTTTGAACTGTTCAGTTTCAATAAATTGAATAGCATAAGCTTCTTCTCTTAATTTCTCTGCCTCTGTTTTTCCTTTTAAAACTATTGTTTCCAACTGAGCTACATCTTCAGCTAGAACAAAATTTAAGGAAATCGTTTCACCTGCAATTATTGTAATTTGTTTTGATTGGCTAATGTATCCCGTCATATAGGTGGACAAAGTATATGCACCGGGTTGCAGACTCAATTCAAATTGGCCATTTTCATCAGCCATTATCCCGATTCCGGGCCTATCTGTAGATATCAATACAAACGGAATAAAATGCCCACTTTGATCAGTAATTTTTCCGATAATTTTTCCGGACTGAACTTCTTGAGCTTTTAGATTAGAAACAGCTGTGCAGAAAACAAGCAATAAAAAAATAACCTTGTAAGTTGACCTTCCTAAAATTAATTTATGCTCAACGATACCATGTTTAACAAAAAGAAGAGTCGGCAACGAACAATACATTAAGTTTTTTAGTTTATTTAGATTAATTAAAAACAATTACCCAAAACTAAGTACCGAAATTTATATTCGCAATATTTATTTAGATTTAATTTAAATAAAAATTAAAACAATCAATTTATTCTAAATCCGCTTGAGAGTTTTGGAATAGATTTAAAAATGGGACTAAATAGATATAGGCTTTTGTCAGCTATAGTATATATTGGTGGTCAGGATCTACAATTCGCCTACGATAATCCCCACATTATCAATTTGTGGATTTTACAGTCTGTTTAGGCTTGCTTGATTATTGTATTACGAGTGGGAAGAAGTATAGCAATGCAAGCTAATTCTATTAATTATGTTGATTCGGAGGCAATAAGTCACCCAAGTATATAGGAGTATTAACCCATCCTCATTTTTTCCTGGCAGAAATCATATTCTTCTTCCTGGTTAGAACCAATTAGTACAAGTCGTGATTGTTGATTGGAAATTTGAGCTTTGTACCATTCTATACCTGTGCGATCAAGATTGGAAGTAGGTTCATCTAGCACAAGTATTGGAGCGTCCGAAAAAAATGCCAGTCCTAGTTTAAGTCTTTGTTTCATACCGGAGGAGAAAAACCTGATTTCTTTATGACGGGATTTTTCAAGCCATAAAAGTTCCGGAAGTTGGGACAAAGTAAATCCCGGTTTAACTTTCTTAAACTTAAAATGAAAATCAAGCAGTTCCTGAAGGGTAAATTCCTCAATCAATTCCAGATAAGGTGTCGCTAGTACAATCTCTTTATAGATTTCATCAGCAGAAATCTGATGGGCAGATTTCTCATAACTAAGCTTACCTTCGGAAAAAGGGATAGCACCAATAAGTGTTTGTATAAGAGTAGATTTGCCACTACCGTTTGGACCGATAATGGCGTATGATTTGCCGCTTTCCAGCGTATAGTTATGATTTCTGAATATCCAGTGAAAGTTAAAACGCTTGCCCAGATTTTCAGCAATGATTTTCATACTTACTGAGCGTAGCCTTTCATAATTCCATGTTCGGATGAACGGATAAATCCTAATATTTCATCACGAATAACAGAAGGAGAAAATGTAGCTTCAATTTCTTCCACTGCCTTGCCTACAGTTCCTGTTTTCACAAAAACTATTCTGTATATATCCTGTATCTCAGCTATTTGCTCGTTAGTATAACCTCTTCTTTTTAGTCCTACGGTGTTTATACCACAATAGGACAAAGGTTCTCTGGCAGCTTTTGTAAAAGGAGGCACATCTTTTCTGACCAATGAACCACCACCTATATACACATGAGCTCCAATTTTGGTAAACTGTTGAACAGCGCAAGTACCACCAAATATGGCAAAATCATCAATGGTTACATGACCAGCCAACTGAACTGTATTGCCGATTATTACATTATTACCGATTATACAGTCATGACCAACATGCACATAAGCCATTACCAGGCAGTTTGAACCAATTCTGGTTGTAAATTTATCTATAGTACCACGGTTGATGGTTACGCACTCACGAATGGTAGTATTATCACCAATTTCTGCGGTAGTTACTTCACCTTTGAATTTCAGATCCTGAGGAACAGCCGAAATAACAGCACCTGGAAAAATCTTACAATTCTTACCAATTCTGGCACCATCCATTATAACTACATTAGATCCAATCCAGGTACCATCACCAATAACTACATCGTTATGGATTACGGAAAAAGGATCTATTACCACATCTTTCCCTATTTTAGCTTCAGGACTAATGTAGGCCAGTGAATGATTTTTTATACTATTATGCATTATCTTTTCTAACTATACTGGCACATACTACTGCTTCACAAACCAAATTTCCGGCAACAAAAGCCTGACCCTGCATCTTTGCAATGCCTCTCTTGATAGGAGCTAACAATTCACATTTAAATATTACGGTATCGCCAGGTACTACCATTTTTCTAAATCTGCAACTTTCGATACTTAAAAAATAAGTCCAATAGTTTTCAGGATCCGGGACTGAGCTAAGCACCAATATACCACCTGTTTGAGCCATTGCTTCAATTTGCAATACACCAGGAAACACTGGATTACCGGGAAAATGTCCCTGAAAGAAAGGCTCATTGATGGTAACATTCTTAATACCGGCTACAGTAGTATCATCCATATAATAAATTCTGTCTACCAACTTAAAAGGATAAGCATGAGGTAGCGATTTATATATTTGGTTAACATCCATTATAGGAGTAGCAGCCGGATCATATGGAGGAATCTGATGTTTGGAACTTTCCTTCATCAGTTTCTTCAATTTCTTGGCAAAAGCAACATTGGCAGCATGTCCGGGTCTTGCAGCCATTATCTGAGCTTTAATTGGTCTACCTACCAAAGCCAAATCACCCATTACATCAAGTAATTTATGTCTGGCAGGCTCATTGTTATACCTTAATTCAACATTGTTAAGAATACCTTCTTTTTTGACTTCAACTTTAGGTTTGTTGAATAATTTGGCAAGGTTTTCAAGCTCCTCATCCTTTACTATTCTGTCTACAACAACAATGGCATTATTCAAATCACCACCCTTAATCAGGTTTTGTTTTTGAAGCATTTCCAATTCGTGCAGAAAGCAGAATGTTCTGCAAGAAGATATTTCTTTATTAAACTGCTCTATATTGGTTAATGAAGCATGCTGACTACCCAATACCGGTGAATTATAGTCAACCATTACAGTTACTCTGTAATCATCCAAAGGCAGGGCAGCTATTTCTACATTTCTGTCAGGCTCCTGGTAGAAAACACTGTGAGGAACTTCAAAAAAGTTTCTTAATGCGTTTTGTTCGTTTAGTCCAACACTAAGAAGTGCATCAACAAAGGGCTTTGAACTGCCATCCATTATAGGAGGCTCAGGACCGTCAAGTTGAATCAGGATATTGTCAATTTGCAAGCCAACAAGAGCTGCAAGGGTGTGCTCTACGGTATTTACCCGGGCACCATTTTTTTCTAAGGTGGTTCCTCTGGACAGATCAACTACATAATCTACATCAGCCTCTACTATTGGCTGACCTTCCAGGTCAATTCGTTGGAATTTTATACCGTGGTTTATTTCCGCCGGAACAAAAGTCATATTGGCATTTACGCCTGTATGTAAACCAACCCCTGAAACTGTAACCGGTTGGTTTATGGTATGCTGTTTCGAATACATGTAACGTCTATCTTTTCTAATTCTAACTGGCTTTTGCGAAACAAAGCCAGAGTCACTCCACCTTAAATTTCGTTATTGGAGGGCAAATTTAGTATTTTTTGCTCAAGTTCCTCAATTCTCTTAAGAACTTCCGGAAGCTTTCTGAAAACAGCTGCTGATTTAAAGTATTTTTTATATTCAAAGGCAGGTGATCCTAGTAATACTTTGCCTTCTTCTGTTATATTTTTACCTATTCCACTCTGAGCACCAATATTAGTTTTATTGGCTATTTTAAGGTGACCGGCTATGCCTACTTGTCCACCGATCATACAATTGTCGCCAATCTTGGCTGAGCCGCTTATTCCGGTTTGTGCTGCAATTACGGTATGTTTGCCTATTTCTACATTGTGAGCTACCTGTATCAAATTGTCTAGTTTGGTACCTTCACGAACAATGGTTGACCCCATGGTAGCACAATCGATTACTGTATTGGCACCTACACTTACGTGATCTTCCAATATCACATTTCCAATTTGAGGTATATCTTTATAACTGCCATCCTTTTGCGGAGCAAAACCAAAACCATCGCTTCCAATTACAGCACCTGCATGTAACGTACAAAAACTACCAATTCGGCAGTTGCTATATACTTTAACACCGGGGTATATAATTGTATTGTCGCCAATTTCGACATGGTCTCCAATATAGGCATGTGGATAAATCTTAACGTTATTGCCAATACGACAATGATCGCCTATATAGGAAAATGCACCTCTGTAAACAGAGCTGCCAACTTTGGCATTTGGACCAACAAAAGCAGGCTCTTCAATCCCTACTTTCATAAAGGATGATATTCTATGATACTCCTCTAGTAAAGTAGTAAAGCTGGTATACGCATCATCTACCAAAATAAGTGCTGTTCTAACTTCTGACTTTGGTACAAAAGTTTTATTGACAATTACAGCACTGGCGTCGGTTGAATATAAAAAGTTTTCGTATTTGGGGTTGGAAAGAAATGCTATGGCCCCTTCTTTGGCTTCCTCAATTTTAGCTACGGTGCTAATTTTCACATGTTCACTACCTTTTAGTTCTCCACCAATAAGGTTGGCAATTTGTTTGGCAGTAAATTCCATAGGCTTGGTTTCTTTTAAATTCTACAAATATACTTTTTTAGGACAGCATAAATATTGCTTTTTTACAATCTTACCCAAGGCTTTAATATTGGGCAGATCCGAAGCTACAGCAACATCAACTACTTTTCCTTTCTTGGTTAAAACATTAATATTCTGACCCTTGGAAACATATGCTGCATTAGAAATAATTCCGGTGAACAGATAATTTGAAATTTCGTCAGCTTTTACACCAAAAACTGAAATGATATTTTCTTTTATTTGTTCAATTCTATCGGAATCAGGCGCTTCATCTGTAATCTGAATTTTGAAAAGCTTACGATTCAATAACGACTGGCACAGGTATGAAAGTGTAAAATCTTCACAATCAGCCCAATTCTTAATTGCCCCCCAGATATCAAAATCATCCAGCTTACAAAACTCATCGAGGTAGACAGTATTTGATTCAAAATCGCTGCATGAAACATTATTTTGTAGGAAAATTTTTAAGGTTTTTCCTGCATAAATATCTATTCCATTCTGAGTAAGCTGTTTAGCACGACGAATAATACTAATCATCATCTTTTCAGAACTTACCGTTGTTTTGTGCAAATACACCTGCCAATACATAAGGCGTCGAGCTGTCAAAAAGTTCTCAATACTGTAAATTCCTTTTTCTTCGATTACCAACTTGTCATCCTTCAAATCCAGCATTTTCAGAATTCGGTCTGCACCAATAGTACCTTCAGAAACTCCAGTGAAAAAACTATCACGTTGCAGATAATCCAGCCTGTCTACGTCTAACTGACTGGATATAAGCTCATGAAAAAACCTACGGTGATACGTATTATTAAACATGGCAATAGTCAGCTCAAGCTTACCCTTGAGCAACATATTGAACTTTTGCATAATAAGCCTGGAAATGGATTCATGCGGAACGCCTTCCAACAGCGAATATTCTAAGGCATGAGAAAAAGGCCCATGGCCAATATCATGCAAAAGTATAGCTATTTGAGCTGCTTCTCTTTCTTCAGGACTTATTTCGTGCCCTTTGCTTTGCAGTGTATCGAGAGTAATACCCATCAGGTGCATAGCTCCCAAAGCATGGTGAAACCTGGTATGCAGGGCTCCCGGATAAACCAAATCAGTAAGGCCAAGTTGCCTGATTCTCCGCAAACGTTGAAAAATCGGATGATCAATAATATCAAAAATTAACTCGCTGGGAATAGTAAGGAAACCGTATATGGGGTCGTTGAAAATTTTTTTCTTATTCAAAACTTTTTTAATTGGCTTATCTTTATAATATTGACTTGCTTCAACCCTAAGTAAGCAGACAGGTACAATATGCAAAGATATAACATTTTGTGGGCGGATGATGAAATCGATCTTTTAAAGCCTCATATAATATTTTTAGAAGCCAAAGGCTACGATGTAACTCCGGTACACAGTGGCACAGATGCTTTAGAGAAACTTGAACAGGAACAATACGATGTAGTCTTTTTGGATGAAAATATGCCCGGCATCTCCGGTCTGGAAACGTTGCACCAAATTAAATCTACTAAGCCTGCCTTGCCGGTAATAATGATTACCAAAAGCGAAGAAGAGTACATAATGGAAGAAGCCATTGGAGCTAAAATTGCTGACTACCTTATCAAACCGCTCAACCCTAATCAAATTCTGCTTTCGGTAAAGAAAATTCTGGAAAACAAAAAACTCATAAGCAAAAAAACCAACACAGGTTACCAGCAGGATTTCAGACATATAGCCATGGCCTATAACGAAAGAATAGGACATGAAGAATGGGCTGATATTTACAAAAAACTCATTTATTGGGAATTGGAAATTGATAATACCGAGAATAAAAGCATGAAGGAAATAATCGACATGCAAAAAAATGAGGCCAATACCAATTTCTCAAAATTTATATTGGAAGAATACGAAGACTGGCTCAACGATGCGGACGCAGACAAACCTGTTCTTTCTAATACACTCCTGAAAAAGAAAGTATTTCCCCTTCTTAAAGACAAAGAAAAAGTATTTCTTTTTATCATAGACAACCTTCGCTATGACCAGTGGAAAATCATAGAACCGCTGCTAAATCCTTATTATACAGTAACAGAAGAAAGCAGTTACTATTCAATTCTTCCTACCACAACCAATTTTGCCCGAAACTCAATATTTTCTGGTCTTATGCCTTCCGAAATGGAGAAGAAACATCCGGAACTATGGGTAAATGACGACGAAGAAGATGCCAAAAACAATAGTGAAGAGCAATTTCTGGCAGCCCATTTAAGCCGTAACGGGCTTGGGGCAATCAAAATGAATTACCAAAAAATTACACATGCATCTGCCGGTAAAACCATGGCAGACACTATACAGAACCTATACAACAACGACTTGAATGTGGTAGTTTACAACTTTGTAGACATGCTATCACATGCCCGTACCGATACAGAAATGATACGCGAACTGGCTCCAGATGAATCGGCATACAGATCCATAACTTATAGCTGGTTTCAGCATTCGCCATTATTAGATGCCATCAAAAAAATAGCAGGCAAAGGATTTAAAATTGTGATTACTACCGACCACGGAACCATTCGGGTAAAAAAACCTTACAAAATTATTGGCGACAAAAACACCAATACCAACCTTCGGTACAAACATGGCAAAAACCTGGCTTTTGACGAAGGGCATGTATTGGTAGCCAGAAAACCCGAGCGATTTTTTCTACCAAAAAGAAATGTAAGTACCGCTTATGTATTCACTACTGAAGACTATTTCTTTGCATATCCAAACAATTTTAACTACTATGTTAATTATTATAAAGATACCTTTCAGCACGGTGGTATTTCGCTGGAAGAAATGATAATACCTTTTGTAGTTCTAAAATCAAAATGATACAAGAAGGAGAAATTCTGGAGTTAAGAAGCAAGTCGATAGATGACTTACCAGAAGTTGCTGAGCAAATTATACGTTTTGCCGGCAATGTAAAAATCTGGATATTTGAAGGCGAAATGGGTGCAGGCAAAACCACACTGATAAAAAATATTTGTCATAAATTGGGTGTTTTGGAAAATGTAACCAGCCCAACCTTTTCTATCATTAATGAGTATGAGACCAGTCAGGGCGAGCAAATCAATCATTTCGACTTTTATCGCATCAAAAATGAAAGAGAAGCCATCGATATAGGTTGTGATGAATATTTTTACTCCGGCGATATTTGTTTAATTGAATGGCCATCAATGATTCCAGGATTGATACCGGCGAATCACATGTCTATACATATTTGGGAAGAAAATTTTGAACGTAGGTTACAAATAACAAGAAATGAAAAGCAAGGGAATTGAAGTACTTGCCAAAGGTCATGCTCTATATCCACAGGAAGCCCTTCTAAAGCTAAAGGATAAAAATCAGAGTCTGTACATAGGTATCCCCAAAGAGCTGGAATCGATGGAAAATCGGGTTTGCCTCACGCCCGATGCCGTAGGTATACTGGTGGCAAATGGCCATGAAGTAGTTGTAGAAGCAGGAGCCGGCAAAAATGCCAAATACCCGGATCAGGAGTATAGCGACAACGGCGCCTCTATAGCTTACTCAACCGAAGAAGTATTTAAAGCCGATCTGATTCTAAAAGTAGAACCACCTACCCAACAGGAAATCAGCTATATGAAATCAGGCAAAGCTCTTATTTCAGCTTTGCAAACAGCCACCCTTACTACTGATTATATAAATGCACTTAACAAGCAAAAAATAACCGGTATATCATTCGAGCATCTGGAAGACAAAGTAGGCAGCATGCCTGTGGTTCGTGCCATGAGTGAGATAGCCGGTAGCACAGTAATGCAGGTGGCGGCCGAATATCTGAACAGCCATAATGGCAAAGGAATCATATTGGGTGGTATAACCGGTGTGCCTCCAACAAAGGTATTAATACTCGGAGCAGGAACTGTAGCCGAATATGCAGCCAGAACAGGACTGGGATTGGGGGCTGAGGTTAAAGTTTTTGACAACCATTTGTACAAACTGCGAAGACTTAAACACGATCTGGGATTACAAATTTACACCTCTACCATAGATACCTACACATTACGCAAAGAATTGCGTGAGGCCGACGTGGTAATTGGCTCACTCAGAGCCGATGAAGGCGGATCAGGTAGTTTAGTAACCGAAGATATGGTTATGGAAATGAAACCCAACTCCGTGATTATAGATGTAAGTATCGATCAGGGTGGTTGCTTTGAAACCAGCAAGGTTACGAATCTTAAAAACCCTACTTTTAGAAAATACGATGTAATCCATTATTGTGTACCCAACATACCTTCGAGGGTTGCAAGAACGGCATCTATGGCCTTAAGTAATATCTTTACTCCTATATTGCTCCAAATTGGCAACAAAGGCGGCGTTGAAGAAATGATCTACGCCAAAGAATGGTTTATGAAAGGCGTGTATAGTTACAAAGGCCACCTTACACAACCTTATATCGCAAAAAAACTCAATATCAAATACAAAGATCTGAATTTGTTGCTTGCTGCCAGGTTTTAAGAATATGATTGCATAAAATGAAAGACCTGATGCCTGACATGATCGAGGGGTTTTCCCAGGTAGAGTACCTGCTAATATTTAATGCTATAGTATTTGGTGCAATTGCCAGTGAATATTTTAGCGGCTGGGGAGCTATGCTGAGAAACAGAAATAGTATTATTTTCAGCCCTCTACAATTCATCTGGTCAGTATTTGCATTTTTATTAATGATACATAACTGGTTCGGAAACTGGCCGAGAGCAAAATACATTAACGATGGTGCAGTATTTTTTTACTTTAGCATAATACCTATGCTAATTTTTTACCTCATAAGTGTAGTGCTGTTTCCGAAAATTGAATCCGACAAAACCATAAACTTTAAAAGACACTATACATTCAATGCCCGAATACTTTTCATCCTTTTTGGCATATATTTACTATTTACCATTGTGGGTTCTTATGTTTATCTGGACAAAGACAAAGGAGATGTACTAGGACAAAATATAATCAGAGGCATTGGTATACTATTTTGCGTTTTGTCAGCAATTTTTTCCCATAAATATTGGATACATTATATTTTTCTATCCTTAAATTTTATAGGATTACTTATTTTTATCAGTCGGATTCCACACTGAGTTTTTATATGATCGAAGTTCTAAATTCTGAAGCCATTTAACAGGCTCAGTACTTAGTTCGGCCCGTTACTCGCATTTTACTGAAAAATCTGGGTGGAACATTCTTATCCGTTTGCATTTTTTTAATAATAATTTTTATCAATCAACAGCTTATGAACAACAAATTCTGCACCCTTCTTTTTACAGCTATTAGTATAGCCGGTATTATTTCCTGCAACAAATCAAAGGAAAAAGATCCTAAACCAACGGTTGTAAAAACCGATTTTCCTAAAGATACAGCAATTAGTTGTTCTAATTTTGATGGATCAATTATGGGCAATAGCTATCATATGTATATGTCAATCGAGGAACAAAATAAAAATCAGGTCGATTGCAATTGCTTGCCTTATGGTGGTTGGACAGGCAGTATAAGTTTTGAAACTGACAGCACAGCAAGTTTTAGATCTCCGGGTGATGATGTAATGCAAATTGTGCAGTACAAAATTTTAAACAACGAAATTATTCTCACAAGTGACTCGTATAAATTTACATTCAAGGATGAATGTGAGGAAAAACTATACGATGCAAATTCCAGAGTTTGGTATAAATATATTGAGGTAAGTCATTAAAATGCAGAAACTACAATCGCCCTTGTTAAAACGAGAGCAATGCTATTGAAAACATCAATATTCCTTTAGTAATACAATACATAAATTTGGCAGTTTACTATTCAATTATTTATAAACAGCTTTAATTAATTGATAATAAGACTATTTTTGAGATACGCCATTCGTTAAACCTAAATTTATGTGTACTTTTGTTGTTCTTTTATTTAGAAAACTGAAGCTTTTACTAAAATAACTTCCGTTTTCTTTTTTGATTATGGTGTTTCTCATTGCTGGCATTTACAAGACAACACCTTATTTTTTGGGTTAAACACAATTTTTACTACGGATTTTTTAATTTTTTCATAGAATGCTTAAATACTTTTTAGTGAGTGTATATATGGGCTGTGCATTTGTTTCTGGCTTGGCACAAACCTGTAATCCTAATGATCCTTATGACCAAATAGTCTCCGATTTTCACTCTTCTGTAGCACGTAGGCAAGATGGTAGTCTTGTAGTTTGGGGTGAAAATAAGGCAAGTAGTGGCAATACTCATGTTCTCACTCCTCAGGTAATAGACAGTATAAATTATCCAGGCCTTACCGGTATTCCCTTAAAGGCAGCTTTGGCTTCCAATAGTATTGATATATCACAGGCTATACTTCTTACAACGACTGGCCTTTTTGTATGGGGGAAACCAGGAATTATAATACCATCAAGCAACCCGGCTTTTGCAAAAATTGTGGTAGATGGCAAGGCAGATGGTTTGCCTCCGGGTGTTTTCCCAAAAAATGTAAAGATACTTACCGCCACTCATATGTCGTTGGGTATACTTACCGATTCTGGTGAAGTTTGGATAATGGGTTCCAGGTCTTCCATGTATGGTGATAATTCTCAAACTGTAAACAATAAATGGCATCAGGTAAAATCTGCCATATCTCCCAATTTGAACCTTCAAAATATAGTTCAACTTAGATTAAGCCCTGTTACTGCATTTGCAGTAGATGCCCAGAATAATTGGTATACCTGGGGTAGTATATTTACCAATGGTTTACCAATTGTAAATCCTCGTATGGCAACAATATGCGGTAAACCTGAAGGGTATGTGGGCACTATACCTAAAATGATCGGTGTTAATTCATCCACAAGTCCTCTTACAAGTACCTATTTTGTTATTGATTCAGTAGGAAAACTTTATTCTATGGGCGATAATAGATATGGCATACTAGGCAATGGTTCCATAACAAACAGAAATACCTGGGGGCCGGTAATGAAAAATGAGAAAGAAAATTTTGAAAATGTATCCTTTATAACTGTGCAGGAAAGTGATGCCAATTTTATTGCCGTTGCCGCTATTACTACCGATAATAATTTATGGGCTTGGGGCTCTAATCACAGAGCTATTTTGGGTGCTCCCGAATCAGAAATTATGTTTAGGTATCCTAGAACTCCAAATGGATTTAATTATAATGTAGACAAAGCTACCTATGCTGAACTGGGTGGTCACACCTTGGTGTATGTAAAAGATGGTCACGATAGATATTGCTATGTTGGTCATCGTGTAAATGGAAGCATGGGAGATGGCACTGCTACTGATGCAGTAGAAACCTCTATGAATTGTACCAATACTGCTGCTGTACCCTTATGTTCATTTTGCCCTAAAACAGCCAATAATAAAATAAGTAGAGATCAAGATGTTTGTGAAGAAGAGCCTATTGACGATATAGAAGGTGCTGTTGCCACACTTAGCAATAATGATGTTTTAAGTTATCAATGGCTAAATTCAACACAATCGGAAACAGAGGGGTATAAGGTAATTGAAAATGCCACCTCTCAAAACCTGATAACCCCAAGTGCAAAACAAACCACCTGGTTTAGAAGACTGGTTAAAAACAGCACTCAGGAATGTCCGGGAGATACCAGTAGAGCAATACGAATTAGCATACATCAATTGCCTAAAACTCCCAAAATAGCCGAAGTCTATGATGTATGCCTTGGAGATTCATTGACACTATCTGCTACAGCTGCAAATGATGTAACATATACCTGGCGTGGTCCTGATGGTTTTACCTCCAATAGTGCAAAACTTGTATTGAAAGAAGTAAAAACAACCCAAAGTGGTATATATAGGGTTGGTGTAATAGATCCTTATTCGTGTGCAAGTGACTATGCAGCTACAGAGCTTAGAGTGCACACAATAGAACTTGAAATAAATTCACCAGATACCTTATGCGAAGGGAGAACTCTGGAATTGGAATTACTAAAACAGTCACCAGATTATTCTTATTCATGGAAAGGGCCCGATGGATTTACCACCACCAAAAAAAGTCTAATTATCGAATCTATAGAACCAGAACAAGCTGGATTATACGCACTTACTATTCAGAATTCGGTGTTATGCAGAGACTCTATTCAAGTTGAAATATGGGTAAAAATATGTCAGGATACATCAACAATCGATAGTCTTATAGTGCCTGGTGGCGTTTCAGTAAAAGAACCTTTTTCTATACCCGAAGGCTTCTCTCCCAACAACGATGGGCAAAATGACCTTTTCAAAATAAGTGGATTAAGTAATTATCCCAACAATAGCATTGTAATCTTCAACCGCTGGGGACAAAAAGTATACGAAGCAGCACCATATAAAAACGACTGGCGCGGGGAAAATAAGTTTGGCTTAGTAGTTACTGGCTCCGGTGATATGTTGCCCGAAGGTACTTATTACTATCTGTTGGATAAAAACAACGGGGAATCACCAGTAAAAGGTTCTGTTTATCTAAAAAAATAATCTGATGAAGACTATCGCATATATTCTTTTTACGCTACTACTTATTTTTTCGCAATTACCACTAGTGTTTGCGCAACAGGAGCCAGTATATACCAATTATATGTACAATACGCAGTTGTACAATCCGGCCTATGTGGGTAGCCGTCAGGTTATTTCGGCTATAGGTCAGTATAGAACTCAGTGGGTGGGTTATGAGGGTGCTCCTACTACACAATCGTTGGCTATAAATGCTCCTGTTGCAAACAAAAAAATAGGTTTGGGCTTAGCCTTAACCAATGAAAAAATAGGTCCATTAAAACACTCATCGGTATATGCAGATATAGCCTATCACTTGCCCCTAAGTGAAAAAAGTAAATTATCATTTGGAATAAAAGGAGGCTTAAGCACCTTCAATGCTAACTTTACTTCCATAAAATTAGACCAGGAAAATGATGTTTCTTTTAGTTCCAACATGCAAAGCAAAATGTCGCCCAATATCGGTGCTGGATTGTTTTACTATACTTCAAATTTTTATGCAGGTATAAGTTCCCCGCAACTTTTTAGTCAAAAAATAAAAGTTGAGAATAATGGGAAAACAGTGGATTTGTATACCCAAAAAAATCATTATTATTTAACGGCGGGCTATGTAACTCCCTTAGCCAATCGGGTAGACTTCAAACCCACCATGTTGCTTAAAACTGTTGGCAGTGCACCTGTACAGATGGATCTTACTTCAAGCTTTGTCTACAACAAGCTGCTATATGCCGGGCTCAATTTTCGCTCTGGGGAGTCATTTGGAGTATTGGCGGGTCTTACGCTCTTTAGTAGCTTGTTGGTGGGATACTCTTATGATTGGACGGTTTTAACAAAATTAAACTCATACAATTCGGGTAGCCATGAGCTTATACTGAGGTACGATATAGGTTTAAGAAAAAGCACGACTCACCCAAGCTTTTAATACGTAAGAAAACCAGAGACAAGACAAAGGCGGCGCTGCTTAATGAGAAAATTCGGTTAGCCATACTATTCGCCAAACGAATGATGCACAACCACTACCTTGCCTACAGTTCTGCCGGATTCAACAGAAGTGTGTGCCTTGGCCATTTGCTCAAAAGGAAAAATCTCTGAAACATTTGCTTTGATAGCTCCCGATTCCAACAACTGAGCAATATTTTTCATATCCTCGCCATTTGATTGCACCAGAATAAAGTATCCATTTACCCCTTTTTCCTTAGCCTTTTCAGTTACCGACTCATTAAGTCCTGAAGGTATGCTTATAATGGTTCCGCCAGGTTTGATTACCTCCAGCGAACGGTCAATGTATTCGCCACCGATTGCATCGAGTACAAAATCGAGGTTAGAAGTACTTTCTTCAAACTTCTGATTTTTATAGTCAATATGTTCATCGGCACCCAAACTCAATACAAAATCTTTGTTCTTAGCGGAGGAAGTCCCAACTACATAGGCACTCAAATGCTTTGCCAACTGGACGGCAAAATGCCCTACCCCACCGGAAGCAGCGTGTATAAGCACTTTGTCACCTTTTTTAATTTTGGCATTGGTAACCAAAGCCTGCCAGGCCGTCAAAGCTGCCAAGGTTGCTGCCGCAGCTTCTTCAAAAGAAATATTGCCGGGCTTAAGAGCTAGTTGGGATGCAGGAACTGCTACATATTCTGCATAGGCTTTGCCATGTCCGGGAAAATTAACCATTCCTAACACTGCATCGCCCTTTTTAAAGTTTTTTACATGTTGCCCTACATCTGTCACAATGCCGGAAATATCCCAGCCTAATATCAAAGGAAGTTGGTCTTTTAACCTGCCGAATACTCCTTTGCCATTGCGACTTTTAACATCTACATGATTTATACTTAAAGCTTTTACCTGCACCAGCACTTCATCAGCTTTTATGCCAGGCACAGGCAAATCAACCAATTGTAATACTTCCACACCTCCCGGTTCTGATAGTTGTATTGCTTTCATTTTTCTAAAAATTGATGGTCTAAAATAAGGTTTAATTTTTACCCAACAAATGGGTTGTTTGAGAATAAGTCCATATAAGTGCAATAGAAAAATACTAGTTTCTTTATACTTCTTATAAATATTTTTCTATTCAAATTCAATCTTAGTGTTTTTATCCTTATTTTGTAAAGCTATTAACAAGTTGATTGTTACTATTTTCCAATTACTTATTTTACTTTCGAAGCAATATGGCACTTCCAGTATACAATGGCGTACTCAGCAAAAAAAATGCAGCCCACTTACTTAGGCGCTCTCTGACCGTCTTTTCCAAAGCAGATATAGATGCCTTCGAAAATCTAACTGCAGCAGAAGCCATAGCTGTATTGTTTAGTGCAGTGGAAATGCCACAGCCTCCAATAGATCCCGCAACAGGAAACACCTGGATTGATCTTGCAACGGTTGATGGCGAGGATGACAATAGCAGACAAAAATATTTCAACTATTGGTGGCTGGGGCAATTGACAGGGGCATCTCTTCCCACATCAGACAAAAAGATTCCATTTTTAGCCAGAGAACGTATAGTATTTTTCCTCCATACCCATTTTACTACTATACAAAGCGTGGTAAGTAATAGTCGGGCCTTGTACTTTCAAAATGTTTTGTTCAGATATTTTGCTTTTGATGGTGCAACCAACCCATTGTTAAATTTTAAGGAGCTGAGCAAAAAGGTTTGTCTTGACAATGCCATGATGATCTTGTTGGATGGAAGGCTAAATGTAAAAGGCAGGCCTAATGAAAATTTTGCCCGAGAGTTCTTAGAACTTTATACTATTGGCAAAGGGCTACCTGGTCATATAACCGTTTCTACAGGCGAAGGCGATTATGGATTTTTCACCGAACAGGATGTGCAGGCGGCTGCCAAAGTGTTTTCGGGGTACAATTTTGATAAAAATTTTCAGCATATAGATCCCGATACCGGTTTACCCAGAGTTGTACCCAAAGTCAATAACTACGGCATAGCCAATCAACACGATAACTCTTCCAAACAATTTAGTTTCAGAATGGGCGATGCTTTAGTGGCACCCGACCCAGCCCTCTTGGTAGGTGGACAGGCTACAGAATCCAGTATGCATAATGAACTCGACCAGTTAGTAGACCTGCTGTATGCACAAGAAGAAACCCTAAAAAACATTTGCCGAAAACTATACAGATTTTATATCTATCATGAAATTAGCGACACTATAGAAAACACCATCATACCGGAGATGGTAGCAACGTTTAAGGCCAATAATTTCAAGATTGAACCGGTAATAAAGGAACTATTGAGTAGCCAGCATTTTTATGATTCGGCCAATACAGAAATTAGCGACAATAATTACGGCGGTCTGATCAAAGCACCTCTGGAATTGACATTGGGCACTCTCGCCATGTTGGAATATAAATTTCCTGACCTGTATGCTCAACCGGCTGCATTTTATAAAAAAGCAGAAACAATTCTAAAGGCAATGGAAGAACAGGGTATGAACTTGCTTAATCCATACGACGTAGCCGGCTATGAAGCCTATTATCAGTTTCCACTTTTTAATCGCAACTGGATATCCGCAAACTCACTCACCTCACGGTATAAGTATATATTTGACATACTAAACACAGCCAATACCAAACCCGAAGCTATACAAATCGATCTGCTGGAATTTGTTAAAAACAGATTTGGCACTACGGCCTCTGATCCTGATGTATTTATACGAGAGCTTATTTCTTACCTTTTCCCAATAAATCAGGAAAATGTAGAAATAACCACAGAAAGACTAAATTATTTCAAAACACAATTTTATAAGCTGGGAACAGGCTTGCCACAAGGACCTTTGCTATTCTGGACCTTTAGTTATTCCAACTCCGACACAATACCGGCCAGTAAAGAAGATGCCCGGGGCATGCTTCAGGATCTTTTCAATGCAATAATGCAGTCACCGGAGTATCAACTATTCTAATCGTTTTCAAGTATGAAAAGAAGGGATTTTGTAAAAAAACTATCCGCAGCAGGTACAGTACCTTTTATGCTTGATGGTATTTCTTTTAACAGCATGTCATACGCTGCACCATTGCAACGACTTGCCTCCATGTGCCCCAATGATAATGTATTGATTATTCTGCAGATGCATGGTGGCAACGATGGAATTAATATGCTAATACCCTATACTAATTATGATCAGTATTACAATGCCAGACCCAATATAGCTATTCCTGAAAACGGTAACAGAAAACTTATCAGACTGGATAGCACCCTGCGATCGGAACAGCAGATAGGCTTACACCCCAGTATGGCAGGTATCAAACGTCTATATGACCAGGGAAATGTAAACCTTGTCCAGGGTGTTTCTTATGAAAACCACAATGGCTCTCATTTTCGCAGTAGAGACATTATGTTTATGGGTTGCGGATCTAATGATTACACTGGTTCAGGCTGGGTAGGCAGATACCTGAAAGAACATTACAAACCTCTACAATACCCCAATGATTTCCCAAACCAGGAAATGCTGGATCCGCTGGCACTGGAATTTGGCAATGAAGTTTCTTTAGTATTCCATCAGGGCGATAATATCCCAACCTCGCTATCTATCAGCAACCCAGAAGATTTTTTTGATCTGGTAAATACACTACCGGGTTTTGAAGATGTTGAAGGTATAGACCCAAGAGGAGTTCCGCCCACAGCCATTGATGGTTCGCCATACAGTAAAGAGCTAAACTGGATATTGAGTCTGGAACAAAAAACAGATCAATATGACGATAGAATGCTGGAGACCTACAATGAAGGAAAGAAATTTGATCAGGGCATTGTATACCCAACTACCTATCCCTTTAAAGCACCCAAAGAAAGACTTAACAATCCAATTACCGGCCCCTTGAAAATCATTGCCAATCTGCTAAGTGGTGGTAGCAAAACCAAGGTATTTCTTGTAAAAATTGGCGGATTTGATACCCATGCAGAGCAGGTTGATACCGGCGACAGAACCATGGGCAATCATGCTGCCTTATTGTATCACATTTCCGAAGCTATGAAATCCTTTCAGGATGATCTCAAATCCAGAAACTTGGATAACAGAGTTTTAACCATCACCACATCCGAGTTTGGCAGAAGAGTATATTCCAATGGCAGCTACGGCACCGACCATGGAGTTGGAGCTCCTGTAATGATTTTTGGCAACAGAGTCCAACCCGGTGTACTAGGTAACAACCCTGACTTGACTAAAGAAAATGTAGAAATGCAATACGACTACAGGCAACTATATGCCAGTATACTAAAAGACTGGATGTGTGTTGACCCGGCTTTGGTTGACAGCGAGTTTGGGATGTTTTTTGGCGACTATCAGGGTCGTGGGCAAACACTCCCAATAGTAAGACAGGAAGCAGTTGGTATCAAAGATTTTATATTAAAACGGTTCCGTCTTAACTCCTGCTACCCCAATCCGGCTTCTATGGCTACTACCATATCTTTCTACATCAACAACCCTACTACAGTTGAAATAAACCTGTTAAACACCGACGGCAGAAAGCTAAAACAAATTTTGAATGCAGAAAAAGGTATGGGCGAACATCAGATTTTGGTAGATTTGAAAGAAATACCGTCCGGTTTATACTATTATGAAATTAAAGCCGGCCTTTTAAACGATACCAAGAAATTAATAATTGCCAAATAATGAAGTTGCATTTTTTCATTTTTATGCTGATCGGGATAATTGCCTTTGGGCATACCAATGCAGTTGCTCAAAGACGGCAAAAAAAGTCTTCAAGCCCGGCTAAAATGAATGAATTTCTGGATAAGCAATTTTATATTGGAATTCGGGGAGGGCTAAATTTAACCAAGGCTGTTCCTCAGGATCGGTATTCAACCTTTAGTTCTACCACCGGCGAATCAGCCTTATACGACAAAAAGTATCACAATTTCAAACAGACCGGAACAATTGCCGGTTTGGAACTGACCTTTAAATATTTTCAATTTTCGATTAGTTTTCAGCCCAATTACCGCCGATATCGATTTTCTTACGAAAACAACTACTTCTGGACCGATAGCACTGCTCAGTTCACCCTTGATTTGAACTACCTGCAAGAGCAGCAACTTGATTATATCGAGTTTCCTCTGTTTATAAAATATGAGTTTCTCCAGGGAGCCCTCAAGCCATTTGTGCAGCTGGGTGGCTATTATGGCCGAATGTTTAACGCAAACAAATCCATTACCATTAGCGGTAAAGATGCAGCTTCCGGTGGTAAAGATTTTGAAGCTATGCCGGTAATTGAAGACGCAGATGATTTATTTATAAAATCGCAATTAGGGTATGCCTTAGGAGCTGGTGTAAACTGGGATAGTGGCAATGTGCGTTTTGTGTTTGACATAGCTTACCGAAGAAATACACATAACATTACCAACAAACAAAACCGATATACGCACAACAGACTTGCAGGATCGGGTGATGCACTGGATGATTTAAAACTACGCTCTCTATCCTTCAATATAGCCTGTATTTTCCCCATGCGATTCCTGAATGCCAGCAATTACAAGACCTCCAATTAATACTACCATGATAGCATTTCGATTTAGTAGCGTGATTCAACTTTTTATGCTTTCTGTTTTGATAGGATTGTATGCTTGCGATATTAAAGATAACAACAAAGTAGAGCCTGAAACCTTAGTCAAAATATACGACAATGGCAGCTACTCTGATTCTTATGACCCGATTGACGTTATTGAAACCACCGATGGAGGGTATTTAATACTGGCTGGGTATAAAACCAGAGATATCGACTTTGCCAATGTATATATTCTTAAAGTTGACAAAGAGGGCAATTTTGTTGGTGAAAACCGGCTACCTGCTGACTATGTAAATCCCATCAAAGGATTTATGAAAACGGAATCTTCCTGCTATTTTTTCTGTATGGATCGACTTACGTTGGAAAGTAAATTAATTCAGGTATTTGATGATGGCACATTTAACGAAACAGCCACTATCGGAACTATTTATCCCCTGGCTTCATCGTACAATGCCAAATCGGGACAGTTTTTGTTACTAAGCTATGATCGGGAAGATAAAAACACCATACTATCCAATATTGATATTGCTGGTACCATTACCGATCAGGTAAAATTTGAGATAGGATTTGGAGATTTTGATGCAGAAGAATCCATTATCAAACATTTTTCCGGTACAGGCAAAAAACTACCTTTCTTTTGCGGAACGTTGGAAAATGGCTCGCATTATTTTAATGGATACTACAGATACACCATGTCGCTGGTAACCTTTCAGTTTAGTTCATCTACCCCAAAAAGTATTGTTTATGGATATAAAGACGAGCGTGCATTAAATGCTTTATCAACTGGTAGTTCTTCGATTTCTGCTTCCAAATATGAATATGGCTCAGGATATTTTATACCCAACCTAAATAACGAAATAATCGAAAGCGGAATACGTTCAAGCAGTGATTTAAGCGGGTATCCCATACCGGAACTAAAGGAGAATTCCGAAGTAATTATTAAACATGCACAAATTAGCGGACGCGACCTGATACTATTTGGCAGTAATAGCAGAGGCGGACAAATTGTACTTTATATATATGACAAAGGTACATCCGAGTTAATAGGCACCAAATACCTTGGTTATACGAACCCTTATGAAATTTCCGGCATCAATACTACAGCCAAAGGTGGACTGGTTATAACCGGCAAAACGTGGATTTCTAATCGATTTTCAAGAATTTGTATGTTTAGACTAAGTGCTGATGATATAAATAACCTATAATGTAGCCCGGTATAGGTTACTATCCGGGCTACATTTTTCAGTTCTATCATGTTTTAAGTATAACAATAGATTAGCTTTGTGCTATATCTAGGCTCCTTTCAAAAATCTTTTGGTAATTTCAGCAACACGTTTACCCTGAAACTTACCGGCCTCTATGGCTACTTCGTCAGGCGACAATTCGCCGTTATTACTTACAAATGAGGTACCATAAGGATTGCCTGCCTTAAATTGAATAGGATCGGCATAACCCGGTGGCACTATTATACAACCCCAATGATAGAATGTATTATTTATAGCCAATATGGTACTCTCCTGCCCCCCGTGTTTGGTGGAAGTGCTGGTAAAAGAAGAGGCGATTTTATTTACCAATTTTCCTTTGGCCCATAACCCACCAGTTAAATCCAAAAACTGTTTGATTTGTGTTGTTGGCAATCCATATCGGGTAGGTGTACCAAAAATAAAAGCATCTGCCCATTCCAAATCGTCGAGACTGGCTTCTTTTATGTCTTTTGTTTCTTCAACATGTTTTACCCAGGCTTTATTACTCTCTATAGCTTCCTTGGGTGCTGTTTCTTTTACCTTAAGTAGCCTCACTTCAGCTCCGGCATTTTTGGCTCCATCTTCAATGGCTTTTGCCAGTTTGTATGTAGTGCCTGTCGAACTGTAATAGATAATTGCAATTTTTGTCATGAATTCCTTCCGTTCTTTAAAAAATCAACTTCCGCCAAAAACAGATTGTTATATTTTAGTGAATGTTTAAACCCAAACTATGTTGTAGAATCTACATTAGTAAATCTCCCTTCTGCTGTTATTGGACTTATGTTCTTGCAGTTTAATTTAGGAAAGGCTTAATCTTGTAGTTTAACATTGGGTCTTATGACCAATAACCTATTATTAGACTCTTGTTTTCATCAATATGTATCCAATAGTTGCTGGTCAAAAAACACAGCAACGACGAGGGGATGCGAGGACTAACAGCGGCGGAAAGGTATTCTATCTGATAACTGAAATGATGTAACTAATTTCTCCTGATATATTTTCAACCTTGCATAAGGGCAATTTATCAACATTTAATCTTTTAATAAATTGACAATCAATATACTTGCCAACGATCAAATATGGATAAATATGAAATTTAGTTTTTAGAAAATACAATAGAGTTGTGCAACAGCCACGGACGCTTATATCGTTTGAAACGGGGTTTTATTCTGGGATATATTGTAAGAGTTCTTTTAATTCTTTGCTAGTGAGTGTGTCTTTTTCAGACTTATCATAAATCGAAAGTAAATATACAGTAGATTCTGTAACCACAAAGTTTGTAATAATCCGTGCACCACCAGATTTTCCTTTACTTTTGGAGGCAATGGAAATTCGGATTTTGTAGCAGTTGTTTCCTATAGCAGTACCTTTTTCAGGGTTTTCTTTTAACTCCTGAAAAAGTTCAACTAATTCATTTTTTAGTGAAGCGTATTTTTTAATAAGTCTTTTTGCTTGCTTTTCAAAGACTGTAATAGTTTTAACATTATAACTCATTCAGAAAATCTTCTGCGTTTCGAGCCATCTTTTTGCCACTTCTTATTAATTTCATTTCTTCTACCGCTTCTCTTATTTCTTCCATCAATTGAGCCTTTGAGTCAGTTAGTGGTTTTGCTTTTACATAAGGTATACTTTTAAGTATATCCATTAGTGAATTCGCTTTTTTATCCGGAATTTCTAATAATATTTTCATAAGTATTTTGGAATTGTAATATCAATACAATGTAATCAAAACGTAATTTAAATACTAGTTCATTTATATTAGTACTTGTCTAATCATATTTAAGTTCCGGGAATGTTTATCTCCGCCATGGTTCGTGTCCACACCAATGTTGTTCAAATAAGGAATAAGCAAAAGTTAATAGCTTATTTTTTGCCGTTGTTGGTCTTATTGACCAACAACACAAAATAGCTCGAGTTTACTCATCTTTATGACATAACCAAAGCCATTCAGTCACACCTATTTCATAAAAACTTGCTTGATTCATCAATATACCGAATAGCCGTGCAATGGCCCAATTTTTATATTTAAATCCTGCTTCATGCTTGGTTTGGTTGCTGGTCAAAAGACACAGCAACGGCGAGGGGATGTTGGTAAAATCTCCCAAACCCGACATAAACAAAAGAGCCCCAAAATTCGGGGCTCTTTTTGTATTGGTTCCAAAGTAATTTCTATTCGTAGAAGATATTCATCTCAACACGTCTATTTCTGGTTCTGCCTTCTTCTGATGTGTTGTCGGCTTTTGGTTTGGTTTCACCGAACCAGGCAATTCTAATTCTAAATTCGTCAACACCTTTTGTAACCAGGTAGTTTTTTACAGCTCTGGCCCTGTTTTCAGACAGTTCCATATTCGCATTATCATCACCTACATCATCGGTATGACCTTCCAAATAAAGATTTGATTTTGGGTTGTTACGCATAACCTTAGCCAAATCGTCCAGCGAAGCAAAAGATGATGTTTTAATTACGTCTTTTCCGGTTTCGAACAGAAGATTTTCGAAGGCTTTTCTTAAGGCTTCCATTTCTTCTTTCTTAATTTCAGGACAGCCTTTATTGGCCGGCAATCCTTTTACTTTAGGGCATAAATCGTCGTAATCGCTTATACCATCGCCATCAGTATCGATAAACGGAGGCGGACAGCCCCTTCTGGCCTCTGGACCTCTTTCTGTAGGACAATCATCATTGGCATCTTCTATACCGTCGCCATCGGTATCAGGACAGCCTTTAAATTTTTTAATACCTGCCACGTATGGGCATTTATCTTCATTGTCTTTAAAACCGTCATTATCTCTATCTCCCCATGGGCAACCAAAATTAGCTTTTGGACCAGGGTCGTTTACACATGAATCTTCATAATCATAGCTGCCATCAAAATCAACATCAAAAGGACAACCAAATGGAGTCACTTTTTCTCCTTTTGGTGTGTGTATACATTTGTCTCTGCCATCGGGCACACCATCACCATCGCTATCCTTTTCTATATAATACGGTGTATAGGGCTCTCTTTTTTTCTTAGCACCTTTTTTTTGAGCGGCTTTCTTCTTTTTGGATTGGCTTGGGTTCTGAGCATGTAAATCTTGCATCAGCAACATGGCGGTAGCCAGTAAAAAAAGCAGGTAAATTTTTCTCATCGATCAAATTTTAGATTTTCATATACGAGTTAAGGTCTCAAAAGTTTATCAAATTATCAAAATGTGTATAAAATTCGATAAAAAAAGGTCCGTTTAAGGACCCTTCTTCGATTAAACTGTCAATTGCTTCAAACTTTCTTCCAAGGTTTTAATTTTAGCTTCTGCATCAGCTTTCTTCTTTCTCTCACTATCGATTACGGCAGCAGGAGCACTGTTTACGAACTTTTCGTTGCTAAGCTTCTTTTCTACAGAACTCAGAAAACCTTTGGTGTATTCAAGTTCCTTTTGAAGTTTTTCTTTTTCTGCTTCAGCATCAATTTCCCCTTCCAGAGGAACAAAGAATTCATCGGCTTTTACTATAAAACCTGCCGCTCCATTAGGTTTTTCATCGGCAAAACTCAATCTTTCCAGACCAGCTAACTTTTTGATTATGCTACTGTATTTCTCAAAAATTTCCTTTTGAGTAGTTTTCACCAATAAGTTTAATGGCTTACTCTTAGCAATTTGTTTGCTGTTTCGAATATTACGCACGTTTACAATTACCTCACGAGCTAATTCTGCCTGTTCCAGCAGATTTTTATCAGACCATTCAGCATTAGGCCAGGATGCCACTATTATACAATCTTTTTCAGCTCTGTCTTTTACTTCATGCCACAGTTCTTCGGTAATAAAAGGCATAAACGGATGAACCAATCTCAATAATTTTTCAAAAACCTCAACTGTAGCCTCCAGGGTAGATCGGTCTATCGGTTGTTCGTAATCAGGCTTGATCATTTCCAAATACCAGGAGCAGAAGTCATCCCAAACTAGTTTATAAACCGAAAGAAGTGCGTCTGACAAACGGTACTTTTTGAAAGCATCATCGAGTTCAACCAACACTTCGTTAACCCTGGCGTTGATCCAGTCTATGGCTACCTTGTTTTTTTCACCGGAAAGTGAATCGTCAATTTTCCATCCTTTTATCAAACGGAAAGCATTCCAGATTTTATTGCTAAAGTTACGTCCCTGTTCACAAAGCTTTTCATCAAACAACAAATCATTGCCGGCAGAACTGCTCAAAAGCATCCCTACCCTTACTCCATCGGCTCCATACTTCTCCATTAACTCAATAGGATCTGGAGAATTTCCCAGTGATTTAGACATTTTTCGACCTTGCTTGTCACGCACAATGCCGGTAAGGTATACATTGCGGAATGGCAATTCGCCTTTAAACTCATATCCTGCCATAATCATTCTGGCAACCCAGAAAAACAAGATATCGGGTCCGGTAACCAGATCGTTGGTTGGGTAGTAGTATTTTATATCCGGGTTGTCCGGATTTTTAAACCCATCAAATACAGAAATTGGCCAAAGCCATGATGAAAACCAGGTATCCAGTACGTCGTCATCTTGTCTTATATCGTTAGCTGAGTAATTTTTGCCAGATTTTTCAAATGCCGCAAGAGCTTCCTTTTCGGTTTTGGCTACTACAAACGATCCATCCGGCCCATACCATGCAGGTATACGTTGCCCCCACCAGAGTTGTCTGGATATGCACCAGTCGCGGATATTATCCAGCCAGACACGATACATATTTTTGAATTTTGCAGGATGCAACTGTACCTTGTCATTCAAAACATTTTCCAGAGCTGGCCCGGCCATCTTGTCCATTTTGCAGAACCATTGGGTTGAAAGCTTAGGCTCAATAACAGCATCGGTACGTTCAGAGAAACCTACATTGTTCTTGATATCGTCAATTTTAACCATTAAGCCATTTGCCTCTAGTTCCTTGGCAATTTTCTTTCTGGCAATAAAGCGATCTTCACCAATGAATAATTGAGCTTTTTGATTTAGCGTGCCGTCATCATTCAGGATATCAATAACAGGCAGGTTATGCTTCATACCCAAATTATAGTCATTCAGGTCATGAGCAGGAGTTACTTTAAGGCAACCGGTACCAAACTCCATATCTACATACTCATCAGCAATAATTGGTATTTCGCGATTGATAAGCGGTATAATAGCTTTTTTACCAACCAAATGCTTGTAACGTTCGTCATTTGGATTCACACAAATGGCGGTATCACCCAACAAGGTTTCGGGTCTGGTGGTAGCAACTGTAAGGCTTTCTTCGCTATCAGCTATTTTGTATAGAATATGAAACAATCTGGAATTTACTTCCTTGTAAATTACTTCTTCATCCGATAAAGCAGTTTTCCCCAGAGGATCCCAGTTTACCATTCTTACACCACGATAGATATATCCTTTCTTATACAGATCAATAAATACATCTATTACAGCATCAGACATATCAGGATCCATGGTAAATTTGGTGCGTTCCCAGTCGCAAGAGGCACCCAGCTTTTTCAATTGTTCCAGAATAATGCCGCCATATTTTTCTTTCCATTCCAGGGCATAAATCAGAAACTGCTCACGGGTAATATCACTTTTGTTTATACCGCGTTCTTTGAGCATAGCCACAACCTTGGCTTCAGTAGCTATAGATGCATGGTCGGTACCGGGTACCCAACAGGCTTCTTTGCCTTCCATACGAGCTTTACGAATCAGAATATCCTGAATGGTATTGTTGAGCATATGCCCCATATGCAACACTCCGGTGATGTTTGGAGGAGGAATAACAATGGTAAAAGGCTCTTTATCTGGATTAGGCTCAGAATGGAAAAAACCTTTCTCCATCCAATAGCTGTACCACTTATTTTCAACTTCCTGCGGACTATATGTTTTATTTATATCACTCATGGATCAATTATTTCTAAAAAAGATAACAAAGGTAATGGGGTAATGGGCAAAAATAAAGAGAAATTGGGGGAAATGATAACTAATATTGGCACTAGGAAAATATCGCTAGAAATTATCCCCTATGATAGGGCTTTTGAATTACAAATTTTGAAGAGTTGAAAGATCTGAATTTTTTCATGACATTTCATACTCTTAGAAAAAATGCTAACTTTCTAATTTAGAAATTGAAACATTTTATTTTTCTCAAAACCTTAAGTTTTATGATAAGAGCAGCCATTGTATTTCTTTCATTCATTTTTTTCCCACTTCTTTCTTATGGACAAGATGTATGGCTTCAAAATCATTTCTCTCCAAATAGCGGCTGTTCATTAGGAACTTCTGAAACTGTAACAGTTTTGATAAACAACAATTCCGGTGTAATTATGCCATCAAATACAATACAGGTTTATTATTCTATCGATGGCGGCACAAGTGTAAATCAGCCCTTAAGCAGCAATCTTACTCCTGGAGCATCCTGGAATTTTACATTTTCTATTAAAGCTGATTTATCTTCATGCGGAGCTCATATAATTAAAGTATGGGTTTCTCGTCCTGGAGATGCTAATCAACTAAATGACACCTTAAGATGGACTGTACAAAATGATTGTGTCGTAGTGCCGGGAACTCTATTTGGCAATAAGACGGTTTGTTCTAAACAAAATTCAGAAATATTGATGTTGATTGGCCAAGAAAACGGAACTATTTCAGATTGGCAATATTCTACAGACAATGGAGGAGATTGGAAAAGCTTAGGTATAAAGACCAATACGTATATATACACAAACCTGGAAACTTCAACCTCTTATCGTGTTTTAATTGATGGTGGTTTTTGTCCCGATGCTACATCTTCAATAGCAGATATTACAACTGAAACAATTGAGACAGGAAGCATTTCCGGATCCACATCACTTCCGGAGGGATCAGCATCCGGACAATTAACTTTAGATGGAGCCTCTCGTGCGGTTGATTATTGGGAGTCATCAACAGATAATGGCCAAACCTGGAATCAGATTGCCAATACAACCAACACCTTAGAGTATGAATTGCTGGTAAAAACAACCTGGTATCGTGCATCAACCTACGGAGGTCCCTGTCCAGTTGCAATTTCTGATACTGCTATTGTTGAGGTAATTCCGAATCCATTGAGCATTTACAACGATAACAATATTGATCCAATTCAATTATATCCGAATCCTTCTCAAAAAACTATTACAATATCTTTTCTCGATGCTTTGCAGACTGAAACTAGTATAACTATTTGCAATATTCATGGCAAAAAGATGATGCAAAAGAATTTAGATATAAACAAGGAGATTACGCTAGATATTGAATCATTAGAATCAGGAATGTATATTATTACTATGAGCAATTATAAAGGCACTTATAATATACCATTCATAAAAAAGTAAAACAAATTAATTAAACTCATAAGATTTTCAATCCGATTCATATACTGCATTTCCTAGTCACAGTCCCTATAAAATAGCTTCGGAATTGCAAATTCCGAAGAGCTATAATGAAGAGAGGACACGAACCATGGGTGGGTTCAGAAGGTTAAAATCTAAAAGAGAAAAAAAGCGTTATATTTACTATAAAGCACAAACATAATGGTTACAAGAATAAAGAGTGGCTCAAGCAAAGAAGAAATTAAAAAAGCTTTGGATGAAATTACAGAGAAACCGAAGAAAGGATTTGAAGCAAGTAAATTCTGCGGTATTCTTAAACTTGAACAAGACGCCTTAAAAATTCAGAAAAACTTGCGTGATGAATGGGAATAAGCTACTTCTGGATACCAATATAATTTTATATCTGCTTGATGGAGACAACACGCTTGTAAATATCTTAGAAGGAAAAATTCCTTATGTTTCTTTTATAACCGAGTTAGAACTTTAAAGCTTTAAAAAACTAAGTTCAGAGGATAAATACAAAATTGATTATGTATTGCTCCCAATGCACAATAATTGATATTACCTCTGGCATAAAACAATATACCATTAACCTTAGGCAAATATACCAACTAAAATTACCTGATAGCATTATTGCCAGCACTTCAATATATCTAGACATCCCCTTAATTACAGCAGACAAAGGATTCAACAAAGTTGAAAATCTGGATTTGATATACTTCGATAAATAATTTACACCCGGCTAATCCAGATGTTCGGAATAATGCAAACCATTATCAAAGATGAAGCTGGTTGTTGATTTGTTATCCCGACCAAGTAAAATAAACATTTGTAATGCTGATTACAAATACGGAATCTTCTGCTAACACAAATGCTAGCGACTGACTTCCACTTTAAACATAAAACTTGCTACTTTAACTTTAATAATACGTAATCTTACACTTTGGATTTCGCTTTTTAAATCGCTGTATCTCTCCACTGGCAAGTCCTGAATAGTGAGCTATAAGGGTATTCAACGTTTCATTTGGTACTGGCCCGATATCTTTTACCTGCGGATTGCCGCTTACATTCAGGTATTCCAGATGTCTGAAACCTGACAATGGCGACAAGTCGGAGATTTTGGTAGAAGCCATAGACAGATAGGTTATAAAATTGAGGTTTCTCAGAGGACCAATATCTGAAATAGAATTATGTGAAATATCCAGATGCATCAGTTTTGGCAACTTCTTAATTGGAGAAAGGTCGCTAATACCGGCATTAAAACAATCCAGATAAATAAGATTAACCAAACCGGTTAGTGGCTCAATGGAACCAATTTCAACTTTGCGTAGCTTAAGTTTTTCTAAGGTAACAATTCCAGTAATTGGAGTTACATCTTTAATCGCGAAATTGAGCGAAATATCCAGCTCTTCAAGAACAGTCATATTTCGCAGCGGTTCCAAATCTTTTAGTTTGTTACCACCACAGGAAAGCTCTTTCATATTGACTAATCCGGAAAGATCAGACAATGAATAAATCTGCAAATCAGATACATCCAGAATTTCCAAATTGGTCAGCTTACGCAAATACAAAAGTGTATCTACTTTGGAACCAGCCAGATTAAGTTCTTTCAATTTGGTAAGGTTTTGAACGGCAGCAAGGTCTTTCACCTGTGTTTTGCTCAGATTTAGTTTTTCCAGCAAGGTAAAATTGGAAAGAAAAGCAATATCCGAAATTGCTTTGCCCGACACATCCAGCTCTCGCAATCCCTGACATTTTCTGATCTCATAGTTTTCTGGATAGGCAGTAAGCTTGTGTTTTTCCTTAAAAAAATTCCTCCATTCCGTATCCAACTTTAACCACCACTGCATTTCTTCGGATAATGGCTCTAATTCAGGCTGCTGCCCTTTTACTGTAACTGCATATACTTTAAAACCTGAAAACAAACCATTTGCCAGATTCGCTCTGATAATAAAAACTTTGTCCGTTAGCAGTTCATGCTTTACCGTATCTGCTACCTGAACAAATGCTGTATCAACCATCAGTGCTACGCTATCTTTCTCGATACCGGCCAAAGAGGTTGAATCTACCTTGTATTTAACAAAACCGGGTCTTTCGGTAATTACAGTATCATTTCGGACTCCTATCGTATACCAGGTTTCTTTTTGCTTAACAGGCATTTCAAAATAATATACTTTTCGAAGTTCATCCTTTAGCACATCAGGTTTTAAGAGCGGGTTATAGCTAAGTTTGGCTGCATAACCAAATTCGTCACTTTTTTTATCAAAAGCGGCATATACAAAAATTGGCTCAAAACCTTTACGGGCAGAGTCTCTGTCGTTCCACACCTGTATTTTACTGTTATACAACCTGGTGGGAGTAAATTTCATATTGAAATTTTTCTGATGCTCGTAAACTGTATCGTTTTTGTTGATTTTCAAAAAAGCCTCAAAGTCTGAAAACAAGGATTTGAGATAACCCATTTCGGTATCATTCAGCTTACGAACGATTTTGGTTTGGGCTTTGGAAAGGGAGGTTATGCAAAGAAAAAGAGCAACTAGTATGAATAATCTCATCGATCTTAAATTTTAAAACCGATAAGATACTAATATCTGCTCAAAATAGTATAATAATGTAGGTAAATTAGGCGAATTAGCGAGACACCTTACGTTCGGCCGCAGCAATTATATGCATATTTCTTTTTTCGATATTGGTCAGGTATTGTTCTACCGATTCCTTGTTAGGGAAATACCACTCTTTACCTTGATAGTATTGACTTACTTTGGAATTGTTAAATTTCTGACCATAGCGCGCCAGAATTTCAGTACGCATCCTCTGCAATTCTTCGGCAGTATAACCTTTTAGTTCATCAATACTTAACACTTTATAGGAGGCCTGTGGGTATTCTCCTGGTAATTGAGGCGAATAAAAATTGGAAGTACAGGAATAATTCTCTTTTACCAGTTTAAAAGCAACTTCTTTGTCCTGATCCAGCATAGTTTCCCAGTTGAACTTATGTTCATTTTTGACAATATGCACAAAGTCTAAATATTCATTATAGCCCTTGGCTGAACTCTCACTAACCCAAGACTGACCAATTCCTCTTTTCCCGTAATGTAAAGTAAGTGAAACATAAAGATCATTCCCCTTCAAATGCCAATTGCCCTGATATATGGATTTTTCCGGCCACACATCTTCAACTAACTGTACATTCCCATTGGGACAGAAATACCAGGTACGGTTATTTTCTGACGTAGATTGAGAGATAACCAAACCGGATGGTGTAGTATACTGTGCAAATGCAGTATTTACGACAAGAATAAATGCAAAAAATATTCTAAATAAGCTTTCCATAACTATCAAGAAAAAAAACAATTTTTACTTAATACCAAAATTAAGATAAATAGTTAATCCTTAATATATATTGGACAAAAATTATAACCAATTTTAATACAAAAAAATAAATTTCTTTATATAATTATATTTCTCCTCAGTAAAGTACGAAAAGACAATATTGGTAAA